>Ga0302320_10028150_pt1 | contig 10801 bp, 9 predicted proteins | sample Bog_T0_3_FD_202130 | JGI IMG/M metagenome (GOLD analysis project Ga0302320, IMG submission 202130) | Peat permafrost microbial communities from Stordalen Mire near Abisko, Sweden - Bog_T0_3 | ecosystem: Environmental > Terrestrial > Soil > Wetlands > Peat | place: Sweden: Abisko, Stordalen Mire... | reverse complement strand
TTGTATTTTTCTCGGACGACCGCGCCAACTCCGGCGAAACTCCGTTTTACGGCGCGAATCCGTTGAACGATTTGGGTGCGCCGCGCGGCTCGCTCAACCACCTTTCGTCGCGGCATGCGACTGGGGCCAACCTGACGTTTCTCGACGGCCATGCGGCGTATTATCGCTATACCTACATGGCGTACCAGAAGGGCACCAAGATCGGTGACCCCGCTGACCCGGACATCAATTGGTCTTACGATGGAACGCCGTCGCAATAAATTTACGATTTACGATTTGCGATTTACGAGGCGGGCGGCAGTTCACGCATACGAAGATGGGGATGGAATTTTGAGCCTCCTCGCGTCGGCTGCTACAAAAATAGATTGATGGTTGACAGGGCGCGTCGCTTCATGCGCGTGGAGCGGCGCGCTTTACTTCGCTGGTGTCCCCTTCTGTGCTTGTGCAGCCGCCAGCATGCTGCCCATAAAACCGGAATTATGCGGCACGAGCGTAATGGCCGCCTCACCCTCGATGATGTTCTGCGTTTCCAGCACTTTAAACAGTGCCTGCGAAATGTCCGGGTCTTCGGAAATTTTTTGCAGCGCCTGGCCGACAATTTGCGGGCGCATGGCAGCGGCCTTGGCGAATTCAATCGCTGCCTGCTGCTCCGCCGTGCTGGCGATGATGTTCACCTGGTTGGTGCCGTCCTGCTTGATGGCGGCGGTCACCTGCCGGAGGCGGTTCACAACTTTTTCCTCAATCTGCTTGATCATGCCCGCGTCACGGAAATGCACCTTGCGGATATATACCGAGCCCAAACTGTAGCCCCAGACTTGCGATTGCGGGGAGACTTCGGTGCGGACGGCCAGGCTCATGGGGTGGCGATTCTGTAGCATGTCGGCGAGCCGCATGTTGCTCAAACAGCGGACGGTGGAGTTGCTGACGTTGGCGGCGAGCGAACCGCGCGGGTCGGCATTCTTGAACAAATACGCCACCGGGTCGCTCACGAACATTTCGTACCAGATGCCGATGCCCATGGGCGCGCCTTCCTCCGAGTTCACCGGCGTGCTGCGGATGTATTCCTGGTCAAGGCGCATGTCCAGCGTGAAGGCTTTGCCCAAAAATTGCACGAGCGGCGCCTTGATGCCCAGCTTGAGAATGAGCACGTGCAGGCCCGGTTCATCAATCACCGCGACGACTTTGCCAAACAGCATATAGACCTTGCACTGCCGTTCCTCAAGAATGGTGTACAAGCCGAATCCGCGCATTATGCCGAAAATTACCGGCGCCACGATGAACATCCCAAGAAACATGCTGATGACGGCCAGAAAAAACTTCAGCACCGGTGACATACTCTGCAGATTAGTATCCACGTCGGCGAAAAAGCCATGAGCCGATGGAAGAATGGCTAGAAAATTATTCATGGCCGGCCTCCATGATCACGGTTTTTGCCTCGCTGAACAACTTCAGGCGCACGTTGCGCACGTAGGCATCGAGAGCGCCTTCGCCCTTGGACTTCAAATCAGTCAACTGGTCCGCGAGGGCCACAATCGGCTGAACTTCCGCCTGCGCCTTGAGCGTCTCAATCTCCACCGCGCGCCGGGACTGCACTATCTTTTGATCCGCAGCGGCCTGCGCCAGGCTGATATCCGATGACACTTCGTTGTACGCGGTATTGATGGCGGCGAGCGCGGACTCGACCTCCTCCGGCGGGTTGATGCCAGTGATCAGGGATGCGTCCAGCGCAATGCCATAACGCGCGGCCGAGCCAAGGCATTCGCGGTCCATGTGGTCATTGATGTCGCTCAGATTTTTGCGCAGGTCGTTGATGGAAATTCCCGTGACCGCCGTCGCGGCCAGATTGTGCAGGGCGGAGGGATCATCCGTCTTGGGCGGAGGCGGCGCTTCAAAAGTGGCAATGCGCTCGCGTAATATCGAAACAAAATAGCCCATGACATGCGTGATGGGATGTTTCACGCCAAAAAGATAGGCGTACAAATTTTTCTCGGAAATGTGCCACCGGATCTGGCCGATCAAGCCGGTGTTGAGCTGGTCCTTGGTCACCGCTTCGAGCATGGTGCCTTGATTGTTCGCCTCGGGCGTTTCCGGATCATACGCCATGTTCATGGTCTGCGTGGCAATCGAAACCTTGTACACCTTTTCCCACGGCCACTTGAAATACGGCCCGCCGGGAGGAATCACCCGCACCTGCGGATAATTGTAGCGCTCCTTTTCCTCGTCGTTCAACTGCTCGGCGATGGGGTCCTGCGCCGTCATGGCGTCCCCGACTCTTTCGGCGCGGCCAAAGCAGGTTTTCACCGCGCGCTCGTTCTGGTTCACGGTATAGAAGCCGGCCACGAGATAACGCACCAGGAACCAACCGATAAAACCAATGACACAACCAAAGAAAATAGAGCCCATAGTTAGTTTGAGTTTTATTGCTGATACAACCGCTCAGATTGTTTAACAAGCAAAAAAGCCGGAATTAACACCGGAAAAAACGCACCGCAAGCACATTTGCCGCGGCCCCAAACATAACCAAAACAGCCAGCGGCAGCAGCACGGCATCCAGACCGCTGCCGAAACTGATGAGTTGATGCAGGGCCTGCATCGCCCAGCCATTGGGCGTGCAGAGCGCGATGGTTTTCATCACCGGCGGCCCGACTTCCAGCGGCCACCAGCAGCCGCCCAGCGCCGCCATGAGCAGGCTGGCCAGCACGCAAATCCCCGCCACACGGTCCTCGGCCACCGTCAGCGACCCCACGAGCACGCCGAGGGAACCCGCGACCCACGCAAAGACCAGCAACGTCAGCGCCACAGCGGGAAAATTTGCGCCCAGGGTCACATGAAACAGAAATTTTCCAACTACGAGGAAAAATACAATTTGCACAACACCCAGCAGCATGAGGCCATAGATTTTTCCCATCACCAATTGAAGCCGCGTCACGGGGTGCATCATAAGCCGCTTGATCACGCCGTTGCGCCGCTCCGCCGCGATGGTCGAGCCGCCGAAGATCAGCAGATTCATCATCAAATACATGACCAGATTTCCCGGCAGGGAAAAATTGAAACCGGAGGGCACAGGTTTTCGCCCCGCGAACTTTGCGTCCAAACTCACCGGATTCGTTTTGGCCATGATGTCACGCAATTGGGCTTCGGTGAAAATGTGGGCATGGTTTGTCTGCGTGGCGGCTTCGAGTAAATGCCCGTTCATGGCAATCAGCGCGCGGACGAGCCGGACCTCGATCAGCGCGGCGTCCGCCTCGCCCGAATCGTCGCGCTTGAGAAACTGCAGCTTGGTGGGTTTGAGGTGCTGGGCGTTGTCCGTGAAATCCGCCGGAATGCGGATGACACGCGCGGCGGTCTCGCGGTTGGTGGGGTCCAGCAGCCACATGTTTTGCGCGCTCAACTCGTCGAGGAAAACGCGCCCGAGGAAATTGGTGTCGGCGTTTTCTACGAGCACCGGCGGCGTGCGGTTGTAGGGGTTCCCAGGACCGCGAACGGCGAAACCCAGGAAATAAACAAATGCCAGCGGCACTACGAACAGCCAGACATACGCGGTCCGGTGCTTCAAAAAAAGCCGCAAGTCGGTGTGGCCGATGTCGAGAATGCGTTTCATGTCCGCAACCCCATGTTGAATTTCCGGCGGAAGAGCCACGCGGCCAGCGCGGCCAGAATCACGCTGCACAACATGAGCTTGAAAACGACGATACCCCACAGGACATTGCCGCCGCCGGATTGGACGTTCCGGGCCGTGTCTGCAAACCAAAAGCTCGGGAGCAGGGGCGTGACATGCTCGCGTAAAAATGCCGGCAGTTGCGACGGTGGAAAGGCACAGCCGCCCGCCAATCCCAGGGCCATGCCGGCCATGTTGTTCAGCACGCCAGCGCGCCGCTCGTCAGGCACGAGCGCCACCAACACCGCGAACAGCGCGGCCACGAAACAACTGTAGCCCAGGACCAGCGCGAGCAAGGCCGGCGGATTTCGCCAGTGAATCTGGAAAGCCAGTCCGCCGCCGACGAACATTATGGCGCTGCAAATGAGGAGCATCACCACCGTGAAAATAATCTTGCTCAAGACAAACGGCCAGAGTTGCTGGTGCATGGTCTGGTAGCGCTCAAACGTGCGCTTCCGCAATTCGCGCAGCAGATCAGTCATGGCGTTCTGCCCCAGAAACAGCAGGAACATGCCCGACAAACCGATCAAGAGGAATGAGAAGATGCCGGACGAATCCGTGTTTTTGGATTTGTTATCCTTCGGTTGAACCAGACTGGCCACGGCATGATTTGTGGACGCCCGGGCAAGGTGACTCTGAAAAGCATCCGATGGCTCATCTGCGTCTTTCTCGTACCCCACGAGCGGCGGGTTGATGAATTGTTTCAAGATTTTCAATTTGTCGCCGGCCCGCTCAATGAGGAACGATACTTTGTGGTAATCCTCTTTGCCTTCGAACACCCGCTGCCATTCAGGAAATTCCGAATTGAAATTGCGCGAAATTTCGTTGAGCGCAGTCACCACCGCGCCCAGTAATTCCTCCAGCACTGCCGGATGAATGGACTCGGCGGGATTTTTAATCAGCTCCAGGCTCACCGGCTTGCGGGCGGTGAGATAATCGCGCATGAAGTTTGTCTTGATGATCAGCACCGCGCTGATCTGGTTGGCGTTGATCAGCTTCATGGCGGCGTCGCGCTCCATGAACACGGGTTCCAGATGCTCGCCGCCCTTGTCCTGGTTCACCGCGCCGCGCAAAAAATCGCTCAACACGGACCGGTCTTCATCCACCACCGCGAACCGGATGCGGCCGAGGGCGTTGTTTTCCGAACCGCCCCCGAACACCATGCCGAGCAGCGCCGTCATGGCCAGCGGGACAATCAGATTGATCAGCCACGGCAGCGGATTGCGCAACGCGCGGCGCAGGTCTTTGGCAAGCAGAACGCGCAGCATGCTTAGTGGCACGGGCGTCCCGCCCGTGAGTTTCGAGTGCAAGACAAACTGACAGTCAAGAAACACACGGGCGGGACGCCCGTGCCACTACGATGGGCGCACGTTTTCATTCCCGGAGTTCACGGCCCGTCAGTTGCAGAAAAACATCATTTAAGCTCGGCCGCTTTAGTGTGACATTTTCCACATGCACGGGCAGGCCGAGCAAATCCTTGAGGCAATCAGCCGGGTCGCGCGTGCCAATGGCCGCGACAACCAATTGCCTTTCTGATTTTTGAATCACACGGAATCTCCTATGAAACCCGTCCCAATTATCCGGAGAGGAATTGCTGAAATCCGCTTCGAGGGCAAACAGCCGGTCCCCACCGAGCCGTTCCTGCAACTCAACCAACGTGCCTTCGGCCAGTAACTGCCCGTGATCAATGATGCCGATGCGCTGGCACAGATTTTCCGCCTCTTCCAGATAGTGGGTCGTGTACAGGATGGCCGTGCCGGAGGCCCGAAGATTGCGGATGAATTCAAGGATGTTCAACCGCGCCTGCGGGTCAATCCCAACGGTGGGTTCATCGAGCAACAGCAATTGCGGATGATGCAACAGGGCGCAGCCCAGATTGATGCGCCGCTTCATGCCGCCGGAGTAAGTCTTCACCGCGTCCTTCGCGCGGTCGCTGAGAGTGAGGGCGGCGAGCAATTCCGTGGTGCGCGCCCGGGCGTCGCGCGCAGTCAAACCCGCCATGCGCCCCCAGAACTCCAGGTTCTCGCGCCCGCTCAGCTCCTCGTAAACCGCCAGCTCTTGCGGCACCACGCCCATGATGCGTTTGGCCTTTTGCGGGTCGGACCAAAACGGCAGGCCGGCCACGGCCACTTCGCCGGCGTCGGGCTTGAGCAGGCCGGAGATCATCGAGATGGTGGTGGTCTTGCCGGCGCCGTTCGGACCGAGCAGGCCGTAAATCTCGCCGGGCCGGACCTCGAAGCTGACCGCATCCACCGCGCGGATGGCGCCAAATGTTTTGGAGAGACGTTGAACCTGCAACATGCCCATGCGGCGATTTTAAGCCGGGGTGACCTTTCGGCAAGGTATTATTAGGGCGTGTTTTCAATATGATATTGGAGCGCCGGTCTCCAGACCCGGCTCGTCGGAAGGCAGTCACGGAGGCAGTCATCAACGCGCCGGGTCGGGAGACCGGCGCTCCGCTACGCCGTAAATCCCGCAGATTCCAACCCGTTCAAGTACAAAAATCCCAGAACGAATTTTTTTAAGAACAAATCAAACTTTGCCCCAACCCAGCGGCGCGTCTTTCGGCACGCGACCCAGCTTCCACGGTGTGTCAGCGTCGTAGTCAAAATAGTTGCAGGTGATTTCTTCGCCCGCAGCGATGTCGCGCAAGGCAACGGTCACGACCGGCGGCTTGTCCGACGCGGAGGCACCGGTGTTTGGATTGGTCGAATGATTGATGAAGCACGCGTGGTCGCCGCTCAAGATGACATGGCCATCCTCTTTGCTGACAAAACAGAAATGACGCGTGTGCTGCCGCGCAAGCGGTGGCAGGGCCGCGAATTGCTCCGGTGAAAAATCGTGGTCAAAGCCGGGCTGAAATTTCCAAACCGGCGTGCCGCGCGGAATGAATTGGACGGCAAACAATCCCAGGCCGTCAATCGCGCTCGGCTGCACCCGCGTTTCGATGAGCATCATAAAACTGGGGCACACATTGGTAATGCCCGCCCGGGGAGCAATTCACGTGTGAGGCAAGTTTAACAACCGCACCTAATTTGCAGTCAGTTCCCAGCCCCGTTATCCGTCAGGACCACCCACAAGGCATGGATGACACCGGGGATAAAAAAGAAAAACGACAGCAACAAGTTGATGATGGTGGTCTTTGCGTTGTTCGTTTTGAGATAGACCGCCAAGGGCGGGATAAAGAAGCACAGGATGACGAGTAGAATTTTCATGATTTGAAGTATGATTGAATGTCGGTAGATTCTTGATGTCCGGCCACCCGGAAGCAAGCCCGAAGGAGCCGCCGGGGCTGCTTTAATCACTCGAACCCGGCAGTTTACGCTGGATGTCCGCGCGATATGCAATATTTTGCAGGCATGTTGTACAAGGCAGGCCGTCTTCCTCATGTCATCGTCCTGATGGCATTCCTTTCCGCACACGCTTCTGCGAACGAAATCAAATCGCTGCTACAAAGTGAAATGCAGGAGCATCATGTTACCGGCCTGGCCTGCCTGGTGATCAAGAACGGCCACACGCGCACTCATTTCTTCGCCGGCAGCGCCAACCTCGAATGGCCGTCGCGCGTGGATGCCAGCACCGAATTCGAAATCGGCTCCGTTTCGAAGCAGTTTGCCGCCGCCAGCATTTTACTGCTGGTGCAGGACGGAAAACTCTCGCTCGACGACCCAATCACAAAATTTTTCACCAATGCCCCGGCCGCGTGGAAGGAGATCAAGGTGCGCCACCTCCTTTCGCACACTTCCGGCCTGGCCAATTACGACGGCTTGGATGGATTCGAACTGCGGCAACATCTCACGCAGGCTCAGTTCATCGAACGGCTGGCGAAGGAGCCCATGAATTTCACGCCGGGCGCAAGCTGGTCCTATTGTAATTCTGGATTTAACCTCCTCGGCTATATTGTGGAGGACGTGAGCGGGCAAAATTACTGGGACTTTTTGCAGCAACGCATCTTCACACCGCTGCGCATGACCCACACCACGCGCCGCAACCCGGATGTAATCATCCCGCACCGCGCCACCGGCTATGTGTTTTCCAACGGCTCGCAAACCGCGCGCGATTACGACATCACGGACCTGTTCGCCGCGGGCGCGATCGTTTCCACCGTCGCCGATCTCGCGAAATGGGACGCCGCGCTGCTGGACAATAAACTCCTGAAAGAATCGTCCAAGCAACTGTGGTGGACGCCGGCGCGATTAAACAATGGCAACGCCGTTTCGAACCCGCGTCACGGAGAGCCAGGTTCGTACGGCTTCGGGTGGTTCATCAGCACTGTGAACGGCCATCGGAATATCGGCCACACCGGCATCACCAGCGGCTTCTCCGCCGCCAACGAGCTCTTCCCCGATGACCACCTCGTCATCATCATCCTGTCAAACACCGACGAAGGCACCTTCGCCGGTGAACTGGCCAACAAGGTCGCGCGCATTTTGCTCCCGCCAGCGAGGAAATGAAACGTCCGCCGGCGGGCGCAATCACGGGGAACTAACCCGGTAGAAGAATGCGGGGCTGCCAACCGCGAGCGCGTTTGTGAATTGATACTGCCCCGGCAACACCTCCGGCACACTGCCCAGCCACGTCCAATTGGTAAAAGCGGCGGCCACATTCGTGGAACCAAACACATTGAAGAGCTGGTTTGGAATATTCGTAAAGGAGAACTGGAACGAACTGCCGGCCTGCACGCTGAAATTGTTCAATTGAATCGAAGTCACGGTCTGTCCCGGCAGCGTAAAGGCATACACCTTGTTGTCGTTCGCCACGAACACGTGGCCGCGCGCGACGATGCCGGTGTTGAAGCGCCGCGTGCCGGCCATCAGTTCATTGGCGCCGCCGCCGGTGAAAATATTCGTGCCGGTATTGCCATCAAAGGCATGCAACCGCTGGTCAACTTCCGAGCCAATGCCCCAGACGATGACGTTGTTGGTGCCGTCGGTGGAGGTGACAAAGGGTGAGCCGCGGCCATTCTCGGCCACATGCCACGCATTCGATATGGCCGGCGGATTACTGGCGATGATGAACAACGAGTAAAGGTTGTTCGCGTTGGCGAAAACCACGTAACTGCCACGCGCCGTCCGGTAAGTGGCCGCCGCTTGAATAATCGCATTGACCCCCACCGCAGCCGAGGCCACCGGCAAGCTGATGCCGCCGAGATTCGTACGGTTGAGCAAATAAGCATTGGAATCCTTGCCCAGCGCCACCACGAGCTTGGATGGCGTGGCCCCCGGCACATCTACCATCAACGGTCCGGACCCGCCGATATCAGCGTCCTGGCTGTCCAAAGTGCTCCAGTTCACCGGTGCCCAATAATTGGTTCCGCCATTCGTAAGCACCAGGCTGGGTTGAAAATGAAGAATCGCTTCGCCGCCGCCCCACGTGCTGGCACTGAAGGTGTTGCCGGTGGCGAGATACGGGTCGGTGCCGTCACTGGCGATGCCGCCCACCGACCACGCGCCGCCGCCCGACGCTGCCGTGGCCCACGTCATGAGGTTGGTGGGATTGCTGATCGGCACGCCTACAATCCAGCCATGGTAGGAACCGCAATCCCCGGACAATCCGCCGTAGGGCACATACAGGTTGGTGCCAATCACCGTCAATGCCCCGCGTTCCCCCTGCGCCAGCGCATTGAAACGCGTCGTCCCAAACAAGACGTTGGTGTACATCACCACGGGCCAGCCGGGGTTTAGGCCGCCCGTGTCCACATTCAGGGAAAAAATCAGATGTTTGACGATGTTGGACACAGGATAGTCGGTGTAGGCGTCAAAAAACAGCGAGCGCGTGGCCAAATCCACCACTGGTGTGCCGGTGATGCCGAACGGGGAAAGGTTGCCACACGGCAGCGCATTCGCCGGCACCGGCGGCGCCACATTCGTCCACCAGACGATTTTTCCGCTGACGGCGTCGAGCGCGAAAACGTTGTTTGACTCGGTCACGGCGATGACCACCGCCCGGCCGCGCGGGCCGCCTTCGATATAGAGCGGCTGCGCATAAACATTCCCCGTGATGCTGCCATTGAAAGCCGAATCCCGTACCAGGGCGGCCACATTGGCGGGCGTAAAAGCGGGGTCTATGTAAAGGCCGTCCCGCGTCAGATGATTATGATGCTGGGTGACATTCACCTGCGCCTGCGCGACGAATGATGCCAGGAAAACTACCGAGAAAAGCAGCACCGAACCGCCCGAACGCAAAATGGACTGCGCGGCTTGGAAAATTTTCCAAATGTGATCGAAGAGCGCGCGGGCCGGGTCTGCAATAAGCGCAGCGGATTCCAAATTCATTTTCATATTTTGCAAGACAATTTTATTGTAGGATCAAAAGCCCTGCCGTGGCGAGACTGTCGTGCCGTTTGGACCCGGAGTCAAATAATTGCTTGGGTTTGCAATATCCAGAAGCGGATGGTCCTGGCCCCTGTAAAAATTCACTTTGCGCGCGGGCCTGCGCACGGCAGAATGCCCGCGTATGCCGACGCCGACATGCCCCAAGTGCCGAAGGGTGATTCCCAGCGAAGACATCAACGTCGCACAGAACGTGGCGTATTGCCGGACGTGCAACATTTCCTATCCGCTCTCCGACCTGACCCTCGATAACGATGTCAGCACCTACGTGGACTTGAACCGTCCGCCGAAGGGCGCATGGTACCGGTCCGACGGCGGCGGCACCGTCATTGGGGCCACGAACCGCAGCCTCGGCGCGGCTTTCGTGATGCTCTTCTTCGCGCTGTTTTGGAACGGCATCGTCTCGATCTTCGTGGTGTTTGTCATTTCTGCCACGCTGCATAATTTCAACATTCCCGTGCCGGACTGGTTTCCTGCGCCCAAAATGAACGGCGGCAACATGACTCCGGGCATGACGGTTTTTATGTGGCTCTTCCTCACGCCGTTCATCGCCGTGGGCCTGATGGTTTTGTCCATCTGCCTGTCCAGCCTGTTCGGACGCACCGAAGTGAAGATTGAAAACACGCGCGGAACCCTGTTCACCGGCGTCGGGCCCGTGGGCTGGAAACGTAATTTTGACGCGTCCCAGGTCAAGGACGTGCGGCTCTATGAAAGCCGCAGCAACAATGGCAACCCCAGCTTCAGCATCCTTCTCGAAACCCGGGAAGGCAAACAGTTCAAGCTTGGTTCACTGCTTTCGAATGAGCGCCGG
>Ga0302320_10028149_pt1 | contig 10801 bp, 13 predicted proteins | sample Bog_T0_3_FD_202130 | JGI IMG/M metagenome (GOLD analysis project Ga0302320, IMG submission 202130) | Peat permafrost microbial communities from Stordalen Mire near Abisko, Sweden - Bog_T0_3 | ecosystem: Environmental > Terrestrial > Soil > Wetlands > Peat | place: Sweden: Abisko, Stordalen Mire... | reverse complement strand
GTGTGGCGCCGCAGGAAACACCGACCACAACATATTGTGGTTCATAGTGCTGGTGCCGGCCTTGAGCAGGGGGGAATTCCACTGGCAATGTCGAGGAACCAGAATCTGAACAGGAGGAAACTGAGGAAACGGAGTGGGAAAAAGCCAGGAGTGAGGGCTGGGGGAATTACCACGGAGTGCACTGATTACGCGGATGGGAGGGCAAGGGCGCAACGCGGCCAGCCGCAACCAGAGCTTGATTTAACACAGAGAGCGCAGAGAGGGGAGACGAAAGCAAGACCACCGACCACGGACAACAATGACTGCACGGATTCAAGGGGTTGTGGTCATCCAAAGGGGATTGAGAAAAGGACCCAAACTATGGGTTGACCCGAATGGCGCTTAATTAAGGCGTAAGTCGTTGCAAATCAACATGTTACATGAAAGCTCAGAAATCATCAAGAACCAGAGCCGCCGGGCGTCTACGAGGGAAGCAAACCATGCGATTCCAGGGCCTTTCCAGAGCGATTGACAGCCAAGCTGCATAAGTTATTGTACATCAACATGTTATAGACCGTATTCCTTAATTAAGCGCCATTCTGGGTTGACCCCTCCTCCTTTCACTTTCACAAGTCCTCGAATGCAAGTCCTTTTTGACCATGATGTTGAAAAAAACGCGACTGCTGATATTCCACTTGCTGCCGTGTAGTCAGTGTCGATCGGAGAGTCCGCACATCGCGCGTGCGTAAAAATTCCACGAGAAGATCGCCCGGAATTATTTCCTGGAGAAAATACGGAGTGTCGTCGGGATCGAGAACGTCATGCGCGCACCACACATTCGGTTTGACCGCGACGTTTGCTAGCAGATTTTGCTTCATTTTTAGGTCAGTTTGAGTCCAAAGGATACGTCCGAGATTTCATATTGCCGCGACTGTCCCATTCCAGTGTGCGTGACGTCGACCAATAGCGTGGCGTCCGGTGAAACTGAGGACCTCACCAGCAATCGGTCCAAATCTCTATACTGCGCTGGCCGATCGGTGCGGATTGGTATTTGGAGGATATCGGCGAACGGAATAACGCTCGAATCTCCTGCCAATGGTTGTTTGCAGAAAATAAAATTCGCAGTCCCATCGCGCGGATCGGTGCAGTAGAAAACATACTTTTTACTGCTGCTCGCGACCAGTTCTTCCCCCCGCTTCAACAGTGGGAAGAACGTCTCGTGGGCCATCAAACATCCGAGGGTGACAGCGTTGACAGCGGTCCATTGTTCGGCTGCAACGATGGCCGCGCCCCGCGCAATAGCCGCATCAGGTTCGAATGTGGACTGCACTTTTGCTCCAAACACCTCCTCAAGGCGATGGCGAATCATGGGAATCTGCGAAGTTCCCCCGACGAGGACAACATAATCAATACTTGACGGTTTCAGCCTCGCCTGGTCCAGGCAGCGGAGCGTGCAGGCAACCGCAGCATCCACCTCGTGACGGATCATCTCCTCAAAATCGGCCCTGCGAAGCGTCTCACTTAGGTCAATCGGCGGGTTGCCATCAAGAAAATTGGGCACACGCACACGCACGTTTTCTTCTCGACTGAGTTCAATCTTGCCTAATTCGGCGTTTATCCAGAACCGATCCTGTGCTCGACAACGATTCATGATGTCGTCGTTGGTGATCAGCGGATTCCTCCCAAGGAAGCGTCCCCGCAGGTCAGCCATAATTCTACGGTCAAAATCATCCCCGGCATGGTCAGCGATTCCGTCGTGCGCAAGTTCATACAGCGTTGAACCGTCGTTTGCGCCTTCAGCGAGGCACACATCAAGTGTCCCGCCTCCCCAATCAAAGACCAGGACACGTTTGCCACGGAGAACCCCGAGCTTTGTTTCGGGATGGTAAAAGTGCGCGACCATGGCCGCAAACGGTTCATGAACGAATGTTTGTAGCGAAAGTCCCGCTCGCTCCATTGCACGGCGAATTTGCCGCCGCTGTTGACCAGTAAATCCGACCGGCACCGTTACAACGCAGTATTGAAACTTGTGCCCATGAAGGACAGGATTGGCCTCTCCGTGCTTTCGCACATGAGAGAAAATCTCAGCGGCGATTTCATAAGGATGCCTCTTTCGTCCGCCGTGGACGACTTCGGGGGCGTTCAAAGAGCGTTTGATCGAGCGCACAAACGTGTGCCCCAAAGCCTCTGAAAGCTCTTGCATGTTGCGGCGCGCCTCGAAACCAACCGTTACTGAATCGTCAGGTTTATACCACACAATCGAGGGATGTGGGCGATTTCCAAGATTGGCGTCCTGATGCCAAAATGCGATTGGGCGCAGGGCTTCCTTTTGCTCTTGAAGAATCCGCGTTACATCACCGCCCCAAACAGCGGCAATGGAATTGGTCGTGCCGAAGTCGATTCCGATCCCGAGAGATTTCATTGATTTAAGCGCTCCTCAACACCGGCGAGGTGTTTTTCAATCTCCTTCACCAAATCCAGAATCTCATCCTTATTCGGGTTCTCGCGATCTGCAAATTGGCGGATACTTTCGAGGCGATGAGTGACGCCTTGGCGAACTACGGCCAACACCTGGGTAACGGTTTCTCGACGAGAGACGCTGCTAAAGCCTCCAGTGCGAAGCGTGTGCTTTCGCTCCTCCTCCAAGGCCGTCCTGCTTTCGGCCAAATCCCGCACTGCAGTGGCAAGTTCCTGTTGAAGGCGTTGCACACTGACCTCAGCATTGTCCTTGGCCTGCCGTTCGGCAATCAGATCTTCATTCGCCTTCTGCAATTGCGAACAAAGCCTGTCGTTCTTGGAGCGAAGTTCTTCGCTTAATGCAGCGGTCGCCCCGATTGCAAAAACTGCTTCGATGAATTTCTTGCCCAGTTCTGGCTTTGCCGAGAGTTGTGACTTGGCCAGCCGAACAATCCATTGAGCGTCCGTTGGAGAGGTGGCAGCCTTTTTCGGGCTGTTCGGGTTGCCACTTCTGTGCACATGATTGACGCATTCGCCCAAGGCGACCATTGCCTCGACCAAGGCAGCTTTGTTGGCTGTCAATCCGAGAACGTTGTGTAGCAGCCAGAAATGTCGCCCTGATTTGAGATAATTTTTCCACTCATCTGCGGTGTTTACGTCTCGCAACTCGTGAAATACCCATCGGCTACCCTCGGACGGCGAAACAAAAGTCGAGACATTTAACCCAGTTTCACCGGCACCTAAGAGATTCATCGCGGTGGAATCCAACCATTGATATCCGGATGAACCTTGGGCACTGCGTCTCCAGCATAAGAATTCAAAAGCGACGAACTGGCGCTGAGGAGAGTTCGACAGCCGTGCAGTGATGGCCTGGCGGTCCGACTCGGAGAGTGGGGTGGGCAGCTTTTTAATGGTCTTTAGACAATCGTCCCATTTTTTGAAGGGCTGCTCTAGGGTTGGGGGACTGAGCGTTTCCATGGGGTTGGTTAATTCAATTGATTGGCTGCGGCGTGCCGAATTGCTTCCCACGGCGAATGCAACAGATTCTCAAACAGGGTCTTCGCGCTCGATTTTTCTCCGTCAGCTTGCTTTATCCTCGCCTCAACGTAATCAAGACGGGCCGCGCGCTCTCGTGAAAACGCCGGTATAATCTGCTTTCGGATTGCAGCGCAAATTTCTACCGCATCCTCTAGGCGATTGTCGCCAATCGCTTCCACGGTTTGGAGTGTCAACAAGTCGGGCAATGCAACTAGCAAAGCCACACCAGCGCGTGTTTTACTTCCAGTTGATTCCTTCGGTTCCTTTGGCGGAAGCGGCTGGTCGAGGAAGAAGCAAAGCGTCCTCTGCAGGCGGCCGGAGGAGTGGGAGCAAACTTTTTCGGCGGCGGCGAACTCGTTGGCACAAAACAAATATTGGGCACAGATAATGCGTGCGATGTCGCTGTAGGGGATGAACCAACGAAGATGGCCGTAAGAAGTCTGAAACCGCTCGCGAAAGCCCGGTCTCTGGTTGTCTTCAAGGAACAACCCGAAGAAATATTCGATCACCCCGTTGATAAAAACCTCGGGGGCCTTGAGTTTGATCATGACTGCTTCAAGTTTAACGCGGAACTGCGCAAACGACTCATCCGTCCACTTTGGGGGAAAATCGGTGAGCTTTTGGAGAAGCTGCAAAATGTCGGGTTGCTGTTCCATCCGGAATGGCTCTACCGCGTATATCGTGTAGGACTTGATGTAGCCGCCCGAACTGACCTCAACTCGCTTCTGTCCGACCGTTGAGAATTTTATGTCGAGGGTGCCGTCCTTGCGAGGTTTGGACGGAAACCGCTTTGGTCCCTCCTCAATCACCACTTGTGGCGCCGCAGCTCCCGTCGTCGGGAAAATTCGCACACTGATTGGTTGAGCGACCTCACAGACTTCGATGTCCTCCATTCTCCGTTCTGCTCTCGTCAGGTAAACTTCGCCTGCCGGATCAGCGCGTCGTGGAAGAAAACTGAAAAGTCCCGCCAATGTCGCCTCATATCGGCCGGCATTGTCCTCAAGCCAGCGCTCCTCGATGTCTTCACGATATTTTGCCAGTGCCATATTGGTTCAAATTCGAGCGGTCAGAGACGGCGCGCATTTTCGAGTCCCTCCTCCTCTCGACGCTTCCTAACGCTTCACAGCCGATTGGGCAAAATCAGCCGTATCCACGTAGTAGGGATTCTGGTTATCGCCCAACGCTGTTTTCCATTTTACGTTATTCTAAATGTTTGATCTCGCGAATTTCTGCGATGTTTAATGTCGCCGGTGTTCGCCATGCGGGTGGTTATAGAGCAGAAGGGATTTTGAGACAAGGAAAAGGAGAGAGGACGGAGGGCGGAGGACTGGCGCACACGGATGGGCACGGACTTTCACGGACGGTTGGTCGTGCTAAAAATAGGGTGGACGGGCAATCGCGCGAGGGATTGGGGCATGGGTTGGGTCGCCCCTTTCAGGGCTTGGTTGAATGTTGTTTTCGGTTTCCCAAGGCGTTGCCCTGGGCTGTTGTTAGACCGCGCCGTTGGCGCTGCCGGGGTGTTTGATATTGCCGGGGTTCGCCATGCGGGTGGTTATAGAGCAGAAGGGGTTTTGAGACAAGCAAAAGGTGAGAGGGATGAGGGAGGCCAGGCGCACACGGACGGGCACGGACGGTTGGTCGCGCTGAGAATAAAATGGACGTGCAATCGCGCGAGGGATTGGGGCATGGGTTGGGTCGCCCCTTTCAGGGATTGGTTGAATGGTGTTTCCGGTTTCCCAGGGCGTTGCCCTGGGCTGTTGTTAGACCGCGCCGTTGGCACTGCCGGAGTGTTTGATGTTGCCGGTGTTCGCCATGCCCGTGGTGATAACCTGTTGTTTATTACGATTTCGCGAACAGGCGGTCGGGAGATTCATTGAAAACTTTCATCAAGGCGGCTTCGAGGGCTTTTTGGATGTCCTCGTGCTTGGTGGAATTTCTGCCGTTGAAGGAGGCCACGATGTTGATCCCGTTTGGCTCCCAAACCATGAGGGTGGTCGAAGCGGGCATGGTGCCATACATGAACCACGACCCGAAGCCGCGCCCTCTTGGCGTGCCGGGCATCCAATACTCGTCCATGAAGGCGCACAGATATTTTGCGGAGGCATAGACCGGCCCGCCGCTGTTTACGTTCCAGACGGCGCGGCTGGATCGCTGATCCCAGGAGAGTTCCGAGGGCTGGCCGATTTCCTGGCAGGCGCTCTTTTGCAACAGCTTTTCGCGGAAATAATCGCCGGGTGACAGGTGGGATTCGTAGGTGACCACGTATCGCAGCGTGTCGAAGCCGAAGTTGGAATACTTGAATGTCTTGCCCGGCTCCGCCACGAGTTTGCGCGACATGACCTGCGCCAATAGCTTGGGGATGGTCAGCGGCGGGCGCACTCCCGACTCCCATGCCGCGTTTGCCAAGTCGCCGGCGATGTCGCCGCCCCAGCCTGCCTTGTGTTCCAGGACTTGCTCGAAGGTGATGTTGGTGACCCGGCGGTCAATGATTTTTCCGGCAGCCTCGATGCCGAGTGTTGAGAAGAGCGGGGAGTCGAGATTTAACATGCCTTCGGCGGCGAGCTTCCGGACTGCCGCGGCGGTGACCGGCTTTTCGCAACTGGCGATTCCAAAATAGGCGTTGGGCGGCGCGGGGATCGTGTGCTGCTGGTCCAGCCAGCCGTAGCCGCGCTCGTACAGCAGCCGTCCATGCCACGAAATCGCCAGCGTTCCCGCCGTGGATTCAATCTTCTTCACGCAATTAGTCATCACCTTGTCCAATGGCGGCATGGCCGGCTGGTTGGTGCCGGAGATCGGAATGGCTGGAACGGCTGCGGCGGGAACGGGAGTCGCGGTGAGGCAGCAAGCCAGCAGGCAGGCCAGTAGCAAGACAGGTTTCGAGCCTTCGGGCGAGCCATTCCGACGCAGGGCTTCGTATTCACAATATGTGTCACGGAATCTCATATTAGATTGCGACATTATTGAAATTAGCCTGATTAGCATCGGCGCGCAAGGAGGCGGATATTGAAGCGCCCCCCAATACGCTCTGCGGGAACGAGTGTCAGGCGCCGGGTTGACGGGCAGGATTCTTTACGGGTACCTTGCCGAGTCCGGTAAAGTCGTTTTGATCCAAGGTCCAGACCACATCGGCCCCGCACTTTTCAGCCGCGGCGGCATGCATCAAGTCATGCACTCGTCCGCCTTGGGCGGATTTGGCGGGAGCCTCTTTGAGCGCGGCAACGATTTCATCGGCGGACAACTCGACGTATTGCAGCCGGGGATGAATTTGGCGGATGACCTCTTCTGCCAAGCGCATGGAAAGACGCGTATGTTGTTTGGTGCCGTCCGTCTCGACAACTTCAATACCGCGGCCGGTGAGAGTGGAAAAAGTCTCCAACAAGGAATGAGGACGGGTCAGGCCCGCAATCTCTGCCATCCTTCCCCGGGAATAAAACCAGACGATAGCCGAAGTGTCCCAATAAATCTTCACTGTGAATGCTCCCGGTCAGCCCGGATGGAGCGAACGATGCTTTCTTCGGTAATCTTTCCAATTTTTGGAGCCAGTGTTTCCGGGTCAACGTCGTCAAAGTCCAGTACCTGGCAATTTTCCAGCACGAGTTTGCGCCCGCGAATTTCCCCATCCTCGATCCGCCAATCCACCTGATCCCCCGGGGACAGGCCGGCCGCCTCACAAACTTCCGCTGGCAACGTTGTCTGCCGCTGCTCCCGAATTGTTGTTGCGCTCATGGTGCTATTGTCTCACCGTGGCTGGAGACTGTCAAGACACGGAATTGTTTTCGGGCGGTTGAGCTTGGCCTGCAGGCGGCTCGACGGCAGCGGGCTGCCGGCCTTCGCCGGCGGGCGGCTCGGCGGCTGGGGCCGGTAGGCCTTTGTCCGGCTCGACTTCGGCGAGGGTGAGTTGGTCGGGAGGGACGGTGGCCAGGCCGGGGTCCGCTGTCAATAATCCTTCCGGGTGCGTGATGGGGATGCGGCGCAATTCGTCGGCGGCGGGGAGTTCTTCCAGGTTGCGCAATCCAAAATACTCAAGGAACAACGGGGTGGTGCCATAGGTCATGGGGCGGCCCGGCACCTCGGCGCGGCCGACTTGCTCGATGAGGGCGCGCTCCAGCAGGGTCGCCATGACGCCGTCAATGGTGACGCCGCGGACTTGCTCGATTTCCGCGCGTGTGACAGGCTGGCGATAGGCGACGATGGCGAGTGTTTCCAACGCCGGCTGGGAGAGGCGCGGCGGGCGCGGCTTCAGCCCGACAAGGGCGATGACCCACGGCGCGTATTCGGGTTGGGTGACAAATTGCCACGCGCCGGCGACACAGGCGAGACGGTAGCTGCGCCCGGCTGACTCGTGCTCGGCGCGCAATTGTTCCAACGCGGCTTCCACGGCGTCCTCCTTCGTCTTTTTGAACGGCTTGGCTTCGTCGCCGTGCTCGGCGGCGGCAGAGAGAAGGTCGCGCAGCTCCTTGGGGGTGAGCGGTTTCTGGGCGGAGAACAAAATGGCTTCCAGGATGAGTTTGAGTTCCATGTTCAGGCGGGCGCCGGTTGTGCCGGCGCTCTGGTGATTTCAATTTCGCCGAAATCCTCCGGCTGTGTGCAGATGAGTTGTTTGAGGCGGATCAATTCCAGCAGCGCCAGGAAAGTGCAGACCACTTCGGCCCGGCTGCCGGCGCCGGCAAATAAATCCGAGAACTTGACCACGGTCTGCTCCGCTGTCAACTTGAGCAGGTATTCGATTTTTTCGCTGACGGACCATTTGTCCTCAAAAATCTCGCGAAGATCCTCGCGCTTGCCGAGACGTTTGAGCACACCCTGGACGGCGTTGATGAGATCGAACAAGGAGGCCTCCGGCCGGCTCGCGGCTTGGGCGGGGAAGTCGGGTCGCGCGGGCAGGCGGGGATAAGTATTTTCCTGCTCGATTTCGCGGACCTGAAGCAGGGCGGCGGCGTCCTTGAATTTCTTGTAGGCGACCAACTGGCGGATCAGTTCCCAGCGGGGGTCTTCGCCTTCGTCCTCCTCGCCGGGGGGCGCCTGCAAGTCCTTGGGCAGCAACTCGCGGCTCTTGATGTACATGAGAGTGGAGGCCATGACGAGGAATTCGCCGGCGACCTCCAAATCCAGCAGGCGCATCACCTCGATATACTCGATGAACTGGGTGGCCAGTTTGGTGAGGTTGACCTCGTAAATGTCCACCTCCTCCTTTTTGATAAGGTGAAGCAGCAAATCCAGCGGCCCCTCAAAGACTTCAAATTTGATTTTATATTCGGCCATGTCGAATCCCCGATGCTAGAACCGCCCTCCCCGGTTTGGCAACTGGATTGGGGGAAATGTGAATTGCGAATTGTGGATTGTGAATTGTGAAATGAAAAAATTCCCCCTTTCCCGATTCAAAATTCACTATTCATCATTCACTATTTTCTGTCATTCTGCCAGCGCCTGTTCCTTGCCCGTCACGCACTGCCGCCGCCAATATTCAACGCGGTGGGTCAGCCCCAGCTCCGCCAGATAGCCGGGATGGATGGGAGTGGGGACGAGGACCGCGCGGTCGGGGTGCGCTTCATGATCGAAGATGTCGGCCACATGGACGGCCGTGAGCGGGTGGAAACCCGGCCCAGCCAGTTGCCGGGGAGAATGATGCAAGGCAACCGCCTCGACGATGGGCCGGGGCAGCCCCCAAATGCCGAGGATGCAACCGGCCAATTCGGCATGGCCGGCGTTGGGGAGGAGCTGCATTTCGGCCTCCCAGTAGTCGCATTTTTCCTCGCGCGCCAGCGCCAGTATCTTGGAGAACAGGCCGGGCAGGTTGGCGCAGAGAATCAATTTGCCCAAGTCGTGGAGCAGGCCGGCGGCGAAAGCCTGTTCGGCGGTTTCCAGGCCGCCCTTTTCCATCAATGCGATTTTCTGCGCCATCTGGCCGGTGGCGACCGAGTGGCGGAAGAGCGCCTCGATGGAGAAACCGGAGAGTTTGTCTTTATCGAAAGTGGAGACGGTGTGAGCGAGCAGGACCAAGGCTCTTGTGGTTTCCAAGCCGATGTAAGCGATGGCCTCCATCGGCTGGCTGACCTGCAATTCGAGACCGAAGACGGCGGAGTTCGCGAGTTGCAATACCTTGGCCGTGATCGCCGGGTCCTCGGCGATAATCTCGCCGACTCTTTCGAGGGAGGCGTTGGGCGAGCGGATTTCCTCGACGACCTTGAAGTAAGTGGTAGGCGGGCTGGGCACCTGGCGCATTTGGGTGATAAGCCCATGCACCGCCTGGCTGGGCAGCCAGACTTCATGGGCGAAGGCTTGTTCCAGTGCGTTGAGCAGGGTCTGGATGCCGAAGGGTTTTAACAGGTGGTGATGGGGCCTGCCTGCGCATTTGACGGTGTTTTCAGTGTCCGCCACGTCGGAGAGGACGATGCGATGGGCGGAGGGCTGGCGCTGCATGAACTGGTCGAGCACCTCCAGCCCGCTCATGTCGGGAAGCAGCACATCGGCGACGACGACCGCGAAGCTCAACTCTTGTGCCAGGGCGAGCGCCTCCAGGCCGGTCCCGGCGGAATGCGCCGTCCACTCCGCTTGCACGGAGGGGGAATAAGCCCGAAATTCATTCCAAAGAGTCTGATCTTTGGCGACAAACAAGATGCTCTTCTTCATTTTGATCAATAAAAATGGGGACGCCGCACCGTCGCCCCCGGTTCAATTATCCTATCTGCCCCGCCGCTGAATTATCGTCAGAAATCCGGCGGAGCTTGAGCCGGCCACGCAAGACCTCTTCGGGTCTTCGATGGCTGGGAAACGGCGAGAAACCGGGCTGGGCAGAGTGACATAATGTCTCACAATTGGGGTCGGATTTGGGCGGCAAAAGAGGGATACATAAGTGAAATGGTCATGTATTGGACTGATGGATTGGCGAGTCGGAAAAATAGCACGATCAGGCACGATTGGGCACGATTGGAAAAACCCGGCTTTTGACCCAACCCGTTGATGTCCAGGCACTTATGATGATTTGCCTCAAAAACGCCCATCCGCCTTCGCCGAACACTGCGGGGGACTGAAGACGCGCAAAAAACCTCAATGTTGAGTGAATTAGTCATGTATGGATACCGGCCCTGCCGGATTGGCGGCTTGCCAGCCGGTCCCGCCGCCTGGCCGCCAGCGGTTTTGGAAACCATTTGCGGCGAACGCCTGTTCGCCGCTACGGGCACCACCGCCTGACCGCCCGCGGGTTTGGAAACCCAATGCCACTAGCTTTTTGACAGGGATTTTTTGAGCGCATCGCGGGCTTCATCGCGGGTGCCTTTGATTTTGGGGAAGACTTGTGGCTCGTAGTACTGTGCTCGGGGCTCATTTT
>Ga0302320_10028148_pt1 | contig 10802 bp, 6 predicted proteins | sample Bog_T0_3_FD_202130 | JGI IMG/M metagenome (GOLD analysis project Ga0302320, IMG submission 202130) | Peat permafrost microbial communities from Stordalen Mire near Abisko, Sweden - Bog_T0_3 | ecosystem: Environmental > Terrestrial > Soil > Wetlands > Peat | place: Sweden: Abisko, Stordalen Mire... | reverse complement strand
GAATATTTCCGAACGCATGGCGGATCGGCAATGGGCCTATGCCAAGGCTTGGATCTTACGGCAAATACGAGCGCAACATTGAGCTTCGGCTGCAATCCAAGGCAATTGAGCCAAACACGGCCGCCGGCAGAACAAGTTTTTTCATTTTTTTTGGCAAGAACAACCTCCGATTGTCGCATTAGAAATAATAGAGTCATGAGCAGCTCAATCTCGCGCGAGAAGACGGTGTTTTACGAGGCACTGGAAGTGGCCGACCCCGAGCAACGCAAATTGTTCCTCGACAAGACATGTGTCGGCGATGTGGCGTTGCGTGCCGCGGTCGAGGAATTGCTGGCCACCCAAGGCGACGCGGAGCAGTTCTTTGCCGAAAGTGCCTCTTCTCTGACACCACTGGCCGGTGAGATTGAGTCCGCAGTTGCCCAATCAGAGGCTCGGAGTGAGCAAGCCACTGAGGAAAAGTCTGGCAAGCTGATCGGACGTTACAAGCTGCTTCAGAAGATCGGCGAAGGCGGTTACGGCGTGGTTTATATGGCGGAGCAGGAGCAGCCGGTGCGGCGACGGGTGGCACTGAAAGTGATCAAGCTGGGGATGGACACCAAGAATGTGGTCGCCCGGTTTGAAGCCGAGCGGCAGGCGCTGGCGATGATGGACCATCCGAACATCGCGCGGGTGTTCGACGCCGGTGCAACTGACGCCGGCCGCCCTTATTTTGTAATGGAACTGGTGAATGGTGTGAAAATCACCGAGTATTGCGACCAAAATCAGCTTGGGCTGCAACAGCGACTGGAACTGTTCATCCAGATTTGTCACGCGATCCAGCACGCGCACCAAAAGGGAATCATTCACCGGGACATCAAGCCGTCGAACATCCTTGTGACGCTGCATGACGGCGTGCCGGTGCCAAAAGTGATTGATTTCGGCATTGCCAAGGCCACGGAAGAACGACTGACGGACAAGACGCTTTTCACGGCCCACGCGCAATTGATTGGCACACCCGCTTACATGAGCCCTGAGCAGGTGGAAATAACCGGTTTGGGCGTTGATACACGCAGCGACATCTACAGTCTCGGCATCCTGTTGTATGAGTTGCTGACGGGGAAAACACCTTTTGACACGAACGAATTGTTAAAATCCGGCCTGGATGAGTTGCGGCGCACGGTGCGGGAACGCGAGCCAACGACTCCGTCGGCCAAACTGCGCACGCTGACGGGCGAGGAGTTGACCAAAACGGCCATGCAACGGCACGTTGAGCCGCCGCAACTGCTGTCCCAACTGCGCGGCGATCTGGACTGGATCATCATGAAGGCGCTGGAAAAGGACCGCAACCGCCGGTATGAGACGGCCAACGGGCTGGTAATGGACCTTGAGCGATATTTGCACCATGAACCGGTTCTGGCGCGTCCGCCGAGCAATTGGTATCGGCTACAGAAGCTGGTGCGGAGAAACCGTATTGTGTTCGCAGCGGGTGCGGTGGTGGTGGTGGCGTTGATCGTCGGGTTGGGCACTTCGACCTGGTTGTTGGTGCGGGAGAGCCGCCTGCGTTTGGAAGCAGAGAACCGGGAGCGAATTACGCAAGCCGCGTTTCTGATCAAGCAGGGCCAGATTCAGGAGGCGGACCGACTTGTAAGCAAAGTAACCAGGCTGAATCCCTCTCTGGAAGCGGAAGGAGTGCTGCGCACGCTCGGGCAATGCCACATGTATAGCAACGAATTGGATTTGGCTGTATCGCGGTTCAATCAATTGCTACAGGCCGATCAACAGGATCAATCGAGATGGAATTCTGCGGATCTACAGATGGCCGGTCCACTCTTTATCGAGCGAGGTGACGAGCAAAGCTACAAACATTTCAGGCAAGTGGCCATTACCCGACTAGCTGGTGAATTCACCGCGCTCGATGCAGATCGCACTTTGAAGACCAGCTTGCTGCTGCCCGCCGATGCAGAAACAATGAAGTCATTGGAGCCTTTCGCGCGGCTTGCGACCACGACTTTCGAGAGGGACGTGAAAGACCCTGGTTACGCTTCGTACCTGGCAATCTGGCAGTGTGTTTCCTTGTCACTCATGTCCTATCGGCAGGGCGACATGGCAGCCGCCAAAGACTGGTGCCAAAAAAGCCTGGACTCCAAGTATGATAAAGTTTTTCCTCGCATCGCTGCGTCCCACATCATCAAGGCCATGGCCTGCCATCAACTCGGCGAGGCGGACGAGGCCCAGTCCGAACTTGCACAAGGGAAACAACAAATTGATGACTATTTCACCGCTGGCTTGCAACCAGGCAATTGGACGGAGGGTTTCTGGTATGACTGGCTGCTTGCCCGTATTCTGCTTCGTGAAGCCGAGGATTTGATTGAAAAAACACCTTTTGTCGGAAAATAACCGCTGCTTCAGTTGCCGAACGCCAAGTCCACGCCGGTTGCCTTGGATTCCGGTGAACCCGAGCCAAAATTCCGCGCATTTGTTGGCGTGAACCAAGGGTATTCAGCGCATTAGTGCAGAATCGTCATATGAGCAATTCGTTGTCACAGGAAAAAGCTGTGTTTTTGGCGGCCTTGGAAGTGGCCGACCTGGCGAAACGCCGGTTGTTCCTCGACCAGGCTTGCGCCGGCGATGCGGAATTGCGAGCCGCTGTCGAGGAATTGCTAACAACCCAAGCTGACGCCGAACAATTCTTCGCCGAAGGAGTCTCATCCCTGATTTCACCTGCCGATGGAATTGAGCCCGCCGCAAGTCCGACCAATGCAAGGATCTTCGAAGAAAAGCCCGGCACGGTCATCGGTCGTTACAAACTGCTCCAAAAGATCGGCGAGGGAGGTTACGGGGTGGTTTATATGGCGGAGCAGGAGCAGCCGGTGCGGCGGCGTGTGGCGCTGAAAGTGATCAAGCTGGGGATGGATACCAAGAATGTGATCGCCCGGTTTGAAGCCGAGCGGCAGGCGCTGGCGATGATGGATCATCCGAACATCGCGCGGGTTTTCGATGCCGGCGCGACGGAGACCGGAAGGCCTTTTTTCGTGATGGAACTGGTGAATGGTGTGAAAATCACGGAGTATTGCGATCAGAACCAGCTTGGGCTGGAACAGCGACTGGAATTGTTCATCCAAACTTGTCGCGCGATCCAGCACGCGCATCAAAAAGGAATCATTCACCGAGATATCAAGCCATCGAACATCCTCGTAACGCTGCATGACGGCGTGCCGGTACCGAAAGTGATTGATTTCGGCATTGCCAAGGCCACGGAAGAAAGGCTGACGGACAAAACGCTTTTCACGGCCCACGCGCAATTGATTGGCACACCCGCATACATGAGTCCAGAGCAGGTGGAATTAAGCGGTCTGGACTTGGACACGCGCAGCGACATCTACAGCCTCGGCGTGCTGTTGTATGAATTGCTAACGGGGAAAACGCCGTTTGACACGAACGAACTGTTAAAATCCGGCGTGGATGAAATGCGGCGCACGTTGCGGGAACGCGAGCCAGCCACTCCGTCGTCCAGACTGCGCACTCTGGCTGGCGAGGAGTTGACCAAGACCGCCATGCAACGGCACGTCGAGCCGCCGCAACTGCTGTCGCAATTGCACGGCGACCTGGATTGGATCATCATGAAGGCGCTGGAAAAGGACCGCAACCGCCGGTATGAGACGGCCAACGGGCTGGCGATGGACATTCAGCGCTATCTGGATAATGAACCGATTGTTGCGCGTCCGCCAAGCAACATATATCGGTTGCAGAAGCTGGTGCGGAGAAACCGGATTGTGTTTCTAGCAGGAGGTGCGGTGAGCGCGGCATTGCTCATCGGGACGGTGACTTCGACTTGGCTTCTCGTCAAAGAACGCAAGGCTCACGCCCGTGAGACCGCACTGCTCCTTGAAGCTGAGGCACGCGAAAAAACCATACAGGCAGCAACCCAGGGTTCCGTGCTGGCAGCGCTGGAGAAGTATCAGGATGCGGACAAACTCTTCGGCATTATTTCGCTGGATACGCCCTCTAAGGAGAGCGCCGCCATGCTTCGGGCGCTCGGATCGTGGCATGCGGTGAATGGCCACTGGCGGCAGGCGGTCGAGCGATTTGCCGCGTTGGTCAAGGTGGATCAACACGATAATTGGGGTCTCATCGCATTGGATTATTTACAGCTGGGCCCCGCTTTAATCGAGTCGGGTGATTTGAGTGGTTACGCACAGATGCGCCAGAATGTCATTGCCCGATTCGCCGGGGTGACTGATCCCATTGTGGACCGTGTTCTCAAAGCCAACCTGCTGTTGCCATTGAATGAGCAAATAAAAGGGAATTTAGAACCCCACGCGAAGGTTACTCTCACGACATTCGACACGGTGAAAAAGGACGATCCGTTGAAAGCAGCCTGGCACGCGGTAACTCTGGGCTTGTGGGAGTATCGGCGGGGTGATTACGCGGAAGCCACGAATTGGTGCCTCCGCTGTTTGGATTTTCATGAAGCCAATGCTGTTCTCAATGCCACCGTGCATCTAATCCTGGCAATGTCCCATCAGCAGATGAATCAATCGCTGAAAGCGTTGTCTGAATTGAGGCTGAGCCAACCCTTGATTGAAATGAATTTTAATAAGGAACCCGATTTTGGAAATGGGTCTGACGGCTTTTGGTTTGACTGGGCTTTCGCGCGCATCCTTTTGCGGGAGTGCCAGCAGCTGATTGAAACCGCCGACCATTCGCAGGCGCAGGTCTTCGTGTCACAGCCGAGCTTGGAAGTTGCGGCGCAGCTTCGTGCCCTGGGCGATTCGGATGCCATAAATGGCCGGTGGCCACAAGCGGCTGAGAACTTCACGGCAATGGTGAAGGTGGACCAGCTCGATAGCTGGGATATGATGACAAAGGATCAGTTGGAATTGGGTCCAGCGTTGATCGAGGCAGGCGATTTAAACGGCTACGAGCGCTTCCGAAAGGCGAGTCTGGCCCGGTTCGCCAACGAGACCAATAACGTGACCGATCGCATCATTAAAATCTGCCTTTTGCTGCCGGCAAATCGAGAATTGATCCAGACGCTGGTGCCGCAGGCGGAGATTTTAGACAAATTATATGCCGGGGCAAGGGACGGCAATGGCCAAAACGCGGGCACAGCGGTATGGCGTGCGGTGTCACTGGCGTTGTTTGAGTATCGGCGGGGAGATTATGCCAAAGCGGCGGGCTGGTGCCATTTTTGTCTGGCTTATCCCAACCACAGTGCGGCGCGGGATGCGGCTGCGCATGTGATTCTGGCGATGTCTTGCTGGCAGATGAATCAACCGCAGGCAGCGCAGTCGGAATTGAGCCAAGGTCGGGAAATGGTCGAAACTAAGTTCAAAAACGGTCTTGACCAAGGAACATCCAACCAAGGGTTCTGGTTCGACTGGGTTTTTGCGCGCATCCTGCTGCGTGAAGCCACGGGGCTGCTGGGTCACTCGCCTAAATAGCGTCATGAGCACCCCCATCTCAAGAGAGAAGTCGTTGTTTTATGAGGCCCTGGAAATGGCCGACCCGGCGAAACGCAAGCTGTTCCTCGATCAGGCATGCGCCGGCGATGCGGAGTTGCGCGCTGCCGTCGAGGAATTGTTGGCCACCCAAGGCGACGCCGAACAGTTCTTTGCCGAAAGCGCTTCATCTCTGACACCGCTTGCCAGCGACCTTGAGCGCGCCGCGGTGCTGGCACAGGCCCAGGATAAACCGAACTTTGAAGAAAAGCCCGGCGCGATCATCGGGCGATTCAAACTGCTTCAGAAGATCGGCGAAGGTGGCTACGGCGTGGTTTATATGGCGGAGCAGGAGCAACCAGTGCGGCGGCGGGTGGCGCTTAAAGTGATCAAACTGGGGATGGACACCAAGAATGTGATCGCCCGGTTTGAAGCCGAACGGCAGGCGCTGGCAATGATGGATCACCCGAACATCGCGCGGGTGTTCGATGCTGGCGCAACGGAAACTGGACGGCCATTTTTTGTGATGGAACTGGTGAATGGCGTGAAAATCACGGAGTATTGCGACCAGAACCAGCTTGGGCTGGAACAGCGACTGGAATTGTTCATCCAAACTTGTCGCGCGATCCAGCACGCGCATCAAAAAGGAATCATTCACCGGGATATCAAGCCCTCAAACATCCTTGTGACGCTGCATGACGGCCTGCCGGTTCCGAAAGTGATCGATTTCGGCATTGCCAAGGCCACGGCAGAACGACTGACGGACAAGACGCTTTTCACGGCCCACGCGCAATTGATTGGGACACCCGATTACATGAGTCCAGAGCAGGTGGAATTAAGTGGTCTGGACTTGGACACGCGCAGCGATATCTACAGCCTCGGCGTGCTGTTGTATGAATTGCTAACGGGGAAAACGCCGTTTGACACGAACGAACTGTTAAAATCCGGCGTGGATGAAATGCGGCGCACGTTGCGGGAACGCGAACCAACAACTCCGTCGGCCAAACTGCGTACCCTGGCTGGCGAGGAGTTGACCAGGACCGCAATGCAACGGCACGTCGAGCCGCCGCAACTGCTGTCGCAACTGCGTGGCGACCTGGACTGGATCATCATGAAAGCGCTGGAAAAGGACCGCAACCGTCGGTACGAGACGGCCAACGGTCTGGCGATGGACATTCAGCGCTATCTGGACAACGAACCGGTCCTGGCGCGTTCACCCAGTCGCGTTTACCGATTTCAAAAATTATTGCGGCGGAATCGATTAATGTTCCTCTCTGGCGCGACCGTCGCCCTGGCGTTGCTCCTTGGCGCAATCATTTCCACCAATCTATTCTTTAAGGAGCGAGATGCCCGTGCCTCTGAGGCGCGGTTGAGAATGGAAGCTGAAGTGCGAGAAAAGGCATCGCATATCGCGCTGCTGGTGACACAACGCCGTTTTGAGGAAGCCGACAAGGTTTTGGCGGAAATTCCGCTGAACAAACCGTCCATCGAAGTTGCCGCCGAGTTGCGCGCATTAGGCGACTGGCAAGCTGCTAAGGACCGATGGGCGGAAGCCGCTAAACGTCTGGTCTCACTCGTCAAAGTGGACCAACTTGATAGTCCTGAAGTGATCTCGGCAGATCAACTGAAGTTGGCGGTGGCCTTGCTCAAAGTTGGAGACCGACATGGTTATGAACAATTGCGTCAAACCGACATTGCCAGTTTCCCACCGGCATCCGACGCTACAGCCTACTCCATCGTAGAAATTGGTCTGCTGCAGCCTCCTGATCCGCAGATGCTCCAATCGCTTACGACTAACGCGGAAATGTTCGCAACCAGGTTTCCCACCAAGGATGAAATGCGTCCAACCCCCCCATTTGGGGCCCAGTGGTCCGCGGCGCTGGCATTGTTGGAGTATCGCAGCGGTCGCTTGAGCAATGCCATAAGTTGGGGCCAGCGTTGCGAAGGTTACTCTGTATTTAACGCGCCGATAATTACTTCGGTGCTTGTTATTAACTCCATGTCCAACTGGAAATTGGACAACTATTGGAACGCGTTGGCGGATTGGACTGAAGCGTGTGAATTGATCCAAGCCAAATCCAAAACTGGGATGGACTTGGGAACTCCTCTTTCCGCAGTATTTCCCGCAGCTAGCGCGCCGGAAGATATTGAGGGCACTTGGTTCGACTGGGTGGCTGCGGGTTTCCTTATGGATGAGTGCAATGAAGTCATTGCCAGAAGTGATCAGGCCCTTGATATGACCCCAAATGCCAAGCCGGCTCCGGAAAAAATTGGCATGGTTCGCGCGTTGGGGCAGTGGCATGCCATTCGCGGTGAATGGCGGCAAGCCCTGCAGCATTTCAACTATGTTCAGCGTGCCGCCCAGCTCGATCACCAAGAGCCAATCGCATTGGATTATTTGAATGAAGGCATAGCTTTACTGGAAATTGGCGACGAGACCGCTTTCTTGAGCTTACGGGACGATGCCATCCAAGTGTTTAAAAACTCTACCAACTCAGACAACGCCTTAAGAGTCCTTGAACTTGGCTTGCTGCGACCCGTCAGCAAAAGCTCGGCGAGTGATCTTGAACCTTTTGCCCAAGTTTTGGCCCGCAAGCTGGCAGACTATAGCCAAGTGCAACTGGGAAATAGCTCCACCTACTCGTGGAATTCAATGTTGCTAGGGCTACTGGAATACCGTAGCGGTAATCCCGCCAAATCTCTGGATTGGTGCCGGCGCAGCTTGAAAGCCTCTGAATTTGTGTTCTTGCCCACTGCCACCGATTACGAAATAGAAGCCATGTGCCACCACGAGCTGGGGGATGATATGGCTGCCCGGTCAGAGCTTCAGCGGGCCAGGAATATAGCCGAGTATGGTCTTAACCGCGATTCTGACAGGTGGTTCTGGCATGAATGGCTGTGCACTCGCCTCCTGCTGCGTGAAGCCACGGGTCTGCTGGGAAACGCACCCAACCAGACAAATTCCACAGCCCAATAAATCGTCACGCACCCTGCCTCTTTTCTTAAAATATTTGGCAAACTTTGAATGTGAATGTCGCATTACTTAATGAATGGAGACAATTTTGCAACATTTGGAGATGGCAGACTGCCAGCGCGGATACCTTCGGGTCATTTGCGAGATCCGCGTTTTTGTGCCGATGGCTGAGAATGATGAATACGTCAACTTCGTAGAAGCAAATGAAACAGTCAAAAATTAGAATTCTGGTGGCGGACGATCATCCCGTGGTTCGTGATGGCATTGTTTCCATTATCGAAGTCGAAAAGGACATGCGTGTCGTTGCGCAGGCAGAAGACGGCGTGGAGGCCGTGGAGCTGGCTGAAAAGCTTCTGCCCGACATTGTGTTGTTGGACTTGCGGATGCCGCGCCTGGACGGGCTGGAAGCCATTGCAGAAATCCAATTTCGCCACGTGCCAAGCCAAGTCATCATTTTGACAACTTTCGAAAGCGAACAGGATGTTCATTTGTCACTCAAGGCGGGGGCGCGCGGCTATTTGCTTAAAGATACTTGCCGACAAACGCTATTGGAGACGATCCGGCAGGTGCATGGCGGCAGGACGTGTATTCCTCCACGAATCGGACAAAAGCTTGTAGAAAACATGGCCCGCCCCGTGTTGAGTGGGCGTGAGCTGGAGGTTTTGAAACTCGTCGCGGACGGCAAGAGCAACAAGGAAAGCGGCGCCCAGCTTGGCATAGCTGAAGGAACCGTGAAGACGCACGTCAAAAGTTTGCTGAATAAACTTAATGCTCCGGGCCGGACCGCTGCGGTTCGAGAAGCGGTTCATCTCGGGCTTGTTCGTTTAGCGTAGCCTGCAATCAACCGTTGAAGTAACTTCTCAACGCACGCCGGTATTTTAAAGCAGGGGAAATATGAAAGTGCTCACATTCAATCCGGGCACGGGTTCCTTTTTGGTCAGGGAAATTCCAATTCCCGAAATCGGCGCTCATGACGTGCTGGTGAAAGTTGCGGCTTGCGGGTTGAATCGGGTGGACGCCAAACTCAGTCTTTGGAAAAACATGGTGCCGGTGATGGGTGAATTTTGGACACCGGGCTTGGACGTGTCCGGCGGATCGAGGCGCTGGGCGATGCGGTGCGTGGCTGGAACGTGGGAGATCGCGTTCTCTATCATGGCGACATGTTTCGCTCTCACGGCGGTTTTGCGGAATACGCGGTGCAGAATGCTGCGGCGCTGATTGCCCATCCGCAATTGCCCGCGACGCTGGCGGCAGCCACTCCGTGTGCCGGTTGGACGGCCTGGCGGGCGTTGAATGACAAACTGCGGGCTACGGCTGCGGATTGCATTTTAATCGCCGGCGGCGCTGGTGGAGTCGGCGGTTTTGCCATTCAAATCGCAAAATTGCTTGGCCTGAAAACAATCGTCGCAACCTGCTCCGCAAAAAAACAGCAGCTATGTCAGCCAACTGGGAGCGACACACACCATCAACTATCAAGAAGAAGACGTGGGTGGCCGGGTGCTGGCCATAACGGAAGGGCTTGGTGTCAGCATTGGCCTTGACGCCGTCGGACCGGATAACGACATTCTGGTCGCCGATGCGCTGGCGTTCGAGGGCCGGATGGTGGAGCTTGTCGGCGTTGTCCGCCCGGAAAGGTACCATGATGCCTTCATAAAAGGACTGACGTTCCATCAGGTAAGCCTCGGTGCGGGCCACCGGAACCGCAAGGCCGCCGTGGAAAAATTGGTGGCCGCTGGCAAGGCTTTCACCAAACTGGTTGAACAGGGTTACATCAAGGTTCCGGTCTTGGAGACAATATCGTTGGATGAGGTACCTTCAGCCCTACGAGAAATGCTGAAGCAGCGCACGCGAGGAAAAATCGTGATGGAAAACCGATGATCAATTCAACGCATACACCACGAATGTAATTCTTGTTAACGCCCATGCCGAGCCGCAGAGTTTCAATGCGGCAGTCAATAGCGAGCAGCCCATTAAGGTTGGCGAATATTGTTCGGAGACTCTCCCATTCAAAACCTGGCGGCAAAAAGCCATTTCACAAAACCGACGCCATCGGCCTGGCGCGCTTCACTTAGTTGAGAGCACCTTTCGGAGAGGGCAACCTAAATTCACTTATCCCTCTTTTTAGATAGCCAGTAATCGGCTTTAAGTCCAGTTGCGGGCATCTTGCGCATTGTCTAGGTTACACCTGATTCGATCAGTATCGAACAATGACAACAACAATGACACGAGCGCCACGTCTGGCGGTTGATAAAAATTGAATATGCCCACTTTATTTGATCCAGTTCGCATTGGGGCTTGGGCCCTTCCCAACCGCATCGTAATGGCACCGCTGACGCGTTCGCGGGCGGGGGCTGAACGCATTCCCAATGCGTTGATGGCTGAATACTACACCCAGCGTGCATCCGCCG
>Ga0302320_10028145_pt1 | contig 10802 bp, 10 predicted proteins | sample Bog_T0_3_FD_202130 | JGI IMG/M metagenome (GOLD analysis project Ga0302320, IMG submission 202130) | Peat permafrost microbial communities from Stordalen Mire near Abisko, Sweden - Bog_T0_3 | ecosystem: Environmental > Terrestrial > Soil > Wetlands > Peat | place: Sweden: Abisko, Stordalen Mire... | reverse complement strand
AAGCCGACATCGAGTTGCTGCGAACCCAGTGTACTTATCCCAACTGCGCCGTGCCCGCCATCAGACCGAAGACCACCACTCTGACGTCGCCAGTGGCCTACTCGGCGCCGGGACCCCAGGGGGGAACCGTGTCTATTAGTTGGGCTGCCGTATCCGGAGCATTGGATTATCTGGTTTACCGCATTGCCATGTCGCCCAATACCAACACGGCCCCCCCCGGAGCGCCCGCCGTCAACGCCAAGATAGACGCCGCTTGCAACGAGCCCGATGCGCCGTCCTTCTGTTCCATGTTGCCCCATACGGCATCGGCGAGCACCACCGCCCTCTTCGGTTATCCGAGCGCGCCCGAGTTGTTAGGCCGCGTTACCGCTACGGCGTATTCCGAAACCGCGCCGAACACTCTGCAGTCGCTCTATTTCATAGTCGCTGAGGATTCGGTCGGCGACCTTTCGAGTCCTTCAAATGTTGTCGGTGGCCCCTCGTTCGGTCCCACCATTTTGCCGTAACCTCGGATCTGGACGGGGATATTTAGCTAACATCAACAGGTATAAGGAGATCAATTATTATGACGTCACCAAAGACACTGTCTATCGCTATCGCCGCAGCGGCCATCTGCTGTTTTGCGGGTTCCACTCGATTGGCTGCCGCCACGGGCCCGGTCGTCACTTACACGGCTTCAGGCACATTTGCAAATCCTGCAACCAGCGGCGCCGATACGCTGAAGTTGGCGGGTGAACCCTTCAGTGTCACCATCTCGGTGAGCTCGTCGACCGTGCCTTACAAACATGGCCCGAACTGGGCCGCGTTTAACAAGCTGAAACTGACCGGTACCGTCCACTCCGGCCTGCTCGGCTCGACGCCGGTGAATATCGGCAGCAGCGAGTCGACCATTATCCAGGCCTTCGATCCGGGACAATATGACACCTTCACCATGGAAGCTCCCGTCCAGGTAATTGGGATCAACCTGACCATCAAAGCGGTCATCGTTATGCCCTACGGCACGTTCTCGAATCCCCTCCTGCAGCCCTTTGCCGCTATCGCGCTCGCTCCCGGTAACGCTACGGTTACCTATTCGGATACCACCAGCAGCACCGTGTTGGCCATTCAGACCGGCAGCTTAACAGCCACGATCCCCGGTGGCGCCCCGACAAAGGCCGCCGTGGTATTGCACTCCGCGGGCGTCGAAGCCAGCACTCTCCATGGAGATGGGACCACTTCGATCCGCTCCGTCGGCGCCGCGCCGGTTGACCTCGGCTTCGCCGCCGACACCGTCACTCTCAAGTTCTATGCCACCGGCGTCAGCGGCGCATCCAACGTGAACCTGCAGATGGCGGGCGAACAGGTGCCCGTGCTTTATGCGGGAGCCTCCGGCTACTTCCCCGGGTTGGACGAAGTCGTGGTTCGGGCGCCGCTGAGCTTGGCCGGACGGGGCGCTACCAACGTGACCCTAACGGCTGACGGCCAGAGCGCTCAACCAGTCCAAATTCACATCCAGTAAACCGGCGTACATACCGATACCAATTATTTTTGAGGAAATCGCCATTCGGCTTGATAACCGGGTCCCGACAGGTCTAGACTGCTAAGATGGACCAAAACAAGGAGTTGGTTATGTTCTCATTCAATATCCGAAGGGTTTTTTCTGCAACCGTAATGGTATCGGTACTGAGTTGCCTGACGCTGCCGTGCGGCATGGCCGCCGCCAGCCCGGACAAAGGTGCAGCCATAACCTTCACGGCTACCGGCACGTTTGCCGCAACGCCCGTCAGCGGGAGCGATACCCTGAAGCTGGCAGGCCAGCCTTTCACCATTATCGTCGTGGGCAATACGTCCATGATCCCCGTCAAACACGGCCAGAACTGGGCTGTATTCACGCCTCTCCAAATGACCGGAACAGTGTATTCCGGCCTGACGCCCAATGTGCCCATACCGATCGCCAGCACCACCGCTGCTATCGATCAGACCGTTGGAGCCACCGAAGATATCTTCCAGTCGGGCTTTCCCGTCGTCGTAATCGGCATTACTCTGAACGTTAAAGCTCACCTTCCGCTCCCCGGAGGGACACTATCCAAAGCGCTCCTTCGGCCCTTCGCCAGCGTCGCGCTCGATACCACCGACACGGTCACATATTCCAATGCCACCGCTGCCACCGTCCTCGCGATCCAAGACGGAACGTTGGTCGCAACGGTTCCCGGCGGCGGCCCCGAGCGAGCTTCCTTGACTGCACAACCATCCGTCGAATGGCTCACCGGCGCCCTGGCGCTCAAGCCGCGTGGTATGCCCGCGATCCGGCTGTAAACTTTCAACCGAGCGGAAATGTGGAATCAGGCTTTCGCCGCTTCGCACTCCATGAAGTAATACCCGATCATGTGGCACACGTTTAAGTGCGCATCTTCAATCCGCCCCATGTGCGCCACCGGCACTTGAATATTTAGCTGGGCCTTCGGCCCCAGTTTCCCGCCGTCGCGCCCCGTCAATGCTATCGTGCGGCAACCGATCGAATTGGCGTAATCCATGGCCAGCACCACGTTCGGAGAATTTCCCGAACCGCTGATCGCCATGAATAAGTCGCCGGCCTCGGCAAAGTTCTTGAGTTGCTCCACAAAGATCACGTCATAGCCGACATCGTTGGCGTAGGCTGTGATCGTCGGAAGCTGGTCGGTCAGCGCCATGATCCGAAACCGCGTGGCCCTGTTGAAGCTGCAGCCCTTCACGATGTCGCAGGCAAAGTGCGAAGCCGTAGAAGCGCTGCCTCCATTGCCGCAAACGAATATATGCCGGCCCGTGTCGCGCGATTCCGTGAACCATTCGATGGCCTGGCTTACCTTGCTCAGGTCGATCGATTGGATCGCTGTCAGCAGATCCGCCCGGTATTGCTCAGGAAAGGTCATATAGACTCCATCTTAATCGAGCTTCTTCCTGAAACTCGTCGCGCTCAGTCCCATAACCACCATGCCGTAGACCAGCAGCGTAAGCATCTGCGGCCAGAGCACCGCAATGCCCGTGCCCTTCAGGAAGATTCCGCGTACGATCTCAATCAGATACCGCAGCGGATTCAAGTAAGTCAAATACTGCACCGCGATCGGCATGTTGCGGATGGGATAGGCGAAGCCGCTCAGCATGAATGTGGGAATGGCGATCAGCGATGAAGACATGATGGCCTGCTGCTGCGTGCTGGCGATGGTCGAAATGAAAAGGCCCATGCCCAGGCTGGTCAACAGGAACAATGCCGCGCTGAGCACCAGCACCAGCGGGTTGCCTCTGAACGGAATCGAAAAGATCAGCAGCGCCGCCGTGGTCATCAGCACCAGATCCATCATCCCCACCAGCGCGGCGGGCACCATCTTGCCGATCATGAGTTCCATCGGCTGTATGGGCGTCACCATCAACTGTTCCATAGTGCCGATTTCTTTTTCGCGCACGATCGCCATGGCGGTCAGCATCACGGTAACTACCATGATCAGGTTGCAGATGACGCCGGGCACAAAGTAATTGCGGCTCTTCAAGTCGGGATTGAACCATACCCGCGCGCTATCGGTAATGCGGCCGACTTTCATGCTCATGGTCCCCATCCCCGCGCGGGCCATCATGCGCGACTGCAACTGCGGTGTGGCCACGCTGGCTGAATAAGCGCCCACTAATTGACTGGTATAAGCCGATGCCAGCGATGCGGTGTTGGAATTGGTGCCATCCACCAGAATCTGCGCCGCGGTGGGGTGGCCCAGTAATATGTCGCGGCCGAACCCAGGCATCACCCGCACGATCACCTGCGCGTCGCCGCGGTCCAGCACGCTCTGAATATCTCTTTCGCTCTGCGGCAACGCCGTAAGAAGAAACCGGCCCGATCCCTGGAAGGATGCCAGCAGCGCGTGGCTCTGCGGCGTTTGGTCCATGTCCATCCAGCCCATGCGCAGGTTGTCGACGTCCATATTCACCGCGTAGCCGAAGATGATGAGCTGGAACATCGGCGGCACGAAGAGGAACATGCGCGTGCGCCGGTTGCGGAACAACTGGCTCAGCTCTTTTCGAATAATGGCGAAAATTCGTTCTCTCATAACAGTCCCATATTCCTCATGCCAGCTTCTGCCTCATTTTGCGTTCCGCCGCCCAGAACACCACTAACGAAAATGCAATGAGAAAGAGCACCTGTCCCCACAGAAGTGAGGGTCCGATCCCTTTCAAGAAGATGCCTCGTACGATGGTGACGAAATAACGCGCCGGCACCACGTAGGTGATGGTCTGGATGGGTCCGGGCATGTTCTCGATGGCGTAAAGGAATCCCGACAGCAGGAAAGAGGGAAGGAAGGTGGTGACCAGCCCCAATTGGAAAGCGAACAACTGGGTGCGGGCGATGGCCGAAACCAATATTCCCCAGAAGAACGCTCCCGTCAGGAAGATCATGGTGCTTAAAGCTAAAAATAAGACATTCCCGCGGAACGGCACGCCGTAAACGAAAATACCCACAAGGACCGCGATCGTCGTGTCCGCCACCCCCACAACGAAAAACGCCAGCATCTTGCCCAGTACGATTTCTCCGGCGCGCACGGGAGTGGAAAGCAGTTGCTCCATGGTGCCCATCTCCCACTCTCGGGCCACCGTAAGCGAAGTCAGCAGCGCGGCAATCACCATCATCATTGCGGCGATCAAGCCCGGCACAATGTAGTAGGTAGACTGCATCGTGCTGTTGTACCAGATGCGCACGCGTGAATCCACGGGAGAAACCATAGGCATGCCGGCGCTGCGGTCCTGCCCGTTGGAGCGCACCTGAAGGGCATAGTTTTGCACCAGCCCTTCGACATAGCTCAAAGCGATCGATGCGGTGTTGGAATCGCTGCCATCCAGCAGAATTTGAATGTTCGCCCTGCCGCCCCCATTCAGGCGTTGAGAGTAATCCCGCGGAATCACGATTCCCAATAGGACTTTGCTCTTATCGATCCCCTTTTCAATATCGCTATAGCTATTGGTGAAGCCCTCGATCTCGAAAAAACGGGAGGCGCGAAACCGCTCGATGAGGGCGCGGCTCTCTACGCTGTGGTCGCCGTCGAAGATCAGCGTCGGAATGCGGTCCACGTCCAAATTCAGCGCATAGCCGAACAGCAGCATCTGAAACAACGGCAGGAACAACGCCATGATCAGGCTGCGGGAATCGCGCAGGATATGGCGGAACTCCTTCTCGAACATCGCGCGCGTGCGTCGGAAGTTCATGGGTTTTTTTGTTCCTCCGCTTCAATCAGTCCGACAAAGACATCTTCCATGGTGGGCTGGATCGACTCCAGTCTCTTGATCTGGATGTGCTGCTGTTCGAGCAAGCTGCGAATTTGCGCCGTGCCTGCGGCTAAATCGGCCACATTCACGTGCAAGCCGGCGCCGAAGACCGCCACGTCCAGGATGCCCGGCTGGGATTCCAGTGCCCGCATCGTTCCCAACAGGTCGGAGGTCTCAAGCTGCAACAGCTTGTGCGAGTGCAAGTCGCGTTTCAACGCATCCGGCACGCCCAGGGCGATCAGCTTGCCGCGATAAATCAACGCCAGCCGGTGGCAGTATTCCGCCTCGTCCATGTAGTGCGTCGTAACCAGAATGGTTTGGCCGCCTTCGGCAAGCTGGTAGATCAAGTCCCAGAAGCTGCGCCGCGCGATGGGATCGACGCCCGATGTAGGCTCGTCCAGAAATAGAATTCGCGGAGAATGCACGATGGCGCAGCCCAGAGCCAGACGCTGCTTCCAGCCCCCCGCCAGCAGTTTGGTAATAGTGGTGCGCCGGTCGATCAGACCCGCCATGCGCAGCACGTACTCTTTGCGTTCCGCCCGCAGATGCTTGGGAACGCTATAAATCCGGCTGAAGAAATCGATGTTCTCTTCCACGGCGAGATCGTCGTAGAGGGAGAACTTCTGTGACATGTAGCCGATATTCTTGCGGATCTCTTCCGGATTCTTGGTCACGTCGAAACCCGCCACCGCGCCCCAACCGGAAGTCGGCGTCAACAGCCCGCACAGCATCCGGATCACGGTCGACTTCCCCGCCCCGTTGGGCCCCAGGAATCCGAAGATCTCGCCTTTCTCCACTTTGAATGAGACGTGATCCACGGCGGTGAAATCGCCGAAGGTCTTGACCAGATCGCGGATCTCGAGCGCGGGACCGTTCTCCGGGGCTGCGCTCATTGCTTCTCCGCCTTCCGCACTTCCGCGATGAAGACATCTTCAAGCGACGGCACGATACGTTGAAAAACCGCCGGACCGTGGCCGTCCTTCTCCAACATGCGGCCCAAAGCCTCAGGCGATGTCTGAGCCGAACTCAGAAACAAATGCAGTGTAGCGCCGGATGGTTCCACGCAAAGCACCCCGTCGGACTTAAGCAGCAACTCGCGCGCCCCCCGCGGATCCGGAGCTTCCACCTGGTAGCAATGCTCCGGGATTTGGTAACGCACCGCGTCCGGCGCATCGCACTGAATCAGCCGCCCTTTATACATCAGGCCCACCCGGTTGCAGCGCTCGGCTTCATCCAGATATGCCGTCGTCACCAGAACCGTGATGCCGTCTTTGACGAGCTGATAGAGGATCGCCCAGAAATCGCGGCGCGAAACCGGATCGACGCCGTTTGAAGGCTCGTCCAGAAATAGAATCTCCGGGCGATGCAGCAGCGTACACATGAGGCCCAGCTTCTGCTTCATACCGCCGGATAGCTTGCCTGCCTGGCGTTTGCGGAAAGGCTCCATGCGCGTCATGCGCAGCAGTTCGGGCAGCAACCGCTGGCGCTCGGCTGTGGTGATGCCAAACAGATCGGCATAGAACTCCATGTTCTCGTCGACCGTCAGATCCACGTAGAGCCCGAAGCGCTGGGCCATGTAGCCGATGGAATCCTTGACCGCCTGCGTGTCTTTGACCACGTCGTGGCCCGCCACCCATGCCTGGCCCTCGCTCGGATCCAGCAGGCCGCACAGCATGCGCAGTGTAGTGGTCTTGCCCGCGCCGTCGGGGCCCACCAGCCCGAAGATCTCGCCGCGCGGGATTTCCAGGTTCAAGTGATCTACCGCCGTCAACTCGTCAAAGCGCCGGGTCAGCTCCAGGGTGCGAATGATCCCTTCCATCAGTTCCCCGTGAGGATCTCGGCGTCGGCGGGCATGTTGGATTTCAGCTCATGGCGCGAGTTATCGACATCGATCTTAACGCGATAAACCAATTTGACCCGTTCTTCCGCGGTCTGGATCTGCTTGGGTGTGAATTCGGCGTCCGAGGAGACGAAGGAGACGTGCCCGTCGTAAACCTTGCCGGGGAACGAATCGGTGGTTACCTTGACCTTGTCGCCCAGCTTGACGCGCCCGAGGTCCTGTTCTCTAATGTAGGCCCGCAGCCAGGGGTGCTCGATATCCCCGACAGTCACCACGCTGGTCCCGGGGGCCAGCACCTCGCCCACATCGGCGGCTTTTACCAACACGACGCCATTGATCGGCGAGACGGCAATGGTGTCCGCCAACTGGGAGTCGATTAAAGCCATCTGCGACTTGGCGCGCTCGATATCACCCTGGCGGGCGACAATATCTTGCTCGCGGCGCCTGCTCTCGATGGCATTCGCCTGCCCTGCCCGAAGACCGGCTTTGGCGCGCTCTACCTGCGCCTTGGCGCCGTCAATCGTCTCAGCGCGTGGCCCGGCCTGCACCAGGTTGGCCTGCTCCTTCACTTGTTTCAGACTGGCATCCGCGCTATCGAAGCGCGTATGGAACTGGTCGTACTGCGAAGTTGAAATGTCGTCGTTCTTGTATAGCGTCTGGGCGCGGTCCCAGTCCTTCTTCGCGCCATCGTACAGCGATTGAGCGGCCGCCACGGCCGCCTGAGACTGCTGCACTTCCTGCGGCCGCGCGCCATTGTTCAATTGCAACAATTGCGACTCGGCCGCGCTCACGTCCGCGTTGCGCAACTGCAAGTCCGCTTGCATCGTTTCGCGCTGCCATTTCAGAGCGCTTTCACTCTCGGCCAACTGCGCCTCGGCGGTCGACAGCGCCGCTGCCGCGGTATCGCGCTGGTGCAGCAACTGTTCGCGGTCCAGGCGCGCGATCACCATGCCCTTTTGCACCGCGTCGCCTTCGTTCACCGTGCGCTCAATCAAGCGGCCGGATGTTTTGAAGGCAATATCCACCTGGGGCAGTTCGATATTGCCCGAAACCACGATTTTATTGGTGGCCTCCGGATGAAGGCTGCGGTATGCCAGCATGCCGGCCGCCCCCAGAACCCCAATCACTACCACAATCAAAATGATCTTTTTCATATTGCGACGGCTCCTTTTTACTGGATCATGCGGCGGACATTGCCCATGGCTCGACCCAGGTCGATACGCGCTACGTTGTAGCCGAACAGGGCTGCGATACGGTTATCCCGGGCTCGATCCAGCCGGGTCTGGGCGTCGGTGACTTCCAGATTACTTGCAAATCCTGCCTCGAAACGGCGGCGCGCCTGCGTGAGCTCGCTGTCGGAAAGAGTTAACCCTTCCTCCGCAACTTTGAGTTGTTCTTCGGCGGAATGCAGACTATCGAGCGAGGTACGGATGTCGAGTTCGATCTGCTCGTGGAGATCATTGGCGCGGACGCGCTCCTGGCGGAACTGGGAGGCGGCTTCTGCGCGCCGGGCGTCCCGGCGTCCGCCGTCAAAAATCGGCACGCGCAGGACGATGCCATAGTCCCGGGTGGGCAACAAAGAAACGAGGTCGCCGTTAGTGCCAGTGGTGCCGTAGTCGGCATAAGCGTACAGGCTGGGAAGGCGTTCCACTTTGACGGACTGTGCACTTAGTCGAGCTGCGGCTTCGCGCTCCGCCTCCGCCTTCAGATCTGGACGGTTTTTCAGAGCTTCCGCCTGCGCCTGCTCCAGGGTAATTGCATCGGTCGGCTCATAGGACAGTTTGTCGGTGAGTTCCAGTTGGGTCGCTAGGTTCAAATCCATCACTCGCAGCAACTGCAAGTAAGCCTTGCTACGGTCATTGGTGACCATCAGCAGGTGTTGTTTTTCATTGGAAAGTTGCACCTTCGAGCGGGTAACCTCGATACCGGTGCCGGTGCCTGCAATCTTTTGGTTTTCCGACTGTTTCAGCACAGCTTCGGCCAGCGCCACGTTAGCCTGATAGGCTTCCACATCGGCGTCGGCCCGCAGCGCTGCCAGATAGGCCTTGGCCACTGTCGACGAGATCGTATCGTCGGTGTTGCTCCGGTCGTGGCTGGCGGCGCGAATCGCAGCGCGGGATGCCTGGTAACGGCGAATGCTGCTGAAATCGAATACGCTCTGCGTGAGCTTTGCACGCACGTCCACGGAGTTAAACGGGCCCACCACGCGGGGAATACTTTTAATGATGTCGTTGAGCAGAGGATCCGCAATGGTGGCAAGCTGGCTGTTCAATTTGCCTTCGGCTCCCAAAAGGGCTTGGTCGGTGGCTAGGTCCAGGCCCAGTGCCGCCAAACTCTTCATGGCGGTAAACTGCTGGGCACTCGCTTCAATATCCGGCAGAAGCGCCGACCGCGCTTCCTGGGATCGGTATTTCGCTTGCTTCAGGCTCTCGTCGGAAAGCTGGATGTAAGTGTTGCCTTCAGGAGAAGTAGCGATCTCCACGGCGCGCTTCAAACTGAGCTTCATCGGCTCACGAGGAGCGGCTTCTCCGGCCCATAAAGCATACGGGACGGCCAACAAAAGAGTCCCTAGAAAATAGCGGTGCATTTTATCTCTCCTGAACTGCAACGTGAGCTTCCTCAAGGACATGCGCTGGCACGGGTGCGCGGAAACCGGCGCTTAAAAAGGCCACCAGCCGGTCCAACGCGGTTTCCGAATTGAAAGACACCGACAAATCCGAGATCTTTGCCAAGTCCTTCGACCCGCCCCGCAGGGTCTGCGCTAAGGCGCCAATGGCCAGATTCAGGCGCCAGAATAACTCTTCCGGGGGTAAATCCGGCAGCGCCGCTCGCAGTGCGCCGCCAAAGCGCTGGAGCACATCGCCGAACTGCGACGTGAGAATCCGGGGCAGCAGATCGCCTTCTGCGTGCAAGCGGCCCAGCAGCCTCATGAAAACCATGCTTCCGCCCTCGGGGTCGCGAGACATCTGAAGGGTGGGGGCCACGAACGCTTCAATCACCTTCTCGAGCGCCGGCGGATCGGCGCCCGCCTCTTTCTCAAACCGGTCGAGCAGCGCCAGGCGCTCCAGATTGGCCGGCACCGACCGTCGCAGAATCACCGCTTCCAAGAGCGCTTCCTTCGAGTGGAAGTGGTAGTGGACCGCGGCGAGATTCACGCCGGCCTCGGCAATGATGCCGCGCAGAGACGTGGCCGCGTAGCCCTGTGCGGCAAACAATCGTTCGGCGGTATCGAGAATACGCTCTTTAGTATGATTCACGACGTTTTAATCAAACGTATGATTATAGCGTCTGATTATAGCGCCTGAATGAATGCTTTGGAAAGGGGGTTCCAGAAAAAGCAGTACTATGACTGCCAGTCGGCTGCCGGAAAAACAGCAGGGTGAGAGAATAGTGTTCCATGGCTAATTCCGCAGGGAGTTTCGACAAGCAGGTGGTATTGATTACCGGGGCCTCCTCCGGTATTGGAGCGGCCTTGGCGCGGGAATTCGCACGCGAGGGCGCGCACACCGTACTGCTCGCTCGCCGTCTGGAGCGGATCGAAGCGCTGGCTGCGGAACTGTCCACCAACGGCATCCGGTCGATAGCCGTAGTCGGCGATGTGACCCGGGACGGCGACTTGGAACGGGCGGTGGAACGGGCCTGCAGTGAATTCGGGCACTTGGATGTCGCTGTGGCCAACGCCGGCATCCTGGTCAGAGGC
>Ga0302320_10028144_pt1 | contig 10802 bp, 9 predicted proteins | sample Bog_T0_3_FD_202130 | JGI IMG/M metagenome (GOLD analysis project Ga0302320, IMG submission 202130) | Peat permafrost microbial communities from Stordalen Mire near Abisko, Sweden - Bog_T0_3 | ecosystem: Environmental > Terrestrial > Soil > Wetlands > Peat | place: Sweden: Abisko, Stordalen Mire... | reverse complement strand
GGCGCTCAGCCACGCCGTAGGGCCTGCGGCGTCGTAATGCATGAAGTACGAGCCGCCATGCTCGAACACCCACACGTCGCGTGCGCCATAAAGATCGCACTCGTTCGGCCCATCTCCGTGACGCAGCACGACGCCATAATCCTGGGCGGGCATCCGCTTCCCCGTGTACGGGCGGCCGTCTGCATACGGCTGTCCGCACAGCACACTCGCGCCGAGCGCCGCCATCGCCGCCAGTCCAATTCCGAATCGCATGAGAGTCATAATATTCCTCCGCGGCGCCCGTAGTTTGCGCTCGACACGCCTCGTCCCTGGATGCCATCCTGCTTTCTATGCGAGGCCCCATCCCGGCCGGTTCCGCCCTATTGATCATTGACGTGCAAACGGCGATCGACGATCCCGCCTGGGCAGCGTTCGGGCCGCGCAACAACCCTGACGCGGAGCAGACCATAGCCCGGCTTCTGCGATCCTGGCGCGGCAACAGCCTGCCAGTCTGGCACATCCGGCACGACTCGACCTGGCCCGGCTCCGCCTATCGTCCCGGTCAACCAGGCAACGACTTCAAGCCCGAAGCCGAGCCTCTGCCCCGCGAACCCGTCGTTGCCAAGACCACGCCCTGCGCCTTCGCGGGCACTGACCTGGAGCACCGTCTTCGTGCGGCGTGCATTCACACGCTGTTCGTCGCTGGCGTGATCACGAACAACAGCGTCGAGGCGACCGTGCGCATGGCCGGCTGCCTGGGCTTCGACGTCTATCTCATCGAGGACGCCTGCTTCACGTTCGCGCGCAAGGATTGGAACGGACGGCTGTGGAGGGCTGAAGACGTCCACGCCCTGTCGCTTGCGAACCTGGATGGAGAGTATTGCACGGTGATCCGTGCCGGAGAGACGCTGGAGGGGCAGGATTAGAGCATGGCGGCGGGTAGTTCTATGCCATTTGACGCGTTCTCGGCACGCATCTAATAGCAATTAAATGGCTTAGTGCCTTCATCCGCGCGGCTAGCTGCTGTTCGCAGGTTTGCACAATGCAGCATTGTGCAGGTTTTACGTCGCATAACGCCATTTGTTAAGATTTTAGGACGCTAGCAAACGTTTTGGCATAGAAATCGGCAAATCGCGATGGCTGTAGTTCAACCCATTGGATTGGCAGGACTTATCGAGCAACTTCGGCTTGCGGTTCCCCCACCGGCCGTGCGCTCCGAGGCGGGGCCAACCAGCCGCCGGACTGAGGAGAGCGCTGATTCACTCCTTGAGGTGTATCCTGCGCAGTATCTTGCGCGCAGCACCCGCGAGCATCTCCGTTTTGCACTCAAGTATGAGCCGCTCGACCTGCGAGTCTGGCAGGCGATCATATCGGCTCTGGACGCCCGCATAGTTTTCGAGTGGATGAGCGAGCAGCCTACAAGTGGATTTGCCAGGCGCGCTTGGTGCCTTTACGAAGTTTTATCGGGTCGGCGCTTGCCACTGAAGGATCTCACCGCCGGCCCGTATTACCTCATGGCCGACCCGAAGCTCCAGGTCACTTGGCGGAACCGTGAATTGGACGCGCCCCGAGCGCAGCGGTATCGTGTTCGGAACAACCTGCTAGGCACTGTGGGCGTGCATGGCTATTGCCCGCTCATTCGGCTCAGTCACAAGCTGAAGCAGTTTCAGCAGAAGGACTTCGCCCAACGAGTTCAAGCGATGACCGCCAGTTTGGACCCGGCGCTCCTGCAGCGCGCTGCGGGGTATCTGTATCTCAATGAGACCAAGTCCTCCTACGCTCTGGAGGGAGAGCGGCCAACGGCCGACCGGGAAGAACGCTTTGTTGAAGTCCTGGCACGGGCAGGAGAAGCCTCCGTCATCGACAAAGCCGGCCTCGTGGAGTTACAGCGCCGGATTGTTCAGGATGCGCGGTTTGCCGCGACCGATTGGCGCACAATGCAGAATTACGTCGGCCGGGCCCGGCTCGATTTCTCCGAAGACGTCGCCTATCCCTGTCCCAAGCCCGAAGACCTCGAGGCGCTGATGTCGAGTTGGACGGCGATGTTCAAGAAGATCCTAAACGCCGACCGGACCGACGCCGTCGCCCTGGCGGCCTGCGCCTCATTCGGCTTCGTCTACATCCACCCTTTCGAAGATGGCAATGGACGGATCCACCGTTTTCTCATTCATTACGCGCTGGCTCGTCTTGAATACACGGCTCCGGGCGTCATCTTTCCCGTGTCGGCTGCAATCTTGCGCCGCCGCCGCGAGTATGATCAGGTCCTGGACAGCATCTCCCGCTACGTGCGCTCGCGTGTGCAATTCACGTTGGACGATCAAAACCAGATGACGGTGGTTGGCGACACGATCGAACTTTACCGCTACCCGGACCTGACCCCGCATGCGGAATTCCTGTACGAGTGCATCGCCGAGACAGTGGAAAAGGACTGGCCCGAAGAACTGCGGTTCCTCCTGTCATTCGACGCCGCTTTCCGGGCAGTACAGTCCGTCGTCGATATGCCGGACACAAGGATTCGTTTGCTCGTTCGCCTGCTGATGCAGAACCACGGACATCTCTCTGCGAATAAGCGCGATCTCTTCCCGTTGCTGACCGGCGACGAGATCGCCGAAATGGAAACCCGCATTCAAGCGATTCTCGCCACGCCGCCCGTGCTCGCGTCCGAAGCCCCAACTGCCTGACCCCCGCGCGGCGTGCTCCATCGTTGGCTGCGGTGAATTCGGCAGGTTCCGGCTCCAAAGTACACAACTTTCAGGCCCGATTAGAGACCTGGGGAACATTCCCTGCGTCTACACCGTATGCCCGAGAGAAGGGATCTCGCGATGAGCGCCGCTGTAGAGCCACAAACCCTAGTCGCTAAGCCCGGGCCGCACCTGTCCGCGCTACCCGGAGGAAAGCGCCGCGCCGTCACGCGCGGCATGAATGCGACCGAGCTGCTCTGGGATCTTGCGGTTCAGACGCTCGCCAATTTGCGGCGCAACAAACTGCGCAGTTTCCTCACTCTTTTTGGCATCGCCTGGGGCATCGCCTCGCTCGTGATGATGTCGGCCTTGTCCGACGGTTTCCGCGACGGTCAGCGCAAGAACATGTCGCAAATCGGTGACAACATTGTCTTCATCTGGGGCGGAACCACGGAGATGCAGGCTGGCGGCAAGCGCGCCGGGCGCCGGGTGTTCCTCACGCGCCAGGACGTTCTAACCATCCGCGAGCAGTGTCCCGCCGTCGCGGTCGTCGCCGCGGAAACAAAGACCGAGCAGGTTCCCGTGCGCAGCGCCACCAACGCGGGACGCTTCCTGACGGTCGGCGTGACGCCCGAATACCTGAAGCTTCGCAACCTTCCCGTCGAGCAGGGCCGTGCCGTGAGCGACGCGGACGTCCGGCAGGAACGGCGCGTGGCCGTGCTCGGAGCGTCCGTACGCAAGCAGCTTTTCGAGAAGAAGCCCGTGCCGTTGGGCGAGACGGTGTACGTCAACAGCTACCCGTACGAAGTCATCGGCCTGATGCCGGACAAAGACCAGAACTCAAGCTACGACGGCTGGGACAACGACAAAGTGCTGGTCCCGGAGCCCGTGCTGCTGCGCGATATGCCGGAAAAGCGTGAGTTTTACTCGGAGGGCCGCGTGAACGGGATCCTTTACCGGCCGGCGGTCACAAAGAACTGGGCCGAAGCGCAGGCGGAAGTGAGGGCGGCCCTGGGCAAGGCCAAAGATTTCGACCCGAAGGACAAAGGCGCGCTCGACGCGTGGGACATGATCGAAGATGCCCAGATGTTCGATTCCATCTTCGACGCGGGCGAGATCTTCCTCTCCGTGGTGGCGCTCGTCACGCTCTCCCTCGGAGGCATCGGCGTGATGAACACGATGATGATGGCGGTGAGCGAACGCACCAATGAAATCGGGCTGAAGAAGGCGCTCGGCGCCACGAAGAACCGCATCCTGCTGGAGTTCTTTCTCGAAGGTTTGCTGCTCGCAGTGTTAAGCGGCGCGGGCGGACTGATTCTGGTCCTCACGCTCGCCAAGCTGGTCAACTCCTTGCCGCTGCCACAGATGTTCTCGGGACTGCCGATCCACTGGAATGTGCTGGCCCTGGCGACGCTGGCTCTCGGCCTGGTCGCGGTGGGCGCTTCGCTACCCCCGGCCCGGAAAGCCGCCGAATTGACGCCTGTTGAGGCGTTGCGCTTCGAGAAGTAGCTTGGTGTGGGGAAACAGCCATGACCTGGAGATTTGTATTTTCCGAATCGCTCGCTGCACTGAAGTTTCATCGCACGCGGACCATCTTCACCACGACAAGCCTGGCGTGGGGCGTGGCCTGTTTCGTGATTCTGATCTCATACGGTGACGGCTTCAAGCATGCGCTGGTCAAGGCATTCACGGCCGTCGGCCAGGATTTGATCATCACCTTCAACGGCCAGACCTCATCGCAGGCCGGTGGATTGCGCGCCGGCCGTAAGGTCAGGATCGAACTTGAAGATGCGCACATCATCAAGGAATCCGTGCCTCTGGTGGATGCGCTCTCACCCGAGATCATGAAGTACGGCGTGAAGGCCAACAGCGGCCATCGCGACAAAGAGGTCGCCGTCCGCGCGGTCTGGCCGGAGTACGGCACCATTCGCAACATCAAGCTGGATACGGGCCGTTGGATCAATGAAGACGACCGCCAGCATCAAAATCGCGTCGTGATTCTTGGAGCGACGGTTTACAAGGACCTGTTTGGCGAGGCGCCGGCGGAAGATCAGGAGATCACGCTGGACGGTATCCGCTTCACCGTCATCGGCGTGGTGGCCAACAAGCTGCAGATCGCCAACTACAACGAATCGGACAACCGTTGCGTCTTCATCCCCTACGATACGTTCAGCATCTTCGGCGACATCCACTACCCCTGGTTTCTGGTCTGGAGGCCCATCAACGGCGGCGCTCGCGATCAGGCCATTATACAGGTTCGCGCGAAGCTCGCCGAGCTTCACAAGTACGCGCCGACCGACGAAAAGGCGATCGAGATCCTGGCCTTCAGCAAGTTCATGTCTATCGTCGATGGCATGTCCCTGGCGGTGCAGGTTTTGCTCGGCTTCGTGGGCGCGCTCACCCTGGCGATCGGCGGCGTCGGACTGGCCAATATCATGCTCGCCTCCGTGATCGACAGAACGAAGGAGATTGGCATGGTGAAGGCTCTCGGCGCACCAAGCAGCACAATTCTAAAGCAATTCCTGGTGGAAGCAACCCTCGTGGTGGCCGCGGGCGGCGCGCTGGGTATCGCTGCCGGATGGGGCGTAACAATGCTCATCGGCACGATGCCATTTCTCGGCCCGGCCTTTAAGGACACCACGCACGTCGGCGACATCACACTCACCGTGTCTGCCACCTCGATCTTCGTTTCCATGACGGTGCTGATGTTGGTAGGCCTGGTCGCCGGTCTCGTCCCCGCAATCAAGGCCGCGCGCATGGATCCCATCCAGTCGCTCCACTACGAATAGGGCGCGGCAACCATTGCCCTGCAGCGAAAGTCCGGCGGGCGTGCGGATAGATCAAGTACGAACGATGGGAAGAAGCGTGGGCTTCCCACGGTCCTTCAATCCGAGATAGAATCGTGCCGCCATGGCAGATAACAATCGCAGACGATTTTTGAAGGGCGCGGCAGCAGCAGCAGCCGTCCCCGTAGTGGCTGGCGCAAAGCCCGCAAAGACCAGCGCGCCCCAGAAGAAGGTCTACTACCAGGGGCCCAAACCCGAAAAACCGCTATTCTCGAACGCGGTCTCCTACGGCAACCTGCTCTTCATCTCCGGCATAGGCGCGCATTTCCCGGGCGATATCAAGGCTCATACGAAGCACGTCCTGGACGAGGTCGAAAAGTCTCTCGTCAACGCCGGCTCATCGATGGAAAAGGTCCTGAAGGTGAACGTCTACCTGAACGACCTGAAGGACTGGCCCGCGATGAACGAAGTCTTTCTGGGCCGCTTCGGCGCGGAGCCCCCGGTGCGCACCACCGTCGCCCCGGCCGGTGGCATTCCGGGCAACTCGCTGGTCGAGATCGACTGCATCGCCTTCATTTAAGCGGCGCCGGGCAGTCTTCTCAACCGATCACCAAACCGAGCAGGCGCGCCAGGTCCATTGCTTGCGGCGGCGTTACCAGTGCGCCTCTGAGGTCCTCGGCATGCACCAACAGGCCCTCGATGTCCGCGCCTCTCAGATTTGCAGTGTTCAGCTTCGCTCCGCTCAGGTCCGCGCGTCGTAGCGACGCATCCCGGAAGGCCGTGCCCTCGAGATTCACGCCGCGGAAGTCGGCCTCGTCGAGTCGCGTGCCTTTGAACTCGCACGACCGCACCACGCCGCCATTGAACTGCGCGTAGCGCGCATCGCAGTTCTCCACCAGCACGTCCTGCCAGTGACACGCGGTCGCCTTCATGCCAAGCAGCCGGCAGTCGATGAACTCGACGCGGCGTGCCTCAAATCCGTGTAAGACGGCATTCGAGAGATCGCATTTCACGAATCGGACATCCCTGAGCAGAGCCGATTGCACTCGCGCCTGAGCGAAGACCACGCGCTCGAGAACGGAGCCGGCCAGCGATAGCGACGGGATGTCAGCCCCGGTCACGTCCCCCGCCTCCACGCGCGCATCTTCGAGCGGCAATGCCGACAGGAAGCTCGCCGCTTCAATCGAGGTCAGATATTCGAGGTCAGTTGGAAGATCAGCGGGGACACGGCCCGCGGCCGCCTTCTTGTCTGCACGCGCCATGCTTCGCAGGATACAACTTGCGCCGATTGCTAAGCCGCCCGCAAGGGCAGCACTTCGCGCTCGATCTCGGCCAGGTCCACTCGCGCCAGTTCCAGTGCGTGGTCCGACTGGAGATTCATCCAGTACTCGGCCGTCGTTCCCAGGTAGCGCGCCAGGCGCAGCGCCATGTCGGGCGTCACCGCGCGGCACTCGTTGACAATCTCGGCAACTCGCGTCACGGGCACATGGAGGTCGCGGGCGATGCGGTTGATATTCAGCCCAAATTCCACCATGAAGCGTTCGCGCAAAACCTCGCCAGGATGAACCGCTTTTTTCACCAGTTGCTTGAGCATGAATCAGCCCCTCTTACCTCAATGTTCGCCGATTCTGACAAACCGCGCTTGAGAACCCGGAGCTGAGGAGCCGTCATCAAGCTCGTGCCTACTCGTCGCGCAGCACCTCCATCGGCTTTTGCGAGAGGATTTTCAGGCTCGCGATCCACCCGGCGGCGACGGCCAGCAACGCCGTCATCGCCGTGGTGAGCAGCACCGGCGCCCACTCCACGTGAAACTCGGCGTCGAGCAGCTTCGTCATGAGGACTCGCGTGAACGCCGTGGCCAGGGCGCTTCCCATCCCGCCCGCCACCAGTCCCAGGATGAGGAACTCGACCGAGAAGATACCCGCCAGCGTGAACCTCTTCGCGCCGAGCGTCTTCAGGACCGCCGTCTCGCGGACGCGGCGGAAGCGCGTGCCCGCGACGGTCGAGGCGAGAATCACCGCTCCAGCGAGAATCGCGAAGGCCGCAATAAAGCGCACGACCAGCGATACCTGATCCACCACCTGTTGCACCAGCAGCATGACATCGGCGGTGTTGATCACCGTGACCGTTGGATACGCCTGATAGACCTTGCGTTGGAACGCGCCGATCTGTTTGCCTGTCAGCCGGACCAGCCCGAGGTACTGCACCGGCAGGCCGTCCAGCGCGACCTGGTTGAACAGCACGTCCATCTGCGGGCCCGTGCGCACCGCGCGCTGCCGGAAGATGGCCGATACCGGCGTCTCGAAATCGCGCCCGATCGCGCTCCACTTGAGCTTCATCCCGACCTTCAGCTTCAGCGTGGCGGCCATGTCTTCGACGATTGCGACGTGCGGCGCCGCGTCGCCTGGCTTCCACCAGGCGCCCTGCCGTGCCAGCAGGTCTTCGGGCGGCCTCTCCGCCCACGTCACTTGCCGTGTGGACTGGTACCGGCGTTCGAATCCTTTCAGGCCGAGGTCTTTCACCGGCCGTCCGTCGATCGACTCCAGACGCACGGCAACCAGCGGCTCCACCACGGGCTTGGTCTTCAGGCCTTTCAAATCATCCAGCAGCTTTTGCACGCCGTCGCGCTCAGCGTCCGTGATGTTGATCAGGATGACGTTCGGCGCGCCGGGCGGCGCTGCGCTCGCCACTTCCTGGAGCAGCGACTTCTGCAGCAGGTAGACGCTCAAGGTGAACGTCACGCCGATGCCGAGCGCCACCAGCACGGACGGGGCGTGGTTGCCGGGGCGATACAGGTTCGCCATGCCCTGCCGCCATTCGACACTCCACCGCACGGGCGCCTTTTGCACCAACCAGCGCAGGCCGCGCAGCAGTAGCCACGCGACGCCAGCGAGAAGGAGCAGGCTCACCGCGATGCCGCCCACGAAATATGAGCCCATCTTCAGAGACTCGGCCAGCCAACCGGCAATCAATCCCACGCATCCTAGAATCACCAGCCCCGCGCCGAATGCGGGCAAGGCGCGTTGGATGCGAACTCTGATTGGGGGCCGCACTTCCGCCATCTCGCGCCGGAAGATCGCGGCCGGCTTGATCTGACGAATCGACAGTAGCGGGGGAATCGTGAATAGCAATGACACCAGCAGGCCCACTCCGACGCCTTGAATTGCGAACGCTGGACTCCACGCGAGCGCGTGGTCAAAGAGGAAGAACTTGGCGAGCAGCAGCGGCATCGCGCGCTGCACGGCGAAGCCCACGGCCATGCCTCCCACACCGCCCGCCAGACCGAGCAGCGCGGCTTGCAGCGAGTAGATCGCGACGATCTGCGAGCTGCGCGCGCCCAGGCATTTCATGATGGCGATCGAGTCGAGCCGCTGCTGCATGTGCGCATGAATCGCCGTCGCCACGCCCAGAGCCCCAACCACCAGCGCGATCAGGCTCACCAGGCTCAGGAACGTCGTCGATCGCTCTAACGCTCGCCGGATGATGGGATGCGACTCGCGGTAATCGGCGACCATCGCTTCGGGGAAGACCTGCTTCAGCTCGTTACGCATAGCGTCGAGGTTAATTGGCCGCGGCGTACCCGACTGTTGCGTGCCTGCCTGCGGAAGCTTGAAAAGAATCCGCTGCGACGCCCGGCTGCCAAACGTCATCAGCCCGGTGCGTTCGAGCCCTTCGCGGCTGATGAGCAGGCGCGGACCGAGGTTCAGGCTGCCCGTCATCCGGTCCGGCTCGCTCGTCACCGTCCCCACAATCCGGAACTCCGCCACGCCCAGCTTCACCATCGAGCCCGTTTGCACGTTGAGCCGGATCGGCACATCATCCGAGACGGCGACGCTCTGCGCGTCCAGAGCTTCTTTCAACGGCCTGTCCGGATCGAGCGTGACGCGCCCGTAGAAGGGATAGACTGCCGGGTCGACCGCTTTCACCGAGACGAGCGTGGGCACGCCGTCCGGCTGCCCGCTGCCCAGCATCGACACGGTCTCCGAGATGCGTGTGACGCGCGCGCCGCGCCGCACGTAGCCGTCGACGCACTTCTGCTGTTCGGGCGTCAATTCGGTGAACTGCCGGATGCTCACGTCGGCGGCCATCAAGGTGCGAGCCTGCCGCCGCAGCTCTTCTTGAAAGGCATCCGCGAACCCGCGCACGCCCGTGAGTGCGCCTACGCCCGTCGCCACGCCGAGCACGGCAAACAGGAACTTTGGCGCAGAGGCGCGAGCCTCGCGCCGGGCGACGCGCCAGGCGAGTTTCCAGCTCGCGAGGAATCTCATGCGGCCTTCTTCTCGTCGCTCTCGATCCGGCCGTCGCGCATCGTCAGGATTCGGGTGGCGCACCCGGCGAGCTCGTGATCGTGCGTCACCAGGACCAGCGTCGCGCCTTCTTGCCTGTTCAAGCTGAGCAGCAACTCCAGCACCTGCTGGCCGTTTTTCGAATCCAGGTTGCCCGTCGGCTCGTCGGCCAGCAGCAATGGCGGGCGTCGCATGAAGGCGCGCGCCAGCGCCACGCGCTGTTGCTCGCCGCCCGAGAGTTGCACCGGATAGTGCTCGCGCCGCTCGCTCAGGCCCACCGTATCCAGCAGGCTCCGCGCGCGGTCGTAAGCCTCGCGCCCCAGCTCGCCCGCAAGCTCCGCGGGCAGCAGGACATTCTCCTCCGCCGTGAGCGTCGGAATCAGTTGGTAGCTTTGAAATACGAATCCAATCTTGCGTCCTCGGACTTCCGACAGCCGGTCTTCGCCGAGCCCCGAGATCTCTTCGCCGTCCAATTGGATGCTGCCCGCGCTCGGGCTGTCGAGTCCCGCGAGCAATCCGAGCAGCGTGCTCTTGCCGCTGCCTGACGCGCCCATGATCGCGACGTATTCCCCACGCTCTACCGTCAGATCGATGCCTCGCAGAATCTCCACGCGGTGCGTGCCAGTGTCAATCCACTTGGTCACGCCCTTCAATTCGAGGATCGGACGATCAATCGAGCCATTTCCATTCATGCCTGGGAGTCCCTCGCCTTTATGATGGCAGTGGATGCCCATGCGACGTTTCCTCCTGGCTTGTTTGTTTGTAACGATTTGTTGCGGCCTCGTGCCCGCAGCGCTCCAGGCTGCCGACACGCGGCCCGTGATTGTCGCTTTCGGCGACAGCCTGACGGCCGGTCACGGCCTCGCCCCAGGCGAGAGCTTTCCCGATAATCTGCAGAAACTGCTCGACCAGCGCGGTCTGCGTTTTCACGTCGTCAACCAGGGGCTAAGCGGCGACACCACCAGTGGCGGCGCGGCGCGCGTGAAACAGGCGCTTCAGTTGAAGCCCGCCGTCGTGATCCTGGAGCTCGGAGCCAACGACGGCCTCCAGGGTTTACCGCTTACCGCGAC
>Ga0302320_10028141_pt1 | contig 10803 bp, 7 predicted proteins | sample Bog_T0_3_FD_202130 | JGI IMG/M metagenome (GOLD analysis project Ga0302320, IMG submission 202130) | Peat permafrost microbial communities from Stordalen Mire near Abisko, Sweden - Bog_T0_3 | ecosystem: Environmental > Terrestrial > Soil > Wetlands > Peat | place: Sweden: Abisko, Stordalen Mire... | reverse complement strand
CGATCTCGGCCCCGGAGCATTCGGCCTGGCGATCAGCCCCAAAGGCCTCATCGCCGTCTCCCAAACCGGCTTCGAACGTTTCGGTATTTCGATACTGACTCCCCGTAATAAAGGCGCCTGGCAGAACAACTTTTTCTGGGCCGCCCCCGTAGAAGACGACCCGCAGAAAAAAGCGGCCAAGCCCTCGGATCGCTGGGAAAGTGCCTCTTACGGGATTGCCTTCGAATCCGAAAAAGAGGTCTGGATCGCCGAAGGTGATTCTGGAAAAGTACGGATGCTCGATGTTGCGAACGGTGCCCGCCGCAAACCCATCAGCATCAATACGGGCGACTACCACAACAGCTATACCGCGGACCTGGCGGTCGACCCCGTGCGCCACATCCTTTATGTGCTCGATCAGGCCAACTATCGCCTGGTGCTGATCGACACCGTCAAGGACACGATTTTGAGTTCCATCGCCACTGGCCCGATGCCTTCCACCATCGCGCTTTCGCCCGACCGCAATACAGTGTACGTGGCCAACATCGGCTTGCATCGCTATCAGGTGCTGCCCAGGCCACTAATCGCTCCGCCGTCTGAACTGCCCGGTTTGTCCGGGGGAGCCGCGAATGACACGGAATCCAGTTCCGTCTGCGTCATCGACGTTCACGACCTGCAAAAACCAGTCGTCAGGACCTGGATTCGAACAGGACCATCCGTGGGCAGCAAGGTACTCAATGCCCCCGATCAACCGACCGGCATCGCGATTGGCGGCAGTGCCCCCACCGGTATTCTTGCGGTGGAAGACAAAGTCTACGTCTCGAACGCGCACGCCGATTCCATTACCGTTATCTCGGCCGCCGATAACAAAGTCGTTGCCCGTATTCGCGTCGACGTCCCGTGGCTCACCCAGCTGCGCGGCTTCCTGCCCTCTGGCATGGCCTGGGATCCCGCAAAGAAATGGCTGCTCGTAGCCGAGGCCGGAGTCAACGCGGTCGGCGTGATCGATACCACCCGCAACGTGGTGATCGGGCATCTTCCCGTTGGCTTGTACCCGACGCGCGTGGGCCTGGCCGATGGCCGCGTATGGGTGGTCAACGCACGAGGCCACGGCAGCGGCGCCAACGCCAGTCGCCCGCTCCAATATGAGGAAGACCCCGGCGGGCGGCCCACGTTCTATCACGGCACGCTCTCCACCTTCACCATGCCCCCGCAGGAAGACCTGCAAAAACTCACTGCCACCAATTTCACCGCCAACGGATTTTTCGTGGAGAAGAGCATCACGCCATCGCCGCCAGCCGCCATCAAACACGTCGTCCTGATCCTCAAAGAAGAACGCGCTTTCGATGAAATCCTCGGCGACATTGGAGACGCATCGAACGGCCCTGTGATGGCCCACGAAGCTCTCGCGCGCTATGGCATGCACGGCCGCGCCGATGGCGGAGGCACGCGCTTCAGCGTCAAAGACGCCGCGATCACACCCAATCATCACGCGATCGCAAAGCAGTTCTCCTTCAGCGACAATTTTTATTCCGACGGCGATACAGATGTCGATGGCCACCACTGGCTCAACGGCGTGATCCCCGATTTGTTCACCATGAGCGGCGTGTTTGCCTCTTTCGGAGGCCAGCGCCATTTCTCGACCGACGCTCCCGGTCGCCTCCTGTTCGCCGGCACTGCCACGGCTGTTCTGCCCGAAGAAATTCCGGAAAATGGCACCCTCTGGGACCACCTCGAACGCAACCACATCACATTCCGCAATTACGGCGAGGCTCTGGATCTTCCAGGCTCGGGCGACGGCCACTATCTCAGCGACATGCCGATCGAGGCTTCGCTCTCTCGCAACACTGCGCGCGACTATCCAGGCTTTTCGCTCGATATCCCCGACCAGACGCGCGCCGACAAGTTCATCGCCGAAATCGACCAGCGCTACAAGAGCGGAAAAGAACCGCTGCCGCAGTTTTTATTCGTCACGCTGCCCAACGACGCCATTGGCGAAGAACGTCCCGACGCCGGCTACCCGTACGCGTCTTCGTGGGTAGCCGACAACGATCTCGCGATGGGCCGCATCGTCGAATATTTATCTCATTCGCCGTGGTGGAACGAGATGGCAATATTCGTGACGGAGGACATCGCCACGGGAGGGATCGACCTTGTCGATGCCCATCGCACGATCCTGCTGGCCGCCGGTCCGAACCTGCGCCGCGATTACGTTTCGCACACCAACACCAGTTTTCCCGGGTTGCTGAAAACCATTTTCGGGATTTTCCACATTCCCGCGCTCAACCTAATGGACCAGACCGCCGCCAGCCTCGGCGACATGTTCACCGATACCCCGGATTACACGCCCTACCAGGCCGTCGCATCGGATAAAAGAATCTTCGACCCGGACGAATTGAAGAAGGCGCGCTGACCTCTCATGTGGCACACCGATCCGGTTGAAATTCTCGGCTTTATCACAGGCGCGCTTTGCGTCTGGCTGCTGGCCATTCAAAATATCTGGACCTGGCCGATCGGCATCGCCAACAACATTTTCTACATTGTGGTCTTCCTCTACGCCGGCCTGTATGGCGATGCCGGATTGCAGGTGGTCTATATCGTTCTCGCCGTGTACGGCTGGTGGATTTGGCTGCACCCCGGAGCACAATCCGAACTCCCGGTCGCGAAGACAAGCCAGCGTCAGTGGATATGGCTCATCCTCGTCACCGGCGCCGCCGCGCTCATCTTGCGCACGTTCCTCGCGGACTTCACACCATCCACAGTGCCCGCCTGGGACGGTCTCACCACCGCAATGTCTCTCGCCGCAACGTGGGGACAATGCAAAAAGCTACTGGAGTCCTGGTGGATCTGGATCGCGGTCGATATCATCTACATCCCGCTCTACGTGTACAAAGGTCTGCGGGTAACGGCGCTGCTTTACTTCATCTTCCTGCTGCTCTGTATCGCCGGCCTGCGCGCCTGGCGGCGCGCCGCCACTGCCTGAGTTTACGCGTCCTCATCGGGCGCTAACTCCACCGCGTGATCGGCAAGCATCTCACAGGCGAGATCGGCAAGTACGTCTTCGCGCCGGTCGCCGCGAACTTCCTGCTTCAATCGCCGCAACGCTACGCCCACGACGTCGCGATGATGCAGGTGCGATCCGAGCTGACCGGATAAATCAAGCCACAGTTCATGGACGCGATCCACGTCTTCCGGCCAAAGACGCGGCGGGTGCGGCCCTAGATTCACGTATGTCGCCGGGCGGCCCGGGGCGCGCGTTTCGAGCGACAGCGGCATCCGGGGTTCCGGCATGCGTTCCCAGGCATGGCCGATTTTCAAAGCGAGGTCGCACGATTCCACGTTCGCGGACACTCCGGTCACGAGCTTCGAGGCATTAAGACGAGCCGCCGTTTGCACCAAAGCATCGTAAGGCTCAATGCCAGGCACCACGAGAAGATCGACCGTCTTGCCTTCCTTCTCCGCCATATTGACCACGCGCGTAAACAGTTCGCGTTCGTAGCTGTCGAAAAGCTGTTCGTTGCGCAGATCGTAACCACCGGTGCCCGTAACCACGCGCACGGTAACGACAACGATGTCCTGACGCCGCAGATTCGTCTTGCGGAGCACATGTTCCAGGTGCGCAAGCTGCGTGTAATCGCGAACCGCCACCATCACACAACCAGGGCGCGCCTGCACGCTTTCATCGGTAATCTCGGCTTGCGCATCCAGATTGAAGGCTTCGAGACCCTTCCTGTGCTCGCCGGCGGCCTTCCGGTCGTTGATGCGCTGCGACACCGTGAAGACCGCGAAAAGCAGGAGCGTGAAGGCAATGCCGTAGATTGTCGCGATCCGTTTTGTTCCCAGGTTCGCCAGCGCCACCAGAAAAAGCGTCAGGGTGGTCGTGATCAATCCGATCGGAATTTCCCGTCCGCCGATCATGAAATTGCCGGGGTGCTTATATTCCTGGTCATGGCGCTTGAATCGCAATACCAGAACGCCAAGCGAGTTCAAAAAAAAGCTCCACACCACACCGAATGCATAAGCCTCGCCCAGGATATAGATGTCGCCGCGGCTAAACAGAATCGTCAGCACCTGCAGAACCACAACCCCGTCGATCAGTCTGTAGGTTGTGCCGAATTTCGGATGAGGTTTGCGGAACCATTCCACCAAAACGCGATCCTCCGCCACCCGGTTCAGGATGCCGTTGGCGCCGATCAGCGACGTATTCACCGCGCCTGACAGGATCAGCACTCCCACCACAACGACGAACGCGTGGAATGCCAGCCGAACAACCGTCGGACCAGCCAGATACATGGCCAGACCGCCCAAAAGATTTTCCGAATAACTTCCCCGAACCGAATCCGGAATGATGTAGCCCGCGAAAACGGTAACGACGCCCGTACAGATGACCGCGTAGATACAAACGGTATTGGCAGTGAGCTTCAGATTCCTGAGCTTTGGATACCCGATCTCACGGTAGACCTGAGCCAGGGTCTCAAAACCGCTCATGGAAAGCAGCGAGTGGCCGAAGGCCATGATCACGAGAGCCGCGGGAATTGTGATCCAGAACGTACCCTGGAACCAGCCGAGACTCTCGTTGCTGAAATGCAGATTCGAAAAGGTCGGCGGCGGAGGGACTTGCGCGACACCATGCATCAGCATGGTCAGGGGACACCAGATCACGAAAATCACCACCATCACGGTCGTCACCTGCATGATCCACAGCGCTTTGCCGCTGGATTCGTGAATGCCTTTGATGTTGCTGCGCCAGAAATATCCGGTGACGATCAGGCCGAAACCGGCAGCGAACAGATTGGGCGGTATCCGAAGGCCTGAGTGCGTGATTTCCGCGATCTCGTTGAGCAAACGCCCCAGATACTGGCCCGCGCTCACGCCGCTGATGGGCCCGGTGAGAATGAAGTCGAAGATCAGCGCCGAGACGGAAAGCCGCGCCATGAAAGGTCCCATGGCGTCGCGCACCACGACGTAAACGCCGCCGCGCACGAACATACTGCAGCCTTCCATATACACGGAGCGGACCGCGAAACTAAACAGCATAACGCCCAGGATGAACCATGGAGCGCTTCTTCCGATAGCCTGTTCCGCGATTCCGCCCGCGTAAAAGGCGGAGGAGGCGAGGTCGCTCAGGACGATCGCCGCACCCCGCCAGAACGAAATGAATGACAGCGCGACAGTCGTCGCTACGACGACCCGTGCGGTACTGCTCGTGGTTTGGCTGGTCTGCATTCCGGTCATGCCAGCTGCGTGGTGGCTTACGGGATGACGCAGTTTATAGCGCCTGGGGGCCGCGGTCGCCGTTACGGATCCGGATCGCTTCCTCGACATTGGAGACGAAGATCTTTCCATCGCCGATCTTCCCTGTGCGCGCCGCTTCGGTGATAATGCCCAGAACGCGCTCCAGATCCGCGTCTCCGAGCACCAGTTCCACCTTGACCTTCGGGAGGACGTCGATCTTGTACTCGGCGCCGCGATAGGTTTCGGTATGGCCCTTCTGACGGCCATGGCCGTGAACTTCGTAGATTGTGATTCCGTCGATGCCAGCCCCCTTGAGGGCTTCTTTCACGGCATCCAGTTTGTGCGGCTGAACGATCGCTTCTATTTTTTTCATTTCGCCTTTACCTCACCTGTTCTCTAACCGCGTCGCGGGAAATCTGCATCGCCGCCGGCGTAACGATCGACGAAATGACGTATTCAGGATACGCCGAAATACCGTGCTCGTGGAGATCGAGACCTTCGAGTTCTCCTTCACGTGAAATTCGCAGTATTCCTATGGCGTTCAGCGCGTAAAACATGACCATGGAAACCGCAAAAACAGAAAGGCAGGTAATGGCGCTGCCGATGAACTGGGCTGTCAGAAGCTGGGTACCTCCGCCATAGAAGAGCCCTTTCAGCGGCGCGGAGTTGTCGGGCGCGAAGTTGCCCGTCGCCCCGAATTCGCCGGAAGCGAACAGCCCCAGCGACAGGGTTCCCCAGATGCCGCACAGGCCGTGCACGGGAACCGCGCCGATCGGATCGTCGATGCGGAGATATTCGAGAAGCTCAACGCCCAGATACACGAGAATGCCAGCTATACCGCCCAAAAGAACCGCGCCAGTGGGACTCACCCAGTAGCAGGGGCAAGTTATGGCAACCAGACCCGCAAGGAAACCGTTGGTCGTGAAGCTGACGTCCCATTTCCTGTTGGGGATCCATGCAGCGAACATTGCCATTAGACCGCCAGAGCAGGCTGCCAGAGTTGTGTTTGCCGCAACACGCCCGATTCCGATAAAGTCCATCGCGGAAAGCGTGCTGCCCGGATTGAACCCATACCAGCCGAACCACAGCAAAAGACCGCCGGATACAGCAATCGTCAAATCGTGTGGCAGCATCGGTCCGCCGCCATCGCGCTTGAACTTGCGCCCCAGGCGGGGGCCCAGCACGATAGCGCCGGCGAGGGCAACGAAACCGCCGATCGAGTGAACTACCGTCGAACCCGCGAAATCATGGAAGCCCGTGCCAACCCACGGCAGGAAGTTACCAGCCGAACCCATGTTCGCGAGGAAGCCATCCGGGCCCCAGGTCCAGTGTCCGATGATCGGATAGATGAAACCGGAAACGCCGACGCTATAGACTAAGTCGCCGATCCACGCTGTGCGTCCGATCATTGCGCCCGATGTAATCGTGGAACAAGTATCCGCGAAAGCGAACTGGAAGATCCAGACCGCGAGAAACGCCACGCCCGTTGTTTCATAAGTGGCCGGAGCGCCCTGCAGGAAGAACCAATGAGTGCCGATGAAGCCGTTGCCGTGGCTGAACATGAAGGCGAAGCCCCAGGCATAGAAGAGAAGTCCGCAAAGGCAGGTATCGACGACGCATTCCATCAGGACGTTGACTGTCTCCCGCGACCGGCAGAACCCGGCTTCCAGCATCGTAAAGCCTACCTGCATGCCGAACACAAGAAATGCGGCAACCAGCGTCCACACGGTGTTAATTGGATTTACGATGTCGTTGCCTTTGAGCTGAGGATCGGCTGCCAGTGCGCGGAAGCCGAGAAGATCGGGATTCAGAAACGCCATCGCAAGCACCAGCAGCCCGATTGCAGTTACTTTTCCCCACAGGAGCAGCGCTCCGTACCTGCGCCACTCTGAGTCGCGCAGTCGCGCCCGGAGACGAGAGATCTTTTGAGACAGAGACAACTTCGTTTGCATAGGCGATTCTCCCTGATTGGTGTTTTGATTTAACTAACGGACCCGGAACCTGCCGGAAAATGAAGTCTAGCGATGATAAGTTAACTGAGTCCAATCAATAATTTCGATTCAGTTGAGAGGGATTACTTTGTAATATCGAAAGAAACACGGATCATTTTCGAAAGACAGTCGCTACCGGCCATCTATCAATATCAACGCGAAAACAGCCGGGTTCCAGGACGACATACTCAATCTGAGTCTTTCTTTCGATAGCCTCCTTTTCAGACGAGGGGATTGAATCCGTCATCGCCCAGCGACTATCTTGAAAGAGTGATCGGCACCTTGCTCAGTACGAAAAAATACCGTCTGCTGCCATTCGTCGCGGGCCTCGTGATACTCATCGCCGTCGCCGATCACGCCGTAGGCAACCGCATGTCCCTTGGCGTCTTGTATGTTCTGCCAATGATGCTGAGCGCGGTGGTGCTGAATCCGGTCCAGATCCTGCTGCTGTCCATTCTCTGTTCGTCCCTGCGATCGTGGTTCGATTTACCCAGCCCTTATATAGAAATGCTGCTCCGCTTCGTGTTCGCGCTGATTTCTTATTCGGCCTGTGGACTGGTAGTGGCGGCTCTCATTCGAAACCGTCAGGTGACGCTCGAACATCTGAACAGAATCAGCCGCGAGCAGGCCCTGCGCAAAGAGGCCGAGGAGCAGCTCAAGATTTTGGCGGAAGGCAGCCCGGCAGCCATCCTGACAGTGGCGGGCGATGGCACAGTCATAGCCGCTAACCATGCCGCGAGCGATATGTTCGCGCTGCCGGAGGGTGAACCGTTCAAAGGCCGGCAGATCGGGGCTTATCTGCCTGTTCTTGCGGACGCTCTGCAACTCGGTTTCGAATCCGGCGCATTGAAAGCCGCTGCGCAGTGCCAGGGACGGAGGGACAACGGCGAAATATTTCTCGCCAATACCTGGTTTTCTTCATACAGTGTCAATGAGGGCAAAAGACTGGCTGCCATTGTGGTGGATTCTTCCGAGGAGATGCGCGAACAGGAAGAGGAGAATCTGAGGCAACTGATGCGCGGCAATCTGATTGCGGCGTCGGCCGTATCTCACGAAGTTCGCAACCTCTGCAGCGCCATCTCGGTGGTGTCCATCAATCTGCGGGAAAAGCACGGGTTGCCGCTCGACGAAGAATTCCAGGCAATTGAATCCCTCGTGCGCGGCCTTGAAAAGGTCGCTTCCATCGGATTGCGACAGAAGGACCCGCAATCGGACGACACTGACGAGGACGATGTACAGGATCTGGCGCTGCAATCCGTGCTCGACGATCTGCGCATCGTGATCGAGCCCGATTGGCGCGAGACGGACGGCGCGGTTTACTGGCACCTTCCTCCCGTTACTCCGCGTATTCTGGCGGAGCGGCACGGGCTGCTGCAGGTGTTTCTGAATCTCGCGCAGAACAGTCACCGGGCGGTACAATCCGGTGACTTGCGCGAACTGCATATCTCTGTCGAAGCGGACGAACGCAGGGTGCTGGTCAGATTTCGCGATTCGGGTACGGGGATTGCATCGCCGGAGAACCTGTTTCAACCATTTCAGCCGGGCGCCGATGGGACCGGCCTTGGCCTGTATATTTCCCGCGCGGTGGTACGTGGCTACGGAGGAGACCTGCGCTATGAACCCGGGCCCGATGGTTCGTGTTTTGCCGTGGAGTTACAAGTGGTTCCGACCGATGTGGCCGTCGCTGAAACGGATAAGGAGCGGAGTTTCGCATGGTAACTGAAAATACAATCCGGCTGCTGGTAGTTGACGACCATACGATGTTCCGCGAAGGCCTGGTGCGGATGCTTGAAAAAGAGCCCGGCTTCAGCGTGGCCGGACAGGCGGGTTCGGCAATCGAAGCGTTGCGCGCCCTGCGCACGGCCGATCCGGCGATCGTTTTGCTCGACGTGGATTTGGGTGCGGAACGCGCGATCGATTTTGTGCTCGGCGCCCGGTCGGCCGGTTACAAGGGATACGTTCTCGCCGTTACGGCAGGCATGAGCGACGCGGAGGCTATCCAGCTGGTCCAGGCCGGAGTGACAGGCATAGTCCTCAAACACCATTCGATCGGAGTATTGCGAGACGCTATTCTGCTGGTCGCGGCGGGCGAAGTGTCAATCGAAAAGTCGTATCTCGGGCCGGTGCTTCGTTCGATGGATTTAACCCGCAAGCCGAAAATTCCGATGTTGACGCCGAGGGATAAGGCCGTCGTGAGTTCCGTCCTGCAGGGACTGACTAACCGCGAGATCGCGCTGAGACTGGGTATTTCCGAAGGCGCCATCAAGGCGTCGATGCGGCATGTCTGCGCAAAACTGGGTGTACGCACGCGGAGCCAACTGGTGAAGGTAGCGCTCGAACAGTATAAGGATCAGCTATAGCCGGACTTCAATGCGTTAAATCGTAAACGAAATAGTTCATCGCGATCCTGTAGGCCAGCGACGCCCATTTTTCCGGATAACGTGCCTCATCGGAAACTTCCCACGCATCGCCCAGATCCATGTTGTGGCAGATCGCCACGATCACACGGCCCTTATCGTCATAGATGCCGCGCCAGTGCGGAGTCCTGCCCGCGGTGTAGTCCGGCTGGCCCCTTTCGTCACGGTCCATGCCGGATTCGTACTCTTTTCCCGTATCGAAATATTGCGCGCCAGGCACCTGGAATCGCTCATCCAGATCGTAGATGGTATGAAAAATCGGATCGTCATTCGGAAGATCCACAATTTTGCCGTTCGGCAGCGCCCGGCTCATGCTGTAGACGAAGTTTCTCCACTCGGTAGCGCCGTGAAAATCGTCCACCATCAGGAAGCCGCCGCGCAGCAGGAATTCACCCAGCTGTTTCGCCTGGTCATCCGGAAGGTACCAGTGCCCCACCTCAACCGCATACATCATGGGCCAGTTGTAAACATCGTCGGTACCGTCGAGATCGACCACCTGCTCCGCTAAGCGGGTATTGATGCGCGTGAGGCGCTGCACCCCGGCCAGCAGATGGCGATCGGAACGGGGATAATCCATGGTCCAGTAGCCGGGATAGTCCATGCATTCCGAGCCCGGACGGCACACATCCGTAATCGATCTGTCCTGCAGGAAAAGCTGGCGCTGCGGATAGCCGTAAATATCCGGATACCTCAGCCGCGCGCGCACCCAGTCGGTCTTCGTATTGGAATCCGGTGGAATCGGGTAATTGTTGTATTCGATGGCCGGGTATTCTTTGAACGGCCGCTGGGCAAGCAGTGCGATAGCGGCGCCCGATCCGAGCAAAGCAATCAGCAATGCATGGCTGAGGCGCATACCCATATATTATGGGCCTGCTTAATGCGCCGGGAGGGATTTCGTTGTCGGGGCGGGAGCCGTCTTCGCGGCAGGGGTCTGGATAGCCCGCCACGAGAGCTGCCCGCCAATATAAATCAGCCACACGCACAGCGCGAGACGCATTTTGCGCGGCTCCAGAATTTTGGTGAGCTGCGTTCCGATTAAGACAGCAGGCACGCCGCCCGCCAGCAGTTTCCACAACACGGGCCAGGGGACGCCTGTGGTGCTCGCGTGAATTCCACCCGCGAATAACGAAAGCAACAGCCCAAACGCAAGATCCGTGCCAACGATTTCCGATGGCTCGAGC
>Ga0302320_10028140_pt1 | contig 10803 bp, 8 predicted proteins | sample Bog_T0_3_FD_202130 | JGI IMG/M metagenome (GOLD analysis project Ga0302320, IMG submission 202130) | Peat permafrost microbial communities from Stordalen Mire near Abisko, Sweden - Bog_T0_3 | ecosystem: Environmental > Terrestrial > Soil > Wetlands > Peat | place: Sweden: Abisko, Stordalen Mire... | reverse complement strand
GGGCGTTGGTGGCCGGAGCGGCCGGAGCGGCAGCGGCGGCGGCGTTGGTGGCCGCAGTGTTGGTATCATCCGCGCGCAGCGTGGCCGCGCCGAGGGCCATTGCCGCCATCAAGCCAAGGGTTAATAGGTATTTTTTCATTTTTAATTCGATAGTTCGAGTGAGGTTTTGTGGGTGAGGTTAAACCGCCGAGTCTCCTTTTTCCTCGGTGCGGATCCGGATGGCGTCCTCGATCACGGAGACGAAGACTTTGCCGTCCCCGATTTTTCCCGTCTTGGCGGCCTTGATGATGGCGGCCACGGCCGCATCTTTCTGGCTATCCGCGATGACAATTTCGCACTTGATCTTGGGCAGGAAATCCACGGTGTATTCACTGCCGCGGTAGATTTCCGTGTGGCCTTTTTGGCGGCCGAATCCTTTGACCTCGCTGACGGTCATGCCTTCGATGCCGATTTCGCCCAAGGCGTCCTTGACCTCTTCGAGTTTGAACGGTTTGATGATGGCTTCAATTTTTTTCATGGTTGATTGATGTTTGAACGGCGCTCCGGCCAGCCGTGCGCGATCCGCGCAACCGTGTCTGCCCGCATTCGCGGGTAAATCACGTTCAACCGTTTCCGGTTGAGATTGGCACTCGCGTTCGCTTTAGCAGCGGCGGTGCCAACCAAAAAACGCCTTCGTTCCAAGTGCGTTTTATCCTGATTTTACAATGGTTTTATCGGTGATGATTTTTTTTAGACAGTCCCCGATCGGCTCTTTGTTGCAGCTTTTTATACAGGCGAAGAATAAATCGCCAGCCCCTTCGAATGAGATTCGGCTGGGATGGGGCCGGGCAACAACCAACAGTTTCGCTCCCTCGGATTATCCAGGAGGAAGGCAAACGATGAGGATGAGAATAATTGCGATGGGTTGCAAACTCCGCCACACCCGTTATGTTGGCCGCGTGAAGATTTCCGTCATCATTCCGGCGTTCAACGAAGAGAAGCTGCTGGGTGAGTCGCTCGCCCGCATCCAGGCCGCCGCCGCCGCCTTCTCGCGGCTGGGTTGGGAATTTGAGCTCATTGTCTGCGACAACAATTCCACCGACGGCACCGCCGACCTCGCACGCGCCGCCGGAGCCAAGGTCGTGTTTGAGCCGTTTAACCAGATTGGCCGTGCCCGGAACACCGGCGCCTCTGTGGCCACTGGCGACTGGCTGATTTTTGTGGATGCCGATTCGCATCCGAGCGCGGAATTGTTTGCCGGAGTAGCGGAGCAGATTGTCTCCGGTCATTGTTTGGCAGGCGGTGCGACTATCCGTTTGGACGAAAAACGGCTGGTGTCCGGCCTCATTGCGCGGCTCTGGAATCAAGCCAGCCGCTTGGGACGCTGGCTGGCCGGCTCATTTATCTTTGTGGAGGCGGCGGCTTTTCGCCAACTCGGCGGTTTCAGCCGTGAACTGTTTGCGGGAGAGGAATTGGAATTAAGCCAACGTCTGAAGCGGCTCGCGCGCCAAACGGGCCGGCGCGTAGTGATTCTGCATCGGCATCCGCTGGTGACCTCCGCGCGTAAAATGCGTCTTTATACGCCATGGGATCACGTCAAGTTGTTGCTTCAGGTCACTTATAATCGCCGTGCGCTGACACACCGTGAGACGTGTGCATTGTGGTATGATGGGCGGCGATGAATTCTCAATTCCTCTTCCCGGCTGCGAAGTAATCGAGATACCGCATCAGTTGTTCCTTCATTTCCTTGCGCGGAACGGTGGCGTCAATGAGGCCGTGTTCCACCAGGAATTCGGCGGTTTGAAAACCAGGCGGCAGTTCGGCGTGGGTGGTGTCCTTGATGACGCGCGGGCCTGCAAAACCGATCATGGCGGCGGGTTCGGCGAGAATCAGATCGCCAAGCGCCGCGTAACTGGCCATGACGCCGCCATAGCTGTTGTTGGTCAGCACGCTGAGGTAGGGCAGGCGGTGTTGCGCATGGTAGGCCAACGCGGCGGAGGTTTTGGCCATTTGCATGAGACTGAACACGCCCTCCTGCATGCGCGCGCCGCCACTGGTGGAAATGATGATCACCGGCCAGCCGCCTTCTGTGGCGCGTTCAATGAGCCGCGTCAGTTTTTCACCCACCACCGAACCCATCGAGCCACCCATGAACCCGAAATCCATTACTCCGAGCGCCACCCGATGCGCTCCGATCTTGCAGATGCCCGTTACCACGGCGTCCTTGAGCATGGTGTTCCGGCGGTCGCGCTCCAGTTTGCCCCGGTAACCGGCAAATTTGATCACATCCACGCTGGACAATTCGGCGTCCATCTCCTCAAACGTGCAGGTTTCAACGAGGGAATGGATGCGCTCGCGCGAGCCAATGGGGAAATGATGCTGGCATTTCGGGCAAACCTTGAGGTTTTCGTCCAATTCCTTGTCATAAATCATGGTGCCGCACGACGGACATTTCGTCCACAGCCCTTCGGGAATGTCGCGTTTCTTGACGCGCGGCTTGGCTGTGATCTGCTTGGGCTTGACCGGAAACGTCGTCGTGGCGTGCTGGATCGGCGGCGTCAAGCCCGGCTCAATCTGGGCCACGCCGCCAATTGTCTTCTTCGTAAACGAAGTGGTGTCCATGTCTGGTTATGTTTAGCAGTTTTCCGCCGATTGAACAAGTCTTTTGGCCGCCGTTGAGCACCGTGAAATGCCCGCCCCGCACGTACCCACAACTGGTGACATGCGGGGAGAATTGCCTGTGGTATGCTTCTGCCAGGTGAACGCGGGTGCGCCTTGAGAATTTAAAAAGTGTGTTGTGAAGAGGCCGGAGTAGTGTCCGGCCTCTTTTCTTTTTCCCGAGGGGCGAAACTCTTAATCGCCGCACAAAGCAGAAATGCCTGGGCGACATCCCTGCCACACTCCCCTGTCAGATGTCGCGCGTCGCCTCCGCTTACGGCCTCAGCAAACGGTAAAATAGCGCCTTGGACGACAGCGTGTTGGTAAGCACGCTGTTGGTTCCCACCGTCACCGGAGATTTTAGCCCACTGCTCGTCCATGCTGTCCTGGCGGAGAGATTCGTGGACCACTGCAAAGTATAACCGCTCCAGTTGGTGTGCCAAGTCATGACCAGATTATTTCCGGCTTTACGCGAGGCGAGGATTGGGGCGGTGGGGGCGTTGTCAAAAATGTGGATCAGATGCCGCACGCCGTTGTACCATCCGTTTGTGCTGGCGGAAACCTCCAAGGCGGAGCCGGAATGAGACGCCAGCAGACCGTTGCCCAGATAAAAGGTCACGTGATCAAGATCTAAAATGTTCGTGTCACCTTCCCAGTTCCAACCGACGACGTCGCCCGGAGACATGTTGGTCAACGAAAAAACCTCAACGGCATAACCCTGGCCGATCAGGCATTGGTTGACCAGATGTCCGGCTCCAGGTTCGCCGTAAGTCACGTCTCGGGTTGGGATATTCAGGCCGCCGCCCCACAGGCTCGGCTCGCTCCCGATGCAACACGAGACAAAATGCGCGCAATCATCGCCCAAGCCGCTGGCTGGCGCCGGCGAGCCGGGGGGAAATGTGCCGTAGCTCGAGCCGTTCGTCCAGAAATAGCCGTCAATGTTCACGTAACCGGAATAGTTGTTGGCGTAAGAAACCGCCCTGGCCCGGTCATACACGTTGTAGTTGGTCGGGTCGCCTGGCAGAACCACGACTTGCACGGTGACTGTCGGGCCAAAGAAGAAGCTGCTGGCGCTGTTCAATTCAAAGCGGTCAGTATAGGAACCGGAGGCTTCCGGCGCGATGAAGCTCATGGTGAAGGTTGCTGGCTCACCGCGGGCGACCGATTGGCCGCTGTCTATGCACGCGGACAGGGTCGCCGACTGATAAGTCTTGTTGGTAGTTGGCACGCCTCCCAGACAGTCATTCAGACCATTATTGTTGGTCAAAATGTTCAAGGTGTAGCCGGAAAATGTCGGCGACCAGGTGGTGGTGCCTACGTTCGCAAAAGTCCAAGTCTGGGTAAATACGGTACGGGGCATCACTGGTGTGCCGTTCGTGACCGTCTGAGATATCAACACCGCGCTGTCCCCCGCCAAGGCCCCCATGCTTCCAGCCAGCATCCCCAAGGCCAGGAGGCAGGCGCTAACCAGCCGGCTAACCGCGGCTCCGGGTCTGTGGTTTTCGAAGCCGGCGGTCTTTTGGAGAGACAATGGGATCAAGCCGGGCCATTCTCGCTTCAGGGGTTTCTTTTTGCAAGGACTTTTATGGAAATTTCGCCGAAATCGCGCTAAAATTCTAATCTAAACATTTGCGCAAACCTAATTTGCCTGTGTTTTCCGCAGGAACATTTGCGTGTATTTCGACATCATCGCTGCTACACCTTGGCCGCAGCGGCGCTCTGGTTCAGTGATTCATCGCTTAAAAAGAGCGATCCACACCTGCCCCAATCCAAATGCATCAATGCAACAATGTAACAATCCTGAAATCCAGAGTGGTTTGTCTGAGTTGGATCCATTTGTGGTTGAACTGTATCGTTCCGGCTAATGGTGCCAACCCCTGCATTGCCCTCTAATGCCAGGGTAGGTCGGCGTGGCCACCAGCCACGCCAGCAGCATCGGATACAGAAATCCGTGCCAAGCCATGTCCCTGTGAAAGACTGATGGCAATCGGCAGAAAAGACTTTGAATCCCCGTCATACAGGGGATATTCGTGCCGGCTCATCAGGATGAAAAGAAGACAAATGATTATCAAACCGGCAAATAGCGACCATTGCCATGGCTGGACAGTTCTCATGGATTCTCAACCAGAACCTCAATCCCGCTGATCTTGGCGTTTTTATCAGGACTCGCATCCGTGGTCGTGATGCGAATGGAAATCTCACCCCGTGCGTCAGGCATGAGGTGCGCGTAATCCTTGACCACCGCCTTGTTCTTGCCGCCGGCGGCGGCAAATATGTCCAGGTTGGTGCACACCTGCCGGTCGTTGACGTAAATATGTTCGAGGCGGGTACCAGCGGCATTGTCAAAAATCTCCGCGAAGTGCAGTCGCGCGAGATATTGCCGGCCGGGCGGCACGGGAAAGGCGTAGGTGAAGTCGTTGCCGTAGTGTTCACTTTGGTACACGGCCGCCGGCGCGGCGTTGGGTGTGCTGGTGTCAATGCGGGTGTCTGCATGGTTCACGCCGCCTTGAACCATGTCGGGGTCCGGTACGAAACCGGATACGGGTTCGCCGCTGCCGCAGGCGATCCGGATGGGGAGGGAAAACTGAATCATTTGATTGGTCTGAGCTGGCGCAGGCACCGGCGGATACTGGAAATGAGCGGGCATGGTCGCCGGCGGACGGTCGGCGGCAGCGCTGCCCCATTGGAGATTCGGATTGGGCCCCATCACCAAACGCAAGGTGCCGCCGGAAATTACTTCGGTGCGGGTAATCCACGGCCGGGTGAGCTTTTTGCCGTTGAGAGTGGCAGACTGAATGTAAACGTTGTCCGCGCTGTTGTCTTTGGCAATCACGGTGAAAGTGCTCCCATGATACTGGTCTGCATCCAAGTGGATGACCGCCTTGGTAATCACCGGACTGCCTATGGCATAAATGCCGCTGGCGGGGTTCAGGGGATAAAATCCGAGTGCGCTGAAGACGTACCACGCCGCCATCTGGCCGCAATCGGTGTTGCCGCACTGTCCGGCTGGCGTGTCGTTATAGAGCGTGCTCATGATTTGGCGCGCGCGCTGCTGGGTCTTGTAAGGAGCGCCCGCGTAATCATAAAGATACGGGACATGATGACATTGTTCGTCGCCCTGCGAATCCTGGCCGATCAAACCGCTGATGTCAGGAATGCTGGTATAAATGGTCGAATCTTCCGTGAATAAAGCATCCAGTTTTTGAATGAATCCCGCGTCGCCGCCGTATAGCGTAATCATGCCCGGCACGTCTTGCTGGACGGCTAGGGCATACTGCCAGGCGTCGGCCTCGGTGTATTCGTCATTGACCAGCGCCTTGTCTGAAAACGGCGTGCGCCATTTTCCGTCGGCCTTGCGTCCGCGGAAAAACCGGGTCGTCTGATCGAACAAATTGTAGTAGTTCGCCGCGCGCTGGTAGAACACTTTGGCGTCTTCTTGATGTCCGAGGGCCCCGGCCATTTTGGCCAGGCACCAATCGTCGAAAGTGTATTCCAGCGTGCAAGAAGTCGCCGCATGGCCGGGAATGGAGGCGACATAGCCGAGTCGTTTATAGCTGTCCAAGCCATTTCGATCCTGCATGGCGGTGTCGCGCATGGCCTGATATGCGGCCTCGGCCTCGAAGCCGCGAAATCCGTCCAGGTAAGCTTCAGCCATCATATCCACGGAATGATAGCCGATCATGCACCAGGTTTCGTTGCCCCAGAGCGGCCAAATGGGCGTGCTGTGCTGGCCCAATTCCTGGTACTCGGCGAGCATCGTTTGGACCAGGTCGTTGACCCGCGCTGGCTGCAGCAGCGTCAGCAGCGGCCATTCCGCGCGATAGATGTCCCAAATCGAAAAGGTCGTGTAATTCTGAAATTTCGCGCCCGGATGATTTTGATGGTCATAACCCCGGTACATCCCGTCCACGTCGTTAAACAGAACCGGCGCCAGACAGGTCAGGTATAGGTTGGCGTAAAAGGCATTTTGAAGATGCGGATCGAAGGTCTGAATTTGCACGGCGTCAAAGACCTGGTTCCACTTTTTCACCGCCCCGGCGCGGACGCCGTCGAAATCCCAATTGGGTATTTCCGCTGCCAGATTTTTGCGGGCGCCTTCGATGCCGGTGCCGGAGATGCCTACTTTGACGAGCAAGGCTTCCTGCTCAGCCGTCTGGTAGTTGAAGCAGGCCTTGACACTTTTTCCCTGGGCGTCATGGGTGTCCGGCGCCAACCCCTGACCGTCCCGTTCCACGCCAATCGACTCAAACGGCCGGGAAAATTTCATGACGAAATAAATGGCGCGCCGCCCGCCCCAGCCGTCGGAAATTCGGTAGCCGCTGATGGTATCCTGGCTTTCCACGCGCAGTTCGGTGTTCACCGGATTATTGCCTATCCCATGCCCCAGATCCAAAATGATGTGCGCTTGCGCGGAGGCCGGAAAAGTATATTTGTGAAAACCGCAGCGTTCGGTGGCGGTCAATTCCGCGGTGACGCCCGGCGTGGCCAAAAGCACGCGATAATAACCCGGCGTGGCAATTTCCTGGGCGTGGGAGAATTTTGAGGCATAGCCGTTGCCGGGCGAACCGGCGTTCATCCGCACTTCGCCCACCGTCGGCATCAGCAACACATCGCCCAGGCAACCGCAACCGGTGCCGCCCATGTGGGTATGGCTGAAACCTTCAATCACGGAATCCTGGTAGCGATAGCCCGAACACAAGCCCCATCCCTCCGTGCCGGTGTCGGGGCTGGCTTGCACCATGCCGAACGGCACGGTGGCACCCGGATACGCGTGGCCGTTGGCGTCGGTTCCAACGAGCGGCAGGGATTCATTCACGGGTTGAGCCGGCGTGCAAGGGACGGTCAACAAGGTAGTGGCGAACAGAACGGCGGAGATCTTTGAGGCATTCATCAAGGGAAACATGCCCACACCCTATGATTATGCTTGCTTGTGCGTCAAGTTCGGATTTCTTGGATTTTTGGAAAATGGCTTGCTGATCCACAGCCTTCCCCGGATGCCAACACAGATGAAATTGGGTGAGCGCCTAAAAGCTCTTCCCGCCTGCGGGCAAGCGTTTCAGCCCTCGTTCAACTCCCGAACGAGCATTCGGGCCAGAAACTCATATTGCGGCAGCGAATTGTACAGTTGCGCCGAGACGCGCAAGACCCGCTTCGGCGGCGCGGGCCAGGGCACGATGGGGACTTCGATGCGATGCTTTTCCCGCAACGCATCCTGCAGGGGGTATTCGTTCACCGGCAGCCTGGGCCACGCGTCGGGCGCGGCATCGGGCAGGGGAACCGCTGCGAGTGAGCCGATGAATTCCTTGGGGCACGGCTCGGGAATTTGCAGGCTCGTGCAGAGGATTTTTCTGGCGGCCAGCGCCAGCGCGCGGTTGCAGGCCATGACTTCGGGCCAGCCGCCCGGCCGCAGCGAGCCGAGGCAGCGAATCGCCTCGGGCACACTCAAATAAGCGGAGGGATCGAAGGTTCCCTGCCATCCGAACTCGATCAGAAATTGTGAACGGTCCTTGCGCGCCGTGTTTGCGCCGTGGCTGATGGTGAGCGGGCGGATGGACTGCTGTCTGTCCCGTCGCACGTGCAACAGCGCCGCTCCTTTGGGCGCGCATAGCCATTTATGGCAATTGCCCGTGTAATATGCGGCGCCGAGCTGCGCCAGATTCAGGGCCACCATGCCCGGCGCGTGTGCGCCGTCCACCAGCGTGTCCACGCCGCGCCGGTCCAACTCCGCCACCAAGCGCGCGATGGGCAACACCATGCCGGTCTGGCTGGTCACGTGGTCCACCAGCGCCAACCGGGTTCGCGTGGTCACGCAGGTCAGCACCGCAGCGACGATCTCATCCGCGTTTCGAACCGGGAACGGGAAGTTGACAATCACCACTCGCGCGCCGGCACGTTCCGCCGCAAATTCGAGCGCGTTGCGGCAGGCGTTGTATTCCTGGTCCGTGACCAGCAACTCGTCGCCAGGCTGAAAAGTGAGGGAACGCAGGACGGTGTTGACACCGTGGGTCGCATTCGGCACGAATACGAGGTCGTCTGGGTTTGCGCCGACAAATTGCGCGAGGGCCGCGCGCGCGGAATCGAGTTGCGGCTCCAATTCGCGTCCTAGGAATTGCAGCGGCTGGCGCTCCAGCCGCGCGCGCCATTCGCTTTGCACTTCCAAAACGCGCTGCGGGCAGGCGCCGAACGAGCCGTGATTCAAAAAAACAATTTCACGATCCAGCAACCAAAGCCGGGGATCGGCCGCAGGTTGACGGGTAAGGTTTGCGCTGGCCACAAAGAGAAGATAGACAAGGAGGCAAAGGCGGAAAAGCGGAAACAAATGGACTCAACGACTGCCCTCTCTCCATGAACCCCAGGGGGAAATGAGTGTGAATAACGCCCGCCCTCACCCCAGCCCTCTGCCGGAGAGGGAGAAACGGGTGCCGCGTCCTGGGAATACCGAGGCTCTGGATTGGCTCTGGTTCATGGGTTCAATGCGCGAAATTTCTCTTTGGGGGAATGCTCACCCCGGCCCTCTCCCCCGGGGCTGAGCATTACCCATAATCTCTATCGCTGGACACCGCGGGCGATTCGCTCGGCGACTGGCGCATGACCAAGTACATCGCGGCCAAATCGTCCAACCGTTGCAAGCCCAACCACATGGTTTGCGTTCCCGGCTCGCCGTCTGCTTTGCGTCCGAGGAAACCGCCCAAGCTGGCCACCATGCGCACGGCCTCGCGCAACTTCGGCGGCTCCTTGGGCACTTGGGGACTCTGGGTCACATACGCGACCAGTGCTTTCCATTCATGCTCCTCAAAATACACCGTGCAGGGCACGTCGGGGGTCTGGCGTCCCAGCTTGGTCAGATGAAAAATTCGCCACGCCACCACCATATCAATGGCCAGACAAGCCTCGAGTCGGTCCGCTCCGGCCAACTGTCGTTGCTCCATCTGGCAGCCGCTCTTGAGCACCCGATGAAAGACTTCAATGCCCCAGCGCCCGGCATACCAGCGCAACTTCTCCTGGGCGCCGGCAAAATCTTCCACCGGCAGGTTTGTTAACAGCATCCACTCCACCGGCTCCCGCCCGGCCGGTGGGGCTTCTTCCCGTGCCAAGACCGCCCACATCCGCACTGGCCCAAGCTGTTTTTTGAGCGCCGGTGGTTTCAGTTCCACGGCCGCAAAGCGTACGCTCAGGCGCGCGATGCGGCTGGGGCGATTGTCCCGGCGGGGCACTTGAAGGTCGAGTTCACCGGCCACCGGCTGGCTGGAGACGTGCGCCCACAAAGACGCTTGGCCTTCGGCCCATAACCGGTCGCGTTCGGCGCGCACCAGCAGCGCTGGCCGCCCCGGTTTTTCTGTGGCCCAAACCAAGAGCTCATAGATATCGGCTTCGCGATCCCCGACACTGACCAGCCGCGTGCCGGGGCATTGCCCTTGCACCCGCTCCAGTGCTTCCAAGCTGCGCAACCAGCGCACGCTTTCTTTGGCCTCAAAGGGCAGTTCCTTGCGCTGGTGTTTCTTGCCAAAATCCTCCGGGTCGCGCGTCCAACTCTGCACGTCGAGCAAGCCCAGCGGCGTCCCGGCCAAGTTGAACGCCAGGGTGCTATGGACCAGCATCCCGATCGGCCCTTGAACTTCCGAGCCGATGAGGCCCAGCACCTCTGTCGCCGGGTGGGCGCTGTAGTTGAGGCTGGTGGTGTCCTGCGCCGCCAAGACGACCGGCTCGCTGGCCACGCGCTGGACGGTGGCTTGATAATGCGATTGCAGTATGCCCGACATGGTCACGCGCGGGTTGTCGAAGAAGCGATAAGCCGCTTTGGTGTTGGCCCGCGAGCCACAAGCTTGGGGCAAGGGACGCTTGGGGTCGAGCATAAAACGCCCGCCCCAATTGGCAACAGCGCTCGACCAAGCGTTGATCGCCCAGGGGCGCTTGTGCGAACTCCGCTTCCGCCCAATCGGCGGGTGGCGGCGGTGGCGGCGGTGGCGGCTTGGGGGGCAACGGCGCCAGCCGCCGGGTTGGGGGCAGTTGCTGCAGGACTTGGCGGAAGTCCTTCTGCAAAGGATACACCCAAAGCACTTTGCGCGGTTGCTGGCGCTGGTGCTCGGAATCTTGGCGTCCCCGGCCTTGAGTTACGGCGATGGCTTGCCAGTTGGCGGCCTGATAGGAGATGCCTTGAAAGCGGCC
>Ga0302320_10028139_pt1 | contig 10803 bp, 3 predicted proteins | sample Bog_T0_3_FD_202130 | JGI IMG/M metagenome (GOLD analysis project Ga0302320, IMG submission 202130) | Peat permafrost microbial communities from Stordalen Mire near Abisko, Sweden - Bog_T0_3 | ecosystem: Environmental > Terrestrial > Soil > Wetlands > Peat | place: Sweden: Abisko, Stordalen Mire... | reverse complement strand
CAAATGCAAGGGCTTGGCTTCACCGTTCGCAGCGAAGCAAGCCTCACGACGTTGACGAGCGATGTGGTCGGCTCCAGCGCCATTGAGGGAGAGAAGCTCAACGTGGAAGAAGTCCGTTCGTCCATCGCGCGTCGGCTCGGGATCGAATATGCGGGCGCCGCCGTTGCGAGCCGTAATGTCGAGGGCGTCGTGGAAATGATGCTCGATGGGACGCGCCGCTTTGCCGAGCCGCTCACAGCGGAACGTCTGTTCGGCTGGCATTCGTCGCTTTTCCCGACGGGTCGTAGCGGAATGCAGCGGATCACGTCTGGCGCTTGGCGACCGGCTGAGGTCGGCGCAATGCAGGTCGTCTCCGGGCCAATGGGCCGTGAAAGAGTCCATTTTGAGGCACCAGAAGCCCAACGCCTCGATGCCGAAATGGCCCGGTTTCTGGAATGGTTCGAGAGCGCAATCGAGATTGATCCGGTACTGAAGGCGGGTATCGCCCATTTCTGGTTTGTGACGATCCATCCGTTTGAGGACGGCAATGGAAGGATCGCCCGCGCCATTGCGGATATGGCGCTTGCGCGCGCTGACGCTACGGCTGATCGCTTTTACAGCACGTCGGCGCAAATCGAAACTGAGCGCAAGGATTACTACAACCAGTTGGAGCGTACCCAACGTGGCGGCCTCGACATTACGCCGTGGCTGGAATGGTTCCTTGGCTGCCTGGGCAGAGCCATCGACAAGGCGCAAGGAAGCCTTGCGGGGACTCTACGCAAGGCCCGGATGTGGGAATGGATCAACCGTTCTCCCGTGAACGAGCGCCAGCGAGCGGTAATCGACCGTCTCCTCGATGGATTTGAGGGCAAACTGTCCTCTTCCAAATACGCGAAGCTGGCAAAATGCTCCGCAGACACTGCGCTACGTGACATCAAGGAATTGCTGGAACGCGGCATCCTAGTTCAAGATGAAGCCGGTGGACGCAGCACGAGCTATCATCTGGCCGAGTGCCAATAGATCAGCCGCGGCTACCGAAACGGAATCAGGGTGCAACAACGACTTGATAGAATGCTTTGATCCCAGGCGCGGCTGTGTCTGTAAAAGTAAGCGGAACGCCGGCGCCGATTTGCGGCACACCCACGTTGGCCCACACGGGGGCCGCCACGGTGGCAGAGCGCTGTAGCTGGTACGTGTGTTGCGCGTAACCCTGGACCTTGAGGCTGAAAGTCGAAGCACTCTTCCCCACCTGCAGGACCTGCACGGAAGTCGCATCGAGGATGGTCCCGCTATTGATGAGGCTCGCTGGCAAGGATTGCGGACCGTTAATCAGGTCAAGCACGCCCTTGTTGGTAAATGCACCAGTGGAACTCAGCGACGCGGATCCGGAGAGCTTGATAAGCCCATTATTGGTGATCGTCCCGTTGATACGCATTGCGCCACCGGCCAAAGCCAACACGGCGCCACTGGACACTGTCGCTGAGGAGGACCCGGCGACGGTCCCTGTTATCTCAAGGACTCCGGCGCTCACCGTTGTCGCCCCGGTATAAGGGCTCGATCCGGCAAGGATCATTGTACCGGAGCCGGAAAACGCAAATCCTCCCGCTCCAGAGAGGGTGCCCGAGTAACTGGTCGAGACGCCATTACTACCGGCACTGAGCGTCGTCCCGGAAGGCAATGAAATGTTCCCAATACCGCCAAGAGCTCCCACCTGCGGCGCTGTGGATGCAAATACGAATCCTGTTGCCGCGGTATTATTGTCAATGATCGTCGCGTTGATGAGCGCGGTGTTATTGGCGATTTCAAGGATTCCACCCAGATATCCGGTTGAAGGAGCGTTGATGGTGATCACGCCGTTGTATGGATTGGCCCCGGCATTCACCACTACCATGCCTCCCGCAGTGTCGCCGGCAGCAGCCTGCCAGTCGTCGATGATCAAATCGCCCGAACCGCTCAAGGTGGAATTGATTGAAAGGTTCTTGGTGCCATATGCGGTGAGCAGGCTGCCTCCGTAAGTGCCGATGGCAACGCCGCCGTTGAGTTCCTGAAGACCGTCGATTGAATAGATGCTGCCACCGTTGAGGGTGATCGCATTGGGTATGGCATAGGTATAAACCGTGGCGCCACCGCGTCCCCCGAAGCGAAGCTCCCCTCCCGCGTTGACAACCACCGCTCCGGAGCCAAGCGAAGCATCGGTGCCGCCTGTCAATCCTGGACTCTCCACGGTGGCCGCACTGGTGGCACTGTCCGCTCCGAGGGCATAGATGCCGCCGTTTATCGTGGTTCCGCCGGTGTACGATTCGGGGCCTGTCCATGTCACTTCCGCGCCGCCGGTTTTGATGACAGTCGTGGTTCCCGAGATACCGGCACTGGCGGAATTGACGGTGTATGCGAGCGAGGAATTGGCGAAGCTCACCGAACCGGGACTGATTCCCGCGGCGATGGCGACGGTACCCGTGGATGAGGTATCGGGGAACGTAACCGCAGCCCCATCGCAATAAACATCGGCGCTTCCGGTGGTATTGATCCAGTTGGCCGTGGCAATGTCCCATGTGCCGCTGGATGTTCCGGTCCACGTAAGAACCGGCGGAGGAATGAAACAGCCCAAGCCGGCGGCCGGGCTTCCGTTGACGGGAACCATGAAGGTGATATCGGGAAGGTTACCATTGGCCTGGCGCGGCCCGGTCATTTGGGATTCCACTGTGCTCTCGAAATCGGAATTGGCCAGCGTGATGGCCTCAGTCCATGAGTTATCGCTGACGATGCTTCCGCTCTCATTCAGGTTTTGCAGGTTACTATAGATGGCTCCGTAGCCCATGTTATAGTGCATGTTTTCATTGACGCCGGCGATGTCATTCGAATCGGTTTCATCCGAGGTGCTGCTATAGATTGGAGGGGTTCGCTCGAGCATGTTAAAATTGGTGTGATTCCCATAGGAGGTGTTATGCCACCAATTGGCAGATTGCCCCGGCTGATGATTTGCGTAATAGCCACCGTTGCCTGCGTTGTCGGCTGAAAGGCAATAGACCACCGTGTGAACCGGCACGGGGTTTGCTATCTGGTCCTGCGGGGTCGATGCCCACCCGCCCACCTTGAACCCGTTACCATTGCCGCCATTGTTTCCGTTCATATAGGACCAGCAATGATCGAATGTGACCGACTCGTGGGCATTGATGCAATCGTAGCCGTCATCGCTGTTGTTCCATGAGCGGCATTGGCGATACACATTCCCCGAGCCGCCCGTCGCCGGATGGCAGCCGAAACCGTCGGCGTTGCCATAGGAGTAACTGTTGATGCCGTAATTGTTATAGGAATCACACTGGAAGAACAGGTTATTGGGTGAGTCTTGCTCAAGGTAAAATCCGACGCCCTCGTTGTGGTATGCGTTCACCTGGGCCCACGTACAGTTGCTGCATCCCCATACGGCGAAGGCGAGCGATTGATTGTTCGAGGTGGTGATATTTTCCTGTACGTTCGTCACATCAAAGCCTTGGAAAGTCACGTGGCTCGCGGTCACCCAGAATGCCGCAACGCGGTACCCCGTGGGATTGATGCCGGAAAAATCGAATACTGGACGCGTGCCGGGCACAGCCTCGTATATAATCCCGTTTTTATTGATGAGATTGATCACTTCGTAAACGCCGCTTTGTAGGGAGTTGATAATGTCCGAAACCATGTAAGTTCCGGACTCGATCAATACTGTGTCTCCCGCTGATGCCAGGGTCTGGGCCCGCATGATGGTGGCAACCGGATTATTGATATCGCCGTCGTTGGTATCCGTACCTGTGGTGGATATGTAATAATTCGTGGCCAGTGCGGATGAGGCTTGCAGGATGAATAGCAAACTGCAGACGGTTGCGATTCGGGACAGGAATCCCTGGCAATGAATCAAGGAACGGGGGAGGTGCATTGCGTTTATCCGGTTCAAGGCGAGACCAGGACTTGATAGAATGCCTGGCCCCCGGTGGCTGCCGGGTCGGTGAGGGTGAGAGGGACACCCGCGCCGGTTTGCGATGCGCCTGCATTGACCCACGCCGGTGTTACCAGCGATGCAGTGCGCTGCAATTGATAGGTGTGTTGGGCATAGCCCTGAACGGTGACGCCAAATGTCGTGCCGGTCATAACCGTTCGCATGAGCTGCACGGAACTCGCATCAAGAACCGTCCCATTGTTCGTGAAGTTGGCTGGCAGGGCTTGTGGACCGTTGATCAGGTCCAGCACGCCGTTGTTAATGAAGGCGCCAGCCTGGGAGAGAGCGGGCGATCCGGACACCTTGAAGATGCCATTATTTGTGATGGTTCCCGAGACGGAGAGGGAACCGCCGGACAGGTAGAAGACGGCGCCGTTCACTACGGTAAGCGATGAGGTGGCGGAAAGGGAGCCAGTGATTTCCAGGATCCCCCCGTTGGCGGTGGTGGCACCGGAGTAGGTGTCGTCGCCGCTCAGGATTAATGTGCCGCCGCCGGTTTCCGTCAGCCCGCCGCTCCCGGTAAGCGGGCCGCTGAGGCTGATTTTCTGCGGTATACCTCCTGCGTTCGCCGTCTGGAAAGTCACCGCGGCGGCGGCGCTACTGTTGGCCAGGACCATGGGCAGGGACGAGGCCCAGGATGCACTCGCGGCGATGACAGGTGCAGTGGTTGCCGAGTTGGACCCAAGCGCGACCGCCACCACCGTGGGCGAGGGAGCGGTCGAGACGATACCGCCGGAGCCGATGTAGGTCGTGCCGCCAATTGACGTTAGATTGAGGATGCCACCCGTTTCGCTGGCATTGCCGAGGGTAATGCCTGGCGTCTGCACGAGGGCGGACCCGCGTATGAGTACTTCGGCATCGAGTCCGGCATCGGCGTTGCCGCCTATCAGGATGCCAACCGCGGTCGGGTCGTTGTCAGTGAATGTGCCGCCGTTTAAATCCAGCACACTGTAGCGTGACCCGGCGTCATTGGTCACGGTCGTTATCCCTCCCACCGTCACCGAACCGGCATCCACTCGCATCTGCGCGCTGGAATCATTTGTGGTGTCACCATCCCCCAGCGTACCCGCTATTGTGACCGTGGCTCCATTGACGTAGAGACCGTCCGTCGTGGAGCCCGCGGACGGCGCTGTACCGCCAAGGTTGGCGCCGTCGCGCCCAATGGTGACGGAATTGGCCGCCAACGTTCCACTAACGAGCGCCATCACGCCATCGCTATCGGAATTGTTTCCGTTAACGCCAAGCGCTCCGGACAGCACAATGGTTCCATTTCCAGATAAATTCACTGCCGAGGAATTTTCGTTTTCCAGCGAAGTCGCGTAAAGGGTGGCGCCATTCACATTCAGCGAACCACCGTTGACAATGTCTGCCGCAGCATGCGAGCCAGTGGTGCCAACCGTGCCGGTGATCGTCAAAGTTCCGCCGGTGACCGTGGTTGCCCCGGTGTAATCAGCCTTTGAGAGCGTTAATCCGCCACTGCCGGCTTTCGTCACCGAGCCGGCCCCGCTGAGAAGCCCGGAATATGTGGTGGTCGAGTTATTGCCGCCGACAGTCAGCGCAACCGCACCCGCACTACTGGCGAGCGTGAGCGTCTGCGCGGCGTTGCTGCCAGCAAGGCCGCCGAAAGTCGCGGCGGTAGTGGCAACGGTGAAATTCACGGCGCCGCTCGTCAAGTTCAGCGTGCTGTTCTGCAGCGCGTTGGCATTGCCCACTACGAGCGTGCCGCCTGCGCCAATGGCTGTCGTACCGAGATACCCGTTGGAAGCAGTCAAGGTCACCGACCCGGTGCCGGTCAATGTGACGCCACCCGTGCCGGAGATGCTGGCACCTCCCACGGTGTATGCAGTGGAAGAGTTTGAGAATGTGATGGTTGCCGGGCTGACGGTGTTGCTGATGGTAATGGCCGTGGTGGTCGCAATATTGGGAAAAATCACCGAATCCCCATCCTCGTACAGCGCGGGGGTGGAGGCTCCGTAGAGCCAATTGGTGGTGGTCGTGTCCCAACTGCCGCCGGCGCCACCGGACCATGTGATGGTCCCCGTCAGGCTCACGCTGACCGCAGGCGAGTAGGTGCTGGTCCCCGTGCCGCTGGCCGCCACCTGGTAATAGTAAGTCGGCCCGTAGGTTACATTGGTGTCCGTAAAGGTGATACCGGTCCCGGTGGTGACGTTGATGTAAGGCCCGGCTGCCGCGGTGGCACGTTGCAGAATGTAGCTGGTTGCACTAATGGAGGGGAACCAACTTATCACCACCCCCGTGGCGGCGTTTCCGCTCGCTGTCAGTTCGGCCGGCGCTGCGGGCGCGGGATTTGCCGCCAGTGGAATGGCGCTGACGGGCGGGCAGTAGGAACTGGTGCCGCTTGCCGTGCTGACCGCCGCGACCTGGTAATAGTAAGTGGTTCCATTGGTAAGAAGTGTGTCCGTATAGGCGGTGTTGGTTGCGGTTGTGATCGGGCTGTAAGTACCGGCGGAGGCCGTGGCGCGTTCGACGATGTAGCTGGTCGCGCCGCCGGACGCGTCCCAGCTTAGAGCCACCTGCGCAATGCCCGGGGTGGCAATCAGGCCGGTGGGCGCGGCGAAGTCCGGCGTCGCCCGCCAATTTCCCGTGACCGCGTCGAGTTGGAAGGAGGCCAGGGGCACAAAAGTGGGCGTCGTCCCGTTGAATGTGACCGGGGACATAATGTTGAAGCCCAGACCATGCCCGGCTGAGAGATAGCTTGAGTCATTCTCGGACCAGCGATCCCCAACCAGGACGTAGCTGGTGGTCATTGAACCGGCAACGGGGACTACGAAGCTGATTTGCGAGTAATAGGTATCGTTGATCGTCGTTCCCGCGAAAGCGGCGTCTGCGGTATAATCCGCCGGGGTGAGGATGCTGGGCGTACTGACCTCATAGGCGGACGAATAGCTCCACCCGGCGAGATTGGACATGCACGCGTAGTAGAGGCCGTTGCGCTCGAACATGTTGTTCGCCTCCTGGCCCTGCGGCCACTCCGAGATCAAGGTGGCGGGCTGGATGGCGAGGTACGTCGAGCTTAGCGGCGAGACATAGAGATGCTCGCGCCCGTGCGAATCAGAGAAGACCAGGTAGGGGGTCGAACCGTGATCGACATCGCAGAAAATGGTGCAATCCCCGGTAACGTTATAATAAACATTGGTAATCGCAGTCTGGACATTGTTGAGCGTGAAATTCCCTGTCGGGGTACTGCACGTGCAACAAGCCTGTCCGCTGCCGGCGGGTCCGGAATATTGAAACCACATGACGTATTGGCCCGAGGTGCTGTTGTACACGACGGCGCCCATTCGCCCGATCCAGCTAAGACCGGTGGTAAAGTTCGGCGTGGTGGTGCTGATGACATGGTTCTGGAAGGTCCAATGCACCATGTCGGTCGAGGTATAACAGTTGATCGCGACAAATGTTGTGTTCGCGTTCGCATTGGCAGCGGTGGGATTGGCGTAGTAGGTCGCCATCCCCTTGTACTGGATGCCATACCAGTAGTACGTATTGCCGAACTTCGAGATGCCGCCGCCTTGTGTGTAGATCGGAGTGCTCGTGCCCGCGGTCGTCAGGTAAAAGGCGTCGTTGGTGACCGTTTGATACGACCCGAACGCTGCCGGGGCGCAGAGACAGATCACCGCCAGCAGAAGCTCGAGGCGTGAAAATGGGTGTTTTCGCAGCGCAAGGGGACGCATGATTTGGGATCCAGCGCAGCTCAAACGCGGGGGGGTCTGGGGAAGGTAGCGGTTTATCAACGTCGGAGCAAGTCGCGGACGGAAACCGTATTACGCATTCTTAGCGCCACTCGTGACGCGGATATTTCCTCTGCAGCTCGATCTTAAGCTTCGGGTAGGCTTCCTTCCAGAAGGTTGATAAATTCTGCGTCACCTGCACGGGGCGCTGGTTGGGCGCCAGGACCTGGATTACCAGCGACACTCGCCCTGCGGCGATGGCTAGACTGCCTTCCACGCCGTAAAGCTCCTGGATACGTGCGGCGATGACAGGGGCTGCCTTCGGGTCATAGGAGATTTTCCATTTCTTGCCGTTGGGAAGGCTGATGCGCTCAGGGGCGAATTGATCGACCATCTCCTGCTGCGGACCGGACAGCCACGATTTCACCACGGGCCAGACCTGGCGTTCCTTGATCTCCTTGTAGGTCATTGCGCCGAGGCAAATCTGCTCGACCAGCATCCGGCGTTCGGCTTCGCCGATCCCGGGAAGCTCGAGTTCCGGCATCCACTCGCGGAGGCGGTTTAGGCGCGTAATCCATTGCTCGACAGCGTGATCCCAATTCACCAGGACGCACGCGCCGCTGGTGACGGCGTCCGCGAGCACCCGGGCAGCTTCCTCACGAGGGGCTTTCTCGGTGACTTCGGCTTTTAAAAGCAGGTCGCGGAAGAGGATCTGGCGGCGGGAGATGACACGGCGCTGGATGGGATCGAACAGGACCTTCTCCTCGGTCCGGAAGGCATCCGGAAGCAGCTCGCGCAGCCATGGCTCCTCGATGGCTGTGGCGATATTGAGGAGGACGGTCAACTCGCCATCTTTGCCCTGGATCTCCCGCACGTCGCTGGCGACGAGCAGCGGGCTGTGGTGAACGACGCTTTCCCGGGCGAGGACGCCGCGCCGCTCGTGGACCAGGTTGCATCGCAGCGTGCCGGCATCGATGCGCATCGCGACCTGGTCGGTGAACCCGGCAAGGATACTGCGCTGGGTGGCCTCGTCGTTGCCGGCATTGCGGGTGAGGTCGAGGTTCTCGTCCTTCGCGATTCGCAGGAATTGCTCGTAGGTCTGCCCGGCCTCGCGCGCGGCGGCGCCATTGATGCCGAGGCGTTTGCACTTTTGTGGGTTGTAGTGGTTCTGCTCCGCGTAGCGGAAGGCGCGCATGAGAATGAAAAAGTCCGATGCCTCCTTCTCGCCCAATAGATCGGCGCGCTCCTGCTCCATCTGGCGGCCTTCCGGCCGGCGCAGCATCCCGCGCCCCTGGGAAAGGGCGGCGATGAGTGCGATGGCGCGGACGCAGCCGCGCTCGTTCGCCTCGAGGAGCATGCGCGCGTAGCGCGGATGGACCGGGAAGGCGAGCATGCGGCGGCCGATGGGATTGATGTGGCCGGTACCCTCCTGCAATGCGCCGAGGTCGGTGAGCAGGGCGTGGGCGCGGTCCAGCGCGCGGGGCTCTGGCGGCTCCAGCCAGCGGAACCGGGCAATGTCCTCGACGCCGCTGGCCTTGAGGGTGAGGACGACCTCGGCGAGGTCGAGGCGCTTGACCTCGGGCAATTCCTGCGCAGCGCGGTCGAGGTGTTCCCGTTCCGTCCAGAGCCGCAATGCGATGCCGGGTGCCGTGCGGCCGGCGCGGCCGGCACGCTGATCGGCCGAGGCGCGGCTGATTTTCTCCACCAGCAAGGTGTTGATGCCGCGGTAGGGATCGAACCGGGCGATCCGGGCGAGGCCGCTGTCGATGACGGCGCGCACGCCATCGATGGTCAGCGAGGTTTCCGCGACATTGGTTGAGACGACGACTTTGCGCCGGCCATACGTGGCGAGCGCGGCATCCTGGTCGGCAACGGGCAATTCCCCGTGGAGCGGGAGGACGACGAAGTCGCTCCCCACGCGGGACCGCCGGACGGCGTCAATCGTCCGGTGAATTTCGTGCGCGCCCGGCATGAAGATGAGGACGTCCCCCTCAGTCTCGCCCGCAAGGCGTTCCAGTTCGTCGGCGGCGACGTCCCATACTGCGATATCCTCGGGATGATACGGGCGGGGGAGGTACTCGATATCGACTGGGTACGCGCGGCCCTCAGACCGCAACATTGCACAGGGATCGAGGAATGTCTCCAGCCGCGCGGTCTCAAGCGTGGCAGACATCACGATGAGCTTGAGGTCGGGCCTTGCGGACTGCTGCAAATCGAGCGCACGGGCGAGCGTGATATCGCCGTACAGGTGGCGTTCGTGGAATTCGTCGAAGAGGATGGCGGAGACGCCGGAGAGTTTCGGATCCTGGAGCAATTGCCTCAAAAGAACCCCCTCGGTGACGAATCGAATCCGGGTCCGGGCCGAGACAACCCGGTCGAACCGGATCTGGTAGCCCACCTCCTGGCCGAGGGCCGATTGGCGTTCGCTGGCCACCCGCGCGGCCAGCATGCGGGTGGCGAGCCGCCGGGGTTGGAGGACGACAACCTCGCCATTGCCGAGCAGGCCATGATCCAGGAGTATCTGCGGCACCTGGGTCGATTTCCCGGACCCGGTCGGCGCCTGGAGAATGAGCCGGTTATGCGTTCGCAACGCGGCCACCAGGGCGTGCTCGAGTTCGAAAATGGGGAGGTCGAGGCGATTCATGCCAAGAATGAATGTGGGGCCGAATGCGGAATATTCGAAGTTTTCTGACGGGATGTACGTGAATTAAAGATGCAGAATTCCAGGGGGAGGATAATTCCCGCGCCAGCGTGTACTTGAACCTGAACTTGCACTTGAACCCGTTGCCCTTGTCCAGAAGCGCGTCCCAATGATGAAAATTAGATATCCAATTCCTTTTCTCTGGCTGATTTTTCATATCCACATATTGATCAGAATTGTCCTTTTTCTCTTTACAAATGCTCAATAGTATGTCATGATGCCCAAACATGAAATCGAATCGAGCGAATCCCAAATTGCCCACCCCGCAACCGCCAAATGCGGCTCCGTCGCTCTGAAAAATTAAGAGATTTAAGGCGAATTAAGGTCCATTAAGCCAAAAAAAATGTTGAAAGGGCCACCTCCGTCCGGCGCCGCCGATCCATGTAGCCAATTGCGATATCTGCATTACTTTTCCTCTCCACATGGCGATTCCCCTTGAAGACAATTTTGCCGATATCATCGGG
>Ga0302320_10028137_pt1 | contig 10804 bp, 9 predicted proteins | sample Bog_T0_3_FD_202130 | JGI IMG/M metagenome (GOLD analysis project Ga0302320, IMG submission 202130) | Peat permafrost microbial communities from Stordalen Mire near Abisko, Sweden - Bog_T0_3 | ecosystem: Environmental > Terrestrial > Soil > Wetlands > Peat | place: Sweden: Abisko, Stordalen Mire... | reverse complement strand
GGCCTTGCTTGTGGGCAGGTTCACGTTGCCGTCACTGCTGGTCAGCATTGAGATTGTGTAGCGGGTGTAGTCGTTGTGCGAGTGCCCGGCCAGCTCAATCCCCAGTTGGTTGTCCCCCAGCCCAAAGCCGGTCGCGCTCACACCCGTCTCGCCCGCCGTCACTGGAGCGGCGGCCAACGCCTTTTGATCAAGCAGCGGGAGGTAGTGGTACATCTGGTAAATCCCACCCACCTGCGACAGGGTGAGAATCCGCTTCTCCGAGACCACGGTGTCCAGTTCGAACTTGCCCGTCTTGACGTTGATCCACGGCGACTTCAGCAGGTTGTCGAAGCGCACCCAGCCCGACTCGAAGTGGAAGTTTCCATACTCATCGGAGGACGGCAGCACCACGAAGGAGATGTTCTTGGCCAGCAATCCCGCATACCAGAAATCAATGCCCGAGATGTCGAAGCCCTGCGTGGTGACCGGTTGCACGCCGCCAGCTGCCTGATCGGTTGCCTCGGCGCTGTTCAACTCGCGGTGCCACGCCGTTGTGAACCGCACCCCGGCCGGCCAGTAGAGCGGCGATGCATACACGGGCGAGTCGCGCTCATTGCCAATCTGGTAGCCGTTGTCGCGGAAGGCCTGCCCGAACGCATTCAGCTTGGGCCACGCCTCATGGCACGCGGAGCAGCGCAGTCCGGTCTTCTTCGCAAACGCCGGAATCGCCAGGGCGGCCTGCGAGCCGGCGAGAATCACAAGCAGAATCGCCGCAGTCGCCCACGGACGCGCGCAGGCCCCACGGCCCGCGATCCCTGCTTCAGTGCCGGCGGCGGGAGCACCTCTCCGTGCGGCTGGAATCGTATCTGCGCGTCTCATCCCCGCGCTTGCGGCCACCATGGCGCGCCGCACCAATTTTGCAAACCTGCCCATGCCAACACTCCGTTCTCAGTGCTCTATTGCATGGCTCGTCCGGACTGGCTTGGACGCGCATCGCAGGCTCCACTATCCCGGCATTCCGACCGGCAAACAAGGGCGCAAGGACGCAAAGTTGTCATGGTCGTGCGGTTGCTTCCCGATTCGGATTGGAGGGTGCGAAAGTCCCATTTCAAGCCGCTGCGCGCGAGTGCTGCGCCGGGACCTTATTGATCGTCCCCACCGCCGCACGCGGCTGCGCAATCCGCTTGCACCTGAGGAAGATAGACCGGGCCGACGACACCGACCGTGCTCAGCCGCCTGCATGGCCGCGCTCGCGCGGTTTATGCTGAAGAGTCCGGCCAGCCGCATCCCACGCCGGGATTTTCTCGAGGAAAGCATCCATGCCTGAAGAAACCACGACTCCACCTGTCGCAACCGCTCCGGGCGCGGAAGCGCCGTCCGCCGCACCGCAGGTGCCGGAAGCGCCGTCCGCCGCACCGCAGGTGCCGGAAGCGCCGTCAGCCGCACCGCAGGTGGCCACCATCGCTACGCTCGGCCAGCATGAGGGCCAGTCCGTCACCCTCAAAGGCTGGCTCTACAACTCGCGCGAGAGCGGCAAGCTGCTGTTCCCCATCTTTCGCGACGGAACCGGAACCGTGCAGGGCGTAGCGCACGTGAAAAGCGTCGCGCCCGAGGTCTTCGCGGCCCTCAAAGGCCTCACCCAGGAGTCCTCCGTCATCGTCACCGGCAAGGTCCGCGCCGACAAACGCGCCCCGGGAGGATTCGAGCTCGACGTCGAAATCGTCGAAGTCGTGCAGCGCGTCCCCGAGTCCGACCCTTACCCCATCACCCTCAAGGACCACGGCGTCGACTTCCTCATGGAGCATCGCCATCTCTGGGTCCGCTCCCCGCGCCAGTCGGCCATTCTGCGCATCCGCGCCGAGATCATGCGCGCCGCCGCCGAGTATTTTGACTCGAACGGCTTCATCCGCACCGACCCGCCCATTCTTACGCCGGCGGCCTGCGAGGGCACCTCGACCCTGTTCCCGGTCGACTACTTCGGCGACCCCGCCTTCCTCACCCAGTCCGGCCAGCTTTACATCGAGTCGACAGCCCTGGCCCTGGGCAAGGTCTACAGCTTCGGTCCCACCTTCCGCGCGGAAAAGTCGAAGACCCGCCGCCATCTCACCGAGTTCTGGATGATCGAGCCCGAAGTCGCCTACTGCGACCTGGACGGCCTGCTCGAGCTGGCGGAAAACTTCCTCTCCCACATCGTCCAATCGGTGCTCAAGAATCGCGGTCCAGAGCTGACGGTTATCGGCCGCGACCGGGCCAAACTGGAAGCGATCATCCCGCCATTCCCGCGCCTGCGCTACGACGATGCTGTCGAAATGCTCAACCAGGCCCACAAAGAAGGCCACCTGGAAGCGCCTTTTGAGTACGGCAACGACTTCGGCTCGCCCGACGAGACCTGGCTCTCCAATCAATTTGATCGCCCGGTCATGGTCAATCGCTACCCCGCCGACGTGAAGGCCTTCTACATGGAGCCCGATCCGAAGGACCCGCGCCTCGCCCTCTGCGTCGACGTGCTCGCCCCCGAGGGCTACGGCGAAATCATCGGCGGCTCGCAGCGCGTGTCTTCATACGAACTGCTAAGCAGCCGCATCGACGAGCACAAGCTGCCCCGCGAAGCCTTCCAGTGGTACCTCGACCTGCGCCGCTACGGCAGTGTGCCGCATGCAGGCTTCGGCATGGGCATCGAGCGCGCCGTAGCCTGGATCTGCGGCCTCGACCACGTCCGCGAAACCATTCCATTCGCAAGGACCCTGCACCGCATCTACCCATAGAAGACCGCATTCCGCTGCAAACACATCGGGCCCGTACGCAACGCGAACAGGCCCGACTCGTTTCCAGAAGACAGCACAGCTCACACCTGCATCACTTCCGCTTCCTTCTTCCGCGAAAGCTCTTCCATGCGGCGAATCTCTTCGTCCGTCATCTTCTGCACTTCATCCAGCGCCCGCTTCTCCTCGTCCTCGCCGATGTTCTTTTCCTTGGCCAGCTTTTTCAGCACGTCGTTGCCGTCGCGGCGCACGTTGCGGATGGCTGTGCGATGCTCCTCGAGCACCTTGTTCAGGTGCCTGACCACGTCGCGGCGCCGATCCTCGGTCATAGGCGGAACGGGCACGCGGATCACCTTGCCATCTGACTGCGGGTTGAACCCCAGGTCGGAGGCCTGCAGCGCCTTCTCAATGTCCTTGATGATGCTCGGGTCCCAGGGCGCAATCAGAATCAGCTGCGCCTCGGCGGAGAGCTGCGCCAGCTGGTTGATGGGGGTGTTCGTGCCGTAGTAGTCCACCTTCACCTGGTCGAGCATGTGCACGCTGGCCCGCCCGGTGCGCGTCGAGGCCAGGTTGGCCTGGAATGTGGCCACGGCCCCGTCCATGCGCCGCTTGAGGTCGGTCGAAAGTTCTTTGAGCGCCGGAAGCCCGGCCATGAATGAGCCTGCCATCTTTCTCCTCGTTCCTTCCAAAACAATATAGTAGCGGAATTGCCGCGGCGGGAAGCCCCAAAGCTGGGTACGAAACTGTCGCGGCAGACGCAAGCCGGAACCGCCATGTCAGTCCCGCTATACGGACCCGCTATGCCGGAACCGCAAGCCCCGTGGAAGCCGCCTGCTCATGCGCGTGGTAGCTCGACCGCACCAGCGGCCCGCTCTCCACGTGCCGGAAGCCCATCTTCAGCGCCTCAGTCTTCAGCTCGGCAAACTCCCGCGGCGTGTAGAGCCGCGCCATTGGCAGGTGGTCGCGCGAGGGGCGCAGATACTGCCCTACGGTCAAAATGTCGCAATGAACGCTGGCCAGGTCACGGAAGACTTCGAGCAGTTCATGCGTCTCCTCGCCCAGACCCACCATCACGCCCGACTTCGTAATCCCCGCTGGATTCAACTCCTTCGCGTAGCGCAGCAGTTCCAGCGTCCTCTCGTAGCGCGCCCCGGAGCGCACCACGCGGTAGAGCCGCGGCACAGACTCCGTGTTGTGGTTCAGCACCTCCGGCCGCGCCTCCACCACAATGCGAACCGCCTCGGGATTGCCCTGGAAGTCGGGAATCAGAACCTCGACACGGCACCCGGGCGCCTGGGTGCGAATCTCGTCAATCACCATCGCAAACGCCCGCGCCCCGCCCACCAGGTCGTCGTCGCGATTCACGCTGGTGACCACCGCGTGCTGCAAGCCGAGCGCAGCCACGGCCTCGGCCACGCGGCGCGGCTCATCAAAGTCGATCGCTTCCGGCCGTCCCTTGGGCACGGCGCAAAATCCGCAGCGACGCGTGCACAGGTTGCCCAGCATCATGAACGTCGCTGTCTTCTGGTGCCAGCACTCGCCAATGTTGGGGCAGTGCGCGCTCTCGCAAACCGTATGCAGATTCAGCTGCCGCGCCAGCCGCTTCAGGTCGTGGTAGTTCTCGCCCGCCGGCGCGCGTGCCTTCAGCCACTCCGGCTTGGGAGCGGCGATCCTGTTGGCCGGCGCAATCTGGATCAGATCCATCACAGTCTTTATTGTATCTGGAATGGTGTAGGGGCCTGTTCCAAGCGGAGGTATGAACAGAAGCGCATCGGGACCGGCCCATCTTGAGTTACTCGGCAGGCATCGCGCCGAGCGCGCGCGCAATCATCAGCGCCGCCCGCGCCGGCTGGTTGTCGCTGGTGTCGATCGAGAGCTTGGGTTCGGGCATATAACTCGCATCGAAGCTGCCTTCTCCATGCAACTGCTCAAACAGCGCGACAGACGTCAGCTTCTTGTATTGCAGGCGTGACACGCCGCCCATGCGCCGCTTCAGCTCCGGCAGCGGACAGGTCAGCTCAATGAAGTCGACCTCGCCGCCCGCCGCGGCCACCGTGCTCATGGTTCTGCCAATGAACTCCGGTCGCACCGTCGCCTCTGGAGCAAAGGTAAAAATCATGCCCGGCAGATCGGCCTGGCAGGCCTTGTGAAAAATCGAGATCCAGATCTCCTCGCGCAGCGCGATGAACTCCGGGCTTCCGAATTCGAAAACGGAAAGCAGCAGGTCCACCACCAGGTGGTTATGGAAGAGCTTGTATCCCGTTATGGCCACGAGCTCCTGGGCAACGGTGAGCTTTCCCGCGGCTGGCAAGCCATAAAGGAATACCAGCTTCATGCCGTCTTTCCCTTTTGCGACAGGTTCCAGGTAATATTCATCACCGCTCATTTCGTCACCTCTTTCGCTGGCGCTGCTGTCTGGGCAGGTTTCAGGTACTTATCCCACCACCCCAACCATCGCTCATAGCGGTCGCGGATATAACTCGGCCGCGCGAAGCCGTGAAACTGGCCGGGGTAAACCACTAACTCGGTAGGACGTCCCAAAGACTTGAGCGCCTCATACATCTGCTCCCCGCCCAGCACGGGTACATTCATGTCGGAAGTACCGCCCATGAAGAGCATCGGCGTGTGAATCCGCTTATCCACTTCAAGGAATGGATAACTCATCTTGAGATACAGCGGAAGATTCTTCCATGGCGGACCAAGCTCGTTGTCGTATTGCAAAACATACTCATCCACGCCATAGAAGGACATGGGCGCCGCAACGCCTGCACCACTTATCCCCGCCTTGAACCGATCCGTGCTGGCAACGGTGTAATCAGTCAGGATGCCGCCATAACTCCACCCGGTAACTGCCAGGCGATTGGGATCGGCCACGCCCATGGCAACCACCTTGTCCACGCCGGCCAGCAGGTCCTCCACTTCCAGGTGACCCCAGTCCGCGGCAATCGCTTTCGAGTAATTTTGCCCGCGCCCTGAGCTGCCGCGGTAATTTACATTCAGCTCGGCATAACCCCTGGTAGCCAGCCACTGCCGCATGAAGTCGAAGCTGTGCTCGTCCTCTCCGTTTGGGCCGCCATGAATATAGAGAATCGTCGGCACCGGAGAACCGGTGGCAAAGCTCGCAGGCCGCGTCAGCAGCCCGTGCACGTCCGTCCCATCCTTGCTCTTGAACTCCACATCCTCAGCAGGCACAAGGTCCAGCTCGGCCATCAGCCCATCATTGTGCGCGGTGAGCTTGCGCAGCGCCCCGCCCTCCAACGCGTAAATCTCGCCCGGCGTGCTGTCGTTGGTGTAGAGCACTGCCGTGTGACGTGCCGCCTGGTTCCACCCCGTCACTGCGCCCTGCTGACTTAGCAGCCGCTTCACCCCATCTCCGGCCAAGTCAACCTCGACCGGATAGTGGTTGCGATCGTCCGCTACCAGATAACTCAAGTGCCCGTCCGCAGAGTAGAGCGGTTCGCGCACGCTGCGGTCCAACTTAGCCGCCGGATAACTCACCTTGCCGTCCAGAGTAACTACCGCGGGCCGCGCCTGCGAGTATTCCAGTAACTTCAGCTCGGCTCCCTGAATGTAGGCAATCGACTTTGAATCGGGTGACCAGGCTAGCCAGCCTTCGTCGGGCCCGGTCCATGCAGTAAGTTTGCGCGCCGCTGAGGCCGCCTTGGCCGCCACCACATACACATCCGTGTTGTTGCTGCGGTCGGGATCGGGGTCCTGGTTGCTCACAAACGCGACCCACGCGCCGTCCGGCGACCACGCTGCATCTTCTTCTTCGACGTTCTTTCCCGTGGTCAGCTTTTCCGCCTTTTTTGTGCTCACGTCATAGAGATAGAGCGAGTTCCACGCGTCGTTGCGGAGATAACCCTGGATGTCCTGCTTGAAGTGGTAGCGGTCAATCACAATCGGCTTGGCCGCGGCCGGCGGTTTGCCCTCTTCCGGGTCCGGCTCGCTCTTTGGATGCAGGGCCAGCAGCAGTCTTTTCCCATCCGGCGACCAGTTGTAGTCCTCGATCTCCTGGTCGGTGATGGCGGTCATCTGCTGCGCCTCGCCGCCCTGCCGGTCCATTGCCCACACCTGTGTGCCCTTGGCCGGTCCGGGCCGCGAGGACAGGAAGCTGATGTACCGTCCGTCCGGACTGAAGCGTGGTGCCGAAGCGCCCTCCTTGTCAAACGTAAGCTGCACGCGAACCGAGCCGTCCCACTTCACCATCCATAAATGAGTTACGCTCTTGTCTTCCTTGGTGTCGATCTGGCTCACGGTGTAGAGCACCCAGTCGCCCTCTGGAGATACGACAGGAGCGCCTACCCGCTGCAATCGGGCCAGGTCGTCCAGAGCAATGTCCCGTTTTTTGGGAGCATCGGCAGCAGCGGGAACAATGGCGCTGGCGGCGAAGGCGAAACAGAGCAACAGACGGGATGAGATGCGCAGCATGGGCAAAAGACTACCATCCCGCAGCCCGGTTGCCACGATGATTGTTCCCGAGTCTTACCGCAGCTTCTCCCGTACCTCGGGCCGGACCAGGTAGAGAAAGAACACCAGGTTCAGCAGACCCTGCACCAGCGCCGCTCCCTGATGCAGACTCGAGAAGATCCACAGGTTATAGGCAACCAGCAGGAAAACCGCGGCCAGAGCCCCCGCCCAGGCCCAGCGGAAGAGCATCAGCAACCCTCCGCTCGCGGTGATGAAGCCGGCGGCCAGCAGTAGAAACAGCGCTGGATAATGCTTGCCGGCAACGACGCCAATGACAATGATGCCGGCCAGCAGCAACAGGTAAAAACTGATGGCCGCCAGTCCCGGCAGCTGCACCAGCTCGGCCATGGGAAGCGGCAATCCCTTCCTGAGGTCTCGGTCGCTCATAGCGTGTGCAGATAGGCCAGCAGGTCGTTCATCTGGTCGTCAGAGAGGGGCGTGGCCGGCATCATGTTGCGGCCGTGCAGAATCACGTTGCTCATCCGCTCGTCGGTGGGCGGAGCGCCGGAGGGCATGGACTCGACCTTGGTGAGCGCCTGCAGACCGGGCCCATTCAGCGGCCGCGTATCGTTGGGCCGGTGGCATTTGGCGCACTTGACGCGATAGACCTGCGCGCCGCGCGCCTCTTCTGGAGTGAACTGGGCCTCGGGCTTGGAGGGCGGCAGCGAGCGGCAGCCCGCCGAGCCCAACGCGCAGCCCGTCAAAACGATGCAGAGTGCAAAAGTTGATGTGCGCATCTTGCCTTCATGATACGCGCGCTCATTCCGAGGCGGCGATGGCCTCCGCAATGCGGTCGATGGCCTGCTCCTCCACGTCGCTGCCCGGCCGGTGCCCGTTCACCAGGATGGAAAACGCCAGCACTTTGCCGCTGGCCGCGGTCAGGTAACCGCTCAGAGTGTTGACCCCGTTTAACGTGCCGGTCTTGGCCCACAGGGCGCCTTTGAGCGGTGAGTTCTTGAAGCGGTTGACGAGGGTGCCGTCCACGCCCGCAATTGGAAACGTATCGCGCCACGGCTGGCCCCACGCGGTGCGCGAGGCGTAGCTGAGCAGCTGTGCGTAGGCGCGCGGAGCAATGCGATCGTCGGGGCTCATGCCGGAGCCGTCGAAGAAGAAAAAGTCGTTGTCGTCTACGCCGGCCTCGATGAGAAACTGCCGCACCACGCGCGTTCCCTGCACAAAACTACCTTCCGCTCCAAAGGTCTTGCCCAGCAGGCGCAGCATCAGCTCGGCATGCAGGTTCTGGCTGATCTTATTGGTCACGGTAATGTCCTGGATCATGGGCACTGAGACGTGTGTCGCTAACGCCCGGCGGCCTTCCACAGGCGCAGCGATATGGTCCTGCGGTGACGGCGCCAGGTGCACGGGCTGGCTGCGCTCCTCGGCAAAGTCTGCCGTATCGACAGAGAACTTGTGCCGCGAAACGGCCGCGCCCGCAACGGTGATACCGCGCTCCAGCAGCGCCTGCTTGAACGCAGCCGCGGTGAACTCTGCCGGATCCTCAACTGCCAGGCCGACATGGAGCCCATTCGCCGGAGCCGTTCCCCAGGCGCGCACCAGCATGGAGCCAGGCCTGCGGTCCAGGCCGGGATGCCCCGGCTGCCCGGCCGGCGTCGGCGTCATGTCGTTCTCCAGCGTGTAGTAATCCACGTTGGGAACCCACGCGGCCACGGTGGCGTTCGCTGCGGCTGGGTCGGCAGTCAGGTTCAGCTGAATCGTGTTGTCGGCAAAGCTGAGCGCGGACACTGGCGCGCCGTAGCTCCACGTCAGGTCGTCCCAGCCCCAGTCCTGCCCGTACGGCTCATCGATAAAGAACGTGTCGTCGCCCACCACGCTACCGTCCACCTTGCGCACGCCGGCCTGCTCCACCTGCTCGGCCATCAGGTCCAGCACATCCGTAGCCTTCACTTCCTTTTCCGGCTCTGCTCCGGCCGGAAGGGGTGCGGCGGCAGTCTGCGCGGTCGGCGGCCGATAGGGGTAGTGGCGCGCGCTCATGGTCGGATCGCCACTGCCCAGCAGCACCAGGTCACCGTGCAGCACGCCCTGCGGATCGATCACCCCATCTGCGACAACGTTGGTGGTCCAGGTCAGGTCCCGCACAGGCAGCAGGGCGAAGGCCGCGGCCGTGGTTGCCAGCTTGGCATTCGAGGCAGGAGTAAACAGCCGGCTATCGTTGAAGCCGTAGAGCAACTGCCCGTCCAGCGCCCTGACTGAAATCCCAAACTCCGCCTGGCCCAGCGCCGGCTCCGCCAAAATCGCCAATATCCGATCCGCCAGCATCGTGGTCGAAGCAGGCACAGGTTTCGCAGCGGGCTTGGCTGCGCGCGTATACCCCTGGGCGTGAAGAGCGAAGGGAAACAGAGAGGTAGCCAGAAAGAGCGCGGGGAATCGCCACGAGGCCTTCATGCACGGAGTTTAGCAGGACCGAACAGCCGCGCGGGATACCATTGTGGGGTACATCGTGTCTTGCCTTGCGGCGCTCCGCGAGGTTCCCGCGCCGCAGCTGTGATTGAGGTGAAGTTGACGGAACTGATCGAAGCTCGTTCCCACGCCGCGCTCTGGAAGCTGCGCACCCGCACCCTCGCGCTCGGCCCCCGCACGCTGGTGATGGGCGTCGTCAACATCACGCCCGACTCGTTCAGCGATGGCGGCCTCTTCCTCGATCCGCCCGCAGCAATCGCCCGCTCCATGCAATGGCTCGACGAAGGCGCTGACCTGCTCGACCTGGGCGCGGAGAGCACGCGGCCCGGCTCCCACGCCGGCTCTGCCTCCGCGGCACAGGTCAGCGCAGATGAGGAGCAAGCCCGCCTCTTGCCTGTCCTCGAAGCCGTCCTCAAAGCACGTTCGGATGCAATCGTTTCCGTCGACACCTACAAGGCCGCCACTGCCCGCACCGCGCTGGCAGCCGGAGCCGAGATCGTCAACGATGTGAGCGGATTTTCCTGGGACCCGGAGCTTGCGTCAATCTGCGCGGACGCCGGCTGCGGCGTCGTGCTGATGCACACCCGCGGACGCCCGGACGAGTGGGCCGCGCAGCCGCAGCTCACCTCGGACGAGCTGCTCAATTCAGTACGCTCCGGATTGCAGTCGAGTCTCGATCGCGCCGCTGTTGCCGGTATCGCAGCGGAGTCCATCGTGCTCGACCCCGGCTACGGCTTCGGCAAGCGCGGCCAGGAGAACTTCGCTCTGCTGGCGCGCCAGGCAGAGCTGCTTGCTCTGGCCCGCCCGCTGCTGGCCGGCCTCAGCCGCAAATCATTCCTCGGCCACGCGCTGGCGCCACTCCATGGTGGAAGACCTGCGCCGGTGGACTCTCGCGAGGCGGCCAGCCTCGCCGCCATGGTCGCCGCCATCCTCAACGGCGCGTCCATCGTCCGCGTTCACCAGGTTCGCGCCGCCGTCGAAGCAGCGCGGGTCGTCGATGCCATCCGGCAGCCGGCAAGCGAGTGATGCCGCAGCTGAATCTGCCGATAATCCACATGCAACCAAAACCCGCCCTCAGTGCTCCAATGGATGAAAGCGTGCGAATCGGCCGAGTCCAGGATGAAGCGCAGCCCGACCGTTGATACAGCACAGCCCGGTCGTTCTGCTGAGGGGTT
>Ga0302320_10028135_pt1 | contig 10804 bp, 12 predicted proteins | sample Bog_T0_3_FD_202130 | JGI IMG/M metagenome (GOLD analysis project Ga0302320, IMG submission 202130) | Peat permafrost microbial communities from Stordalen Mire near Abisko, Sweden - Bog_T0_3 | ecosystem: Environmental > Terrestrial > Soil > Wetlands > Peat | place: Sweden: Abisko, Stordalen Mire... | reverse complement strand
CTGAGATGGTGTTTTTTTCAGAAGTAGCGTGCCGGCGATCACAAATGGCGCGCTACATTCCGAGCGCCGCCGCCGATGTGTATGCGAACAGCTTTCCCCGCCGCACATACTTCCGGAAAACGGCCACATTCTTGTGCCGCGATTGCAGCATCACGATCGCTTCCGGAACTCCGGAACGGATTGCCTGCGTGATGTGACCGGAACGACAACTGTGCGCCCCGAGAGGGTCAGGGTCGAGGCCTGCCTTCCGGGCCAGAGTCTTGATTAGCCAGCCCACAGAGTCCTTGTTAAGTTCGCGCCGCGAGATCCGCCCTGACGCTGACACTGCGCGGAAAAGCGGTCCCGACACTTGCGGCCCGAATTGGCCGCGAAGGACGTCGAGCCAGCGGCGAAGTGCAGTGACCACACAGGTGTCTTCGTTTGTTCCCCAGGGCAGCGGAATCTGATAACCGGTTCCCGGCTCCTGAGCTTTCGATTGGCGAATCTCGAGGATTGCCCCTTCCGGCACAAACGTCACGTCCCTGATTTCGAGGGCGGCGGCCTCCGACCGCCGCAACGCCCCGCCGAACAGAACCAGTAAAAGACAACGGCTGCGTACTCCAGCCACGTTCTGCCCGCATACCGCGAGGACGCGCCGCACGTCAACGCTCAGCAGAGGGTGCTTACCGTGCTGTTGCCGCGTGGCGCCGATGGCACGAAGAACGCCCTTGAGCGTCTCGCGCACCACGACATGCCGCCGCGATGCAGGTGAATCGGGATAGCCGCGCGTACGGTGCATGTAATTGATCGCCGAGAGACGTCCGGCTAAGGTCGAAGCCGCCAGGCTCGACCGATCCGCGATGAACAGGGCCACTGTGGCCGGCTCCGCCGGCAGAGCCGTCAAGCCATGGGCTTCCGCCCATGCACTGAAATCTGTCCACGAAGCATCGTACTGGCGATTCGTCGCCTCAGAGCGGGCATTGAAGATGAAGATCCTGGCCTTTTCGATGAGAGGCTGAAGGTCCGAAGATTGCGCGGGAAACGGAAGAAGTTCATGATTCATGTCAAAACTCCATTGAGTGCTGGCTCGCGTGGACCGTCTGCTCGGCGCGCCAGAACCATGCAGGTGGCGTGGCGTTAGACTGCTGCTTCGTTGCTCGGCGAGTTTGCCGGAGCGTCAAATTAGGAGGAGAAGCTGGAGGCGAGTGCCCGAAAGTTGATCTGGAAGTTGCGACTTTGCCGGGGACGGGCGGTGTCAGGAGCGCGATCGCTACTACAACCGAGACCTAGAACAAGCCGGCCGAGGCATTCACAGGTTTTCTCATTTCGAGATATTGTGAGGCGCTGAGGTTGCTCGCTGCGGGTGCTGCGACTGGTCGCAAGCTGCTTGTTATCAGACGAATGCAAGAGACGGGAGCAATCACTCGATGTGGCTCAATTTGAGGGCGAGATTCTCAACATCTTTCTCATTCCGAGGTTCCTTGTCTATCGCTGCCGACGGTGAGTATTGGCGAGCCCACCCTTCGATAGAAAGAATCGAAGGATGGGGCACCCGCACAGCTTTTCATGGCCCATGGCCATCTCTGGAGTCGATGCCTGGGCCACCTGCCCCATACTCATCGAGAGTGACGCGTGAATAACAGCTTATTCTCCTCCGATCGGAAGGATCCGAGAAACCTCAATAATCCCCAAGTAACATGACAAAAGTATAAAATTAACGAGTGACAACACTGCGAATCCGTCACTGTTTTTCATTGTTCCTCTGTTAATCGCCACCCTCAAGAAGCGTATAAGAAAGCCACCAAAGACAATTGGAATCGCACAAATGATCGGCGTCATCAGATACGGAGAATCCCAGTGTTGCACTACATTTCGGTTCAAGATTCGATGGACAACGAGCAATTCTGACTCCGCAAAAAGCACGACGTTCAGAACAAATAGAGCCCATTGATAGCGGGGTACGGTTTGAAGGTTCAAATTGTCAAACTCCCATCTGAGATCCAAAAGTTCAATATATTGAGGTAGAACAACAAGCGACTCTGCAAAAACGACCGATGAGATAAATCCTAATCGGAGACAGAGCACCCCGCCCAGCCCTTCGCATCCTCAGCCGTCAACGAACCCAATTCTGCTCCGGCAGTTACAAGGCCCCCCACAGCCGCGGTGGGGGCGGCTGCAGGCGCATCCCAGCCAGCTGTTAGGCCGATGCTTACTACGGCACCCGCCGTGAAAACTCCAGCGTAAACTGAGATTCTGTGATCCGTTTTTTGGACGAAGCCTAAATACGCGCATAGATTCTTGTGGAACTTGGAAGTCTGGGGCGCGGATGTACCTGGGACGTTATTTGGGGCAACAACCGTGCCCGACACAATTCCAGACCACCCGAATTGCAAGCCTATTGCAGTTCGGGAGTTACAGACGAACTGCCCCGGATGCGGTGCAGGATTCCAACTCTGAACCCCATGACGCGGTTTTTCGCTTAGCTGCGGCATCGCGGCTGGAAGCGGCTCCGGGAACGGAGTTGAAAAGGCTGGCTGCATGTTGCTCCGATTGTACGACTTCGGGAGCCGGGAAGCCGAGCGGATTCTGTGCGGGATTGGGCAGCGGATCGGAGGTGGATTCCGCGCCGGGAGCAAGACCGATTCCAGGCAGAGTTCATTTTTCTTTAGCTGCTAAAAACAGCAGCTAAAAGAAGAACATTTAGAGTTGCTATTCGCGGTCGTCTTCGGCCTCTTCGGCGAGCATCTGGAAGAGCTTTTCCGCCTTTGGATCGGGAGCCTTCCGGGGAGCGTTTTCGTTGTGTCCGAGCATGGCTGCGGGATGCGTTGCTGCGTGGACCTGTTGCAGCGTTCGGATGGCGACGTGGGTATAGATTTGCGTCGTCTCCAGCTTCACGTGTCCAAGTATCTCCTGGATGAAGCGGATGTCGGCTCCGTTCTCGTGCATCAGCGTGGCCATCGTGTGGCGGAACAGATGGCAGGCCCCGGTCTTGCCCAGCTTGGCCGCGTCGATCCGCGCTTTCACGTTCGAGGTCATGTGATCGAGGCAGAACGGCTCGCCCTGGGCCGTAAGGAACACGGTCATGTCGTCCGGTTCGATGGCAAGCTGGGGACGCGCTTCGCGGATGTATTTCTCAAGCCATGCGATGGCTCTTTCTCCGATGGGAACGTAGCGGTCCTTCTTGCCCTTGCCCTGGCGAACCAGCAACACGCCTCGGTCGAGCGAGAGATCGTAGAGCTTGAGCGCGACGATCTCCCCACGGCGGATGCCGGTCGAGTACAGCACCTCGATGATGGCGCGGTCGCGCAGCCCGATGGAATCGGCCACGTCGCAGAGTTGGAGGATTTGTTCGACCTCGGAGGCCGAGAAGATGTTTTTGGGCAGCGGTTGGCCCAGCTTGGGCAGCTCCAGTTCCGAGGCCGGATTGTGCAAGAGATGATTGCGCCGCGTCATCCACCGGAACCACATGCGCAGCGGCACAAGGCGCGAGTGCTGCGAACGGAAGCTCATCGGCTCGCCGTTCTTCTTGCGGTAGAGGAACAGGTAACGCTGATAGCGTTCGAGCACGGGGCGAGTGACCTCGACCGGATCGGCGATGCCCCGCTCCCGGCACCACTGGATGAACTGGCGCAGCAGGAACTCGCGGTTGCCGATTGTCTGCTCGGAGTAGTTCTGGATGGCGAGGGCTTGCAGGTAATCGCGCATCATGATCTCCAGCGGGATCGCTGGCTGCGCTTTCTGTTTGCGTGGCGTAACGACGCGGGCCATTACTTGCCCCCCTTCTTGCTGCCGTTGTTACGATGCAGCGCGGCTACGACGGCATCTTCTTCCGTCTCTTCCCCAACAGTGCTTTTCGGCTCTTTCTCGTAAAAAGAGCCTTTACTCCCGATGGATACTGGCGATTCGTCTCCCCGCGATCCCCACGCTACCGGGCCGTTTTGGCCCCGCTTTGACCCCGCGTTCTGCTGCTCTGGCCCCGCGAAGTTGCCGTCGTACTTGTACCCGCCCAGCTTTTCCACGTCGATCAGACCCGCCATTACAGGCTTGCCGCCGTCTCCCTCGATGGCGAAGGCAAGCTCGTAAACGAAGCTCTGGCCGCGTCCGCCGCGATGGGCCAGCAGATACTCCAGTTCCTCCAGCCGCCCCAGATGCAGGCGCAACTGCGTATCACCCCAGCCGGTCGCCTCGCGCACGTCGCGCCGCGAGAAGCGGTAATCGGCCCGCTCGATCCGCTGCCGCCTGCACTCCGCCGTGACCATCGCATCGACCAGAAGCAACAGCCGCCGCGTCTGCGGCGGCAGCTCGTCGAGCGAACGGCCCAGAACCTCTGCCGTCAGCCGGTTGGCAACCGCGATGTCGTCGAGCGCGACTTCGATGTACTCGATGGTCTTGCCGTTGTGCTCGACCGTCTGCCGGGGCCGCTGATGCTGATGCAACAGGGCGATGGTGCGGATGAGGGTCAGATACTTGGTGTGGTCGCGCCTGGTCCGTGTCTGGCTGTCCAAGAACGTCAAGCCTGGCGCGTAGGGATTGACGACCGAGACGGGCTTCAAGAGCCGCTGTGCGTTGCGATGCAGGCGCAGCAACTCGTCGCGGTCCTTGCGGCGCAACAGACCCTCGATGGTCTGCGACTCGCGTTGTATCCGGTGGATAGCCTGGGTCTGCGCCCGCTCCTCGTTCACCGTCAGCACAAGGCAGCGATTCAACAGTTCCTCGTCGATGTCGATCGCCGTCGTGGTCAGGAAGATCATCACCGGACCCTTGACGCGGTACTGATGCGTGAGAAGCCGCCCCGTTGCCGGGTCCTTGCCCGTGCTGGCGATAGTGAGTTCGCCCTCCGACTGCAGCAGCTTCAAGGCATAGGCCGCGCTGTGCGCGCCCTCTTCCTCCACGATGGCCAGCACCTTGTGCTGGAGATCGTTTTCGCCCATGTAGAACAGCGATTGCCCCGTCATCGCGGAGTATTGGACGCGCTGCTCCTCCGGCACGAAGGCCAAGACAGCATCCATCAGCGAACTCTTGCCCGCCGCCGATGAAGACTGCACCATCACCGCCAGGGGCTCCGACAGATGCCGCGACACCACGCCCAGATAGCTGACGAGTTTGTTGGTCTCCTCACCGACAACACCGCACCTGGCGAAGTCCTCCACGATGCGGTCGAGCAGGCGCGGATCGCGCAGCAGAGCCAGCGCCTCGGCCCGCTCTTCTTCGCTCAACCGGACCTCCGTATCCTTCGGCGCGAGCGCCTGCTTGATCTGCTCGTCCTGCATCTCTTCAAGCTTCAAGAGCACTCGGCCCAAGTCGCGGCGGATGATTTCTTCCTTGATGCCAAGCTCCTCTGCGGCCTGTTTCATGAACACGCCGCGCTGACGCGCAGAGTAAAGGTCCAGCGTGTCCACGTGGAAGGCTTGCTCGCCGCGCGGCGTCGTGCCCGAGACAAGGACATTGACCTTCAACAGTTCGTAACTCAGGTTTTTATTGAGGCCACGGATGCGGTAACGGCGGCTGCCCTGTTGCACGAAGATGTCCTCGCCGCGCATTTCCACGGGAACATCGATGGTCGGCGCTGGCGCTGCCGATGGCTCTGTCGGCGCAACCGGCTCCGGCGAGGCGGCTAAAGAAAAAACCTCTTCTGTCGGCGCTGCAACAGTGGGCGCGTCGGGCAGCGGCATTGTCGCCGCGATTGGATCTGGCTCCGGCAACTCGTCCTCGATCTTTTTTCCTTTAGCCGCTGCTTTTGCTTCTGCTGGCTCCGGCTCGATCACCGGCTCGGCCACGATGACAGGCTCCAACACGCGCGGCGCCACACGCCCCATTGCCCGCTGACCCTTGCCCAGCCACTCGGCTTTGTTCAGCAGCACGCCCAGACTCTTCGCCGCGGGCGTCACCTTCCGTGCGTATTCGTTCGCGTCCATGCCTTTCGGGAACTGCATCCGGAAGCATTCGATCCCCATCTCGATCAGTTCCTCGGCCAGCTTTGCCGCTGCGCCGTCGCCCGCTTCGTCGCGGTCGTAGGCGATGTAAACCCGCTCCGTGCCATGCTTCTCGAACGCGCGCTTGTGATCGTCCGTAAAGCTGTTCACGCCGTAGCTGGCCGTCACGTTGCGGATGCCCGCAACCCAGAACGTAAGCGCGTCGATCAACGCTTCGCACAGAACGATCTCGCGTGACGCGATCAGTGCCTCCTCGTTCCACACGCCCCGGTGCGCACCCGGCAGGTAGAGATGGTCCGGCGTGCCCTCGCGCAGATTTGGCGTGATCTTGCGGCCATACATCTCGACCACCGCACCCGCCGAGTCGAAGATGGGGAAGACGATGGAACCGTTGAAGTGCTCGTGGCCGCTCTCGCGATAAATGCCCAGTGTTTGCAACCGTCCGCGCATCTCCGCGCCGGCGGCGCGGTTCTTCGCCGGCAGGCGATACCCCAGCGTCCGGTTGGCGAAGCCCAGCCGGAACCGGTCGATCATCTCCGAAGATTGGAGGCCGCGCGACTCCAGATATTTCAGCGCCTCCGGCGACTGCTTCAGCGCTTCGTTGTAGTAGTCCACCACCTGCAACAGCAGCGCCCGGTCATCCGCCTCCCGCTCGACCGGCGGCGGCAGCTTGGGCACCGTGCTCTTTTTCACCGGCTGCACCGGAGCGGCGGCTAAAGAAAAATGGCCCTCTTTGAGAAGCTCGACCGCATGGCGGAAACTCACCCCCTGCGCCTTCATCACCCAGTCGATGGCCGTTCCGCCCGCATTGCACGCCCCCAGGCAGTGCCAGAGATTTTTGGCCGGAGTGATAACCAGCGACGGCGTCCGGTCGTCGTGGAACGGGCACTTGCCCACAAGGTCGGCACCGTGCCGCGTCAGCTTCACGCCCTGCGCCTCGGCCAACCGCTGCACCGAGATTTCCTTCTTTAGCCGCTCGACTTCCTGCTCCGGGATTCGCGCCATATACCCTCCGTTGCGCCGTCCCTGTCGAAAACCTGTCAAGAGGCATTTTCAGGAACATTAGCTAGTACACAGATAGCATATATGCGATACTCTGATCAACAGATGGATTTGGGAGTCTCTATGCAGACTTACGCTGTACTCGTGCCGATTAACCACAACTGGACAGTGAGCTTCCCCGAACACCTGGCTCAGCTCCGCAAGGAGCGCGGCTTCACCCAGCCTCAGCTCGCCGAGAAGATCGGCCTTCACGTCGCCCAGATTCGCCGCTATGAGGCCGGAACCTCACAGCCTACCCTCGATGTCATCCGCAGCCTCGCCGTCGCTCTGGGAGTGAGCGCAGATGAGCTACTTTTTGCTAAGGACGAGCGTGGCCCCGATGATGCCCTCAAGCTCCAGTTCGAGGCCGTCTCCCGCTTCGACCCGGAGTCCAAGAAGGTCGTCCAGCAGGTACTCGACAGCATGATTCTCCAGCAGGAAGCCCGCCGCTGGTCCGCTGAGCGGTAACCTAGTAAACAAGGATTTTCCCCATGGCAACCGCCGCAACCAACCCGAGGCAGCAGGCTCACGAACTGATCGAGCGCATATCTACCGCGCAGGCCTCCGCTGTCGTCACCCTGATTACATCCATGCTCGATCCGGTGGACCGCGCCCTCGCCAACGCACCCTTTGAGGACGAAGAGATCAGCGAGGAAGAGACCCGCGCTGTTGCCGCTTCCAAGGCTTGGCTCAAGGACCACGAACCCATTCCCAACGAGGAAGTCCTGGCCGAGTTCGGCCTGACCGCTGAGGATTTCGAGCGCATGGGACGCACGCCTCTCGAACCAGAACCGCACCACCCTGGACAGTGAGCGTGGACCGGAAAAAGGTCGCCTGGACCGACCAGGCCAAGGCCGATCTGCGCGCCATTGACCAGCCCACCGCCCTGCGCATCCTGCACACCGTCGCCCGCTATCTCGCCTCCGGCGAAGGCGACGTGAAACGCCTACAGGACATCGAGCCGCCCGAGATGCGGCTGCGCGTCGGCGACTACCGCGTCCGCTTCTACGACCACGGCGATTCCATCCTCGTCCTGGCCGTCAAGCATCGCCGCGAAGCCTACCGCTGAACCGCCCTCGATCCGGCCCCGGACGATGGCCGGACCTGGCTCGAACAACGCCGGACACCGTGCGAGCTGCGTTCGATTTTGATTCGAGGACGGGCCGTAGAGCGGCTCCGCTAAGCCGTCAGGCTTAGGGATGGTGTCTACCTCACAACACACCGCCGAACGAGCCACGGAAGCCCGACAGCGCCCTGGTACTGCGTGCTTCACCGTTGGACCTCACCGCGCCGCCGATGGCCGGGAGCAGTGGCCCTGGTCATGTGGAACATGAGAAGAAGACATTCTTCTCATAGCTGAAAAACACCCGCAGCGAGGACGGCGGTCAAGGGCGCGCGTCCTCCAGCGCGTTCATCGGAGCGTGCCAGGGTTCCCGCACGAGCGGTCTTTGCTCGTGTGGGATGGCGTAGCGGAGACCCTTGACGGCCACCGCAGCGGAGGGTACCCGGCCACCGATGCTCAGCGCCGCGCTTCGTGGTCTTTGAGCCGGTCCCGAGCCACACGCACCTTGTGCTTCTTGACCTCTTCGACCATCTCGTCGAACGCCTTCTCCGTCATCGGCTGGCCCGTCGCCACCGGACGAAGCAGGTAGGTCAGCAACAACCGGCAGGCCGTGATCTCCGTCATCTCCGCGCTGGGTCGAAGGCCCTCCGCATCCCGCGCCAGCTCGTGCAGGATCAGACCACGGATCAGCTCGGCTTGCGTCTCTTTGCGCTTTGCGGCCAGCGCCTCCAGCTCGTGCAGCTCGGCCTCGTTCAGCTTCGTCCCCACGTGATGCACGCGGAACCGGGCACGCTTGGCCGCCTCCGCCGCAAGATTCTTCCCATCCAGCAGCGCCATCGCTCCAACCTCCTCACAGAACCCACGTATACACACGTAAACACGGGTTTCCCCACGGAACCCCGGCACGCGATAACTATTGGACGCTCAGACGGTTGCTTCAGAGAGAGGCCAGGTTTCCCTACAGTTCCCTAAAAGGGGTGGAGTGTCGAGATACACCCGGTGCGCAAGCACCGTGCTCTTCTGCTGGCTCTCCCGAAGACGCCGGACGGAGCCCCACAGACAGCAAGGCCGCCCCCGGAAGGACGGCCTGCTGTGATCACGCTTCAGATTTCACGATGAACGTTGAAGCCTGTTTCGGAAGAAAACCAACACCGGAAACTCAAAAAGTATCACCATAAACCAGAGAAGTTTCCATTCAGCAACGTGAGTAAGAACGACGATAAAACCTGCCAGATGCACAGACAGGAGAACGGCAGTCAGTGCCCAGAACTGCCATCTTCGGAAGAACTGGCGGCTGTCTGCGATGAAATACCCGAATAGAATCGCAGTGTTAAGCGCCAGTCCACCCCACCTGATGTACACGTCCTGGCTCACGCCCATCTGAGCAACGACGATCAGCACTCCGACAAAGGCAAGGCCAATTGCGATGTAGAGAACAAAATCTCTAACGCGAGAACGAATATGCGTAGTCCTTTGAGTATCGGAAATCATAGGCACCCATTCCACTCCGCAACTACTCCGGCACCCAGCCCGTAAACCACGTTCGCCATTGTCGCCACCCCCGAAAGCTTCCCGAACGTCTCTGCGCTACCCACACCGGCGCGAACAATGCTCGAACGGAGTGGAACGGTCAGCCCCTGGCTCACGCTCCAGGAGGCAGCCCCTGCCAGGCTCGCCTGACTCATCGACGAAGCAGCGTCTGCTGCGGTCCCTATACCTAGACTGAATGGATTCAGGGCGTTCTCAATCGCGGGCAATCCAACACCGCCGACGCAGTTCTTGACATCCTTCCACCATTGTTTGACGAAGCTGTAGGATTGCCCGTTATTTGGGGCAAGGCCAAATCGACTAACGGCGAACTGAATCGTACACTCAATGGTGCTCATCATAGCAGTGGGTCAGCGAGGCCGCTCCGAAGAGCGGCCTGTGGTTTAGTCGATAGGGAGAATTCTGTTTCGGATAAATAGGAACAAAGGGAGTTCTGCAGCCATCGGGGTAAACCAGACCAGTTTCCACTCCTCTACATGCGTGAGGATGAGTATGAAAGCCACAAGGTGCACCGCTAGCAGCGCTAACGTCAACCCCCAGAACCTCCGCTCTCGGAGGAATTGTCGGCTGTACTTGATGAACAGGCCAAACACGATTGCGCTATCGAGCGCCAAGCCGCCCCACCTTATGTAGACCTCATCGCTTACGGAAAACGCGAAGAAGATCGATACTGCCACGAAAGCCAGAACAAGCGGCACTATCGTTAGCACATCCCGCACCGTGAGCGCGTTTGGATCAAACCTCCGCCGATGATTCGTTTTCGATGTACTCATCACCATCCGCACTGCTTCCATTCAGCCACATAGGCTTTGCCAATCCCGTAATAAAGGTTTGCAATGGTAATCCACCCCGAAGCTTCACCCAGAGCTTCGGATGCACCGGCACCCGCTCTGACAATGCTTGACCTGAGAGGGACGGTCAGACCCCGCTCTACAGAGTGGACCGCTGCTCCAGCTAAGGCTGCTTGGCTGGCAGAGTCTACAGCGCCTTGAACCGCATTAGAGGCGCTGGGAGAGAATGGGTCCATCTGATTGGCGATTGTGCCCAATCCTGTGTCAACGAAGCAGGACTTCACATCTTTCAGCCATTGCTTGAAATAGCTATAGGACTGCGCGTTATTTGGGGCCGATGCAACCTCTACGGTCGCGGATGAAGCTGGCCACATTTGGGTTTGTAGGTAGTATTCGAAGCAGCCGGATGCGAGGTCGCAAATCGACGGGTCATCGTCCCCCCTATATCC
>Ga0302320_10028134_pt1 | contig 10804 bp, 11 predicted proteins | sample Bog_T0_3_FD_202130 | JGI IMG/M metagenome (GOLD analysis project Ga0302320, IMG submission 202130) | Peat permafrost microbial communities from Stordalen Mire near Abisko, Sweden - Bog_T0_3 | ecosystem: Environmental > Terrestrial > Soil > Wetlands > Peat | place: Sweden: Abisko, Stordalen Mire... | reverse complement strand
AATGCTGGCGTCGGAGGTCTGCGAGTTTACCCGTCCGATATATTCGTCTATCAATTTCGGTTTGTTGCCGGCCGACTGGATGCGCGTAGGTTGCGGAATTAGCGTTGGCATTCGGTAATTCTATCGCCGAGTACAGGATATCTGACCACAAAGGACACGAAGTCACACGAAGGATTCGTAAAATTAAAATCCTTCGTGATCCTACGTGCCCTTTGTGGGTTACCGTTCTTTGTACAGAGTAGTGCACCATGTCTACGGACACGGATGGGCCGTCGGCGGTGTCGGCGGAATTCCCGGAATATGAATCGACGGCGTTCCCGGAGAATCTCCCATCGCCGGAGTTCCGGGAATGTCGGTGTCGGGTGTCCCCGGCATTCCGGGCGTCCAGCAGATGCCGGGGTTGTAATTCCCTGGAGGATAGTACTGCGCCCGAGGCGTTATCGGTTGCTGCGCTACCGGATGTTCCTCAGATTGTTGCACCGCTGTTGCCACCTCGTCGAGCTTCAAAGTCAACGGTTGTTGCAACACCATCTCGACCGGAGCACCGGCATCAATAAAAAAATTGTGAGTTGTGGTTAGCAATGCAATCGAGACCACAGCGCCGACCGCTCCCCCAACTGCAGCTCCAATAATGGTGCCCTTCGCCGAACTGCCCGGGATCGTCAGACTTTGCGATGTGGGATTCATGCATCCCGGTGTTGGTACGCCGCAATTAGGGGGCAGCGTATTGGTGATCGTTGTGCTCTGCGAGTTAGCCGCAAAGTGTCCGATCAATGCTCCCGCGCCCGCGCCGCCCGCCGCAAATCCTAATGCCGCCCCTCCGCGTTTTCCGCCTGGATCTTTCCAGGCGTATCCGTCGGGGCTGTCTAAAGTGATGGGACCAACAATCGGCAGGGTGTAACCGTCGGGGAAGGAAATGGACATGGATTGCAGGCGAACGTCGCCGCGTCCACCTTGCCGCTCGATCCTATCGATTTTCCCCTGAACGAATGTTCCCGCCGGGATCACGACCTGGTTGCCGGCAGTCACCGGAGAAACCACTTGCGCGTAAACATCGTCTCCGCGATGCACATATCGAGTCTGAATGGGTTGCGTCAGCACCAGAGCAATTCTGCTTCCTGCCGGAATTGCGATCGTGCTGCCAGGTGCAGCGGCTACTTGTGTTGAATCCTGCGCCACGCTGAATACGGTTAACAACGTTACGGCGGTTAGCGTTTGAGCAATCTTCCTTGCGGCCAGAGACTTGTAACTTTTATTTGTTTGGCTGACCCTGAGAAGAGAAACATTTGGAGCCATGACGGTCCTCCTGCTGAAGGCTGGTGCCTTCCCTTCGAGTGGCGGTTCGAGCGGCTAAGTCCGCTCCCTGCTTTTAGTAAACATCCACCGGCACGTTAAGTTGCATAGAGATTGGTGAAGAAGTGCATAGCCTTTGTAAAGTGCGTGGCAATAAGAGCGGTCGACAAATAAAACTCGCCGGATTGAGGCAATTCGCATCAGTTACAATCGTCCCTTATGTTCTATCGCTCCGACAACCGTGTTACCGACCAGTTGCGTCCCGTTTCGATCCTTCCTGACTTCATTACAACCGCCGAAGGCTCGGTGCTCATTGAAGTAGGGAACACCCGCGTCATCTGCACCGCGTCGATCGAAGAGACGGTGCCGCAGTTCATGCGCAACTCCGGCAAGGGATGGATCTCCAGCGAGTATGCAATGATTCCTCGCGCCACCCTCACCCGGAGCACTCGCGAAGTATCCAAGGGCCGCCAAAGCGGGCGCACGCACGAGATTCAGCGTTTAATCGGACGATCTCTACGCGCCGTAACGGACTTGTCGCGCTTAGGCGAGCGCACTATCTGGATCGATTGCGACGTCATCCAGGCCGACGGCGGCACGCGCACGGCCTCGATCACTGGAGCGTTCGTAGCTTTGGGTTTAGCGTTGCAAAAACTGGTGGACGCAGGAACATTGACTTCGGTTCCTCTGCGAGACTTTGTGGCCGCCGTAAGCGTCGGCATCGTGGATGGGGAAGTCCTGCTCGACCTTTGCTACGAGGAAGATTCGCGCGCCGATGTCGATATGAATTTCGTCATGACCGCCGGCCACAAAATGGTGGAGGTCCAGGCCACGGCCGAACGCCAGGCCTTCGACGATGCCCAGTTCGAAAAGATGATGGCCTTCGCGCGCCAGGGCGTGCAGGCGTTGATCGCCAAGCAGCAAGGGGTGTTGAGCGGATTGACGCTGCGGCAGTAGATTTTTTTAGCCGTAAAGTTCGGCTCTCTTCCACTGTCCGATATTCCTGACGGCCTGCTTACGCGTGCGCCGCAGCAATCGACTCCAGGCGGGCAAATCGCCGACTCTGCTTTGTTTAGACTTAATCGGAACGATCCGAGCCACCGGCGTTCCGTGGCTGGTAATCATATAAGCGCGGCCCTCGCGCACTTCGCGCAGTACTCCTGAGAACTTGCGCCGGACCTCCGCAGCGGAGATTATTTTTTCCATGAATTCCTCATTAATGTCGGCGGCTCCTACGCGATCGAAACCGTCGTAATATTCATAAACTCCCGAATCCCGTTGGCCGCAAGTTCGCGCCCGTGTCCGGAATGCTTCACTCCACCAAAGGGAATGCGCGGGTCGGAAGCGACCATCTTGTTGATGAAGACCATGCCGGATTCGAGTTCATTGATGAAGCGTTCCCGCTCGCCGCTATCCATGGTCCAGGCGCTGGCGCCAAGGCCAAAGCGGCAATCGTTGGCCAGCCGGATGGCTTCGTCGATATCTTTGACAGCAAACAGCATCGCTACCGGACCGAAAAACTCTTCGGCGTATGCGGGAGAATCTTTGGGGATATCCGTCAGCACCGTCGGCGCATAGTAATTGCCGGGAACGTTCAAAGGTTGGCCGCCGGTCAGAAGTTTCGCGCCCGCCTTCACCGATTTCTGTACGTCCGCGTCCAGCGACTTCACCGCATCCGCCGTCGCCAGCGGACCGAGTTCCGTCTTCTCATCGAACGGGTCGCCGATGCGCAGGTTCTTCATGCGCTCCACAAACTTTTTCTGAAACTCGGCGGCAATCGGTTCGGCAACAATGAAACGCTTCGCCGCAATGCAGGACTGTCCGTTATTGATCACACGCGCTTCCACGGCTGTGCTGACGGCAGCATCCAGATTGGCGCTCGGCATCACGATAAACGGATCGCTGCCTCCCAGTTCGAGCACAACTTTCTTGATACGCTTGGCGGCGGAAACTCCCACTTCAATCCCCGCCTGCTCGCTTCCCGTAAGCGTGGCGGCGACTACGCGAGGGTCGTTCAGGATCGCATCGACTTGCTGCGAGCCAATCAGCAGTGTCTGAAATGCGCCTTGCGGAAATCCCGCCTCCAGCAGAATTTCTTCGATGGCCAGCGCGCACTGGGGAACGTTCGAAGCATGTTTCAGCAGTCCAACGTTGCCCGCCATTAAAGCCGGAGCGGCAAAGCGGAAAACCTGCCAGAAGGGATAATTCCATGGCATCACGGCGAGGATTGGACCGATCGGCCGGTAGCGTATGAAGCTCTTTTGAGTGCCCGTATCGATGGGTTCGTCGGTGAGAAATTTTTCGGCATTCTCGGCGTAATATTGACAGCCACCCGCCGATTTCATGGCCTCCGCCACCGCCGACTTGTAGGGCTTTCCCATTTCAAGCGTCATCAAATGGGCAAACTTTTCCTTATCGCGCTCGAGGATTTCGGCGGCCTTCCGCATGCGTCGGGAGCGCACGTCGAAAGAAGTCTTACGCTCCGCCTGGAAAGCTCTGACTGCCAGAGTTAGCTTCTGCTCAATCTGTTCTGGGGACAAAGGTTGAAAAGTCTTGAGCACCTCGCCGGTAGCGGGATTTGTGGTTGCAATAGCCATAGGGTCGTACCTTTCGTGGCAAATCAATTGGTCATACCACAATACCATTTGGAAGTTAGCCTCGGTTTGGACAAGCACTTGCGATCCGATTCTCCGATGTATATACCTGCCGTATATACGTGGAAAGGAATCGTCCATGACAGTCGCCAAGGTCTTCCGCTCCGGCAATAGTCAGGCTGTTCGACTGCCTAAGGAGTTCCGCTTCAAGGAAGAGGAAGTCGAGATTTTACGCCGGGGAGATGAAGTGGTTCTGCGTGAGAAAGAGCGGAATTTGGCGCGCGCGTTTGAGCTCATTGCCGGCCTACCCGATGATTTCGATATTCCTGACCGCCATACTGACTATCCCCAAAAGCGCAAGGGCCTGTGATGGAGTTGCAGTATCTGCTCGACACAGATATTTTTATCTTCATCCGACAAAAGAGGCCAGAGAACGTTTTTCAACGCTTTCGAAGCCTCCAGCAGGGTGAGGCCGCGATTTCAATTATTACGTATGGTGAGCTTTCTTACGGCGCCGCCAAAAGCCCGCGCCCATCTGAGGCCTTCGCGCGAGTGAGCGCCATTACTGATTTACTAGCCATTCTGCCTCTTCCGAAATCCGCGGGCCAGACCTACGGGGAAATTCGTGCCAAGCTTGAATCCAGGGGTGAGATGATCGGAAACAATGATCTATGGATTGCCGCGCATGCTCTGGCCTCAGGTCTAACCCTGGTTACGAACGATGAAAAAGAGTTTCGACGGGTTCGCGGGCTGAAGGTACAGAATTGGGCGGCGTAGCTGCGTTCTTCCCGTGACGGTTTAGTTCGCGCTTGGATTTCTATAATCTGAAGTCTCAACCGAACCCCGTGGTTTACAATTGACTGTTTCCAAGCACTCATCTCTGGATGTCGTGGAGGAATCCCATGAAGCTTACCCCTGGAAAACTTGCGGGTCTCAAAAATGTATCGAACGACCGTGGCGTGATCGCGGCGGCGGCGATGGATCAGCGCGGGTCGCTGCAGAAATCCCTCGCCAAAGAAAAAGGCGGCGATATCAGCGACTCCATGATGGAAGAATTCAAAACGCTGGTCACCGAAGTCCTCACCCCTCATGCCAGCGCCATCCTGCTCGATCCCGAATGGGGCTTGCCGGCATCGAAGCGGCGCGCCAAGAATGCTGGCCTGCTGCTGGCCTATGAAAAAACCGGCTATGACAAAACCGGTCCCGGACGTCTCGGCGATCTCCTGGATCACTGGTCAGCGCGCCGCCTGAAAGAAGCTGGGGCGGACTGCGTAAAAATTCTTCTCTATTACACGCCCTACGACTCCAAAGATGTGAACGACAAGAAGCATGCCTGGGTGGAGCGCATCGGCGATGAATGCCGAGCCAACGACATCCCATATTTTCTCGAGTTTGTCGGTTACGAAGAAGGCGCTGACGAAAAAGGACTCGATTACGCCAAGAAGAAGCCGCACATCGTGACCGAAAGCATGCGCGAGTTCAGCAAAGACCGTTACGGAGTGGACGTGCTAAAAGTCGAAGTTCCGGTGAATATGAAGTTCGTCGAAGGCGTGAAATGCTTTGGGGGACAGAAGGCTTACAGCAAGCAAGAGGCGATCGACCACTTCCACAAGGCGGCCAGCGTTACCGCCAAGCCGTTCATCTATCTTTCGGCGGGCGTAAGTAATGCCGAATTCAGCGAGACGCTCGAACTCGCCGGAGAATCCGGAGTGAAGTTTAACGGCGTGCTCTGCGGCCGCGCCACTTGGAAAGACGGCATTCCCATCTACGCGAAGCAGGGCGCAGCGGCGTTCCGCAAGTGGCTGGAGACCGAAGGCGTTAAGAACATCAACAACGTGAATGACAAACTGAAAGCGGCGACCTCATGGCACTCGATTTATGCGGTCGAGCCTGCGCTAGTCGGAGCGTAGCTTTAATCGTTCTTTACAAGCGCGGGCAAATTGCCCGCGCTTTTTCTGTTGATCAGATCTTGATCGGAATTGAGAAGCAGGACTACTGGTTCGATTGCAGCTGCGCGGTAAGCTGATTCACCGCCGCAACATCGTAAAAGTCAGACAAGTCGGCATGTCCGGCCAGCGTCGCCCGTTCTTTCCCCTCTACCAGAATCTTAACTTTTAAAATCCCCGGTAGGTTTGCCGAGAGTGTCTGGATCAACGAAGCAACCGTCAACTCCTCCGAGAGCACGCCCGAGCGGTGACCGTCGGCGAAGGCGGCATTGATGTCAATCACAGCGAGACCAGGATCGACCAGGTAAACGCTGCGAACGTCCGATCCCTGCGGCAGCGAGTGCGGAGACGACTTATCCAGGTAGATGGCAAGCAAAGCGCGGATCAATTCTTCCGCCCTTTGCTGGCGCACGCTGGGCAGTGGGATACGAGCCGACTGAGCCTGGAGCACGCCGATGTCATCATAGGCGACGTAGAGTGTCACCGGCTCGGTCGGCCCTGCCACCGGAGCCACGACCGGACGCGTGTCCGAGGAAACGGCAGGCGTAGCTGCCGCCCGTCCCCGCATGTGCCAGACGTAAGCGCCCAAACCCAGCACCGCCAGCACGAGAATCGAAACCGCGATGTAAAGATGCCTTGGAATCATGTGCCTAAAAATCTCCGGTCATGGCGCGCTTCCCAGTTGGGATCGAATGGCAGCAATTCCGTTGGCCACGCCGCTCGCAATAAGTTGCTGATAATCCGGGGAAACTAGAGCGGCAAGATCCAGCGCAGGCGGTGCAACTTCAATTGCGATCGCCGCAGTCATTATGTTGTTTAGCGGCCGGAGCGGAGCCGTTAAAGTACGCACGCTTACCTGCTCTTTTTTCAATTCGGTCGAAACGCTGCCAGCGGCGGCCTGGCTAAGAATCATGGAAGACCTTTGCGCATCGCTCCACGCCAGAAATGGTCCGCGATCCTCCTCCGCAGAGTAGGGAAGCAGCGCCGTGTAGACGCGAACCCCGTGCCCGTTCGACGCTGCGTGCAAAGCAATGTAGACGGCGGCGTGGGTCGTGTTGGCAAAGTAGGCGCGGTCGTCGAGCGATAGATTCGCGTCCGAGTCTCGCAGCACCAAGGTAGTGATTCCGCGATTTTCCAGTTCCTGGCGAAGCCGCCGCGCGAAAGCTACGGTCACGTCTTTTTCCGCGAGTGCCGGACTCAGCGCTTCGCCCCGATCGTTGCCCCCATGACTGGCGTCGACCACGGCAAAGTAACGCCGGGGCATTGCATTTGGCGGACTTGCCGGTGTCGATGGAGCAGGAGAATTGTTCTGCGGCGGAGTTCCGGATGGTGCGGTCGGCACCGCAGCCTTCGCCATTTCATTTTTGGCGGGGGCCAGCGTGATGGTGCGGCCATCCGGACTGAAACTCGCCAGGAGCGGCACGGTAGTAGTGACGGTTATCTCGGCCGCGCCGTTGCTCTCAGAATAAGTGGCGGCGGGAATGGTTTTGCTATTGAAAGTTAATGTCGCAGAAGCCGGCGATGTGACTGGTTCGCGGTTGAAAGTCATCCGTAATATCCCGGGTTCCGTCGCAACCGAAGGATTTACCGCAGCCGTGAAATGAAAGACCAACCGCGACTGATCGTCCGGAGCGACCGTTGCCGTGAAGTGAGTGCCCACGCTACCGATAAAAAGCCGCCCAGCCTCCTGATGAAACGTTGCCGGACCACCCAGAAAGCGCGGCAGCAGGGAACCGAGGGATGCGACAGGTATTAATCCGCGTCCATGCTCCAGCAGGAATTTTCCGGTTAGGTCGGCGTCGCGCCCTTGTACCTTGGCGTGCGTCTTATCCACGGTGAAGTCTCCGAGGATGTTGTTGTAATGGATGCGCCAGCGCGGCGGCTCCGCCTTGGCGCTCACCGTTCCCAGAGGATCGAGCAATTCCAGCAGTCCCACGTAGTCGCGGCCCTGGCGCTGCACTACGGGAAGAGAATAGTTCGCAGCCGTCGAGTAGACGGACAGATGTTTATCCGCCGGCGCCGCGCCCAGCAACAAACTTCCGAGCACACACAAACCGGCCATTACCGCTGCAGCGCGCCTCTTCTTAATCCAGGGCATAAATCGTTAGTCCGCTCAGCAGCTTGGGATAAAAATCGGTGGACTTCTGCGGCATGACCTCGCCCGCGAAAGCGATATCCCGTACCTGCGAGACGCGGCAAGGATTCATCAGGAAAGTAATATCGGCATGCGGGTGCGTGGGATTTCTTACCTGCGCCAGCGCCTCGGCAGCGTCTCGCAGATAAGAAATATTTTGCTGATTTCGGATGGAGTCTTCAGAAAGGTTCAATACTTTTTCCAGCAGGCACTTGTGCAACTGGACTACATCCAGAGCCTGTTGCCGCAAAGAAAGCCCGGCAAAAATTTCCGGATGGTTCGGGTTGGGATGATGCAGCATGAAGGCCCGGTTCGCGGTAACGGCGAGGAGTGTGGTTCCACACCGCCCGGATTCGCGCAGAATTGCCGTTGCGCGCGCCCCATCCAGAGCTGGCTCAGTCTCATCCACATCGAAAAATCCGCGGGCCGCCTTTCGAAAGTCGTCCTCAGAAAAGGAGGGCAAGCTATGGACCACGCGATGCGTAGGCAGGATCATCAGCGCCGGACTATTCATATTGACGAACGTCATCATCACGAAGTCGGCAGGGAATGAAGCCGAATCGACACCCGTCCCTGCGGCGGCCCGGCGTTCGTTGCGATACGAGAGCGCGGTTTCGTAACGATGATGCCCATCGGCAATGATCAGCTTCTTATCGCTCATGGCAGCCTGAATCGAAGCAATGACATGAGGATCGGAAACCTGCCACAGCCGATGTACTACGCCGTACTCATCCTTGATTTCGACATCCGGATGCTTCGCAGTGGACTGCACATCGGAACCCGCGGCGATGCTCGCCGCCAAGAGCGATTCAATCGCTCCCGAATCCTCGTAGAGCATAAAAATCTGGCCAAAGTGCGCACGCGTAGCTCGCAGTAAATCGAGCCGGTCGGCTTTAGGTTTCGCCAAGGTCTGTTCGTGCCGGAAAACGATCCCCGAGGAATAATCTTCAATCCGGCCCAGGGCAATAAAGCCGAGCCGCTCAATTTCGGTACCAGAGTTGGGGCGGAGGAAGCGCTGCGAGTAAACGTAAATCGAGGGCAAGGAATCCTGGCGCAGTATGCCTTTTGCGCGCCAGTCGCGGAAGCTCGCCGCCGCCCTCGTATATACATTGTTTTCCGTATTGTCATTCGGTGCTTTCCGGCCAAGGATAATCCGGACGAGGTTATGCGGGTTGGCCGCGTAGTACTGATCCTGCAACGCAGGGGTGATCTTGTCGTAGGGTTGGGTGACGGCCTTGGGCACCGCGACCTGCCGGGGGTCGTAACGAAACGCGCGAAAGGGTTGAATGTCAGCCATGGAAACCCTTGATTGTAGCAAGTTGGTGAGTCGCAAGTTGGCGCTGGCGTCAGCGGGTTGATTTTTTCGGTAGGGAAACTGCCGAAATGGTGCTTTTCCGTAGTTGTCATTAAGAATTGACAAAAAAAGGCCGCGAGTCCGACGAAAGCTGTGATACTATCGCGGCCAATCGAGGTGCTTATGGCCCTCCTGGATGGGTGCCGCATCCGTCGCCCAAAGGCCCTAATTCGAAGTGCGGTTCGAGGTTCGGTTCGAATTTCGATAAGTGCGGTTCGAGGTTCGGAAAGAAGTGCGGTGCGGATCTCCTCCCTGGTTCGACCCCGGAACCCTTTTTTCGCGCGTTTGCGCCATGCCGTCCTGCGTTTGCCGCCAGCGGCATGCGTTTTCATGTTATGTGTTGCCTGCGCATTCCCAGCCATCGCCGCCGCCCAGACTGACGTCAACGACGTTCACGTCGTGCCGCGCGTTCAACCTCATGACGGTCCGGTAGTCGGCTCGCAACCCGTCGCTGTTGATTCTGGTCCTCACGACCCGAAGGCGGACACAGAAGAAGTCGCCAAGGAAACTGTGATGCCGGCCTCCCTCAGCAGCCGCATTCGTCCCTTAAAGGTCGACGTGAATCTGGTTCTGGTTCCGGTAACCATCACCGACCCGATGAATCGGCTGGTGACTGGGTTGGATAAAGAGAACTTTGAGCTTTACGAGGGAAACTCAAAAGAAGAAATTAAGTCCTTCTCCAGCGAGGATGCTCCGGTCTCGCTGGGCGTCATTTTCGATTCCAGCGGCAGCATGAGCAGCAAGATCGATCGCGCAAAAGATGCTGTCATCGAGTTTTTCAAAACGGCTAATCCGCAAGATGAATTTTTCATGATCACCTTCTCCGATGAGCCTGATATGGTCGCCGACTTTACCAGTTCGGTGGACGATATTCAGGGCCGGTTGGTGTTCACCGTGCCGCAAAAGCGCACCGCGCTGCTCGATGCCATCTACATGGGCGTCAGCAAGATGCGGCAGGCAAAATATCCCAAGAAGGCATTGCTCATCATTTCCGACGGCGGCGACAATCACAGCCGCTATACCGAGAATGAAATCAAAGCCCTGGTGAAAGAAGCCGATGTTATGGTTTACGCCATCGGCATTTACGATCGCTACTTCCCCACGGAAGAAGAGCGCCTGGGGCCGGCCCTGCTGGGCGAAATTACTCAGCTCACGGGCGGCCGCGCTTTTACCGTGGAGAATCCCAACGACTTGGCTGACGTGGCTACGAAAATCGGAACCGAACTGCGCAACCAATATGTTCTTGGCTACCGGCCCACAAAAGTGGTGCGAGACGGCAAATGGCGTAAAATCAAAGTGAAGTTACTGCCGCCGAAAGGATTGCCACCCCTCAAAGTGTATGCCAGGACCGGCTATTACGGGCCCGAGTAGTAGCTGGGCTGCGCACATCCCCACGTTCTTCCTGCGCAGCTTAATTCTACGCAGCTTAATTCTGGGCACCTTAATTGCTAGTACGGTGGTCCTGTGCCTGCTGCAAGCCGAT
>Ga0302320_10028131_pt1 | contig 10805 bp, 6 predicted proteins | sample Bog_T0_3_FD_202130 | JGI IMG/M metagenome (GOLD analysis project Ga0302320, IMG submission 202130) | Peat permafrost microbial communities from Stordalen Mire near Abisko, Sweden - Bog_T0_3 | ecosystem: Environmental > Terrestrial > Soil > Wetlands > Peat | place: Sweden: Abisko, Stordalen Mire... | reverse complement strand
TGGCGACTGACCGAGCCAGGCTCAGCTTGGCCACGTTGTGGGCGAAGACGCTGTTGATCGCGTCCAGTTCGGCCGAGGCAAGAGACTCCTGGGCCTGGACCACTTCGACGTTGTCGGTGACTCCCGCTTCGAAGCGCTGGCGGGTGAGGTCGAGCGTCTCCTTGGTGACCTGCAGATTGCGCTGTGCCAGCTTGACTTGATTAGTGGCGGCGCGCAGATCGAGGAAGGCATTGCGCACCTCGCTCTCCACCTGGCCTTTCAGGTCTTCGAGTTCGGCCTGGCGCTGGGCCAGCGATGCCTGCGCCTGCTTGATGTCGCCTTCGGTGCGACCTCCCTGCCAGACGGGAATGTTCAGCGTGGCCGCGGCACTGAAGGTCATGCTTGCCTGTGCGGGGTTGGTGCCGATGGTCCCATAGTTTCCATTGACCGAGAGCGAGGGAAAGCGTTCATCGCGGGCCGCGGCCAGCGCGTGCTCCGCGGCGCTAATCTGCGCCTCGGCGGCCTTAATGTCGGAACGGCGCGCGAATGCCTGATGCAGCGCGTCGTCCAGGGTGAGTTCGGGCGCGACGGCAAACGGGACCTCATCGCTGAGTTCATAGGTGTCGTTCGCCGGAAGGCCGGTCATGCGCGCCAGGGCGATCTTCTCCTTGCCCAGCTCGGCTTCCAGCGATTCGACCCGCTGCTGCTGAGTTAGCTGCTCGACTTCGCTGCGGTCGACATCGATCTGGGCGACGACGCCGACCGTCCGCTCCTGCTGGGTCTGGTTGAAGAGCGCCGTTGCCGTGTCCAACTGGGCGTGCGCGGAGGCGACGCGCTGCCGGGTTGCGATGACCTGCAGATAGGCGCCGCACACGGCGAGAACGACTGCATCGCGCGCATCCTTTGCGGAGAACTGCGCCGAGTGGACGGCGTCTTTGGACGAGCGATAGTTGTTCCAGGCGCTGGGATCGTAGATGGACTGGGAGACGCTGCCGCGCAGGTCAATGTTGTTATACGGCCCGACGATGGTTGGGAAGGTGAAGCCGGGGATGGGCACGTGGATGCGCAGCCCTTCGGCGGCGAGGTTGGCCTGCTGCAGCGTCTCGGCAAGATAGCCGCTGACGTTGGGAAGCAGCGCGCTGCGCACGACCTGGGATTGGCCCTCGGCCTGGCGGACGGCGAGGTTGAGGCCGACCGCGCCCAGGTTGTAGCTAAGGCCGCGTTCGATGGCGTCGCGCAGCGAGAGCTTGCCGGAGAAGGGAAGCTTGGCGGTGCTCGAAGAGCTGCCCGCGTAAGGACCCTGCACCTGGACCGAAGGATTGATGGTGGTAACGCTGTTGGTGGTCCCGGCGATTGGAGCTTCCACCGCGGTCACCGACCCGCTCTGCCCGCCCCGCCCGGAGAGCGGCAGCGGGTTGGCCTGCGCGTGTTGCGGCTGGCCGGCCGGCGATGGGCCCTGCGCGGCGGCCAGGCCCCCGAGGCAGATCAGCATTGCGGTGCAGGCGAGCGAGACAGATGCAATCGAGCCCTTCATATCGGACATCCTTTTATGCCTAACTAAGTTGTTTGCGGAATCGCCAGATGCTGAGCGAGACCAGAACGAGGGTGAACAGAAATAAGCCCAGGAAGTTCGGCCAGACGTCCATGAATCCGCCACCCTTGAGCATGGTGCCGCGGACGATGGCGGCGAAGTGGTGGACGGGGTTGAGCACGGTCAGCGGCTGCAGCCACTTCGGCATCGCCTCGACCGGATTGAGCGCGCCGGACAAGGACGAGAGCGGCGGGTTGACAAAGAAGCTGGTCAGTTGCGCCTGCTGCGCCGACTTGCTGAAGGTGGCGATGACGGTGCCGATGCTGATGCCGGACAGGATGCAGAGGCAACCGGCGCCGAGCAGCAGCGGAAGGCTGCCGTGGAATGGGACCGAGAACACGAATTTGAGGACGGCGATGGCGGCGAACATCATGAGGGAGAGCAGCAGGAAGAGCGGGGTGATCTTGGCGACGATGATCTCGGTGGTGCTGGCCGGGCACATCAGGAGCTGCTCGATGGTGCCGGCTTCGCGCTCGCGCACCATGGCGGCGGAGGCGACGATGGAGCTGTTGAGGATCAGCAGCAGGCCGAGCACGCCGGTGACGATGAACCAGGAATCGACCAGGCCGGGATTGAAGATGAAGGCGGGCTGGAGCTCCACCTGGCCGGTGCGCGCCAACTGCGATGCGGGGGCGGGCGCTGCGCGGACGTGGATGCCCTGGCTCATCAAAGCGGCGTTGTAGCTCTGGATCACACCCTCCGCATAGGCGCGGCTGATGGTGCCGGTATTGGCATTGGTGGCGTTGAGCAGGAACTGCACGGTGGTGGGACGACCCCGCGCCAGGTCGCGCGCGTAGTCGTACGGCACCACCACGCCGGCGTCGGCTTTGCCCTGACTGACCGCGTCGCCCAGCTCATCGACCGAGGAGTAGTAGCCCGCCTGTTGGAAGCTTTTGCTCTCGGTCAGGGTGGAGATCAGTTCGCGGCTCTCCGGCGTGCGGCTGTCGTCGACCACGGCGAGGCGGACGTCGGAGACGGATGCGCTGAGCGCGAAGCCGAAGAGGGTGAGTTGCAGGACCGGCGGAAGGATAAGCGAGATCTGCAGCCGGCGGTCGCGGCCGATCTGGTCGAACTCCTTCTTGATGAGGGCGCGCAGGCGGTAGTTGACGAGGCGGTTGAGGAGGTCGCGCAGGGTCATGCCTTCACCTGCATCTTTCTCATGCCGAGCCATGCGAGCGTGTAGAAGACGGCCCCGATCAGGCCGATGTAGATGACCTTGTACCAGACCGCGGGCCAGCCGCCGCCCTGCAGCAGGGCATCGCGGACGATCTCGATGTAGTAGCGGCCCCAGACAATGTTGGAGATCCAGCGCAGGCCGATGGGAATGTTCTGGATGGGGAACATGAGGCCGGAGAGCAGGAAGACCAGCAGAAATCCGCCCAGCGCCACGGCTTGCATGGCTGCGACCTGGTTGGGGATGTTGACCCCGATCATGGTGCCGAAGGAGGCTACGCAGAAGGTGTAGAGGAGGGTGGCAATCAGCAGCGGGGTGGGGTCTCCGGCGAAGGCGAGGCCGAAGTAGGTGAACAGCAGCGACGCCATGACCAGGGCCTCTCCCAGCGCCACAGCCGTGAAGGCGAAGATCTTGCCCAGCAGGAACTCATGCGCGGAGATGCTGGACACGTAGACCTGGAGGATGGTCTTCTGCTCGCCTTCTTTGGCCATGGCGAGCCCGGCGAGCAGAGGCGGGAACATGGAGATGGCGAGCACGAAGACCCCGGGGCCATAGAACTTTTTCGACGAGAGGCCGGGGTTGAACCACAGGCGCATCGCGGCCTGCACTGGCCCTGCCTGGGCCCCTTTGGCCATCTGCTGGTTGAATGCGGTGACGATCTGGGTGGCGTCGCCGGAGACCAGCTTGGCGGTATTGGCGTCGGAGGCGTCCGTAATCATCTGCACCGGTGAGGGCACGCCGCGCGCCAGGTCGCGGCCGAAGTGTGGGGGAATGATGAGCACCGCACGCGCCGCATTGGCGGACAGCGCCTGCTCGGCGCTCTTGTCCACCGGCCAGGCGACCACATGGAAGGTGATGGAGGCGCGGAAGGCGTCGATGAAGCTGCTGGATGCGGGGGAGCCGTCGAAATCCTGCACCACGATGGGAAGGTCGTTGACGGTGAGCGAGAGCGCAGCGCTCATCAACATCAGCATGACCACGGGCAACACCAGCGCCAGCGCCAGCGTGCGCCAGTCGCGGACGATCTGGGTAAGCTCCTTGCGTGCCTGCGCGACGATTCGCCTCATGCCTGCTCCCGTCTACTTTTCAATGGACACCTTGCCTTGAAGGCGCGCCTTCTCGACGATGGAGATGAATACGTCTTCCAATGAGAAGCGGTCCTCGCGCGCGCTGAGGACGTGCAGGCCGTGCGCCTCCAGCCACTTGGTGGTGTCGCGGATCGCCTGCTCGGGGGGGTCTTCGGTGATGAGGTGAAGGCGCTCGCCAAACAGCGAGACGCGCCAGTTCTCCCCGGCGCCTTTCAGCAGGTCCGCTGCCTTCTGCGGCTGGTCGACGATGAATTGGATGAGGTGTCCGGACTGCTGGGCCTTGATGCCGCTGGGCGTGCCTTCGGCGACCAGCTCGCCGGCGACCATCATACCCAGGCGGTTACACTGCTCCGCCTCCTCGAGGTAGTGGGTGGTCACCAGGATGGCCGCGCCGGTGTCGGCGAGCCGGTTGATCAGCGTCCAGAACGCGCGCCGCGCCAGCGGATCGACGCCCGAGGTGGGCTCGTCGAGAAAGAGAATATCGGGTTCGTGCATGATGGCGGCGCCAAAGGCCACGCGTTGCTTCCAGCCGCCGGGCAGGCTGCCGGTGATCTGGTCCTGCTTGCCTTCGAGGCCGGAGAAGGAGAGCACCCAACGGATTTTTTCCTCGCGCTCGGGCTTGGGAACGCCATAGACGCCGGCAAAGAAGTCGAGGTTCTCGCGGATGGTCATGTCGTCGTACAACGAGAACTTCTGCGACATGTAACCGATTCGTTTACGAATTTCTTCCGACCGCAGGTCTCCCTGCACGCCGGCCAGCTCCATGGTGCCGCTGGTGGGCGGCAACAGGCCGCACAACATGCGGATGGTGGTGGTCTTGCCCGCGCCATTGGCCCCGAGCAGGCCGTAGACCTCTCCATTGCGAATCTGCAGGCTGACGTTCTTGACCGCGGTGAACTCGCCAAACTGCTTGACCAGCCCGGTCGCGCCTACGGCGATCTGTCCGCGCAGATTGCTGTGGTCGTGCCTGCCGGGAAACTCGGCCGTGTCCGCACTTTGGCCCAGCGCGCGCAGCTTGGCCACGAAGGTGTTCTCCAGCGTCGGTTCATCCACGCGCATCTCTTCGATGGCCACTCCCGCGCGCTGCAACTCTTCGGCTACCTTTGGCTGCTCGCGGCCGGGATCGCGCACCAGCAGGTCCAGCCGGTCGCCGAAACGCTGCACATCCAGAATGTCTTTGTCAGGCCCTGCCTGGTGGGAGAGAAGGCTCTCGGTCTTCCTCAGGTCCGCGGTGCGCAGCTCGATGCGCTTGGCCCCCAGGGACGCGCACAGCTCCGCAGCGGTGCCGATGCGCAGAATCTGGCCCTGATGCATGAAGCCGATACGATGGCAGCGCTCTGCTTCGTCCAGGTACGGCGTGGCGATGAGGATGGTCAACCCCTCCGCGGACAGGTGCGCCAGCACGTCCCAGAACTCGCGCCGCGAGACCGGATCGACGCCGGTGGTGGGCTCATCCAGCAGCAGCACGCGCGGCTGGGGCACTAGCGCGCAGACCAGCGACAGCTTCTGGCGCATGCCGCCGCTCAGCTTGCCGGCCAGCCGGTCGGCAAAGCGGTCCATGTCGAACATGCGCAGATACTGGTTGCCGCGCTCCACGATCTCTTCCACCGGAATGCGCCGCAGGTCGCCGCTGTAGCGGATGTTCTCCGCGACGGTGAGGTCGGGGTAAAGGCTGAAGGTCTGGGTCAGGTAGCCGGTCTGCGAGCGCATCTCGCGGGCGGGGCGGCCAAAGATGCTGGCGTCGCCCGAGGTGGCTTCCATCACGCCGGCAAGGATCTGGAAGGTCGAGGTCTTGCCGGCTCCATCGGGACCGATCAGCCCGAAGATCTCGCGCTCGCGGACTTCGAAGTCGATGCCGCGCACTGCCTCGATCTTGCCATAGTGCTTGGTCAGGCCGCGGACGGCGATCGCCGGCTGCCCGGCGGGGCCATCTTTGGCGTCCAAAGCAACATCCCGGTCTGGGCTGGCTGCGATCATTTGTGTTTGACCTTGGGCCAGGTGTCGCCCTGCACCAGCACTTCGCCGTCGGCGGGCATGCCGGGCTTGGCCAGCCCGAAGGCCGCCTTCAATTCCAGCTTGATGCCCACTACCTGCTTGATGCGGTCGTCGCGGAAGTAGGTGTTCTCCGGCGTAAACGTGGCCTGCGGGTCGATGCGGGAGACGGCTGCGTCGACCGGCTGCTGCGGGTTCGAGTCGAGATAGACGCGCGCCGCCTGGCCCACCTTCACCTCGCCGATCTGGCCCTCCGGCACAAACCCGCGGAGATAGACCTTGGTCAGATCGAGCAGCGTGATGATGGCCGTTCCCGCGGTGATGACCTCGCCCGGCTCGGCGGCGCGAGTCACCACGGTCCCGGAGAAGGGAGCCCGCACGGTGAGGTCGTTGCGATTGTCTTCGGCCTCGGCAAGCTGAGCCTTCGCCTGTTGTGTCTGGGCGGCGGCGCTGGCGATCTCAGCCTGTTGTTCGATCATCTGCCGCCGGACTGAAGCGACCTGGGACTCGTGAATGCCGGGGTTGGACAGCATTCCTTGTGCGGTTGTGAGCTCGGCCTGAGAGGCCTCGACGCGGCGCTGCGCGGCGGCCACTGCTGCGGCTTGCTGGTCTGCTGTGGAGGCGGCTTGCAGGCCTTGCCGCTCCGAGACTGCTCCAGACTTGGCCAGCCGGGTGTAGGCGTCCTTGTCGAACGCGGCGATCTGATATGCCGCCTGCTGCTGCGCCAGTTCGGACTGCGCCGTCGCCAGATCGGCCTCGGCTTGCTTGACATGGCCTTCGGTGTCGAGCTTCGACTGGCCTACCTGCATCTGGCTCTGGTCCAACTGCTGCTGCAGGACGCCGATCTGCTGGCGCGCAGCATCGCCTTTGGCTTCGGCGCTGGAGAGCGCGTCGCGGGCCTGGTCCTCGCGTGCGCGAATCTGCTCGTCGTCGAGGATGGCGATGGTGTCGCCGGCATTGACCACGTCGCCCTCGCGCACACGCACCTCAAGGATGCGTCCGGTGGTCTTGGCGGCAACCGCGGAGTCGTCGCCTTCGATACGGCCGCTGACCGCGACGATGCTAGCGGGGAGCGCGGGCGAGGCAAAGAAGACGCGCCAGATGACGAGTGCCGCAATGATGAGCAGAGCGGCTGCGAGGATGATGATCCGGAGCCGCTTCTTTGCGGGGGGCGGCGTCCCTGCAGGCTGCGCTCCCTCGGGGGCGACTGGGTTGGTGCTGCCCGGTGCTTTGGTGTTGGTTGCGTCATCGGGTTGCGTAGCTTTCCCAGCCGGCTGCGGCGGGCTTACGGGTGCGGTTGTGCTCATTGGCTTACCCTCGGTTCTTGCTTCGATCCTTGCGAAATGCGCGAACTGCCGGCCCGCGACCCTAGGTGGGTGAGCGCCTGAGAGCGCAAAGCATTTTGGGATGGCCCTGATTTGGCCGATGGATGCTTCGCGCGAAAGTTCTGAATATACGCAAGGGAAAAGTCTGCGATGTGGTCGGCAACGCACTCCACCTGGTCCGGCGTCATATCGAACGCCGGCCACACCGCGGTCACCAGAGGGCTGGCCAGCGCGTACACCATGATCTGCCCAAAGACGCTGATGGCGCAGAGACGCGTGGTCTCGTCGTCCGCGGGCAGGCCGATCATCCCCCCGACGAGTTCCAGCACGCGCTGAATCATCGGCTGACCCACCTTGTTGACCAGTCGCCGCAGCGCGGGCGTAGGCTGCGCCAGCTCATGTGCCATGATGCGAAAATGCCAGTCCGGCCGGTCTTCCCGGAACAGGCTATAGAGGCGGGCGCGGATGATCGCCCGCAGGATCTCCTCCGGGGGTGCATTCCGGTCGATCACAATCTGCGCAGCCTGGAACTCGGCGAGACGCGCGGAATGCTGGACCACCTCGGTATAGAGACCCAGCTTGTCGCCGAAGTGGTAGTTGACTGCGGCGATGTTGGCCCCCGCCTTGATGCAGATCTCGCGGATCGTGGTGGCGCGATAGCCGCGGTCGGCAAAGATCCGTCCCGCGACGTCGAGCAGTTTGTCGCGGGTTGGCTCCGAGGTGGTTGCCCGGCGCTTGCGCTTCTTCGGGATTGACTTGAGCTGCGGTCTGGCGCGATTCATATTCAAACAACAATATAAAACATTTGTTTGAATCGCGCAATTGAATGGGTCAATTTTGACCAGTCGTTCATGGCCGACTCATCGTGGCGTGACAAGCCGGCGATGCGGCACTACTATTTCGAGGCAGGAGCGTACCCCCATGACGTGCAGCAAAGAAGAATCGGCCACCTGGATCACACGGCGGGATGTTTTGACCCAGGCCGCGCTGGGAGCGGTAGTAGCGGCGGTGTCACCTTTGGTTGGGCGGGCGCAGGCGCTGGTCGCTCAGGGCAACGAGATGCGATCGCGCGTGAGTTTCGACCTTGGCTGGAAGTTCTTTCAGGGCGATGCGGCGGGCGCGCAGATGCCCAACTTCGCCGACGCAAGCTGGCGTGATGTCGATCTGCCGCATGACTGGAGTATTGAAGGCGCGTTCGATCAAGCCGCGCCCAGCAGCGGCCCGGGTGCTTACCTGCCCACGGGCATCGGCTGGTACCGCAAGCGCTTTCGCGTGCCTGGCGCCGATCGCGGCCGCATCGTGCTGCTGGAGTTCGACGGCGTCTACCAGAACAGCGAGGTGTGGATCAACGGCCAGTATCTGGGCTTGCGCCCGTACGGGTATGTGCCGTTCGCGTATGAGCTGACGCCGTATCTGAAGTTCGACAGCGAGAATGTAGTCGCGGTGAAGGTGGACAACTCACGCCAGACCAACTGCCGCTGGTACTCGGGCTCGGGGATCTACCGGCACACCTGGCTGCTGAAGACGAATCCTGTGCGTGTGGCTCATTGGGGGACGTATGTCACGACCAACCACGTCACGCGCGATTCCGGCGTCGTGGAAGTGAGGACGCACATCGCGAACGACCGCAAGACTGCTTCTCCGTGCGCGTTGACGTCGGAGATCGTCGATCAAGATGGCAAGGTGGTGTTCACAGGGGATGCGACTCAGGCCGTGGGCGCACAGGGAGATTACGAGTTTGTCCAGCAGATGACGGTGGCCAAGCCTAACCTCTGGTCGCCGGCAAATCCGTATCTATATACGATACGCAGCACGGTGCGGGCGGGCGGCCAGGTAGTGGATATTTACGAGACGCCATTTGGAATTCGCGAGGCCATCTTCGATGCCAAGCGCGGCTTCCTGCTCAACGGGGAGCACATCAAGATCAACGGCGCGTGCATCCATCAGGAGGCGGGCTGCGTGGGGTCGGCGGTGCCGGAGCGCATGTGGGAGCGGCGGCTGGCGCTGCTGCAGGAGATGGGATGCAACGCCATCCGCACCAGTCATAATCCGTATGCCGAGGAGTTCCTCGACCTGTGCGACCGCATGGGATTCCTGGTGATGAACGAGGCCTTCGACGAGTGGAAGGTGGCCAAGGGCCAGGTGAAGAATGGCTACCACGTCTACTTCGATGAGTGGTACGAACGCGACCTGATGAACTTTATCCATCGCGACCGCAACCATCCGTCGGTGGTGTTGTGGAGCGCGGGCAATGAGGTTCCGGACCAGGGCGATCCGGAGGGCCCGGAGACGCTGCGCCGGCTGCTGCACATCTTCCACACCGAGGACCCGACCCGGCCGGTGACCGTGGGCTGCGACCATATTGCGTCGGAGCCGCCGTCCGAGACGGCGCGGCCCGAGTTTCTTGCTCAGCTCGACGTGGTGGGCTACAACTATGTGGATCGCTGGCGCGACCGCGCGCAGACCTACTACAGCGCGGACCACGATGCATTCCCGCAGCGACCGGTGATTGGGACGGAGAGCCCGGGGATGGGCGGCGCTCGCGGAGATTATCGCGGACTGGTTCGCGGTGGTGCGGGCGGGGATGGAGCTTCGCTGCGGCAGGGGTCGCGCACCGGCGCGGCCATCGATACGGAACAGCTTTGGAAGTTCGTCGGCGCCTACGACTACGTCTCGGGCGACTTCATGTGGACGGGGATTGACTACCTGGGCGAAGCATCGTGGCCGGCGAAGGCGTCGTCGTCGGGCGCCATCGACACCTGCGGATTCAGGAAGGACGGCTTCTACTTCTACCAGAGCCAGTGGACGGCCAAGCCGATGGTCCACCTGTTTCCCCACTGGAACTGGAAGGGCAGGGAAGGGCAGTTCATCCCCGTCACCTGCTACACCAACTGCGATACTGCTGAGCTGTTCATCAACGGCAGGTCGGTGGGGGTGCGAGGCTACGAGTTTCCGCGCTATGGCATGAAGGGCCGCTACGGAAACTATGCGCCGCGCGACCGGGCGCTGCGCACCACCGCAGACCTGCACCTCTCCTGGGATGTGCCGTACGAGCCGGGGACGCTGAAGGTGGTCGGGGCCAAGGATGGAAGCGTAGCCGCGACCATGGAGATTTCCACGACCGGAGAGCCGGCCGCGATCCGGTTGTCCGCCGACCGCACGGAGTTGGCCGCCGATCGCCGCGATGTGGCGCACATTGTAGTGGAGGTTCTGGACCAGCAGGGACGGGTGGTGCCGGACGCCGCGAACGACATCGCCTTCACCCTGGAGGGCGAGGCGCGGCTGATTGGCGTGGACAATGGTAACCCGCAGAGTCACGACAGCTACAAAGTGAACCGCTGCAAGGCGTTCAACGGAATGTGCCTGGCGGTGGTGCAATCGACGGCGAGGGCGGGAAGGATCAGAATCGCTGCGTCGTCACCGGCGCTGCAACCGGCTGAGCTGACCATTGAGTCCAAGGCTTGATTCGATCTACTGGTGGAAGTGGAAGGCGACGCCGATGGTGATCACGCTGGGGTGCAGCGTCTTCAACGGAAAGCCGGGCCAGGTCTGGTACTCGTAGTCGGCGCGGATATTCATGGAGGGTAGGACTCTGAAGTCGGCCCCGCCGCCGACGGTGTAGATGTTGTACGCCACGTTGGCGATGTTGTTGTAGA
>Ga0302320_10028129_pt1 | contig 10805 bp, 9 predicted proteins | sample Bog_T0_3_FD_202130 | JGI IMG/M metagenome (GOLD analysis project Ga0302320, IMG submission 202130) | Peat permafrost microbial communities from Stordalen Mire near Abisko, Sweden - Bog_T0_3 | ecosystem: Environmental > Terrestrial > Soil > Wetlands > Peat | place: Sweden: Abisko, Stordalen Mire... | reverse complement strand
GAGCCAGTTCAGGCCGACGCTGGTGCCGGCGGGGAAGCGGGGCGTGGCGCTGTCGCCGAAGGAGGCGCCGCGGGTGACAAGCTGGGTCTGCGGATCGAGCGCGACGACGTGCTCGACCACCGCGCCCATGTAGGAGGAGAGCAGGATTTCGCCCCGCGCGCGGGCGGTGTCGGCGGCGATGGAAAGACTAATGCGTTCGGGGCGGAGGGCGATGGTGGCGTGGCCGGCGGTCTTGTAGGTGCCGGCGAGGCGGATCTCGGCGCCGCCTTCGGTGCGGAAACGGTCGCCGAGCGTGCCGGGGAGCAAGTTGCTGTTGCCGATGAAGCGGGCGACGAACGGGGTCTGGGGACGCTCGTACAGGTCTTCCTGGCGGCCGACCTGCTGCACGCGGCCGTCACGCATCACCACGAGGCGGTCGGCCATGGTCATTGCCTCCTGTTGGTCGTGGGTCACCATGATCGCGGTCAGGGCGCGGTCCTGCTGCAACAGGCGGATCTCGCGCGCGACATCCTGGCGCAGTTCGGCGTCCAGGTTGGACAGCGGCTCATCCAGCAGCAGGAGTTTGGGATGGATGGCGACGGCGCGGGCGATGGCGACTCGCTGCTGCTGGCCGCCCGACAGTTGGCGGGGGAGGCGGGCGGCGTACTGGTCCAGCTTCACCAGGCGCAGCATCTCGGCGACTCGCTTTTCGCGTTCGGGGCGGGGGATGGGACGCATCTCCAGGCCGAAGGCGACGTTGCGGGCGACGCTGAGGTGGGGGAACAGGGCGTAGTTCTGGAACACCATTCCCATGTCGCGACGATGCGGCGGCAGGTTGCCGATCGGGCGGCCTTCCAGTTCGATGGTTCCCTCGGTGGCCTCGACGAAGCCGGCGATCATGCGCAGCGTGGTGGTTTTGCCGCAGCCGGAGGGACCGAGCAGGACGATCATCTCGCCCTGGGCGATGTCGAGGGTGACGCGATCGGCGGCAAGCGTGTCGTGGTAGCGTTTGGTGAGGCTGTCGAGGCGCAGATACGGGATCAAAGCACCTGGCCCAGGCGGACGAAGCGGTCGAGCAGCATCAGCGCCGCGCCGACGATGGCCATCTGGGCGACGGCGACGGCGGCGACCAGCGGATCGATGTGGTACTGCAGGTATTGGAGGACGGCGACCGGCAGCGTGGTGAGTCCGGGGGCGACGAGAAACAGGTTCAGCTCCAGGTTTTCGAACGAGACGATGAAGGCGAACAGGGCGGCGGCGACAATGCCGGGGCGCATCGCGGGGAGGGTGACTCGGAGCAGGACCCGGATCGGGTTGGCGCCGAGGCTGGCGGCGGCTTCCTCGGTGGTGCGTTCGTGGTTGGTGAGGCTGGCGAGGCAGAGGCGGACGACCCAGGGCATGGTGATGAGGACGTGCGCCATGATCAGCAGGCGGAGGGAGCCGGCGAGGGCGAGGCCGGTTTGCTCCTCGATCCAAACGGCGAGGACGTAGATGGCGAGGCCGATGGCGATGCCGGGGATGGTGAGCGGGGCGAGGAGAAGGGTGCTGAGCGCGCCGCGGCCGGGGAAGCGGTAGCGCGAGAGGCCGATGCCGGCGGGGATGCCGATCAGGAGGGAGAGGGCGACGGCGGCCATCGCGATGCGCAGGCTGGTCCAGATGGCGTCGCCGAACTTGCCGGCGATCTGGGCGTACCAGGCGAGGGTGTAGGCGTGCGGCGGGAAGACGATGATCTGTTCGTTGAACAGGCTGAGGTAGAGGGTGAGGATCAGGGGGAGGAAGACCGCGAGACAGGCGAGACCGATCAGCAGGCGGTTGGCCGCCTGGCCGGCCCGCTCGGTCCACGCGCGGTGTCTCATGGGCGGATGGGGTGTTGCATGGTGGGACTATGCGGAGTGGGCGGGGGGCAGATCAACTGGGGTTTTTCGGGGGGTGGTGGCTGGGTGGGACGAAAGGAGGGAGGGGGCGGATGACCATAGTGGGCCGGGGGCGGACAAGCGGCCTTGGGGCGCCTATCACAGGATTGAAGACGTTCGCGGTTGGGACGGGACCGGTTATATGCGATTCCTTCGTGGAAAGTTGATGGCACTTCCTACTTAGCTCATGCTCGCCGTCCATATGCGCGCGGAGTGTTTCGATCCCATCAGAGTTTGCGAATTCAATTGCTTATATTGGGGCGATCATGGGCGTGGTCGGCGGAGGTATAGCGCTTTTCAACGCCAAGAAGGCGGTTCTGTGGAAGCGTGCAGAATTAGCTAATACCCATCTTCGTGAGCTGACCTCGAATGAGGACTGGGTTTTCGCCTGCAGGGCTTTAGACTGGAACGGCGGATTGTTGGTCGTTCCCGAGAAACTGCGCCCTCTACTCGCGGGTGACAAAAAGAATATTGTTCACAATATGTTAATATTGATAAAGGCTGTCGATCCACATCTTTTATTATCTGACCTAGAGAAAGATGAACGACTACAGATTTATCGAACCGCAGTAGATACACTTTTATCATGGCTTGCTGTTATAGAGAGCGGCCTCGAAAGAGAGCTTTTCGTTGCGAAGGACCTTGATGAAGTCGGTTATTGGGTTCTCCACATACAGAATTACAATGAATTAGATGGGTTCATTAAAGAATTTGGTTATATGGAATCCATGTTGAAGCTTCGCAATTCCTTCTCCTACAAGGCGGTGTCCTATCGTCGTGGGCGGCTACTTCGGAGCGACCCTCGGACCATTGAACAGGCGGATTTGCCGTCACCGGCCAAGGACAGGGCAGAGGTGGAAGAGGAGGCTGAGGAATGACCAGCTAACGTATGATTTCCATCCTTGCTGCCGCGATGACGTCACCATTCGGGGCTGCAACATTGGACTGGAGCAACCGCCTTGGGCGCAAACCTGACCCCTGCCCTGCATGTTTGCGTGTTCGGGGCACTGAACCATCGACCGATGCGGCCATTCCCAAAGCGCCCGTCGCGGCGCCGCCATCCTATCCGCCAAGTGGCTTCCGCCAGGCCTGTTCGACCACCTGCCTGGCATCGGCTTCAATGATGTCGCCATGCGCGACGATGACGCGCTCGAAATCCCACTGCAAGATGCGATGCAGCGAGGTGCGCGCCGCCTTCCTGTCGCTCCAGCCAAGCTGATATTCGGGCGCGGGCTTCGCAATGTTCCACATGCGGAACACGACCTTCCACCACAGCTTCAGCTTCCAATCAACATCTGGCGTCGCGTCGGTGAACTTTTCGATCAGGTCAACCAGGATCAGCGTTCTGGTCTGCCGATGAAAGAACGCCACCTCCCAAATCCAGCGATTGCCGCGCAGCAGAACCTGTTCGAGCTGACCAGCCCAGGCGGCCGGCGCGGTGTCTCCCAGCAGCCAGTCGAAATGCATGTCGGGACGTTTGCGTTCGATGCCCGGGCAAATGAAGGTTTCGGCCTTGGGGAAGGCCGATTGCGCGGACGCCACATGCAGATAGTGAAACGTTCCGGGGACCACGATATAGGCGACCTCACCCAGTTCGATCAGCGCATGGCGCATGTGGTCGTCAATCTCGCATGGCGAATGCAGCATCAGCCTGCCGTCGTTCAGCCGAATGACCGTCATTCTGGCATACAGCTTCATCCACAGATACCTTACCGGATAGAGGCAAAGCCAAATCTGTCCGGTCCTGTACTCTTGAAGCTCGAGCGGCATGTCTTGTCCTGTGCGCGGCGCTCGTCCGCTTTCTATCGTAAATTAAAAGATATGATCGCGGGTGCCACGGTCCCGTCGCCGCGGAGGAGCTCAAACCCCGGCCGCATACCCATCGCGCTGGGGGTCGGCGCCGCCCTCCATCTGGCCGTCCCACAGCGTGATGCCGTGCGGGGCGGCGAACGGATAGGACAGCGGCGAGCGGCGGACGTCGTAGCCCATCGCCTCGACGGCGCGCTGCGTGGTTCGGGGGATGCGGTTGGAGATGTCGATCACGTCGGTGGTGGCGGAGAATCGGGGCGCGGACACGGCCTCCTGCATCGACATCCCCCAGTCCAGGACGTTCAGCAGCGCCTGCAGGATGGCGACGCCGATCCAGGCGCCGCCGGGCGCGCCGATTGTCATCACCGGCGTGTCGCCCTCGAACACCAGGGTGGGCGACATCGAGGAGAAGCGGCGCTTGCCGGGGGCGATCGAGCCGGGCCGGCCGGGGCGCGGATCGTACCAGTTCATCGCACCGTTCAGCATGAAGCCGGCGCCAGGCGGGATGACGCCGGACGGGACGCCGAGCGTGTGGGTCAGCGACACCACCATGCCGTCGGCGTCGGCGCAGGACACGGTGGTGGTGTGGGGCGCGTCGCCGCCGGCGCGGGGCAGTGCGGTCTTTGCGCCGGAGCGGATGCGGGCAGCACATGCGTCAGCGTAGTGGTCGGACAGCAGGTGCTCCAGCGGCGGAGCCACGAAGTCGGGGTCGCCGATATGGGTTTCCTTGTCGAGGCCGGCGATCTTCATCGCCTCGGCCACGACGCGGATGTATTCCGGGCTGTTGTGCCCGAGTGCGGGCAGGTCGAAGCGTTCGAGGATGCGGAGCATCTCGGCGACGACGATGCCGCCGGCGGGGGGCGGCGGGGTGGCGATGCGGCGGCCACGGTAGGTGATTTCCAGAGGCTGGTGGACGCGCGGGCGGAAGGCGGCGAGGTCGGCGGCGGTGAGCAGGCCGCCGTGGGCCTGCATGTCGGCGACGATTCGGTCGGCGATGGCGCCGGCGTAGAAACTATCGACCCCGTCGTGGGCGATGCTGCCGAGGGTGGCGGCGAGATCGGGGTTCTCGACGCGATCGCCGACCCGCTTGGGCGTGCCGTCGGGCCGCATGTAAAGCGCGCGCCCGTCCGGGGTTGCCGCCAGCTTGGTGCTGTAGGGCAATCGTCCGTAGCCGGCGTCGTTGGTGGCGAAGACGCCGGCGACATGCGGCCGGACCGTCCAGCCGTTTGCGGCGCAATCGATCGCCGGAGCAAACAAGCCGGTCCAGGGCAGGCGGCCGAAGCGGGCGTGGGCGGTTTCGAACAAGCGGAGGATGCCGGGCGTGGTGACGGCGGTGCGGCCGAGTTCGTTGACCGAACCGGTCAGCACGTAACCGTAACCGTCGCTGCACTCACGCTCGAAGATCGACTCCCACATCTGCGGGGTGCAGGCGGCGGGACAGGTGGACAGGCCATCGAGCACCAGATGGCGGCCGGTGGCACCGTCATACACCTGCATGCTGCCGAGACCGCCGATGCCGCACATCAGCGGGTCCACGACGCCCTGGGTGAAGGCGCAGGCGAGGACCGCGTCAACGGCGCTGCCGCCGGCGGCAAGGATAGCGTGGCCGGCCTCCACCGCCTCGGGTTGCGGGGCGACGATCATGGCGCGACAGGCGGGGGTGGTTCGGCGTGGTCGGGGCATGATGCGTTCCGCGCGATTTGCGCGAACTGTCAACCCAACGGCGGATGACCGTCAACCGGTGCGGGTGATCCGAGGGGCTAAAGGGGGATGGATTAGGATCGTGAACCGGTTGAGTAACGGACGGAGATGGGGTGAAATGCGGGCAACGCGTCAGAATAATCGCTGGACCGTGGCGCTTTGCCGGCACGGCCGGCTCGTTTATTGCTGGGCGCGGCCTTGCGGCGGACCGTCTCGCGGGATGGCGATCAGATTATGTGTCACGTAGATCTCGCAGCGTTTGACATCGTAACGGTCGAACCACCGGACAGTCCCGTTCAGACAAAGCCGGCCAATCAGATAGTCCTGCAGCACCTCGAAAAACCCGTGCATCGTGGCGCCGGTCGCAATGTTGGCCGGAATGAACTCAAACTGGATCATACCGATCTTGCGATCCCGCAATGCTTTTCGAGCACCCATCAGAACCGAGAGATCATGTCCTTCGGTGTCGATTTTGAGCAGCTCGATACGATCGAGACCGGATTCGGCCATGAATTCATCGATAGTGGTGCAATCGACCGTGTGCTCAACGAGGTCGGACGAGTAGAATGCCACCGCGGACTGGCTCAGGCTCGCCTGTGTCGAGCCGTCTTCGAAGCGAAAATCGTATAGCTTGAGCTGGCCGGTTTTGTCTGCGACAGCCTTGTTGATGGCGTGCACCCCGGGCAAGCCTTTCATTCGGGAATCGAGGATGGCGAACGTGGCCGGGTGCGGCTCAAAGGCAAAAATCCGCGCCGCAGGCGCGAGCTTGTTGAGGAAATTGGCATAGGCCCCGTGATTGGCCCCGATATCGAGCAGCACACCATCCTGAAACCTGCTTCTGTTACGATAAAGAAAATGCTCCTCGGCCGAGGTCAGGCCTGCCTTGCCGGCGAAGGTAATCGCGATCCCGTTGCAGCGCAGCGCGATGTCATACAGAAGATTGCCGAACCAGCGCATGGAGGGGCGGTTCAGCGCCAGGACGATCGGATAGGCGCACGATGCCAATACGGCTTTGATGCGTGAGGGACGCCAGATAGCGGCGCGAACCTGTGTCATTTGTGGCATCCGCCGTCTCCTGCGGTGATATCGACGGGCCGCGTCGCGGGCCCGATGCTGGTGAGCATGGCGGCGAACCTAGGCCGGTTCAGCGCGCGAAACACTACCCAACCGCCGAACTGCCGTGTAGGAACCGCTGCATTCGTGGCAATCGAACCATGGAGCGGTCATGTCCAACGAGACACTGTCTGGTTGCGATCCAGAGTGGTGTATCGCGGTGTTCGCACGGAACGAAGAGGCGCGGATCGGCGAATGCCTGATCGCGATCGCTCGTGCAACCGACGGCGTGTCGACGCAGGTCATCCTGCTTATCAACGGCAGTTCAGACAAAACCGCCGAGAGGGCGCTTGGCCTGCTGCCGGCGCTTGGCCTGCGGGCCTCGGTTTACAAAATTGGTTTAGGCTGCAAGTCGCATGCGATGAACGTGTTCGTGCACGATCTGCGGCCAAGGGCGAATGTCTATTTCTTCGTGGACGCAACCTCCTTCGTCGAGCCGAATGCATTGCGCGCTCTGGCCGGCGCTTTGGACAGGCAGCCGGACATCGCGGCGGTCAGCGGCCTGCCGATCAATGGCAGGGGGGCTGCGCAAATGAGGCGGGGGGCGATGCAGAGCAGCAAGCTGTTCGGTCAGATGTTCGCGGTGCGGCAAAGCTGTCTGGACGACTTGTCAACGCGCGGGCGCCGGCTTCCGATCGGGCTGTATCGCTGCGATGGGCTTTTCGTCGGGTTCATCTGCTGGGAGACCGACGGCGTCGCGCACGAGCGGGCGATGCCGCGCATCGCGACCGTCCCGGAGGCGGAATGGCGCATTCGGCCGATCTCCTGGTTCGGATGCAAGGACATCAAGGCCGGTTTCAACAGGCTGGTCCGGCAGGGCCGCGGCCGGCTGGAAAACCAGTCATGGAATCCGATCCTGTGGACGCAGGGCTTCGGCGCCTTGCCCCGCTTCGCCGACGACATGTCCTGGAATGGCTCAAGACCAATCGCCCCAGAAGGGAACCGCTGCAGGATCGGTTCTTCACGTGGCTGGCATTGCGACGCGTCAGGCGCTGGCGCCGGCCGGATGAGGCTGCGTTGCTGCCGCACAAGGTTTTGTAGTGTGTGCCAATGGCGCCTGGTCGAGAGGCCCGCCTGCTTAGCAGTCAGCCTCGTGGGCCGCCGGTATTGCACTGACCGCTGTTCGTGCATTGCCGGCAGGGGAACCGACGCATCGGCGCGACGCGGCCGATCCGGGATGGAATCCTGCGGGATTTCACCTCAGGGGGGCTGTGTTCGGGCGCTGGGGGCGGCGCCTTTTCGCCAGACCGGGGCTCCGGCCGCTGGGGCATACGGCCTGACAGGCGCGATCGCCATCGCCCGCCATCCCGTCGCGACGCTTCCCGCCGCATGTTCGACCCGCCAAAGGTACGCGTTGAGGCAAACGCTCATCGAAATAAAGTACCAGAACATCGGTTGGAAGGCGAGGCCGACGAATGCGCCGCTGCTCAGGAACACGGCCAGTCCGCTTTGCAAGGCATCAGACAGGCCGACAATCCATTGGAGTTCGGGATACGGACGGGCTTTTTTGGCGATCCGCCGCAGCATCAGGAGAGTTGATCCTGCCAATAGCAGGAAAATAACAATTCCTGGATAACCATGTTCTCCAAGCACCTCAAAATAGCTGCTGTGAAACGCCCGTCCGAATTCCGTGTGGCCGGGATCGGCGCCGCGAGCAGGGAAATCGATGTGATTGATTTGATAGGTTGCGAACCCTCCACCTAGCGGGTGAGTGGCGACAAATCCCAGGGTCCATTGCCAAATAAGAATCCGGCTGTAGGCGGAGTTCTCCTGCTCGTAATTGCCGATCGTCGACACGCGGGCGTTCCAGGCGCCAGATGTCGAGTAGACCACGACACACGCGACGACGGCCAGAACGATCCCAAAGCCCAATTTGCGTTTGCTTCGACCCCACATGTAGATTCCAAGGATGACCAACCCGATCAACGCGCTGCGTTCATAGGTGCCAAGAGCGGTGGTGACGGCAAGTCCAGCGATCCCCCAGTAGGCCAGAGGCATCAGTTTGAACTTTGGAATAAGCTGGCTGTGGGAGGCGAGGAAAATCGCCAAGGGGACGGCCATGAGGCAGGAGGTGGACAGCAATCCGCCCTCCGCCTGACCGCTGTTGCCCGCTTGCAGGCCCAGATTGGTGCCATATCCGCCTCCGGAAATCAGCACTTTCAAGCCATATGGGACGAAATTCGCAGCAAGCGAGAAGACGTAGGTTTGCGCGAATGCCTCGATCTGGACGCGTGAGCGGATGATGAACGGAATGAAGGTGGCGAATGCGATGGTCTTGAACGCCCAATCCCATTTTTCCCAGGCGGCGCCGGGGACCTGGGCCCAGATCAGTGTCATGGTGACCCAGATCGCCATCACCACCTGAAGCATCGTCTGCAATGTCAGGGGCGGGGGGGATCGGCGGTCCATCAGGAAGTATCCGCCGAGCGCCACGAGTCCCATGATCATGGCAACGGGAAACTGATTGAGAAGGATAAAGGCTATGTTCTGCGGCTGGAATGTGTCCACCCACACATAGCCCAAGGTCGCAACGAACGGCGCGCTGACGCTAAGTCCAAGGAACGAGACGTAGACGAACAGCAGCCAGAGGCTTCTCAGCACGCGGAGGTGTCCGTCAGGGCGTCAGTTCGGGCGGCGCCAGCTACGCGTCGCAACCGGCACCGGCACTTCCTGGCGCTTGATTTTCTGAAACCACGGCTGCGTGCGGTCCAACTGCATCGCTCGCACGATGACGATGAGCATCATCACCGAGCTGAACATGATTCCGGTCAGGTCGAGCATTTGCCACTCCCGATCTTCGCGATCGTGCCACGAACAATCCGGAGGCAGCTATACAGGCTCCGGCATCCGGAAGTCACGAACTCTTGTGGCGCCGGCGTGTGAGCGGAACCATCGGGGTGGCTGCGGCGTCTATTCGCAGACGCAGCAACGGGGGACGAGTGAATGAGGCGACTGTGTGCCGTCATCGCGGCCGGATGGTTGAGCGGAGCGGCGCTCGGAGCGTTGGCGGCCCCGCTGCCGGCCGGGACTCCAGGCGCCAGACAGGAAGCTGAACGGCTGGACAGGCTGCCCCCGCTGCGGCCCGAACGGATTGGACACATCGACCACTCGGGGCGGACGGAGAAGGGACGCGCATCCTATTATGCGCGGCATTTCGCGCGTCGGAAAATGGCTGACGGGCATCGGATGAACCCGAACGGCGATAGTGCGGCGAGCAAGACGCTGCCGCTGGGGACCGTCGCGAAGGTGACGAACCTGGACAACGGCAGGAGTGCGACCGTGAAGATCGAGGATCGCGGGCCGAATGTCGGTGGCCGGGTGGTCGATCTGGCGCCGAAAGTGGCCGCTCAGCTTGATTTGAAGGAACACGGCGTGGTTCCGGTGGAGGTCAAGCCGATCACGCTGCCGCAGCCGGACGGGACAGTGAAGCTGGGCGCCGGTGCGGCCGAGGCCAGCCCGCAGGAAGTCACGAACGCGGTTGAGGCGACCAAACAAATGACCGGGGCGGCAGACACCGAGACGGCGGAGAAGTAGCGGCCTGGCGGTGCCTGCCTCAGGGTTACAGAACCCGTCCGGCGACGGCGTTCAGTTTACCGGCCAGGGTCCTGTCGCGACGGTCCGGCGCGGTGATCACGGCGTGGTCGAGCGCGCGGTCGCAGCCGCATGGGCAGAGCTCCCGCGGTTGCCCGATCACCGGGACGATGGCGCGGACGAGGTCGCGGGCCTTGTCGGCGTTGCTCAGCAGGACGCGAACGACCGCCTCGACGGTGACGTGGTCATGGTCCGGGTGCCAGCAGTCGAAATCCGTGACCATGGCGACCGTGGCGTAGCAAATCTCGGCCTCCCGAGCCAGCTTGGCTTCCGGCATGTTGGTCATGCCGATGACGCTGCAGCCCCAGGCGCGGTACAGTTCGCTCTCGGCTTTGGTGGAGAATTGCGGTCCCTCCATGACGAGATAAGTGCCGCCGCGCGTGACCGGGAGTGCCAGGCCGCTGGCGGCGATGTGCAGCGCGTCACCCAGCCGCCCGCACACCGGATGCGCCATCGAGACGTGGGCGACGATGCCTTCGCCGAAAAAGCTTTTCTCGCGGGCGAAGCTGCGGTCGATGAACTGATCGACGATCACGAAATGGCCGGGCGGCAGCCCCTCCTTGAGGCTGCCGACCGCCGACAGCGAGAGGATGTCGGTGACGCCGGCTCGCTTCAGCGCATCGATGTTGGCTCGGTAGTTCAGGTGGGTGGGCGAGGTCGGATGGCCTCGCCCATGCCGCGGCAGAAACACGCACTGGA
>Ga0302320_10028128_pt1 | contig 10805 bp, 10 predicted proteins | sample Bog_T0_3_FD_202130 | JGI IMG/M metagenome (GOLD analysis project Ga0302320, IMG submission 202130) | Peat permafrost microbial communities from Stordalen Mire near Abisko, Sweden - Bog_T0_3 | ecosystem: Environmental > Terrestrial > Soil > Wetlands > Peat | place: Sweden: Abisko, Stordalen Mire... | reverse complement strand
AGCGGTAAGCTGGCTTTGTCCCACCTTCAGGAAACGCTGCTGTTCCTGGCCTTCTTCATCGCTTTCGCAATCAAGGTCCCGCTGTTCCCGCTGCACACATGGCTGCCCGACGCGCACGTGGAAGCGCCCTCGGCCGGTTCCGTGATGCTGGCCTCCGTAATGCTGAAAATGGGCACCTACGGACTGGTTCGCTTCTGCCTCCCGATGTTCCCCACTGCCGCGCATGAAAATGCTCCGTGGATTTCCATCCTCGCCATCATCGGCATCGTTTACGGCGCGGCGGTGGCCATGGTGCAGCCCAACATGAAGAAGCTGGTGGCCTATTCTTCGGTAAGCCACCTGGGCTTCGTGGTCCTCGGCATCTTCTCCTTCACTCAATTGGGACTCGATGGCGCGGTGTACATCATGCTTGCGCACGGCATTTCGACCGGCGCGCTGTTCGCGCTCGTGGGCTTCCTCTATGAGCGGCGCCATTCTCTTGCGATCTCAGATTACGGCGGCATCGCGACGGTAGCGCCTTGGTTTGCGACGATGTTCCTGATCACGACTTTCGCCAGCATCGGCCTGCCGATGCTCAGCAACTTCGTGGGCGAATTCCTGGTTCTGCAGGGCACGGCACAATCGAACTTCGCATACACCAGCTTTGCCGCGCTCGGCGTGATCCTCTCGGCCTGCTACATGCTCTGGATGTATCAGCGGGTCTTCTTCGGCGAGACGAACGAAGAAGTCAAACACCACGTTTACGATTTCAATCTCCGCGAATGGGCCTGCGTGATTCCGCTGGTGGCCGTGATGGTCTGGATGGGCATTTTTACTCAGACTTTCCTGCCGCCCGTTTCCGAAAGCAACGATAAGATCCTGACCCAAATCCGAATGAGCGCAGACCTCAAAGCGGCGACGCATTCCCCGGTTGCGAGCCTGAAAGTGGGAGCCAACACCAATGCCCACTAGCTTCTACCCCAGCGCCGACGATCTGCTGCGCTTCTCGCCCGAGCTGATCCTGAGCTTCGCAGGCACGCTGCTGATGGTGCTCGATCCGTTCTTCCGCCACATACAAGGCAAGCCGGCCCCGAGGATCTTCGGACACCTCACCATTGCCGCCTTTATCGCCGCCATTTTCGGAGCAATCGCCGCCAACGCCGTGCCGGGCAGTTCGTTTTCGAACCTGCTGATCGTGGATGGCTACGCCACGTTCTTCCGAGTGCTGGTTCTGACCATCGGCATCCTCGCCGTCCTGATTTCGTACCGCTATCTGGCGAAAGAAGTCGCCGAGACCAGCGAATACCATGCGCTGCTGCTTTTCTCCGTTGCCGGCCAGTGCCTGATGGTTGCCGCTAACGATCTGATCATGATCTTCATCGGCCTTGAGATCTCTTCGATCGCGACCTACATCCTGGCTGGCTATCTTCGCAACGATAAGCGAAACAACGAAGCGGCGCTCAAGTACTTCCTGCTCGGTTCGTTTGCCACGGGCTTTCTGCTTTATGGCGTCTCCATCGTTTACGGAATTACGGGCACCACCAAGCTGGACGAAATCCGCACCGCGCTCAGCAATCCCGGCCTTTCGCTGGTTGCAGTCAGCATCGCGGCGGCGCTCATCATCGTCGGCCTTGGCTTTAAAGTTTCGGGCGCGCCGTTCCAGATGTGGGCGCCCGACGTTTACCAGGGGGCGCCTGCACCGGTCAGCGTCTTCATGGCGACCGCTCCCAAGGCCGCCGCATTCGCTGTCTTCGTTCGCGTGTTTATGACGTCTTTCCAGCAAATCGCCACGGGTTGGGAACCGCTGATCTGGATCTCGGCGCTGCTTTCGATGACCATAGGAAACTTCGCGGCGCTCACCCAGACCAACCTCAAGCGCATGCTGGCGTACAGCTCGATCGCGCACGCCGGCTACATTCTGGTCGCGCTGGCGGCGAAGTCGGAACTCGGCACCGCGGCCGTGATGTTCTACCTCGCGGCGTATGCGCTGATGAACATCGGCGCGTTCGCGGTTGTGATTCATATCGCGGGCAAGGGCGAGCGACACCTGCGCATCGACGATCTGGCGGGCCTAGCACAAAAACAGCCGCTCACCGCGGCGCTGATGACGGTCTTCGTTCTGTCCTTCATCGGCGTGCCGCTCACCGGAGGATTCTTCGGTAAGTTTTACATCTTCCGCGCGGCCGTGGAATCGGATCTTATATGGCTCGCGGTGCTGGGCCTGCTTAACAGCGCCGTTGCAGCGTATTATTATTTGCGCCTGCTCGTCGTCATGTACATGCATGAACCGGGCGAAGCCGTACAGGCGCTCGAACCGATGAGTGCCGGACTGGACATCGCCTTAGTCCTTTCCGCTGTTGGGACTTTCATTTTGGGCGTGCTGCCGGGCGCAGTGTTGAATTTCGCCCGAAACTCAGCTTCGCTGGGGCGATAAACTCGCGCCAGTTCGCTACATTGGGCTCAGGAGATTTCAGAATGCGAAACGCATTAATATCGGCAATATCGGCGGTACTGCTTTCTTTATCGGGGGCCGGAGCTTTTGCTGCCGACCGCGAGGCCAAAGCGATGGATCGCCTCGACGCCTCGGCCGACGTTTTAACGGATTTGATGCGCGCCTCGGACAAGGGTGTCCCACAGGATCTTCTGAACCATGCCCGATGCGTCGTTGTCGTGCCCGGCATGAAGAAGGCCGGCTTTATTTTGGGCGCAAAGTATGGCAGAGGATTCGCTGTATGCCGTAAAGCAGGCGGCGCCGGCTGGAGCGCCCCGGCCGCGATCAGAGTCGAAGGGGGAAGCGTTGGCTTCCAGATTGGCGGTTCCGAAGAAGACGTCCTGATGCTGGTCCAGGGCGATAAGGGCATGAACCACCTGCTCGCAGACAAGTTCACCCTCGGGGGCGACGCCACCGTTGCGGCAGGACCGATCGGCCGTGATGCCACGGCTCAAACCGACGCCGAGATGCACGCCGAGATCCTTTCGTACTCGCGAGCGCGCGGTCTGTTTGCAGGCATCTCCCTGCAGGGCGCCACGCTTCGGCCCGACAGCGAGACCGACCACGAGCTCTACGGCCGTAATGTCTCGAACCGCAATATCCTGCATGGCACCGTTGCCGCGCCGCAGGGAGCGGACAAGCTGGAAGTGGCCCTCAGCAGGCAGTCGGACCGTCGAGCCCGATAGTGAGGTGTTCCGGCGCGTAATCGGTTAAAGTGGAGTGAGATGCGAATCTCACTCCTCACCGCTGTTATTCTCGTTACCTCATGCGTTCCCGCTGTCCTGCACGCCAAGGAAGATGCCTCCGAACGACTTGACGCCTCGGCCGATCTGCTCACCGACATGATGAAGGCCTCCGACCGTGGAGTTCCGCAGGATCTGCTCAATAAAGCCCGTTGCGTCATCCTTGTTCCCGGCCTCAAGAAAGCTGCATTCGTGCTGGGTGCGAAATACGGGCGCGGCTTTGCGGTTTGCCGTCATGAGGACGGCAATGGTTGGTCGGCACCGGCGTCGATCCGCGTAGAAGGGGGCAGCCTCGGTTTTCAAATCGGCGGCTCCGAACAGGATGTTCTGCTCCTGGTAATGAACAACACCGGCATGAAGCATCTGCTCACGAACAAATTCACTATGGGCCCCGAAGCTACAGTCGCGGCGGGTCCGGTCGGCCGGGACGTGAGCGCTCAGACCGACGCCGTGCTGCGCGCCGAAATGCTTTCCTACTCACGCTCGCGAGGACTCTTTGCGGGGATCTCGCTTGAGGGCGCGACCCTGAGGCCGGACGAGGAAGCCAACCGCGAGCTTTACGGTACGGACACCACGAACAAGGAAATCCTCACCGGCTCCATTAAAACTCCTGCAGCGGCGGACAAGATGGAAACGCTTCTGAATAAAAATTCGCACCGGCAGACGCGATAGTCTCCTGACATAACGCTGTCAGGAGCGAGCCCCTAAGCTCGTTTCATGACAACGCAACAGCAGCGCGAAAACCGGGTCGTATGGTTCGAGATTCCTTCAACCGATTTCGACCGGGCCATTCGCTTCTACGAAAACATTCTGCAAACCACGCTGAAGCGCGGACCGTTCGGACCCACCGAGCTTGCCGTGTTCCCTTATAATGAACCCGCCTGCAGCGGCGCAATCACCCCGCCCGAGGACGATCCGGTGGTGAGCCGCGACGGCGTGATCCTTTACCTCAATGCGGACCCTTCTCTCGATGCCGTACTGGCGCGGGTTCCCGCAGCGGGCGGCACCGTGGTGCAGGGCCGCACCGATCTGCCTCCAGGCATGGGATGTTTCGCGAAGATCCACGACACGGAGGGCAACACGGTCGGTCTGCACGCGGTAAGCTGACTGGCATAAGTGCGCAGAGCCGACCGCCTTTTCCAGATCGTTCAACACCTTCGCGGCCGGCGGCTCACCACCGCTTCGCAACTGGCCCAGTGGCTGGAATGCTCCGAGCGCACCATCTATCGCGACATCCGCGATCTGGGGCGCTCGGGCGTGCCGGTCGAGGGCGAGGCGGGCATGGGCTACCGCCTGAGCAAAGGCTTCGACCTTCCTCCCATCATGTTCACCTTCGATGAAGTGGAAGCGCTGGTGGCCGGAGCGCGGATGATCCAGGCATGGGGCGGTCCCGCGCTGGCGGCGTCGAGCCGGTCGGCGGTATCGAAGATCGCTTTGGCGCTGCCCGCGGATCGCCGGGAGTCGGTGGAGAACACGCGGCTGTTCGCGCCTCAGTTTCATGTGGCCGCAGAGACCGGCGTGCTGCTGGAAGCCGCCCGGCAGGCTATAGTGAAGCGCCGCAAGCTGCGAATGCTCTATGAGAAAGCCGTGGGAAAGGCGGAGACGCGCGTGGTGCATCCGCTGGGGATTTACTTCTGGGGCGCTAAGTGGACGCTGGTGGGGTGGTGTGAACTGCGCGGGGACTTCAGGACATTCCGGCTGGACCGGATCCGCGCGGCGGAGATGACTGACGAAGAGTTTCGGGAGGCGCCGGGGCGAAACCTGGAAGAGTTTCTGGCGCGAGTCCGCGCCGAGGTTCCCTGACGGTCCACCGTGGCTGTCGAATGGACGATTCCCCCTTATCGGATTATGCTAATCTAGTCTACACTCCAACACACCTCGTCGGTCTGAGGCGGAGCCGCGTTAGACTTTTTCCCACTGCTCGGACAGTAAACGGGCGTACTCTTCCGACGCGTAGATCTCGAATTCAAACTGCTTTGCGTCGAGCGCCTGGAAGGGTTTCAGGTGCTGGAAGCAGATATAGGCATGGTCGGCAAAACGGTGGTAGTGCTTCAGGAAAACGGGGGATAAGGTCTCAAGCGGCGGTGGCGCGCTAAACAGAGTATTAACTCCAATAGCCCGCGAGAAAACGGCGCGGCGGTCTGTCACTCCCCACTTTTCAAGCTTTTTCTTTACCGCGACGGGCGGCGACTCCACAACAAGCGCGGCAAAACTCTGCTCCGACATCTTCGCTCCGGGCTGGCCCGATCGCTCGATGAAATCGACGCACTGCTGCAGCCAGCGGGAAATGTCTTTTCCCAGGAAGATCAGCATTCGGATTTCCTGATAGCGGCCGACGAGCACGCGACGCTCCAGTTCGTATTCGTCGGCATCGCGGGTCGATCCGTCTGTCTGCAACAGACCCTGCAAAGTCAGCGAGGCACGTGAACCTTCGACGAGTTCATTCGTGCTGCCTCCGCCGTTGAAAGGGTGAAGGATGAGAGGCGGTAACTGCCAGCAATCGGCCATGTACTGTATCCGTAATCGGCTTTTTCAGACTAAAACTGTAGGCGGCTACTTTCTTTCCGTCAGCTTAACCTTTGCAGTTATTGTCTCATCTTTGCGGAGAACTTCCACTAAAACCTCATCGCCGGGCTTGTGGGAGCGTAACGCATAGGTGAAGTCGTATAGGTTAGCAATATCCTTATCCCCAAACTTTATGAGTATATCCCCGGGTTTGAGACCGGCCAGGGCCGCCGGCGAGCCTTCCTTAACATCGGCAAAGCGTACGCCTCCGGGAGGCTCGGCGAAGTCAGGGATACTCCCAAAGTCAGGACCATAGCCATTACCGGAGCTAGCATCCGGAGTTCCGGCGGAATGGGAATCGTTTTTGTCAGCAACCCTTACAAACTGCGGACGAATCTCGTCGGTATCGATGCGGGTGGCGACATCGGCAATGAACTGAAGGACTACGACGCTCTCGGTTGCATCGATCTTATCCCAGGTGTCGCTCGGCTTGTGGTAATCGCCATGAAGGCCCGAGAAGAAGAAGAGCACGGGGACCTGTTTGACGGTGAAGGAGAAATGGTCGCTCGAACCATAGCCGGCTTCGGAGTAATCCGGTTTCAAGTCGGGATAGCGAGGGGCGAGGCGATCGAGGTCGCCTCGCAGGGTAGTCCCCGTGCCTGCTCCGCCGACGTAGAGGCGCCCCGCACGCACGCGGCCGATCATGTCGAGGTTGATCATGGCGACGGCGTTACCCATGGGTAGCTCCGGATGGTTAGTATAGAACTCGGAACCGAGCAAACCGAGTTCTTCGCCGGCGAAGGCGATGAAGAGAAAACCTCGTTTGGGTTTCGGCTGAGACGAGAAGTAGCGGGCGAGTTCGATCACCCCGGCGGTTCCCGAGGCGTTGTCGTCAGCTCCGGGATGGATGGTTCCCGCGAGGGATGGCGCCATGGAGAATTGCTCGCCCAGGCCCAGGTGATCGTAATGGGCGCCGATGACGACGTATTCGCTGGTCTCGCCGGGCAGGTAGGCCACCACGTTGGCGGTCTTTTTGACAACGCGACGCACATCGACGTTCTCGCGAACCTCAACCCTGGAGAATGCAAACGAACGGGGTTTCAGATCGGCATCGATTTGCCGCTGGAGCTCTTCGGGATCTTTACCTGACGCCCGGAACCATGCCATGACCGCTTCCTGTTTGACCTGGACCACGAGGATGCCGCCGTCCGCAGGGCCTTGAACGCGGCCGAAGGGAAGGAGCGGGTCGCCGTCCGAAGCGTGGTTGACGACGTCGTTGACGACGATGAGGCCTTTGGCGCCGTGAGACTTAGCCGCGAAGGCTTTACTGTAGAGCTGGGAGTGCCAGGTATAGACTTTGCCTTCGAACGGGCTGGCGGGATCGTATTCCTGGGGCTCGTGGGCGAAGACGACGACGAACTTGCCTGTCGCGTCAAGCCCCGCGTAATCGTCGTAACCGTATTCCGGGGCGGTGACGCCATAGCCTGCGAAGACCACCGCGCCTGAGGCCTTTCCGCTCGAGGAAAAATTGATGGGAATGAATTCCTTGCCGGACTGAAGGCTTTGGGATTCGCCGTTAAGGGAGAATTCGAAGCGGTTGGATCTGCCGAGTTGCGCGCTGGTGGTGACTTCGAAAGGCTGGAGGAAGCCGGTGGTTCCAGGAGGCGGGCTGAGGCCGTCGGCACGGAACTGTTCGGCGATGTAAGCGGCGGCCTTTTCGAGTTCGGGGGAGCCTGTGGGGCGGCCTTTAAGCTCGGGCGAAGCGAGGAATTTGATGTGGGACAGGTAACGTTCAGGGTCGAAGGAGGTCGCGGCGGTCAGGGTGAAGGCGGCGAAGAAGAGCCCGGCTTGGCGCGGTTTCACTTATGGAGCGTTCCCGAGGTGGCGGGCGCGCCGGGGGTAGACAGCCGAACGTCGCAGCCGCAGTCTTCTCCGGCGTTCTTTGCTGTCTTCTGATAGCCGATTTCGTAGTCGATCACGGTTTTCAGATCGGCCCAGGGGGTGACGCCGGCCAGGCGGCGGCCGTTGACGAAGATGGTCGGGGTCTGGTTGATGTTCAGCGCTTTGCCCATGTCTTCAGTCGCTTTCACATCGGTTTCGGCTTCCGGCGAAACCAGGCAACCCGCGAAGGCATCCATGTCGAGGCTTTTCGACTTTGCGAACTCTGTGACTTTCTCTTTGAGGTTAGTGGCGTTAATCTCTTCCGGGTGCTGGAAGATCCAGTCGTGATAATCCCAAAACGCCGAGGCGCTTTGCCTGAAAACGCAGCGGCCCGCGATGGAACCAGCCTTCGCCCACGGATGCAGCGTTTCAAGAGGGAAATCGAAGAAGTAGACGCGGACTTCTTTCGGATAAGTCTTCATGATGTTGTCGCGCAGGGCTTTGGCTTCTTCTTTGCAGTAGGGGCATTCGAAGTCGCTGAACTCGGCGATCACGACCGGCGCTCCGGGAGTACCGAAGCTCGGCCGCATTTCGGTTTTGATCAGGTCGAGCTCGGGCTTGAATGGGTTTTGAGCCGTGTCGAAGGCAGTGCCGCGAATGATCTCCTTGCCGTCCTTCGAGATGTAGAAAGTCTCTTCCTGCATCTGCGTACCCATCGTCCCGCGCACTTTTACGGCATAGAGATTCGACAAGGGTCCGGGCTTCGGTTCTTCGATATCGATCTGAATGGGCGCCGGCCAGACAAAGTAATGACGGATCCACACTTCGAGAGTCGCCTTATCGAGCGCCGAGGGGCCGGAAGGTTTGGGCGCCGGTTTAACGGGTTTCTGAGCGGCGAGCGCGAGGCAGGCCGCAATTGCGAGAATTACGAGAAGCAGAAGTTTTTTCATTTACATTACCGGGCCGATGCGCCAGGGGACGAATTCGTGGTGTCCCAGGATCTCGGCTTTCGTTCGTTCGCCCGACGCCGTGCGCAGGATCATGTCGAAAATCTCCCGGCCCACTTGCTGGATGGTTTTATCGCCATCGGCAATCGCGCCGGCGTTAATGTCCATATTGTCCTGCATGCGGCGGTAGGTCGCGCTGTTGGAAGAAATCTTAATCACCGGCACGGTGGGGAACCCGATCGCGCTGCCGCGGCCTGTGGTGAATGCGATCAGGTTGCTGCCGCCCGCCGCCAACCCCGCCAAAGAAGGCGGATCGTAACCCGGGGTGTTCATAAAGTTGAAGCCGGGCACGGTGATGCGCTCGGCATAACCCACTGCGTCGTTGAGCGTCGAGGAACCCGCTTTGGCGACTGCCCCCAGCGATTTTTCGAGAATATTAGTAAGCCCGCCTTCCTTGTTGCCGGGCGAGGGATTATCGTCGAACGTGCCGCCTTCGAACTGGCTGATGTATTTCTTGTAGCCCCTGACGAAGCCGAGGAGTTTTTCCGCCACTTCGCGATTGCGCGCACGCCGCACCAGCAGATGCTCCGCTCCGAAAATCTCGGTGGTTTCGGCCAGCACAGGGGATCCGCCCAAAGCAGCCAGCATGTCGCAGGCAACGCCCAGCGCCGGGTTCGCGGTGATCCCCGAGAAGGAATCCGAACCGCCGCAGTTCAAACCAAGAATGATCTTCGATGCCGGAACTGCTGTGCGCTTCTCCGCCGAGCATTGCTCCATCAACTCGTGAATGGCCTTGCGGGCCGCTTCGCGTGCGCCTCGCGTGCCGCCGCTGCCCTGCAGCGTCATGCCCACCAGGCGGCTGGAGCGGGGCGCGTTCGGGCCCAGGTAATGGTCGATCTGGTTCACCTCGCACCCGAGCCCCAGGATAATCGCCGCCGCCACGTTGGGATGCGCCAGAACGCCGGACAGAGTGCGGCGCAACTGTGTGGCGTCCTCGCCGGCGGACATGCCGCAGCCTTCGCCATGGGGAAACGCGGCAATACCGTCGATGTTGGGCGGCAGTGTTTCGTTGAGGAAACTGGCGGCGATGAGCTCAGCGGTATGGGCCGCGCAGTTGCTGGCCGCCACCACCGCAATGTAATTGCGGGTTCCGACCCGGCCGTCATCCCGAGCGTAGCCCATAAATGTCGGCATGTTCGCCGGGGGCGCGGGAATCGGCTTGTCGCCTTCCGGGAACTCGTAATTCATTTCGAGCTCGCCATACGACACATTGTGCGTGTGGATGTGGTCGCCGATTTCAATCGTGCGGCTGGCCCGTCCGATCCGCTGGCCGTAGCGGTAAAGATACTCACCGGTCTCAATGCGCATCAGCGCGATCTTGTGGCCGGCGGGAATGGCGCTGTTGGCGCGAAGCTCATTGCCTTCGACGCGAATCGTCTGGCCGGCCGCGATAGGGACGCGTGCCACGGCGAGATTGTCGCTCGGGTGCAGGTGGATGGCTGAGTTCTCGGCCGTGGGCAGCTTTTGGATTTCGAGTAATTCCATGATGTCTTTTTTCCGTGCTCCTATTTCAGAAGCACCGATTCCGTGATCTGTTCGCCGGCGTGAACGTGCAGCTTACCGTTGGACGGATGAAACCAGAGACCTGTACCGTCGGAAATGGCCGGAAGTTGGGCGGCGCTGTCCACGTAAAATCCATTATCGTTCTCTTTGCCTTCGAGAAGTTTGCCAATGTGGACATGGGCGTGGCATTGCCGTCGGGCAATGTCGCCATTCATCGCTATGCCCCAGGCGGCGCCCCAGGTGTCGGTGGCTTTGGCGATGGCGGCGCTCCAGAGTTCGAGGCGCTCGGGTGCGCTCATGTGAGCCAGAGGATTGGCGCCGTCAAACGGGGCGCGGGGCAGGGCGAGCCAGCGATTGGGCTTGGCGGGGTCACTGTCACGCACGAGAATGATGCGCTCGGCGGCGTCGTGTTTGGCCGCTTCGATGCACAGGCTACAGGTCCGGAGTTCCGGGGTCGCCGGGCTTTCGAGACTGCATACGCAATCGCGCACGTCGGCCCGCAGCAGGCAGGCGGCCAGCAGAGCCGGCAAGAGGGCGGAACGCATTCAGCAACGATTATATGAAGAGGGGTGACGCCGCACTCCGAGGGTAACGCGGAGGGCGTGCGCCACCTCAGCCCGACACGATAAGATCAGAGATACGAATGCGGCCCGACCGAGCCGGGGAGATTGATTATTACGAGGAACTGGGGGTGGA
>Ga0302320_10028127_pt1 | contig 10805 bp, 7 predicted proteins | sample Bog_T0_3_FD_202130 | JGI IMG/M metagenome (GOLD analysis project Ga0302320, IMG submission 202130) | Peat permafrost microbial communities from Stordalen Mire near Abisko, Sweden - Bog_T0_3 | ecosystem: Environmental > Terrestrial > Soil > Wetlands > Peat | place: Sweden: Abisko, Stordalen Mire... | reverse complement strand
CCATCCGGGGCATCGACTCGGCCGCCGGCGCCGCGACCACCGGGATCTACGTCGATGACACGCCGATCCAGACCCGTCACCTCAACTTCGGTACCGTCAACCCGTATCCGGCCCTGTTCGACCTCGACCGCGTCGAAGTATTGAAGGGACCGCAGGGCACGCTGTTCGGCGCGGGCTCCGAGGGCGGCACCGTCCGCTTCATCACGCCGGAACCGAGCCTGACCACGTACTCGGGCTACGCCCGCGCGGAGTACGGCAAGATCGACGGCGGCGGCAGCAACTATGAGGCGGGCGCCGCATTCGGCGGGCCGATCATCGACGGCGTGCTCGGCTTTCGCATCAGCGCCTCGTTCCGCGAGGATGGCGGCTGGGTGGACCGCGTGGATTACGCCCGTCCGCCGAGCACCGTCGATCCCGCGAGCTTCGCGACGCTCTACAGCGGCAACCCGGTGGTCACGGGCACGACCGAAAAAAATGCTAACTGGCACGATACACAGACCTTTCGCGCAGCCCTGAAATGGCAACCGGTCGATGGGCTGAGCATCGAACCGTCGATCTATATGCAAACGCTGCACATCAACGACACCGGGGCGTACTGGCTCAACATGTCGAACCCGTCGGACAACGTCTACAACAACGGCAACGCTCAGCGCGATCCGAGCACCGATCCCTGGTACTTGGGCTCGCTCAAGGTGAGCTGGAACCTGCCCTGGGCCACCATCGTCTCCAATACCTCGTACTTCGACCGTCAGCAGCACTCGGTCTCGGACTACTCGCAGTGGTTCGACACGGTATTTTTCTATAACCAGTACCCGCCGGTCGGACAGGTCAACAGCTCCTACTTCACCGACCGTCAGAACAACATCAACGAAGAAATCCGGCTGAGCTCGGTGGATTCGAGTGCGCGATTGCAGTGGACCGCGGGCCTGTTCTATACGCACACGAACGAGGACTCGACGGAGTACGTGGTCAGCGATGCGGCCTGCGCCGGCAATACCTGTCCCGTGAGCGCGCCGGGATTACCCGTGGGCGATGAGACTTATTTGCAGCCGCGCTTTTCCATGCTCGACAAGCAAGCCGCAATATTCGGTGAAGCGAGCTACAAGTTCACCGATGTATTGAAGTTCACCGCCGGGCTGCGCTACTCGGATCTTCAATACTACGGCGTGGTACAGGAGAGGGAGCAAGGGTTGTTCGGCACCCTCAACGTGAACACGCCCAGCTCAGGCAGCTCAAGACCGGTGACGCCGCGCTTCGTGCTCAACTACCAGCCGAACACTGACAGCCTCTACTACGCCAGCGCCGCGAAGGGCTTCCGTCCGGGCGGCATCAATACGACGCTTCCGGACACTTGCTTTGCCGGCACGGGCGTCTCGCCGCAGGCAGCGGCAGCACCATTTTCCTCGGATTCATTGTGGCAATATGAGGTCGGCACCAAGGATTCGCTGTTCGACCGACGCATGACCGTCAGCGCGGCGGTCTATTACATCAAGTGGAAGAACATCCAACAATTCGTCTATCTGTCGTGCGGCCTCGGCATCGACTACAACACGGGCGAAGTCACGGGCAAGGGCGGCGATATCGAGATCCAGTGGCGGGCGCTCGATGCGCTCACGCTGGGTGTCACCGCCTCGTATACCGACGCTTCCTTCGATGACAACGTCGTACTCGGAACCAGCGACCGGGTCGTCACGGCCGGAGACCACTTACAGGCCTCTCCCTGGAACCTCGACATGACGGGGGAGTACGTCTGGACCGCGCCCGAGGTCAAACCCTATTTGCGCCTCGACTATCAGTATGCGACCGCGCAGAGAAGCCTCATCCCCTATACGGACCCGGCGAACAATCCCAATGCGGATGCGACGCTGCCGGGGCTGCCCGAGACCCGGGTCCTGAACCTGCGCGCCGGCTTTCGCTTCAACGGCGTCGACGTCTCGGTGTTCGCGAACAACGCGCTCAACTACCACACGCCGATTTTCGTGTCGCGCGACTTCAATGCGCCGGCATACGGCTTGCCGAATCTGAACACCAACTATTTCGGGCGCGGCTACGCCCCGCAGACCGTGGGAATCACGGGAACCTACCGGTTCTAGTCTGGCAGGCAGATGGTTTGGTGGGCGAAGAGCGCGTTAGTTGGCGCTCTTCGCCTGCCAAACTTCCATCATGTCCGGCGAGCCCTGGGCCCGGACTCCGTTGTCGGTCAAGATGTCATCGGTGGCTGCCAGCATGGCGGCACGAGCGAACACCAGGGCCTCATTGCCCTTCTGATCGAACTCGATGGTGACGAAGGGATCCTTTAGATCGCGCAGCAGAGCGACCAGGTGCTTGAGACTGCGCACGTGCGTGCCGTTGATGGAGTACACCACCGATCCCGTGGGGTTCGAGTAGCCGTTGGCGAGCTTGTGCGGAAAGAAGGGCGAGGAAATGACCACCAGCTCTTCGGTGTCGGCATCCGGCGCATCGAGAGCCCGCGTGATCAGAGGACTTTTGACGGCGCCCAAGAGCCGCAGTAGTCCGGCATTGTTTTCGATGTTGGACACGAATTGCCAGGTCGCCGCCGAAAACACCACCGGGCCGTACACGAAGTACGAGGGATAGCTGCCCTTCAAGTCGGCGACCAGGGTGGGATGCTCGGCCGACACGGGTAATTGAACCTGCAGGGTCTTGCCGGCTCTCACCAGCGTCAGCGGCACTTTGCCGTTGCTGGCCAGGTGTTGCACCTTGTAGGCGAAGCTGACTCGCAGGTCCTTGTCCAGCTTGATCATCCCCTGATTGTCGATGGGCGTGTCGCCGATGCGGGTCAGGACGTCCCATTCCTTCAGCGGATAGGCGGCGTCGCTCTTCTCGGGGCGGTGAACCACCATGCCTTCGACGGACTTATCCAGCTTGAGATAGTCGCGCAGCGCCGGATTTTCCAAAGTTTGCAACTCATCGTACATCGCAGGTTTGCCATGGTAGCGGCCGTCGGCGGCGATATCTTTGAGGAATAAATCGACTTCCTCGTTGGGGATGATGTAGCCGATGTTCTGCGTGTCGCCCCCCAGCTTGCTGAATGCGAGCCCGATCATCTTGTCGCCGGCGATCGCCGGTCCGCCGCTGTTCCCGGGATTGATCGCGGCGTCGACTTGGATGCGCAGGCCCGACACCGGATAGTTGTAAGCCACGAATTCGATGCGCGATACGATGCCCTTGGTAATGGACAGCGAACTGCCGCCGGTCGGAAACCCATAGGCCAGTACGGCGTCTTTGATTTGCGGCAGCTTGCTGGCCCGCGCGACGGGCGGGTGGGTATCGAAGAAGGTCGCATCGTCGAGTTGCAATACGGCCAGGTCGATGCCCGGAGCGACGGCCACGACGGTGGCCGGCAGTTTGTCGCCGGCCGCATTCGCCTGAATCTGTACCTGGCTGGCATACAGCACCACATGCGCATTCGTCAGAATGCGCCGGCCCTCGATCACCACGCCGGAGGCGGTTACTTCGCTCGGCGCCTGTTTGGTCCAGGGCTTGAAGGGATCCGGGTAGCGCATGGTGGCGAACACCTTCACCACCGAATTCTCGATGGCCGGCGCCCGATCCGCATCGGCCGCGCGCGCCGTGGCACCGAAGGCAGTGGCGCCGTTCAGGCCGCAAAATAAAATCAGGCTGACCAGCTTGAGCCGCTTCAGAAATGTCATGTGCTATGGAGTCCTATTTTCCGTCGACTGAAAAGGCGAGCAGGGTGTTGCCCGAGTTGACGTACACCGTGCCGTTCACGATGGTCGTCCCACCGTGATCCAAGGGACCGCCGCTCGCCCTGATACCGTTCTTGGTTTGAAATTCCTTTGCCGTGTCGTAGTCCCAGAGAATTTTGCCGTCGATGGTGGAATAGGCCCGCAGGTGCCCATCCAGGGAGCCCGAGAAGGCACTCCCCGGCATGACCGTCACCGCCTGCGCCTCTCCATGCGAACAATTGTGTTCTCCCCAGGCGCAGGCAGGCTGCGGAGATGGGGCGTGCCAGCGCGCGACGCCGGTCTTGATATCGAGCGCCGTCAAACTTCCGGAGGCATTCTCAGGTTGCGCCAACACACCGGAGACCGCGACATACAGATTGCGATGATCCGCCGCGCTGCCCCAGGCAACCCCGCCCGGGGCTCCTGCCACTCCGGGCGGCCCGATCGAGCTGCCCATGCCCGCGGGAGCGGCCGCGCCGCTGTCGCCGAGTTTGGTCTGCCACAAAATTTCGCCGCCATGATCGGGATCCAAGCCGTATACCACGCCGGACTTTTGACCCGCCAACAGGACTTGATTGCCGGTGGTGAGTGTCCGCAATACGGGTGCGCTCGCGAAACCGGTTGCCGCCGCTCCGGCATCCGGTCGGCTCAATTGCTTGACCCAGCGCAATTTGCCGTCGGCCAAGTCGAAGGCCGCCACGGCGTCTGTCAAAGCCTGTTCGAGGCCGGTCGCCGAGCCGCCGGTCGCGACATACAGTACGTTGCGTTTGGTATCGATTGTCGGTGACGAAGCAATATTCGCGCCCGCGGGACCGAATTGCTGGATGCCGGCGCTGTTCTTGCGGGTCGGCTGCGGCTCCTCGAGCACGGTGTAGCTCTTCCACACCAATCTGCCGCCGGCAATGTCGAGAGCAGCCACGCTGCCGCGAAAAGTGCAGCAGCCATAACTCGGATTGGCAGCAGCGCTCTCTTCGGTCGAGGACACGGTCACATACAAGCGGTCGTCGTACACCACCGGCGCGCCCACGATTCGCGCCATCGGATGAGTATCCACCCGGGTTTTCCACAGCAGAGTCCCTCTCTGTGCGTCCAGCGCGTAGACGGTGCCCGTATCGTCACCAAAGAAGGCCGCGCTCGGCGCCTTGATGACATCCAGATGCGCCAGCGTCCGCTTCAGCTTTCTCGGCAGAGCGACGATTTTCGTGCGCGCCAGCTCGCCGATGGTGATTGCCGTGCGGCTGCCTGCGCCCGCGTCATAGGTCCAATAGGTACAGCCCGTGATGGCATCGAGCGAGTAGACGCGGCCGGCCGAACTCGTGACGAACAATCGTCCGTCCACCACCGTGGGCTGACCGAATTCCGTGCCGCCCTGGTAGCCATAGGCCCATTTCACCGCCAGTTTCGCTACGTCATTGGCGCGTATCGCCGGTTCCGGTTGGTATCGCGTATTGTCCAGATCGCGGCCCCAACCATTCCATTGCACGCTGCCGAGCGCGACGGGTCCTGCGGAACTCGAACAGAGGTTCTTTTCCGCGATCATCGCCGGGGCAGCGGCGGGCACGGCGGCCGGCGGCGAATTATCCGCCAGCGCGAGGCTCACCGCGCCGCCCAGCAGCAGCGCGCTCAGTGCGCACAACGGCACGTGTGTTCGCCCTGCCTGCGCTTGGCTCCCCATGGATCAGCGCTTATCTATGGACAGGTAATCTCGCTGAATGGGACCGGTGTAGAGCTGGCGCGGCCGGCCGATTCTCATATTGGGATCCGAGACCATTTCCTGCCAATGCGCCACCCAGCCCGCGGTGCGTGCGATCGCGAACATCACGGTGAACATGGAACGCGGAATTCCCAGCGCGCTATAGATGATGCCGGAGTAGAAATCGACGTTCGGGTACAGCTTGCGCGACACGAAGTACTCATCCTGGAGCGCGATTTCCTCGAGTTTCAAGGCCAGTTCGAACAGCGGGTTGTCGGTGCGGCCCAGCTTCTCCAGTACCCGGTAGCACATGCCGCGAATGATCTTGGCGCGCGGATCGAAATTCTTGTAGACGCGGTGGCCGAAGCCCATCAGGCGCACGTGATCGCTCTTATCCTTCACGCGCGCGAGAAATTTATCGATATGCGCCACCGAGCCGATTCCGTCCAGCATGTCGAGTACGGCTTCGTTCGCGCCGCCATGCGCGGGGCCCCACAGCGCGGATACACCGGCCGATATGGCGGCGTAGGGGTTTGCTCCGGTGCTGCCGGCCAGGCGCACCGTCGAGGTGCTGGCGTTCTGCTCATGATCCGCGTGCAGAATGAACAGCAGATCCAGCGCTTCGGCCGCCACCGGATCGATGGCATAGGGTTCGCAGGGAACCGCGAAGAACATGTTCAGCATGTTCGCGCAATAACGCAGATCGTTGCGCGGATAGATGAAAGGTTGTCCGAGCGTGTGTTTGTAGGCCGCCGCGGCGATGGTCGGCAATTTCGCGATGATTCGATGCGCGAATATTTCCCGATGCCGCGGATCTTCGATGTTCATGGTGTCGTGATAGAACGCCGCCATCGACGCGACCACGGCGGACACCATGGCCATGGGATGCGCATTGTGATGAAACCCCTGGAAAAAACGCAGCAACTGTTCGTTGACCATGGTGTGTCGCATGATCGAATTCTGGAACGCGCAGAGTTCGGCTTTCGTCGGCAGAGTGCCGTTGATCAAAAGATTGGCGACTTCGAGAAAGCTCGACTTCTCCGCGAGTTGCTCCACCGGATAGCCGCGGTACAGCAGCATGCCGGCGTCGCCGTCGATGTAGGTGATTTTACTTTCGGTGCTGGCCGTTGCCATGAAGCCGGGATCGAATGTGAATACCCCCTGCTCCTTGGTCAGATTGGAAATATTGAGTACATCGGGCCCGATCGTTCCGGAGATGGCGTCCAGCAGACTTGTCTTTCCGGTATCGAGATTCTTGAGTTCGTATTTCTTGCTCATGCGCCTTTCCGACGGGGATGTATGTTCGTTCGATTGCAAGCCCGCAGCCTTGCACGGTCGTACATCGGAATCAAGGGAGCCGCACTCGTAGCGCGCACGGATGCGTACGCGCGAACCCTGTGAGATCCGCGCGCGCAACCGATTTAACGAACCCGCGAGTTTTAGGCTTTCGCCGCTACCGCATACTTCTTGCGGAATTTATCGACACGGCCGCCGGTATCCACAATTTTCTGCTTGCCCGTGTAGAACGGATGGCAGTTGGAGCAGACTTCGACCTGTAGATCCTGGCCGATGGTCGAGCGAGTCTCGAACTTATTGCCGCAGGTACAGGTAACCGCGATGACGTTATATTCTGGATGGATGCCGGCTTTCATAGGAACCTCGGATGTCAGTAGCGGCAGAATCGACGAGCCCTTAAAGGTGCGCATCGCCACGCCTGGGTCCCGCGCTTTTCTGGTTCGGCCCTGAGGAGGGCTCCACCTAAAAGCGGGCCGGTAATAGTATCCGAGGGCTACATGCTCCACAAGATCGTTGACATAAGCCCTTGTAGGACAACCTCTTACAGGTTGTCCACAAAAACTGTGGATAAGTCTGTGGATGACAGGCCAGTCGCTTCAACAAGACAGCGGAATTTCGAGTAATTGTTAACTTGGTCAAAAAATAGACAAGTCACTTTATTGTTATATTACAGTGGCTTATGAGATGCATCTGACCTACGTTGACTGCAATGTGCTGTAGGTGCCCCTTTGTGCGAGGTCCGGCCGCTGGTGTGCATAAGCTTAGGCCAGAAAACTCGCCTGCAGATCATTTAGGAAGCGGCGGCCCAACTCGGTAGGACACCAAGCGCCCGCCCGCTTCGCCAACAGGCCGCGTTCCTCGGCCTTCCCCAGCCGGCCAGCCACCGAATCCAGTTCCAGCCCGGTTCGGTGCCGGTAGTCCTCCACGGAAAAGCCCTCATTCAGCCGCAAAGCATTCAGCATGAATTCGAAGGGTAAGTCCGCGACGGCAATGAATGCGCTTTGGCCAATGGTTGTTGCGTGTCGTGTATCTGCCACGCCCGCACGCCGCGCCTGTTCCTGGTACTCACGCGGTTGCTTAGGCTTGGTCGTACGCAAAATCCGCTGCGGCAGCTCGAGACTCAATTTTCCGTGAGCGCCCGCACCGATCCCTAGGTAGTCGCCGAACAGCCAGTAATTGACGTTGTGCCGGCAGCGGCGCCCCTCGCGTGCATAGGCCGACACTTCGTACTGCACATACCCCGCCTCGGCCAACATCCGCTGACCGGTGGATTGAATCTGCCAGGCGGCATCCTCATCCGGCAAGGGCGGCGGCCGCGAATGAAACACCGTACCCGGCTCGAGCGTGAGCTGGTAGTAGGAAATATGTGCCGGCGCCAACGCGCACGCGATACGCACATCTTCCGCCGCCTCTTCAGCGGTCTGTTGCGGCAGCGCGTACATCAAATCCAGATTGAAATTGTCCAGCCTCGCCGCACGCAATTCCGCAACGGCGCGATGCGTGTCATCCGCCGAGTGAATACGGCCCAAAAGCTCGAGCGCGCGTGTCGAAAATGTCTGCGCACCCAACGACACCCGATTGATACCGGCATCCCGGTATCCCGCGAATCGTCCACGCTCGATGGTCCCCGGATTGGCCTCCAAGGTGATTTCCACATCGTCGCCAAACGCCACGCGCAGCCGCAAAGCCCCGAGTAGTCGGCTGAAATCCTCGGGCTGGAACAACGAGGGCGTGCCGCCGCCGAAAAACACCGTATCGATCCGGCGGCCCGCCAAGCGCGGCAGCTCCAGGTCGAAGTCACGAATCAAGGTGTCGATGTACGACCCATCGGGCGCGGCCGACTTCAATTGATGCGAGTTGAAATCACAGTACGGACACTTGCGCACGCACCAGGGCATGTGCACGTACAAAGCCAGGGACGGGTCCGGCATCCCCGGCGATGCCGCGCGCGATAGCCGCATCGCGTGGTTCGCTTGCGGCAGCGCTTCGCTCACGACGGATTAAGTGCCGTCAGCTGATCACGCAAAGCACGCAAAGCCTTGCCCCGATGACTGATCAGATTCTTATGCGCCGGCTCGAGCTGCGCGGCTGTCACGCCGAGATCCGGCAGCCAAAAATACGGATCGTAGCCGAAGCCGCCCGAACCCCGCGGCGTATCGACAATGATGCCTTCCCAGACGCCTTCGGCCATCAGCGGCGCCTCGTGCGGGACTCCCGTGACGAAAGCCAGGGCGCATCGATAGCGAGCCACGCGCTGCTCCCGGCACATGCCCTGCAACGCGTCCAAAAGTTTTGCGTTGTTGGCGGCATCGTCGGCGGCCGCCCCCGCGTAGCGAGCCGAATAAATGCCCGGCGCTCCGCCGAGCGCATCAACCTCGAGTCCCGAGTCGTCCGCGATGGCGGCGACGTCCGGCGGTGAAGCGCCCCCGAGTCCGGCGGCCAGTGCCGCCGCTACGGCATGCCGGGCCTTCAGCACTGCGTTCTCGGCAAAGCTCGCCCCGGTCTCTTCAGGTGCAGCGACTCCCAACTCACCGAGGCTGTGCAAATCGAAGGGCAAGCCCGCCAGTAATGCGCGGAACTCTCGCAGCTTGCCCGGATTGCCGGTAGCGACTATGAGCGGACTCAAGCGGCTCGAGCGCTCTGCTGCGCGGCATGCAGGCGCGCGATGCCGGAAGTCGCGAGATCCAGCAATTGGTCGAGCTCATGACGTCGAAACGCATGGCCCTCCGCCGTCCCCTGCACCTCGACGAAGGCTCCGCCGCTGTTCATCACCACGTTCATGTCCGTCTCGGCGTTCGAGTCCTCGGCATAATCCAAGTCGAGCACGGGCGTGCCCCGGTAGATGCCCACGGACACGGCAGCCACCTGGCCGTGCAGCGGGTTCGCGCTAATGGCCCGTCGCTTCAGCAAAGTGTCGATGGCATCCGCCAGCGCCACAAACCCGCCGGTAATGGCCGCCGTTCGAGTGCCGCCATCCGCCTGCAACACGTCGCAGTCGATGGTCACCGTGCGTTCTCCCAGTCCTTTGAGGTCGACCACCGCCCGCAGCGCCCGGCCGATCAGGCGCTGAATTTCCTGTGTGCGGCCGGTTTGCTTGCCTCGCGCCGCCTCGCGGCCCGAGCGCGTATGAGTGGCGCGAGGCAGCATGCCATATTCGGCGGTCACCCAGCCCTGAGCCTGGCCGCGCAGAAAGGCGGGCACGCTGTCTTCGATACTGGCCGTGCACAATACCCGGGTTGCGCCGAATCCGACCAGCACCGACCCTTCCGCGTGCTTGGTGTAGCCCCGGACGAAACTCAGTTCTCGTAACTCGTCGGCAGCCCGGCCGCTGGGCCTGATGCTCATGCCGCCCGCCAGCGCAGCGCCGCCGCACTGGTGTTATCGCTGTAGGGCGCGGACGCCTCCACCGCCTGAGTTCCGAGATCGGTCAGCGATTCCCGCAGCGGCTTGCCCGCGGTCTGCGCGAAGCGCACGAAATCCTGATCCCGCAAGTTGGCCCACAAACCATCGGTACACAGCAGCAACACGTCGCCCGATTTGAGCTTGCGCCGCGTCGATATGCTCATCTCCGGCAAAGCCGCATCTCCGCCCAAACAACACTCGACATAATTTCGCATGGGATGTCCGTGAACCTCGGCCTCGGTGATCAGGCCTTCGCGCAGCAGCACTTCGACGTGACTGTGATCGCGAGTGCGCTCCAGTACCTGAGTCTGCCGCAATTGATAGATGCGGCTGTCGCCGACGTGCGCCCAGTAAGCCGCGGAATCCTGGACCAGACACAGAGCGCAGGTGGCGCGCGGGCGCGCCTCGACGCTCAAGCCCGCCCCCAGCTTCACGACTTCCTCGTGCGCCCGGCCCAGCGACAAGTGCAGAAACCCCAGCGGATCGAAAATGGGATGCGGTGTCTGCCAGAAGGCTTCGAGCAAAGTCGCCAGCGCCGTTTCGGCTGCGCGCGCGCCCTCCGCATGGCCGCCCATGCCGTCGATCACCACCAACAGCACGGCGTTATCGGCGGCGGCCCCCGCAACTCGGTCCTGATTTTCCTCGCGGTGGCCGATGAGGCTGACATCCGCGGTTTCGATATGCAATGTCTGCTCCCCGGCTTC
>Ga0302320_10028126_pt1 | contig 10805 bp, 14 predicted proteins | sample Bog_T0_3_FD_202130 | JGI IMG/M metagenome (GOLD analysis project Ga0302320, IMG submission 202130) | Peat permafrost microbial communities from Stordalen Mire near Abisko, Sweden - Bog_T0_3 | ecosystem: Environmental > Terrestrial > Soil > Wetlands > Peat | place: Sweden: Abisko, Stordalen Mire... | reverse complement strand
TCAGCCCCTTTGCCCTCTGCCGCAAACTGCTCATCAACGCTTCCCGATCAGCCTACGAGCAACTGCTTCTAATGCGGGCTACTGCGTAACATCAGTTATCAGGAACAAGATATCTATTTGGCAAAGGCCACGGCGGTTCCCATGCTCTGGGATGTGGCTAGCATCATTTTGGAAACAGGGATGAGGCCCGAGGAAGTCTGCGACATTCAGCCGGGGGACGTTCATTTGGACCAGAATTACTTGGACATCCCTCGAGGAAAGACAACGGCGGCGAAGCGCCGCGTCAGCTTTACGCAAACCGTAGAAAGAAAACTGGCGGCCCGCGTGGCGGAATGCAAGGGATTTTACCTGTTCCCTCACGACGACGATTTGAACCATTAGATCGCATGGAATTCTCCTCCACGGCGAATCAATTAAGCTGCTCGATGACGTGATGAGGGCGGCTCATGCCGACCCGAAAATCCGAATCGCCCAGCACTGATTTACCATCGATTTCGCGGTGCGACTAGATCATGGTCGAGGCGACGATTTTGTCGGGACCGGTCATTCCGGGTCAGTAGGGTAGACTTGGTGAGTTGGGTCATACCAGAGGATCTCGAACTGGGCGAGTTGCCGAAACCCCCAAAGGCGCCTTATATTCCCCAAGCGAAACCTGAAAATAATATACGAGTACAACTCCAATTCAACGAGTCGATACTGGGCTTCGTCGCAGATTTGCTCGACGTCCATGTTGTGGTGCATTTTATGGCGTGAGTGCTCAGAGCCCGACACCATGCTGTCGCGACGTTCTCAAGGCAAGGGACCGCCTTACTTCAAATTCGGCGGGATCTGGTACCCCAAAGACGAATTCGATTCATGGGTAATGCACCAGATTCAGAGAGGAAGTGATTCAGATGTCGCTGAGGAAGAGGAACGGGAATTGGCATTACCGGTTCGAGTACAAGGGGCAGGAGTACACGGCCAACACCGATTTGGCCGCCACACCACAAAACATGAGGGAGGCAGGGGAGATCGAGACGGACGCACTGAAGTCGTTGAAGCGAGGAAAACGTCCGGCCGCGCAGATTAAGGTCATCACGTTTCGTGACGCAGTTGTTGAATTCTTACCTTGGGCCAAAGGAGAGTATCGCGCGCACCAGAGCAGCTTCAAGCGCATCAAGACAAGTCTTTCAAGTGCACTTGTATTTTTCAATAAGGTTCCGGTGAGCGCCATCGATTCTGCCAATCTGGACGATTACAAAACTTGGCGTGCCACTGTTCACGAGGTGCGGGATATCACGATCCGGCATGATCTTCACGCGATGAGCATCTTCTTTGCTTATGCAATTCGCCACCACTGGGCCGTGAGCAGCCCGATCGATGAGATCGAGATCCCTTCTGATGAGGATGCGGAGCGGATTCACGTGATCACGCAGGATGAACAGGAGGAGTACTCCAAACGCGCCATTGGTAATCCCAATCTGTATGACGTGATTCGTCTGATGCTGAATCAGGGGGTTCGCCCTGAAGAGGCTACGGCACTGACCAAACCGGACGTAAATTTCGACACGAACCAGATCTTTATCTCGTCCGGCAAGACGAAGGCAGCCAAGCGTTATCTCGATATGACTTCGGAGACGAAGAACATCATGGAAAGCCGGATGAAGGGTGATTCTCGCTGGATCTTCCCATCCTGGAAGAAGCCCGGGGATCACATTGGTCGGCTCAACTCGGCTCATGACCGTCTCGTTGCAAAGGCCGCGAAGGAGGACGTTGAGATTGGCTTTGTGATGTATGATTTCCGCCACACATTCGCTACGGTTCTCGCTCAAACGGGAACTGACTTATCAACGCTGGCCTCGATTTTGGGTCATAGGTCCACCCGTTGTGTCCACAAGTATATCCACCCCACGGCGGAGCACAAGAAGTCGGCAATGAAACGCTATGATCGAAAATTGAAGCAGTCGAGCAAGCAAACGAAGCACCCCGCTAAGCCGTGGCGGATTCACCTGCGGAAAAGGGATTGGCACTATTGGATACCAGTGCCGCCCATCCGCCATAACGATCTTCACGGTCACAACCAAAGCACCAATAGCTGGCCCTGGCTCTGAGCCCAGGGCCAGTTTTTTTCAGCCAGAAAATGTCCAGAATGGCGTGTCAGCTCTTGTGCCCGGAGGAGGGAAACGCTTGCTTTCGGGGTGAGGAAACGGCAGAATTTCGGTCCGGTTTTGGTCCGACCCCCAACAGGAAAACGGACGAAAAAGGACGAAAAGACACGAAGATTCACGAAAAAGACACACATGAAAAAAGGAGGGATTTCGTACTTAAATTATAGAATGTATTGATTTTGAAAGGAAAGTTTTGGAGGCGCGGGCCGGGATCGAACCGGCGCATAAAGGTTTTGCAGACCTTTCCGAGCCCCTTGTGCCGGTTGGTACTCGGTTCGCTCCTCTAGTATTTTCAAGGGGTTATTGGCCACTGCTTCCAACCCATCCAACCCCATCTAAACCGGCACCCGCTACAGTATCCGCTACAGTCTCCGCTACAGTCTCCCGCTCCGTCCTGCTCTCTTCGATGGCCACAGTCTACTTTGCCCCACCTGTGCCATAGAGCTATTGCAGCGCAGGATGGGGTTTGAACGCACAGAAACTGTTTGTAATCGCGGGGAAGCCCTATGGCCTCCTTTGGGAACCTCGAAAACGTTGTGAGGGTTCGAGAGCGTTGTGCGATATTACACTAATCCCGAACGGGTTCTGGCTGGCTGCACCGGCCCGATTGCCGGAGTCTTGAGGTTGTCTCTACCCCACCCTGTCGCAAAGCCTCTGACGGGTTTTTGTAGTTTAATGGCAGAATAAATATGGCAGAAAAATCGGAACCAAAAAAATGGATCAAAAGTTGAACACTTCCGCCAGCGACCTCGTGCCCTGCTCGCTGCCGGTTTGCCTCTGGCTCACTAGCAGGCTCGGCAATGGGCGAGAATCCAGCCCGGACGCACAGAGAGCGGCTTGCTAGCGCCTGCAAGTCGTCTTGCCCTACTTGGGGACGTTTCGGGGAGTTGGAACGGTTCTGGCGGGCTTCCCGCTTCCAGTAGAGAAACCTGCGCACTCTGCGCAGTTCTCAAGCGAAAGGGCAAGAAGTGAAGCCCATTCCGGCACACTCAGGCAGCGGAATCGTTTTCAAAATATGGGTAACGTAGTGGTAAATTCGGCGTAATACTTTGCTATGCCAATGGAGATTTGGAGGCCGGAAAAATGGCCGATTGAATTCAAAGACGACTGAACAGTTCAGGCAGGCTCGTCTTCAGGCCCTTAGCAACCTTTTCGATGTTCACCAGTGAGACATTCCGCACACCACGCTCGATTCCGCTGTAGTATGTCCTGTGCATCCCGCAACGCTCTGCCGCCTCTTCCTGGACGATTTCCTGTTCCTCGCGGATGCGACGGATTGCACGGCCAAACCGGATGCGAATATCGAGCAGCATTGACTTTGATCTTCATGGCCTGTAGTCGATGCGTACACACCCGATGAGTCACATTGATGTAGACTGGGTGCGCATAGTACTTGCGAGAATCGCTGTTTGCGGAAGAACGAAAGAGGCGGCAAATGAATGCACGATCCATGAGCCTTTGGGCAGCCTTGGCACTTTTGTTGGGATCGGCGGGAGCATCCGCACAGTTAAAGTCAGCCTCAGTTAGGCCTTCTGAGAGCTTCGAGACCCTCCAAAAACTAGCCGCCAGTGGCGATGCCAGCGTGCAATTTGATCTTGGCTTGCAGTACGCGATGGGCTTCATCGTCCCCAAGAACTGTGCATTGGCAATGACGTGGTATCGTAAGGCTGCCGACCAAGGCAACGCCGCAGCGCAGACAGAATTGGGTGCAACATACGCATGGAAGGACATTTGGTCATGTAATTCCGCGTTAGGCATTCCTCGTGATAACGGAGAAGCGGCAGTCTGGTTTCGCAAGGCGGCGGAACAAGGCAGAGAAGATGCTCAATGCTTCCTTGGCGAGTTATACAACGACGGTGACGGCTTGCCTCGGGATTATGTTCAAGCCGCCCTGTGGTTCCGCAAGGCCGCCGAGCAGGGAAGCGCCTCTGCGCAGTGGCGTCTTGGCTGGCTGTACGAGAGCGGACAGGGGATTCCGAAAGACTACACACAAGCAGCCGTCTGGTACCGCAAAGCTGCCGAGCAGGGTTTCACCGAAGGACAGTTCTATCTTGGCGGGTTATACCACGACGGCGAAGGTGTGCCACAGGACGACGCGCAGGCGGCATTCTGGTGGCGGAAAGCTGCGCAAGTGGGTCTTGCCGCTGCACAAAACAACCTTGGCGAGTTATACGACTACGGCCACGGCGTGCCACAGGACTACACTCAGGCAGCCACCCTGTATCGCAAGGCTGCCGAGCAAAGTGATACCGCGGCACAATACAACCTTGGTAGGGCTTATTTCACAGGCCACGGTGTACCCAAGGATTATGGGCAAGCATACTTCTGGCTGGATATTGCAGCGACCGGGAAGATCGAAGGTTCCGAGCAGAAGGATGTTGAACATGACCGAGACTTGGCCGCATCTCATCTCTCACAAGCTAATTTGACCCAGCTACAAAAGAGGGCGCGGAAATGGTTTGAGGACCACCCCGTGAGGCCGTGAAGATTTGAAGGCTCTTTGATGACGACTACGGCTCTTTAAGAAACGGGAATTGCGCCGCCGGATTACAGGAATGAAGGTGTGAGAATGGCCCTGTTATTTCAAGAAAAAGATGAAATTGATCGAGAAATTGAGAAGAGTCAGCGGCGTCTTCCTGTTGGCTCTCTTGCCGCGATTGCTTTCTTCGCGGTATTCTTCGGGGTCGCTGATCTGCTGAGCGGCATTTCACTCAAGGAATACGAAGAGACAATCGCCGTTTGCATCGCAACTGTCTTCGCGTTTTGGCTAATCTCTCCTCTTTATGGGGAATTGCGGTTTCGCGCAAAGGAGACCTATGGCAAGGTGTCTGCGATTGAAGAAGCGATGAAAGTTTCAAAGGAACACCACGCGGAATTCCTACAGAGGCTCACAGCTATAGAGGAAAAGATGACTGAAATTCAGGGCACTGGTCGAAACTAGGCCTCACAGCGTTCGAACTCGCTGCCCGCTGGTGAGGTTCCTGCACTATCGAAAAGTGGAAAACGGCTGCCAGCCGAGAGCAGGCGCGTCCTGGCCCCTCGACCAGTGGCTTTACGGGCTTATCACAGCACGGGGCTACTGCGTGCGTAACGTGTTTGCATGGCGCGCAACACCCTGCGATACTTCCAACCATTGATTTTCGCTTTGAAAATCCCACCCCGTGTACCGTATATGGAGGCACAGAAAATGAACAGCCGTTCATGGGAAGAAACTGACGGCGGCAAGTTATTGAGAAAGTGGTTCCAGTCATCTTGCGAGATTAATGCATCGTCCGCTGGAAGCTCTTCCAAGCACTTTGCCATAAAGAAAGGATTGATTACTGAGTTGCGCCCAGACTTTATTCGCATCGAAGGTCCGGGCGCAGACGGACTATGGGTCGAAATGGTCCTATCGGATGACGTGATCTTTGAGGACGTTGCAAGCGCGGAAATCTTCAAATCAATCCCAACGCTCGAAGGGGAGGTATATGGGGAGCAGTTGCTAATGTCAGCGCGTTCGGAAACTTGGTTTCTGACGGGGCCAGTAGAGATTGAAGGAAAATAGGTTTGTGTCACAAGCTGTTCCTGTGCGAAGATTCGCTTGTGGATGAGCGAACCGAATGACCGGGGCTGGCACCCCGGCGTTTCCTTCTTCAATCTACTTTCCGAAGAACAGGCTTTCCAGCGCTTCCTTGCGGAACTGCCATTGCTCCAATTCTGTTCCATCGCGCCGCAGGATGCACCGCCCCTCGTTATTTAGTCCTACCTCGGCACACCAGTCAGTTTCGCTGGCTGGTTGGTGGCTGACGATAATCTGATCCTTGCAGGCATTGATTCGAGTAACGACACGGGGCAAGCAGCCAAGCCGCCCGATCACGAGTGTGAAGCCGTCTGAAGCAAAAGTCGCCTGGAAACTCTCTTCGGGAGGGAGCTTTCGGACCTCGTTGATGACCTTTACGTCACTCAGGACTCCTTCGCAAATCTCATTGAACACTTGGGCCACATTGCAGGCCGCCCGCTTAGCCACCCAATCCAAGTGCTGAGGAATCGTTGCCATTTGCCATACATCGTAGCACGATTCGCCAACGAACCATGCTACGTCACCGCTTCGCGCGTCGGAAGCTCGCGATGATGTAACATCCTTGTGAATCGGCTAGGGTAGCTCCCGAATGGGCAGGCTTTCCCGGCTTGCCCTGCAAGCGCACCTTTGCTCCGACTGGGAATTGCTCGGCGGCAGTCATTGCAGTGTCTTATGTGGATCATCAAGGGCCACAACGCAGCCGCAAGCCTCCAGACGTGCGAGCAGGCCGGACAATCCCCAGCCTCCATCCAACCGGTCTTTTCCGCTCAATCGAGCAGCCAACTGCATCAGCGTCGTGCGGATGAATTTCTCGGTATTTGTGACGGTTGAGCATTCCGACAATCGGACCGGTGCATCCTTCGGGGACCACGAGACAAGCCGGACACCGGCAGGCATGGCCGGTCTGCGGGCAAGTTCGGCAAGTAGTTCCGCCTTATTCTGGCGTAGCTCTTGCATAACCGATGCGGCGGCTTCCCTCGGAATAATTCCCAAGCGGTCACCATCGACCATGAATCGACCACCAGCCGACTCGACAACTTGAATCAATTCCAAGGCCGCGCTCACAGCCAAACCTCCTCCGATAAATTCGCTCCTGGCACCTCAGAATTGAGGGGAATTTCCGCTTTTGCAGGAACAAGCAATTCGTCAGTCTTTACGCACTGTTCGACAAGAAAGGAAATACTTGTTCCCTTGTTCCCGTCGATGTTACGGATAGCGGGAACAACCTTTTTTTCATTCCCGTTCGGCTCTTCGGACGCGCCCTCATTTAGTATCTTGTTCCCAGTTTCTTCCAGCGGAATGGGAACAAGGGAACAAGCTTTTTCATAGCGGTATGGTTCGCCCCGTTTCCCGCCTCCCGAACGAGCAATTTTCCCATTGCCGGTTAGCTCGCGCAGCGCCCGTCGCTTGACAGTGGTTTTTCCCTCGATAGCGCAGTTAATTTCCGGCTCCGTCATCGACTTTTCAGCCAAGGCTCTCAGAATTGCCGCGCCAACGTTTGCAACCTCGTAACTCTCCCGGAGTCCACCCAAGAAAAGCAGTCGCGTTGCCGGATCGAACCTCAGGACAGTTTCCGGCAAGTCAATTCCGATGCGCTGAACTGTTTGCACCGTACGATAAGACTCAGTTCGCCTCATTACCATCAGCGTAGAGACCGCCCCGCCCAGCGCAGTGCTACCGATGGGCGCGTCGATAGCCTCAGCCTTTGCCATTTTGCTCGAATGGTGGAGACAGAGAATATGCGTTCCTGTTTGCCGCGCTATGTCTATCAATGGGCCCAGCGCCGAATAGGTTTCTGCGTATGCGTTCCCGTCTTGGATGCGAACCAATCGGAACAAAGGATCGACTACGAGCAACACCGGATTCTTCTCCTGAAGGATTGTCACCACGTCCTGGACTGTCCCGGCATCGGCGATCTGAATATCCTCACTCCCGGTTGCTCCCATTGCGCGAAAATCAGCGGCCACATCCTCGGCTCGTTCTTCCAAAGCAAGATAAACAATCGCGCCCTGTTTAACGGGCCAGCCAAGGAAGTTCTCTCCCCTTGCCACGGCCAAGGCAAGGTTTCGCGCAAAGGTAGACTTTCCGCATTTTGGCTTGCTTGCAATGATTGAAACGCTCCCCGCTACCAGACGCCCTTGCAAAACATAGTCCACCGGAACCACGGGCCGTGAAAGCAAGTCGCCTAGCCCAACGAGTTGGAGACCGCCTTTTGTCACTTCGCCGGGTTTTCGCATCTTCGCCTCTGGTCCGGGTTGTTGGGCATACCGCGATACGTCGCACAGTGCGGCATGGTCCCTTGCTGTGGCACTCGCATTGACGGTCATTATCGGCGGTCCTCAAGGGCTACCATATTGCCCGATGCGCTGCCGGTTCCTCGTGCGCCCTGAACATGCGCGGCGGGTTCCGGGTTGCAGGATGCGAGGAACGCTTGCAGGTCGCTCTGGCGGATCATGGTCCGGCTGCCTACTTTCGTTCGGCGCAGCTTACCTTTGGCCAACCATGCGTGAACAGTCCATTTGCTGATGCCGCCAAGAAATGCGGCTGCGTCTTCAACTGAGTACAGCTTCTCTGAGTTCATGCAGTCTCCCTTTGCTTGCAAAAGAATGCGAGTGGTTCCACTTGCGTACAAGCCCATGCATGTGACACTATACCAGTCATGAGTCCTGTTAAAGACACGAAGAGGTCACAGAGTAAAAAGAGAGCTGGACCTCCAAAGAAAAGAACTGTTCCGTTGCCGCTTGAGATTGTTTTTCGGCCAGATGCGCGGGGAACATACGATCCGGGAAAAGCAGAATGGGTCAATGCCGAATGCGAGTCCTATAACCCGATGAAAGGCGGCTTCGTTGGTGAATACGTGCGGTTTGAATTCGTTCCGCATGACCCGGAAGACGTTTTGACGTTTCCTCTTTCCGATGTTGAAGATCCGTGGCTGTTGAGGAATGGGATTCTTTTTGGTGATGTTGACGCTGCCGAAATGTTGGATTTTTTCACGAGCAGTGAAGGGCGGTGGGGAGTCGGTCTGGATGATCTCTTGGTGCCCAAAGACAAGTTTCCCAAAGATTGTGATTGGTGGACGGCCCGCGACCTGCTGCGTGGGGAGTACATGGAATGGCGTTCTCTTATCCGGGACGCGATGAGCTTAAAAATGAACGAATGGCCAAAATTGAAGGCAAAATTCCCCGCTCGCAAAGTGGACATTTTGTGCGAACCGATGGCGCTTTCTGTTGAGTGGCAGAGTGGGCGACCAATCGGAGTCATTGGCTGTAGGGGAATTCTCCGTGCGCTGATAGCAACGCTCCAGATAGATGCCTTGATTGGCGCGGAGTATCGGTTCTGCGCCTGCGTGGGATGTCCCAAAGCGTTCAAGGTCAAGCGCAAAGACCAGAGGTACTGTGACGAAGATTGCAAACATCGGCAAGTTGTCAGAGATGGGCGAGAGAGGCAACGCAAGGCACTCGAACAAGCCAAAGCGCGAGATATGAAGCGGAGGGGAAAATGAGCATTTTCAAGCGTGGCAGTGTGTACTGGTATCACTTCCTATTCAACGGGGAACACGTCCAACGCAGCACGAAACAGGGGAACCCGCGCACGGCCCGCCAGATCGAAGCGGCATTCAAGACGGCCCTTGCCAAGGGTGAAGTCGGCATTATCGAGCGCAAGAAGGCTCCCGGATTCAAAGCAGCCATGCGGGAGTTCCTTGCGTGGTCAGAGATGCAGCACAAACAGCATCCAGGGACGCACCGCCGCTATCAGGTGAGCAGCGCAGCTCTGTTGGCACATTTCAAGGACCAGTCACTCGACAAAATCACTTCGGAATCAGTAGAACAGTTCAAGGCGGAGCGTTCAGTCGCCAACGGGCAGCGCACAAACCGACGCATTAAGCCAGCAACCGTGAACCGGGAACTGGCGTGTCTAAGGGCCATGTTCAATCATGCGATCAAGGCGGGCGTGCCCGTAAAGAACCCGATTTGCAAGTCGGGTGCCAAGGCTCTTTCAGAAGACAACGAGCAGACGCGGGTTCTCAGCTATGACGAACAGTCACGGTATCTTGCTGTGGCAACACCGATGCTGCAAGACGTGGCCACTCTCATGCTTGAGACCGGAATGCGGCCTGAAGAGGTATACCGGATTCAGCCAGAAAACGTGAATCTGGTAGCTGGTTTTCTCTTCAATCCGTTCGGCAAGACAAAAGCAGCGCGGCGGCGGGTTCCATTGACCACAGCGGCGCGGACTGTTTTGGCGCGGCGTATGGATGGGATGAAGACTCCCTACCTGTTTCCGTGCGACACGGACGCGGCGCGGCCCGTCCCCAAGGTTAATAATGCCCATGACCGTGCTGTGAGGGATAGTAAGGTTGCAAAGTTTCGGCTGTACGACCTCAGGCACACTTGGGCGACACGGGCGGCAGAGTCGGGCATTGACCTTGTTACGCTGGCGGCGCTTCTGGGGCATTCCAAGATTCAGATGGTCTTAAGGTATGCTCATCCATCCCAAGAGCATCAGGCGCGTTCTGTGGAACGTCTTGAGCAATTCAACGCTGCACGACAAATAGAGGCTCTGTTGCCTGAACAGGGAGCGGCGGCAGGGATGATTCAGTGAGGTGGAGATTTTGCCAAACGACAGCCACCCGCTACAGTTTCCGCTACAGTGGCATTTTTGCCTCTGAGTGTTTATGCCTTTAAGTTGATTGGAATGTTGGAGGCGCGGGCCGGGATCGAACCGGCGCATAAAGGTTTTGCAGACCTCTCCCTTACCACTTGGGTACCGCGCCTTGGCAGGGCTGCCCTGAATCTAAATTACAATCGCCCCAGTTCACCGTAGCCAACCCAGCCGAAGCCGGAGGGTGAATTGGAGCGGGAGACGAGATTTGAACTCGCGACCCTCGCCTTGGCAAGGCGATGCTCTACCACTGAGCTACTCCCGCGTACAAGATCAAGTATACCGGGGGGCCCTAGGGAGGTCAAACCGCACTCTTTTCCAACGCAAGATGAGCCTGAACGGGGAAGTTGATTCCAACGCAAGATGAGCCTGAAGGAGTCTGAGCGGGCAAGCTGAGGATGGATGATCAGCGTGCTTGGAGCAGAGAAGTTGAGTTT
>Ga0302320_10028124_pt1 | contig 10806 bp, 9 predicted proteins | sample Bog_T0_3_FD_202130 | JGI IMG/M metagenome (GOLD analysis project Ga0302320, IMG submission 202130) | Peat permafrost microbial communities from Stordalen Mire near Abisko, Sweden - Bog_T0_3 | ecosystem: Environmental > Terrestrial > Soil > Wetlands > Peat | place: Sweden: Abisko, Stordalen Mire... | reverse complement strand
TACATCAAGGACGGCTTCTACGCCAAGACACAGGCGGATGAGGGCAAGTGTCCGGACCTTGAACTCAATGTGCTGGTCGATATTTCTGACGTGACCACCGACGTGCAGCAGGCCGCCAAAGCTGGCATGAGCGATGCCGAAGGCGCACAGGCGCAGCGTCAGAAGATGTCTGCCATTGAGAAGGAATGCTCGGAGAAGAGTGGATTGCGCTGCGACGTGGTCACCCTCTATGCGGGTGGAATGTACAACCTCTACAAGTACAAGAAATACACGGATGTGCGCGTGGTATTTGCTCCCGAGGCGCAGATGGCGTTCTTCGGCGGCGACCACGATAACTTTGAGTATCCGCGCTATGACCTCGACGTTACGTACTTCCGCGTTTATGAGAATGACAAACCGGTACACCTTGCCAATTTCCTCAAGTGGTCTCCCACGGGCACCAAAAGCGGCGACCTTGTGTTTGTCTCCGGTCACCCGGGCGGCACCGAGCGCCTGTTGACCATGGCCGAACTCAACTTCCTGAAGGATGTGCAGACCTCGTATGTGATCGATCTGCTGACCCGTCGCGACAAGGCGCTCCACGAGTTTGCCTCGCAGTCTGCGGAAAACGCACGAGTGAGCGCGGACGACATCTTCGGAATTGAGAACTCGCTGAAGGCCTACAAGGGTCGCCGTGGTGGGCTCGACGACAAGGAACTGATGGGGAAGAAGACTGAGGCCGAGAAGAAACTTCGCGCCGCCGTAGATGCTGACCCGAAGCTGAAGGCCGAGTACGCCGCCGCGTGGGTCGAAGTCTCCAAGGCTGTTGATGTTCGCAAGCAGCTCTTCTTGCCGTATAGTCTGGTGGAGCGCTCACAGGGCTTCAACGCCACACTGGTTCAGTATGCGCGCGCCCTTGTGCGTGTAACGGCTGAGAAGGAGAAGGCCAATCCTGAGCGTCTGCGCGAGTACACGGATGCGCGGCTGCCGTCGCTGGAACAGCAGCTCTTCTCTACCGCTCCCGTCTATCGCTCGCTGGATGTGGCTACGCTGACCGACTCGCTGACGATGATACGCGAGAAACTTGGAGCGGACGACCCGACTGTGGTGATCGCTCTCAACGGCAAGACTCCTGCAGAGGCAGCCAAGGCCTATATTGATGGCAGCAAGCTCGATGACCCAGCAGTCCGCAAGCAACTCTACGAAGGCGGAGCCTCTGCGGTTGCGGCGAGTACCGATCCGCTGATTGTGCTGGCTCGCGAGATTGATCCGCGCGCCCGCGAACTGCGCAAGCAGTGGGATGACAAGGTGGATGCAGTCATCCGCCTGAACTCGACGAAGATCGCCAAGGCTCGCTTTGCGGTACTGGGTGCCAACAGCTATCCGGACGCGACTTTCACCCTGCGCCTCAGCTATGGCACCATCAAGGGCTACGAAGCGAACGGCAAGAAGATTGCGCCCTACACCACCATCGGCGGAGCTTACGAACATGCTGCGGCCAATGGCAACAAGGGCGACTTCGAGTTGCCGAAGAGCTGGGAGGTATCCAAGGGCAAGCTGAAGCTTTCGACACCGCTGAACTTCGTCCATACCTCGGACATCATCGGCGGCAACTCCGGCTCTCCTACGGTGGACAAGAAGGGCGAAGTCGTGGGAATCATCTTTGACGGCAACATCGAATCTCTGCCGTGGGACTTTGCTTATGATGACCGCCAGGGCCGCGCCGTCTCCGTGGATTCACGCGCCATTCTTGAAGCAATCCGCACGGTCTATCATGCGGAGCCGCTTGCCGATGAACTTGTGAATGGACACCAGACAAAGCCCGCCGCAAAGTAGTCTGTGCGGAGGTTCGACGGCCCGGGGGAGAGACTCCCCGGGCGTTCTTTTTTGCGGGAACAACTGGCCGCGTGCTCGGCTACAATCGAAGGCAGCCGTCATGACTCGCACCTATTTCCATGTCGATATGGACGCCTTCTTTGTCTCGGTGGAGGAGCTTTACGATCCTGCGCTGAAGGGGAAGCCCGTGGTGGTGGGCGGTAGAGCCGATCAGCGCGGAGTGGTGGCCGCCGCCTCCTATGCGGCACGAAGGTTCGGCGTGCACTCGGGGATACCGCTGCGCGAGGCGGCGCGCCTGTGCCCGCAGGCGGTGTTTCTGGAAGGCCACCCGGAGCGCTACCGCGAGCAGTCGGCGGCAGTGCGGCAGGTGCTGCTCATGTTCACTCCGCTCGTAGAGATGGCTTCCATCGATGAAGCTTATCTCGACATGACGGGCACGGAGCGGTTGCACGGTCCGGCAATGAAGTCCGCGGATTTACTCCATGAAACCATGAAGCGCGAGACTCGGCTGAACTGCTCGGTTGGCATTGCCGCGTCTCGCGTGGTGGCCAAGGTCGCAAGCGATCAGGCGAAGCCCAACGGAGTGCTGCGGATTCTGGGCGGCATGGAGGCAGCGTTCCTTGCTCCGCTCGACGTGCGGCGCTTGCCCGGCGTGGGCAAGGTTACGGAAGAGCGTCTGCGCGAATGTGGCGTGCGCACCATCGGGGATCTGGCGAGGCTGACGGAAGCCGGGCTTGGCCGAAAAATCGGAGACGGCTTGGGAGCTTTGATTGAGAAAGCGCAAGGGTGCGATGCGGGCGGATGGTACGACCAGGAGGTGGGCTCAAGCGATGAGCCCAAGTCGATCAGCCATGAACACACCTTTAACGTAGACGAGCGAAACCCGGCAGCCCTGGAGTCCATGCTGGCGCGGCTCACCGAGATGGTATGCCGCCGTCTGCGAGAGCATCAACTACACGCACGCAAGGTGCAGATCAAGCTGCGTTATTCGGACTTCACTACCTACACGCGAGGCTTCACTCTGGAACGCGTAACGCAATTAGACGCGGAAGTGCTGGAGATTGTGCGCTCGCTATTCCGCAGCAACTGGGAGAAAGGGCGCGCTGTGCGGTTGCTGGGAGTGCAGGTGAACTCTCTGGAGGCCGCTAGCGGACAGATGGACCTACTGGCCGGAACGGCTGAGGTTCGTATGAAGCAGACTATGAACATCGTGGATTCGTTGCGTGACCGCTTTGGCGAATCCGCCGTCTCACTGGCTAGCGGAATGAGCGCACGCTTTCGAGAGCGCACTCATGAAAATCCGGCAGCGCTTCCCGGCAAGGAGCCACGCGGCAAACGCGAGCCGGACAAGTAAAGACCATGCAGTGTTTATTGTTTTGTTTTACTTGCGTCGAGAATCGAAGTGCTCCACTGGCACGCATCGCGGAAGGCATCCCAGATTATGCTTTCCTCTAACCCAAGTTCGGTCGCATGAGTTGAGACTTCTTCCCATCCACCGCGCTCGCAGGCTACGGTGAGTTGCAGGAGCCGGCCAAGCGAAGAGGTTCCACCGCAAAGAGCGGCTTTGCAGGTTCCGGTCAGAGGGAGTTGTGTGATTACGGCATCCATCGGGCGGTCCAGGATGGCATCCATTAGGGACATGATGCCGACCATGAATGCCTCGGAGGTATCAACGCCACAGAGTTTGGAGAGAGTCTCACAGGTGCGCGCGCGGGTAAGCGTGCTGGCGATCAACTCCCCGGGGCGGTCCCCAGCAATGGAGATTACCACGACAATTGAGACCCATTTCTGAATTTCACATTGGCCGAGTAGCGAGAGCGCGTGGCGTATGGACCTGATGGGGTAGAGTCCGAATGCGGCGGAATTGAGGTAGCGCAGCAGGCGGTAGCAGAGAGATGGCTCGCGCAGAATGACGCGCTCCAGTTCATTCACATCGTACTGCTCGCCATTTGCAACACTCAGAACCTGAATGTAAGCAAGCTTGGAGCAGGGAATATCCTGCATGGAGAGCATCTGCGGCCTGCAGAAGAAGTATCCCTGAAAGTAGTGATAACCAAGGCTGGTGGCGAAGTCGAATTGTTCGCGCGTTTCAATTTTTTCGGCGAGCAGCCGAATACCGCGACGACGCATGTCCATGGCAATGGCAGCTTGGCGTGTAACGTCCGTTGCAAGAAAATCCACTTTGACGAGATGTGCAAAGGGGAGCAGTCGCATGGTGTTGTCGTCAGGCACGTAGTCGTCGAGCGCAATGACGTATCCAGCGCGGTGGAGGCGATCACAGGCCGCGAGAACCGCGTCGTCGACCACCACATCTTCCAGTATCTCCACTACAACACGGTCGCGCGGCAGCAGGGTAATAAGGTCTCGGATCAAAATGTTGCGGGTGCAATTGATGAATGCTGGGAGTCCGGCGGTTAGCGCAAATGAAACGGAGAGCAACGAAATATCAATTGCGCTGACGGTGGCTACATCCGGATCCTTGGAGGTGAATACATTCTCCGGTCCTGCGCGGAATAGTAGTTCATAGCCGTGAGTATTCTGCTCGCGATTCAGTATTGGCTGGCGCGCAATGTAACGTGTGTGCTCTCCGCCATTGCTGGGAATTGGAGTGCCGGAGTTCACTGCAACGGGTTGAATGGAGGAGCTCACAAACGAGTTGTACCATGGTTGGCAATTATAATTTCGTCCGCGAAGCTGGCGAGTTCGAGGCAAATTCCTGTAAAGTCCGTTTTGAACCTTCAGCCAAAATGGGGAGCGTCTGACGGAAAGTGTACTCTCCTTCGAATGAGCAGGTTAGGAGTGGGGCACGGCGCTGAAGCGGCTCTCATCCTCCAATCCCGCACGAAACTCTGAGATCACGTCGGCGAGAATACGGGTGAGGTCGTGGCCGGGCTGGAAGCCAAAAGCGGCCCGTGCCTTGCTGATGTCCGGAAGGCGGCGCTGAATGTCCTCAAAGCCTGAGCCAGAGTCAAAATGTATGCACCAGTGCTGTCCGGGGACGAAACGGGAGCACGCAGCTAGAATATAGGCATGATTCTGCAAAGCGATGATGCGGAGTTGTTCTACGAGGTACGGGGCGAAGGGCCGGACGTTGTAATGCTCCATCCGTATCCTTCCGATCACAGCTACTGGGCACTACTGGCGCAACACCTTCAGTCGAGATTTCGGCTGGTGTTGCCGGATCTGCGCGGGCTCGGGCGCTCCGGCGTTGGAGACGGTCCAGTGACCATGAAGAAGCTCTCTGCGGACTTGCTGCGACTGTGCGATGCGCTGAAGATTGGGCGCGCCTCGTTTGTGGGTTGCTCGGTGGGAGGTTACATCCTGTTTGAGTTCTGGCGGAGGTCGCGGGAGCGTGTCAAGTCGTTGGTCCTGATGGACACTCGCCCGGGTGAGGACACCGATGAGGGCAAGGCCGGGCGGCTAAAGAACGCCGAGGAGACTCTGCTGAAGGGACCGGACTGGGCGATTGAACAGATGCTCCCGAAGTTGCTGGCTCCGGTAACACTAAGTTTGCGGTTGGATGTGGTGGAGCGAGCCAAGGCTACCATGCGGCAGGGAAGTGCGGAGGGGATGGCCGCGATGCAGCGCGCCATGGCTTTCCGTGCGGATAGCAAGGAGACCTTGAAAACCATCGATGTGCCTACGCTCGTGCTGGGAGGAGAGGACGACGTGCCTTCTCCTGTGAGTGAATTGGAGAAGATGGCGCTCGGCATCCGCGGGGCAGAGTTGAAGATTCTTGGCAGGGCCGGACACTTTGCTGCCTTTGAGCAGCCTGAAGATGCCGGACGCGTAGTGCGCGAGTTTCTGGAGAGAACCGGACGCTGACGCAGTGGTACACACGTCGGTTTCAATGTAGTGTCCCGCTAGCGGCTGGCAGTAGTCGTGGTGCTTTGCATCCTGGATAGAACCTCGCGAGCAGCATCAGAGGCGCGACCACTGGGCTGCTTCGCGAGAAAAGCGTGGATCTCATTGCTGGCCTTCGAGAGATTGGAAAGGCCAAGCAGGGCATAGCCACGAACAAGATGTATCGCCGCCGAGTCATTCTGCGGGCCACCGTGGAGTTGCGAGGCGCGCTCGATGTTACGCAAAGCTCCCTCAAAGTCATACTTACCGATGCTGGCGCGCGCGAACTCGTATGAGATCTCCCATCTGTCTGGCGCGATGCGGTCAACCTGTCCAAGGACGAGCATGGCATCCGAGAACCGGCCCAAGGAGTTCAGCGCCGACGCCATTGCAAGATAAGCCAGAGGGAAGCCCGCATCGCACTGGACTGCCAGTTGGTAATCCTGAAGGGCCTCTCCTGCCTTGTTAGCCTTCTCGTTGATGATGCCGCGCAGAGTGAGAGCCTCGGGGAACTTAGGGAAGACGGAGAGAGCCTCGTTCGCCTTTTCGAAGGCTTGGTCAACCTTTCCGCGAGCCATCAATTGAGCTGCTTTTTCGTACAAGGAGGCTTTCGCAGGAACGCGATAATGGGCGAAGGAGACAGTGGCACGGCTTGCACTGCCGGAACCTGCGGATTCCCTGTTGGGAAGACGGAAATCGACCGTCGCCTCTCCAATTTGGGGGACCTGCACGCGCTGATTGGCCTGCTGAACTCCGGCGGAGGCTGTTACATCGTAGTTGCCTGGCGCCAGACCGGAAAAGACGAACGAACCATTGGGATCCGCATGAGTGGTGGTGAACGTCGAGCTGTGCGTAATATCGTGCAAAACAATATCCGCGTCAGGCACGGCATGCCCATCCACGGTGCGAACCATCCCGCTTATCCGCCCGTTGCCGAGGCCGACGCCTGGTTCAGAGAACGGGTCGCTCAAACTGTGCATCCCCGTTTGCAGGTCTGGGCGCGCTTGAGCAAGCGCTGGGCGAATCGGAATAAGAGTTAACGAAGAACCGAGGACCAACATGAGACTAGCTGGCATTCTGCGACTTAACATCGTGCAATTCCAACCAACTGCAAGTTACGAGTGTTTCTAAAGGAGCTGCTGCTCCGGAGTTTGCACCCGCCGCGCATTTCTCACATCGCGGTTCACGATTGGAGAAATCAACGGATACAAAGGTTGGCCCCACGAAATGAGGGAGCTGGATTTATATTGCAAGTAGGCCCTCGCAGCGCAAACTCGCGCGAGCTCCGGCCCGAGAGGTAAGGCTCAGAGGTGAGGACAAAGAGATGGAAGTGAAGGTAGGAGCGGCAAAGCAGATCCGCGGAAGCGTACGCACTGCGGGCGACAAGTCGGTTTCTCATCGCTACGCGATGCTGGCTGGATTAGCCGAAGGTACATCTGAGTTCGAGAATTTTTCAAGCTCGGCTGATTGTGCGAGCACACTGGCCTGCATGGAAGCGATGGGCGCACGCGTGCGTCGCAATGGTAACCGTGTGGAGGTGGATGGTGTCGGCGGTGAATTGTCAGCTCCTGCGCGCGACCTGGACTGCGGCAACAGCGGCTCCACCATGCGTATGCTCAGCGGTGTGGTGGCAGCACAGCCATTCACCAGCGTCATGATTGGGGACGCTTCGCTGAGTAGTCGTCCGATGCGGCGTGTGATTGAACCGCTACAGCAGATGGGCGCGCGCATTGAGTCGAACGACGGTTGCGCACCGCTTACGATTTATGGGGCGAAGCTGAAGGGCATCGACTATCAGCCGTCGGTTGCAAGCGCGCAGGTGAAGAGCTGTGTGCTGCTGGCGGGGTTGTTTGCCGAGGGTGAGACCACGGTCATAGAGCCGGTGCGCACGCGTGACCACACGGAGCTTGCTCTGAAGGCATTCGGCGGAGAGACCACGCGCGTGGGTGAACGTGTCAGTGTGCGCGGCGGGCAGAAGCTGCGGGCGCTAAAGGCTTATGTGCCAGGAGACCTCTCCTCGGTGACGTTCTTCTTGTGTGCAGCGGCTCTGTTCCCAGGTTCGAGCCTTGTGGTGGATTCGGTGCTGTTGAATCCTACTCGCTCCGTTGTGCTCGATGTGCTGGCGGGCATGGGAGTGAAGATCAGCTTCCTGAAGATGGAAGAGCAACACGGTGAGTTGATTGGAACGATGCAGGCCGAGGGCGGCATCTTTGAGGGCGGAGTGATTTATGGAGCGCAGAGCGCGGCTCTGATTGATGAGTTGCCTGCAATTGCGGCAATCGCTCCGTACAGCACAAAGGGAGTGGAGATACGCGGGGCCACGGAACTACGCGTGAAGGAGAGCGACCGTATCCATGCGGTGGTTCGCAATCTGCGCGCGATGGGCGCGGTGGTGGAGGAGTTTCCTGATGGCATGAGGATTCCTGGTGGCCAAAACTTGCACGGCGCCGAAATTGAAAGCTTCCACGACCATCGGATTGCAATGGCCTTTGCAGTAGCCGCTCTACGCGCCGAAGGTGAGACCACAATCAAGAACGCGGAGTCCGTGGCGGTCTCATTCCCGGAATTCTTCGAGGCACTTGCAAGGGTGGTGGAGTAACCGAGACTGCGGGATAAGAAATGAAAAGGTCTGGTGCGGTTGCGCCAGACCTTTCTCAACTCCAGAGTTATTGGATCCCGCCAAATTGTGGACGCGTCGTTGAGGCGGGAGCGTCAAGTTCGAAGATCAGCTCGGTTCCAACAGGCAGGGTGAGTTCGTTGTGCTTGACCATGATGTGTCCAGCGGCCACCATTGCTCCGCTGGCAGTGCCGATCACCAGTCCTGGAGGGCCTGCGATGACGCCTCCGGCCACGGCGCCAGTTCCTGCGAGTGCTCCCAATTCAATCTTATTCATCGGATTTTGCGTTATGCCGCGAACGCGCCCTTCATTGTCCACGTCAAGATGATGCGGACTTCCCGTATCCACGACGGAGGCGGAGAAGTAAAGTTCGTCGCCGTTGGGCAGGCGAACGCTGCGGGCTTTAATCGCAATAGATGGCTTGCCAGCAAAACGGCGCGGGCCACGAGCGCTTTCCACGAGGCAGCTCACGTAAGAGCCGGCAGGAATGATCGTCCGTCCATCTACTTCAACCGCTCTGGCTAGCGTGGCCTCAAGCTGTTGGCCGGGGCGAGCATTCCTCGTTGAGAGGGGGTGATTCAACTTCAAGCGGAGCACGGTGGCCGTGGGCAGAATAGAAGGACCCGTGCGAATCTGGAGGTCTGCCGGTGCAGGAGCGGAGGTAGTCGCGGTCAGCACGTGCCCTTCCGCGCTCGGCTTTGCAGGTTGTGCAGGTTTGGACTGGAACTCACCGGCCAGCGACGGGTCTGAGGTTACAAAGGGTGTGGGAGTTTGAGCGAAAGCCGCGGTGGAGAGCACGGCCAGGCAAAGCAGTCGGGGGAAGCTGTTCATTTTGGCAACTCCTGTGCAGCGGAATGAGCCCACGCCACGAGCGTAGAGCAGCATCGTGGGGAGCGCAATGCTGCGGAACCAATCCAGTTAAGGCGGGGAAGGGAGGAGAGCGGGGTTGCTGTGCATGCAGGTTGGCGGGCGCATCGCAGGTGCGCGCCGGGTAGCATATAATTCTCTTGGTTTGGCGAACCTCATCCATCTCGCCGATTCAATTCTGTCGCCGGGACAACAGCCGCGCGGCACGCAATCCTATATAGCTCTCATTGAGAACTCCGAAACAGAAACACTCGCAACCAACGCACTTGTTTCCCACACAACGAAAAAGAGGAATTTATGACCGAGATTGATCTGGTACATGCGCGGGAAGTTCTTGATTCACGTGGCAACCCAACGGTAGAAGCAGAAGTTACGCTGGCCAGCGGAGCAAGGGGCCGAGCCATCGTCCCGAGCGGCGCTTCAACGGGAGAACACGAAGCAGTGGAACTTCGCGACGACGACAAGTCGCGCTATCAGGGCAAGGGTGTTCTAAAGGCGGTTGAGAACGTGAACAACGTGATCGGGCCGCACGTAGAAGGTTTGGACGCCTCCCGCCAAAGTGAACTGGATGCCGAGATGATCGAGTTGGACGGCACCGAGAACAAAGGGAAGCTGGGCGCAAACGCGATCCTTGCGGTGAGCATGGCCGCCGCGCGCGCCGTGGCCGAACACTACGATGTGCCGCTCTATCGCTACCTGGGAGGAGTGAACGCAACGATTCTGCCGGTGCCCATGATGAACATCATCAACGGCGGCGCACATGCGGATTCCAATGTGGACTTCCAGGAGTTCATGGCGATGCCTGTGGGCGCGCCCTCGTTTTCCGAGGCGTTGCGCTGGGGTGCTGAGACCTTTCATGCCCTGAAGGGTGTGTTGAAGAAGAGAGGCTACAACACGGCGGTGGGTGATGAGGGCGGCTTTGCTCCATCGCTGAAGTCCAATGAAGAAGCCATTGAAGTGATTCTGGAAGCGATTACGCAGGCTGGTTACAAGCCGGGTCATGATATCGCGATTGCACTGGACCCGGCGTCGAGCGAGTTCTTCGAGAACGGGAAGTACGTTTTCAAGAAGAGCGACAAGTCGGTGAAGACCTCCGGGGAAATGGTGAAGTTCTACGAAAACTGGGTGCGTCAGTATCCCATCGTCTCGCTGGAGGATGGCCTTGCGGAGAACGACTGGGACGGCTGGAAGATTCTTACAGACGAACTGGGCAGCAAGATTCAGATTGTGGGCGATGATATTTTCGTCACAAATTCGGCGCTGCTGGCTCGCGGCATAGACACGGGCGTGGCGAACTCGATTCTGATCAAGCTGAATCAGATTGGAACGGTTACCGAGACGCTGGAAGCCATCGAGATGGCGCGCCGCAATGGCTACACGGCAGTGATTTCTCACCGGTCAGGAGAGAGCGAAGACACGTTCATCGCCGATCTGGCAGTGGCAACCGGAACGGGTCAGATCAAGACCGGTTCAGCGAGCCGCACGGACCGCATTGCCAAGTACAACCAGCTTCTGCGAATTGAAGAAGAGCTTGGATCGGGAGCGAATTTCCTTGGTCTGGGTGCGCTCAACTACAACGGAGAGCTGATGGAGACGGCAGGCGATCAGGAGTAGATACCAGGAACGCCGGACCACCCGCAGCTACGGAGGGTCCGGCATTTTT
>Ga0302320_10028121_pt1 | contig 10806 bp, 8 predicted proteins | sample Bog_T0_3_FD_202130 | JGI IMG/M metagenome (GOLD analysis project Ga0302320, IMG submission 202130) | Peat permafrost microbial communities from Stordalen Mire near Abisko, Sweden - Bog_T0_3 | ecosystem: Environmental > Terrestrial > Soil > Wetlands > Peat | place: Sweden: Abisko, Stordalen Mire... | reverse complement strand
AGGCGACCGGCTCGGGCCCGGGGTGATCGCGAAGGTGGCGCCAGATCGCGTCGGCGACGCGGGCGGCCAGCTCCGGCGAGGGCACCCCGTCGGGGAAGACCGCCGGGGCGAGGCTGCGGCAGTACGCCTCCGCCTCGGGTGTGCCGGCCAGGAGGGCGGAGCCCGATGGTCCGCGTGGTCGCGGGGTGGCGTCCATGAGGGTGCGATCGTGGCAGGTCAGCCGGGGGGCGCAGACCGCGGGCGGGCCGCCGCTGCGATCGCCTCGCGGCCGGCGCCGCCCCGGCGGCGCGCCCGGCGGCGCTCCGGCCAGAAGGGCAGATCGAGGATGAGGATGGAGGCGAGCGCCACCCCGGTGGCGCCGAGCAGGTACCAGGGCCACGGTCCGAGCAGGGCGAGCAGTCCGGGAGGGTGCTGAGTGTGCAGGTAGTCGTAATCGCCTCCGGTCGCGATGTCGACCACCCCGACGAGGACGAAGAAGACCACCGTGATGGCGATCACACGGAGGGCGGCGCGGGGGCGGGGATGGAGACCGAGCCCCACCACGAGGCAGCAAGCGGCCAGCAGCACCCCGATGTGATCGAGGTAGAACTCGAGCCAGTCGTAGGAGGGGAAGAGGATCGGGTGGTCGGGGGTGAGCAGCCCCTGGACGGTCCCGGCGAGACCCCAGAACCAGGTGAGCTCGACCAGGATGGGGCGCCGCGTGATCAGGGCCACCCCGCCCACGAAGGCCGCCACGTCGCAGAGGTAGAGGGGGAGGCTGAAACCGACCGTCCAGGTGTGGGCGATGTAGGTCTCGCCCAGCCCGCCCCGCCACTGAACGATCTCGAAGGCGACCTCGTTGGCGATGAGAAGGAGGGCGAGCACCCAGGAGGAGATCGTGACCCAGCGCCCCGGCCGCAGCCGCACCAGGGGGACCAGCCCGCCGACCACCGCCACCGTGATGGCCAGGGCGAGGAGGTGGCCGGGCCCGACCGATGAATCCATGGGCCGGAGTCTGGGGCAGGTGGGCGCCCGGCGCATCGAGGAAAGCTCGTGGCGTGTACAGTCGCGGTGGTTGCGGTAGGAGTCGGAGGGGTGATCGAGGGATGGCCAGCACCGCAGGACGGGAACCGGGGGGCGAGCGCGCGGAACTGCCGGACTCGCTGCCCGAGCATCATCGCGACATCCAGGGGGGGACGGCCCGGGCCGCCGTCTTCGGGGTCAGCGACGGTCTGCTGACCAATGTCTCGCTCATTCTCGGAGTCGCGGGCGCCAGCCCGACCTCCGGTCTCGTCCGCCTCGCCGGCATGGCGGGCCTGGTGGCGGGAGCCATCTCGATGGCCGCCGGCGAATACATCTCGATGTCCGCCCAGCGTGAGCTGATCCACCGCGAGGTGGGGGTCGAACGGGAGGAGTTGCGCCGCAACCCCGAGTTCGAGCGGCGGGAGCTGGTCTCCGTTTACCTGAAGAGGGGCGTGCCCCCGGCGATCGCCGAAGACTTCGTCGACGCGCTGATGCGCGACCCGGAGGTGGCCTTGGCGGTGCACGCCCGCGAGGAGCTGGGCATCGACCCCTCGCGCACCGGCTCGCCGACCCGAGCCGCGGTGTCGTCCTTTGTCAGCTTCGCGGTCGGGGCGCTGATCCCGCTCATCCCGTGGTTCTTTGGCACGGGGTGGGGGGCGGTGATCGTCTCCATCGTGCTGGGGGCTGTGGCCGCCCTCGCCATCGGCGCCGCCATCGGCTACTTCTCGGAGCGCTCGATCGTCCGCGCCGCGCTCCGGCAGCTGCTCATCACCGCCGGCGCCGCGGCGGTGACCTTCGTTGTGGGCAGGCTGGTGGGCGGCGGCACGGCGGGCGCCTGATGGATGCGGCGCCGGTGACCCGGCGGATCCTCGTCGCCGAGGACGAGACGGACATCCGCGACCTGCTGCGGCTCGCTCTGACCGCGGCCGGCTACGAGGTCGAGACCGCGCCCGACGGCGGCGCCGCCTGGGAGCTGGCGGTGGCACGGCCTCCCGAGCTGGTGGTCACCGACCTGCGCATGCCCGGGATGGATGGTCTCGAGCTGATCCGGGCACTGCGCTCGGAGCCGTCATTGAGCGGCACCCCGGTCATCCTCTTCACCGCCTACGTCTCCTCGGACCCGCGGGTCTCCGAGGCCGGCCAGATCTGGGGTGTGGAGGTGGTGACCAAGGGGTCCATCGCCGAGCTCCGCCGGGTGGTGGCCCGGCTGCTCCGTGGCGAGGCGGCCTAGCCGGGGCACCGTCGACCGGTTTCGAAGCGCCGCCGAGACTCGCCGATTTTCTCGAAAACAATAGGATTGGCTCATCCCCGCCAGCCCGACGTTGGCGGAAGCTCAAGGAGGACGGTAATGCCCGCACCCTATTTCGCGAATATCGGGCCCATTGGTTACGAGGGCCCCGAGAGTCGCAACCCGCTGGCTTACCGTTGGTATGACGCCAATCGTGTGGTTCTGGGCCGGACCATGGCCGAACACCTGCGCATCGCCGTGTGTTATTGGCACACTTTCTGCTTCAACGGGGCCGACATGTTCGGCGTGGGCACCTTCCAGCGGGCCTGGAACGAGGCCAGTGATCCTCTGAAGCAGGCCGAGGACAAGCTCGACGCGGCCATGGAGTTCATCCAGAAGCTCGGGGTCCCCTTCTACACCTTCCATGACCGCGATCTCGCCCCGGAACTGGGCACGATGAAGGCCAGTCAGAAGGCCTTCGCCCACATGGTGGACAAGGCCGCCGAGGCCCAGGCCAAGGCCGGGAAGAAGCTTCTCTGGGGCACGGCGAACCTCTTCTCCCACCCACGCTACATGTCAGGCGCTGCGACCAATCCCGATCCCGAGGTGTTCGCTTGCGCCGCGACCCAGGTCCGGGATGCCATGGAGGCGACCAAACGGCTGGGCGGTGCCAACTACGTCCTGTGGGGCGGCCGGGAGGGCTACGACACCCTCCTCAACACCGACCTCCGCAAGGAACTGGATCAGCTCGGGCGCTTCCTCACGCTGGTGGTTGAGCACAAGCACAAGATCGGCTTCGAGGGGCGCATCCTGCTCGAGCCCAAGCCGATGGAACCGACCAAGCATCAGTACGACCACGACGTGGCGACCATCTACGGATTCCTGGTCGGGCATGGCCTCGAGAAGGAGATCGGTGTCAACATCGAGTGCAACCACGCAACTCTGGCCGGCCACAGTTTCGAGCACGAGGTGGCGACGGCGGTGGCCCTGGGCATCTTCGGCTCGGTGGACGCGAACCGGGGTGACGTGCAGAACGGCTGGGACACGGACCAGTTCCCCTACGACGTGCGGGAAACGGCGCTGGCAATGCATCACATCCTGAATGCCGGCGGGTTGACCACCGGCGGGTTCAACTTCGACGCCAAGGTGCGCCGGCAGAGCACGGACGCGGTCGATCTCTTCCACGGTCATATCGGTGGCATCGACACCCTGGCCAAGGGGCTCCTGGTTGCAGCCGAGCTGATCGAGACCCAGGCACTCACCAAGCCGCTCGGGGAGCGCTACGCCGACTGGGACGGCGCGCTGGGGCGCAGCATCCTGGCCGGGCAGGTCGACCTGGCGGGGCTTGCGGACAAAGTGCTCACCGGTGGTATCGAACCGAGATTCCGTTCGGGTCACCAGGAAGCGCTCGAGAACGCGGTCAGTCGCGCCCTCTGACCGGCAAGACCGGTTTGCTCGAGTGGGTGCCCCCGGTTACCCGGGGGCACCCACTGCTGGGTGACCGCGTTGTCGCATCAGGAGAACCGTGAAAACCCTTGACGCCAAATTGGCCCGGATCCGCTCCGGTGCCTATCGCCCCCAGGACTTCATCATTGCCGACGCCAAGGACGGCGACATGGCCTTTGGCCTCCTGTCGCCGGGGCCGGGGCGAGACGCCTCGGGCAATCTGCTCGCTGGAAACGCCAGTCGGGCCGCTTACCTGCAGGCCATGCGGGAGATGGCCGGCTCCGGGTTGATCGACATCCTGCTGGCCAGCGCCTCGTCGATGGAGATTCTGGGCCGGGAGGGGCTGTTCGATGGCAGCCCGGTCACCCCGGCGGTGCGTTTCAACGACACGACCGATATCTGGGGTCAGCGCGGGGCCCGCTACACGCAATCGCACTCGCGCCCTTTCCGAACAGCCCGCATCGCGAAACTCCGACCAGTGGTCGATCTTGGGCTGTATTCCATCACCTTCTCCAATGATGTGGAGAGTGACCTGCGCACCCTGGAAGACTATTCGGCCTTCCGGGCCGAGGCGGAGCCTCTGGGCCTTCGCCACTTCCTGGAAGTGTTCAATCCGGCTTTCGATGTGGCCATCCCAGCAGGGGAACTCGGCCATTACATCGGCGACTCCGTCGTGCGCTGCCTTGCGGGGGTTCTGGCCGCGGAACAACCGCTATTTCTGAAGCTCGTCTACAACGGCCGCGGGGCGATGGAGGAGCTGGCCAACTACGACCCTGCCCGGCTGGTGGTGGGCATCATGGGTGGCGCCAAGGGCACCACGCGCGACACTTTTGAACTGCTGGCCCGAGCTGAGCAGGCGGGGGCCCGCGTGGCGCTGTTTGGTCGCAAGATCAACTATGCCGAGTGCCCCCTGACGTTGGTGGCCTTGATGCGCAGGGTGATTGAGCGGGAAGTGTCCCCGGTCGAAGCGGTGAAGGACTATCACGCGACCCTGGCGAGCCGGGGGATCCGGCCAATACTCGCCATGGCCGACGACCTGGAGATCAGCGATCCCGTCCTCAGAGCGGAGGCGTGAACCGACCTCCCGGGGCACCTCGCCGAGATCGTTGAGGCAGCGCACCAGCCGCTCTCAGCGCACCAGGCGCTCGAATCTCAGGTCGCCATCCGGATCGCCGGCACCCGAACGGTTGTTTTCCAAACGATTGTTCGGTATGCTGCCGCTTCGTGACCATCGCTCTGGCTCCCTCCGTCGGCGAGCGGATCGCCGACCTCCGTCGCCAGCCCTGGGTGCAGAGGCGCATCGCCCACGAGGTGATCCTTCCCGCTCAGCCGGCCGACCTCCGGCCCTGGCCGGAGCGGCTCCACCCCGAGCTGGTCGCGGCGCTCACGGCCCGCGGCCTGGATCGCGCCTACTCCCACCAGGCGGAGGCGATCGAGGCGGCGCTGGACGGCCGGGACGTGACCATGGTCACGCCGACCGCGAGCGGTAAGACCCTCGGCTTCGTCGTCCCGGTCCTCGACTCCTGGCTGCGTGACCCGGACAGCCGCTCCCTCTGGCTCTTCCCGACCAAGGCCCTCGCCCAGGACCAGCTCGCCGGGCTGCGCGACCTGGTCGGGGAGCTGGCTCCCGAGCGCCGCGACCGCCTGCGCGCCGCCACCTTCGACGGGGACACCCCCACCGGGCTGCGCCGCGCCATCCGGGAGGGTGGGCACATCGTGGTGACCAACCCGGACATGCTCCACAGCGGCATCCTGCCCCACCACACCGGCTGGGCCGGGCTGCTGCGCTCGCTCCGCTACATCGTCATCGACGAGCTGCACGCCTACCGCGGCCTCTTCGGCTCTCACCTCGCCAACGTGCTGCGCCGGCTGCTTCGGATCTGCCGCTTCTACGGCAGCAATCCCACCGTCATCTGCTGTTCGGCGACCATCGGCAACCCCGGCGAGCTGGCCGGGCGTCTGCTCGGACGCCCGGTCACCGTGATCGACCGCAACGGGGCGCCCCGCGCCGAGCGTCACATCTGGTTCTGGGCGCCGCCGCTCAGCGACGCGACTCTGGGGGTGCGCCGCTCGGCGGTGCTGGAGGCTCGGCGGCTGATCGCGGAGCTGCTCCGTCTCGACCTCCAGGTCATCGGCTTCTGCCGCAGTCGCAGCTCGGTCGAGGTCCTGCTCAGCTACCTGCGCCAGCTCGACGCGGGCGGGCCGGGCCAGGCCCCCTCGATCCGTGGCTACCGGGGTGGCTACCTGCCCCTCGAGCGTCGGGCCATCGAGGCGGGACTGCGCGGCGGGAGTGTCCGGGCGGTGGTCGCCACCAACGCCCTGGAGCTGGGTGTCGACATCGGCGGCCTCGACGCCTCGGTGCTGGTCGGCTATCCGGGCACCCTGGCCAGCACCTGGCAGCAGCTGGGCCGCGCCGGGCGGCGGGGGTCCGCCTCCCTGGGCGTCTTCATCGCCTCCGACTCACCCCTCGACCAGTTCCTGCTGCGCCACCCCGAGTACCTGCTGGAGACGCCGCCGGAGCGCGGTCTCGTCGACCCCGACAACCTGCTGGTGCTCGGTTCGCATCTGCAGGCGGCCGCCTTCGAGCTCTCCTTCGCTCAGGGCGAGGCCTTCGGCAACGCCGGGGCCGAGTTGACCGAGTCGTTGCTCGAGTGCTTCGCGGAGGACGGGCTGGTCCACAGGAGCGGGAGCCGCTACCACTGGAGCGCCGACGCCTTCCCCGCGGAGGCGATCTCCTTGCGGCGTGCGGCCGCCAGCAACGTCGTGATCATCGACACCTCGAGCAACCCTACGGGACCTGGCCAGGGGCCGCAGGGACCGTGGGCCGGCAGCGGCGGTGGGCGCCCGGGCAGTCACGGGCGGGTCATCGGCGAGGTCGACCAGTTCTCCGCGCCGGTGCTGGTCCACGACGACGCCATCTATCTCCACGAGGGGCGGCAGTACCACGTCGAGCGGCTGGACTGGGAGGAGAAGCGCGCCTACGTCCACCCCATCGGGGTCGATCACTACACCGTGGCCGAGACCCGCCAGGCGGTGCGCGTTCTGGAGCGGTTCGCCGGGCCGGTGGGGGAGAGGGTGCTGCGCAGCCACGGCGAGGTCCGGGTCAGCCGCCTCGCCACCGTCTACAAGAAGGTCCGGTTCCTCACCCATGAGAACGTCGGGTCGGGGCCGATCAACCTTCCTGAGCAGGATCTCCACACCACCGCCGTCTGGGGGGCGTTCCGGCCCACCGCTCTCGGGGCCATGCCGGCGGCCGAGCAGGAGGCCGGCATGGTGGGAGCGTCGCGTGCCTTGCACGCGGCGGCCTGCCTGCTCTGCATGTGCGACCCGCGCGATCTCGGCACCCATGTCGAGCTGCGCACTCAGGCTGGCCCGGACGGGCCCCACCCGGCGCCCCTGGCGCTGGGCCCTCCCGCCCCCGGCGAGCCCCAGGAGTTTGCCGCGGGGTGGCGCCCGGCGGCACCACCGGCGTCGCCGGACCCGGAGGGGATCGGGTGGCCCGCGGTCTACCTCTACGACGCCACCCCCGGGGGCGTGGGCTTCGCCCAGGCCTGCTTTGACCGTTTCGCGGAGATGGTGACGTCGGCCATCGATCTGGTCGCGGGCTGCTCCTGCGCCACCGGCTGTCCGTCGTGCGTCGGACCGGCGCCGCCGGGCTGTGACGGCCGGGCCGCGGCGCTCCGGCTGCTGCGCCTCGCCGCGGAGCCGGCGTGAGGCGATGAGCCTGCCGGTTGCCACCGCGATCCCGGTGAGCGCGCTGCGCGCCCGGCTCCAGGCCATGGGCGGGCTGGCGGATCTCTCGCGGCCACTGCCGCCACCGCGGGTCTTCCGACCCGAGCCGCCGGAGGCGGCCGCCGAGCGTGCCGGTGCTCTCGGCTTCGTCGCCGAGGGCGCAGCTCTGGTCCGGCGGGTGAGGGTCGACCTCGGCCCCTTCCTGGAGCGCGCCGGCGCCGGCGGTCCGGCCGCTCCACCCGACCTGGTCCGCCTTCTCTACCGGCTGCCTCCGGGCGCACCAGCCGGGCCGTTCTCGGAGACCGAGGCGATGGTCCTCGACATCGAGACCCTGGGGCTGCGGGGCAGCGGCGTGGTGCCCTTTCTGGTCGGCCTGGGGGTGCCACGGGGACGGTTCCTGGAGATCGACCAGTACCTGCTCGCCGACCTCGACGGCGAGGGGCCGATGCTGGATGCGGTCGCCGCCCGGGTCAGGACCTCGCGGGTCCTGCTCACCTACAACGGGCGCGGCTTCGACATCCCCGTGCTCCGAGCCCGCTGCGTCATCAACCGGCGGCCGGTGGACGCCATCTGCCCGGCGATCCATTGCGATCTGCTGGGGCCGGTGCGGCGGCTCTTCCGCGAGCGCCTCGGTGCGTGCACCCTCCGCCAGGCCGAGGTCTCCCTGCTCGGCCTCGTGCGCGAGGACGACGTCCCGGGTGCGGAGGCGCCGGCCCGCTTCCGGGCGTGGCTGGACGGAGGCCCGCCCGCCGTCCTGGAGGGTGTCATCCGCCACAACCAACTCGATCTCTGCTCCACCGTGGTGCTCGGAGCCCGGCTCGCCGCGCATGCGGGAGGGGCCCTCGTGGAGCCCGTGCACCCAGCGGATCGCTACCGGCTCGCCGTCCACCTGGAGGCCGTCGGCATGGCCGATGCCGCCGCAACGTATCTGACCACCGCCTTCCAGGACGCGACCTCGCCCTGGTCACGACCAGCCGGCCACCGGCTGGCCCGCCGTCTCCGCCGGGACACCCCCGGATCCCAGACCACCGTCCTCCGCGAGCTCTGGCGCCGGCACCCGGAGGACCTCGCCGCCGCTCGCGGGCTGGCCATAGCCCTGGAACGGCGGGGAGAGGTCGAGGGAGCTCTCGCCGTCTGCGCCGAGGCGGAGGCGGTGCTCGCAAGCTGGGCCGGCTGGCGGAGGCGTCTCGCCGTGGTCGCCGCTCGCGACACCGGTGGCACGGAGGCGGAATGGCGGCACCGAAGGGAGCGGCTCAGCCGGCGTGCAAGGCGGGGCCGTGAGGCGGCGCTGCCACTCGCCGGGAGCGGCTGACCGGCGGCCCGGGCCGGGCGCCGCGGGTCGCAATGAACCCTTCTGATCCCGGAGCCCGTTCCACGGGCGACAATGGCCGGCCGATGGACCCTGTGATGCCAGCCTTCGACAACCCCGAGGGGGCTCCGCCGCTGGAGACCGTCCCTTCCGGTGAGGCTCAGGCGGTCGCGCCCGGCGCGCTGCGGGCCGGAAGCGGGCTGCGCGGCGTGCGCAACTCGCTGATGATGCTGGCCGCCCAGCTCTCCTCCCGGGTGCTGGCCCTCGGCTCGGTCATCGTGATCATCCACTCCCTGGGCGCCGGCGAGTTTGGTCAGATGCAGACCGCGATCACCTACGGGGCGATCGTCTCGGTGATCGCGGACCTGGGCCTGAGCACCCTCTACCTGCGCGAGGGCGCCCGCCGTCCGGACCTGCTGGGGCGGTACCTGGACAACATGCTGTCGCTCCGGATCCCCCTCCTGGCCCTGGCCATCCTGGCGCTCACCGGCGCCCTCTGGCTGGTCGGGTTGCACTCCCTGGTCATTGCCTCGGCCGCTCTCCTGGTCGGCTCCGGGCTGCAGCTCCTCCTGCGCAACAGCTTCTACGCCCTCCAGCGGGTCAAGTTCGTGGCTTTCGAGATCATCCCCGAGGCCCTGCTGCTGCTCGGATTGGTGGTGATCGGCGCCGTGAAGGACCTCGGCACCGCCTACTTCATCTGGGCCTACACCTTCAGCTACCTCGCCGCCGCCGCCTACTTCGCGGTGGCCCTGGTCGCAACCGGTGCCTGGCGGCCGAAGTGGCGGTTCGAGTGGAGCCTGATCCGTCCCTGGATGGTGATGACCGTGCCGCTCGCGGTCAGCTACGTCTTCACCACGGTGTACTGGCAGATCGACGTCCCGATCCTCCAGCACTTCGGCCCCTCCACCCCAACCGCCTGCCCGACTCTCACCAGCCTCAGCTACTGCGAGGTGGGGTGGTATCAGGCCGCGTACAAGCCTTTCCAGGCGCTGCTCGTCATCCCCTTTGCCCTCCGCACGGTGGTCTTCCCGCTCCTCGCCGTGTACCACCGCGAGGCGCCGGAGCGGCTCGTCATCGCAGTCCAGAAGTTCTTCAAGGCGCTGGTTGCGCTCGGGCTTCCGGCCTCCATCGGGGTGATCGTGCTGGCCGACCAGTACACGTCGCTCTTCACCCTTCCCGCCCAGGCGGCTCCCGCGCTGCGGCTGCTCGGGGTGACCATCGTCTTCATGTTCGCGGACAACGCCAACGCGACCGGGCTGCTCGCCATGGACCGGCAGCGCGCCTACGCCTGGATCGTCGGAGCCGGCCTGGTGCTCAACGCCGTGCTCAACGCGGTGCTGATCCCGGTCTTCGAACAGCTGCATCCGGGAAGCGGATACCTGGTGACCAGCGCCAGCACCGCAGCCACCGAGATCGGCCTGGTCGTCATCGGCCTGATCGTGCTACGGCACTTCGGGGTGAGCGTCCCGGTGCTCCGGCTCAGCTGGCGGATCGCGCCCCCCGCCCTGCTGATGGGCGGTTTCCTCCTGCTCGTCCATCCCGAGGGCCGGCTCGCCACCATCGGCTTCACGCTGGTCGCCGGGGCCATCTACCTGGCCGCGCTCTGGCTCATCCGCGCCGCCGACGCCGACGAGCGGCAGCTGCTACGCCGCGCCTTGCAGCGGGGCTGAGCGCTCCTACTCCCGACCCGCGCCACCCAGGCCGCCGTGGCTTCCGGCTAGGGGCCGGCGACGGACGCCGCCGGGGTCGGGGTGGCCACATTGGTGGAAGGCGCCGCGGTCGGTGCGGTGGAGCTGGAGGGGACGTCCTGCCCACCGGGGACGAACGCCGACCAGCTCGTCTGCCAGTCGCCCTCGCCGTCGGAGTACGAGGCCGCCAGGTCGCTGCCGACGACCTGGACCGGGTCGCCGACCTGGCTCCAGTTGTAGTAGGTGGTGGCGTTGGCGGTGCTCAGGTTGATGCAGCCATGCGAGCTGTTGGTGGCGCCGTACGGGTAGAGGCTGCAGCTGGCGCCATAGCAGACCCACGGCGCCGCGTGGATGAAGTACCCGTCGCTGGAGACGGCGGTGTCGTCGTAGACAGCCTCGTT
>Ga0302320_10028118_pt1 | contig 10807 bp, 7 predicted proteins | sample Bog_T0_3_FD_202130 | JGI IMG/M metagenome (GOLD analysis project Ga0302320, IMG submission 202130) | Peat permafrost microbial communities from Stordalen Mire near Abisko, Sweden - Bog_T0_3 | ecosystem: Environmental > Terrestrial > Soil > Wetlands > Peat | place: Sweden: Abisko, Stordalen Mire... | reverse complement strand
GGCGCAGGATGACCGGCCCGGACGCAATGCAAGGATCCAGTGGCGGCATCATAATTCAAACCGACCGCTGTGCCGAAATAACCCGCTTCGCGTGACAACTTCCGCAGGCGCTCGTCAAACGACTGCAACAGCCGGGCCGGCGTGGCCATCTCCCCGCGATGATCGTCCCACAACGAACGCAACAGCATCGTGCCCAGCGCCGCCGACACCCCATGACCCATCACATCCGCCACCAAAATGGCATACCGCGCGGACCCAAAGCGGTCGATGCGGTAAAAATCCCCGCCCACCAAGTCACTGGGCTGATAGCAGGTCTCAAACGCCAGCCGGTCATCCTGCGGCAGTTCGCTCGTCACCGCCAGTTCCTGAATCTTCTTCGCCCGCATTTGGTCCTGGATGGATTGGGTCACGTCGCGAAACAACTCAATGCCCCCAATGATTTCCCCGGCCGGGTTGCGAATCGGGGCCACGGTGACCTCCACCGGCACGCGCTTGCCGGATTTGTGCAGGGCATAAATCAACATCGCCCCATTGCTGACCTCGCCGGTCACCATGCTGCGGTGCAAGGGACAATACTCCCGACCGCATAACCGATGCCCATCCTTGTCCACATGCACCAGGATGTTGTCGTAGCAGGTCCGGCCCACCACCTCGTCGCTTTCCCAGCCCATGATACTTTGCGCGGCCCGGTTCCAAAACAGAATGCGGCGATCCTTGTCGGTGATGTAGGCTCCATCCGCCAGCAAATTCAACAGTTCCGGGGCGCTGAAAGCGGCGAGCAACGAAACGGGCGTGCGGGTGTCATTCATAAGGGTCATCCTGGTGGTTCATCGGCGAAATCACACCAGACTTAACCCCGGATTCAACGGATTCCAGCCCTCGCCGCCATTCGGCTTGCGCGGCGATATTTGTCCCGCATCATAACCCCATGCGCATACTGGTGGTGGAAGATGACGAGAAGATTGCCTCCTTTGTTGTGAAAGGGCTGCAACAAAACAGTTACGCCGTGGATCATCGCGCCGATGGCGAACAGGCGCTGGCCCTGGCGCGCACCGTGGCCTATGACGCGGCGATCATGGACCTCATGCTGCCCAAGCTCGACGGCTTGAGCCTGATCCAGCACATCCGCACGGAAAAAATCCGGCTCCCCGTCCTGATCCTCAGCGCGAAGGCCACCGTGGATGACCGGGTGCGCGGGCTCCAGGCCGGCGGGGATGACTACCTGACCAAGCCCTTCGCCTTTTCCGAATTGCTGGCGCGCATCCAGGCGCTGATCCGCCGGGCCAGCCAGGGCGTGGAGCCCATGCGCCTGACCGCCGGCGACCTCACCCTGGATCTGCTCACGCGGGAGGTGCGGCGCGGCAACGAATCCATCGAACTGCAACCGCGTGAGTTTGCCCTGCTGGAATATTTAATGCGCTCGGCCAACCGGGCGGTGACCAAGACGATGATCCTCGAACACATATTCGATTACAGTTTCGATCCCCAAACCAATGTGGTGGACGTGCTGGTGCACCGGCTCCGCAACAAGGTCGATCGGGATAAAACCATGATTCACACGATGCGCGGGGTGGGTTACGTCCTGCGCACGCCCGCCGTCTCCCGATGAATCCTGCGCCCCCCAAGCCCGATGCGCCGCCCGGCCCGCCAGCGGCGGCCGCAACGCTCGGACGCCGGCTTTCGCGTTGGGGCTGGCAGGCCAGACGCAGCATTGGTGTGCGGCTGGGGCTGTGGTCCGCCCTCATTTTTGCCCTGGGCGTCCTCGGATTGCTGGGGCTCGCGTATTACCGGCTGGCCTCCGCCGCCGACAGCAAGGATCGCGAGGTGTTGCAGGCGCGGTTGCGGGAGTTTGCCGCCGTCTATGACAACGGCGGGCTGGCCGACCTGCGCCGCGCCATTGACACCGAGGAAGGCGGGCAAAAGACCCTGTTTGTGAGGGTGGTCAGCCCGTGGAACCATGTCGCATTTGTCAGCGTGCCGGCGGAGTGGGTGACGTTCCATGACCTTCCCAGCGGGCTGGCGGGTTACCGGCAACGCATTGGCGTCATTCGCCTCCCCAACACTGCGGAACGGGATTTTGTCCTGGCCTCCACCGTGCTCCCGGATGATTCCCTCTTGCAGGTCGGCCGCAGCAGCAACCGCAGCGAAGCGGTGCTGGAGCCGGTGCGGCGCAGCTTTATCGTGGTGGGCGGCGTGACGATTCTGGCGGCCTTTGCCGCCGGCCTGTTCGTGGCGCACCGGACGCTGCGCCCGGTGCGGCAAATCGTGACCACCGCCCGGGAGATTCTCCGCACCGGCCAGTTGAACGCCCGCGTGCCCACCCGGCCATCGCGGGATGAGCTGGATGAATTGGTGCGCCTGTTCAACACCCTGCTGGAGCGGAACGAAGCCCTGATCCGCGCCATGCGGGAATCGCTCGACAACGTGGCGCATGACTTGCGCACGCCCCTGACCCGCCTGCGCGGCACGGCCGAACTCGCCCTGCAACCGGGCGCGGAGCCGGCGGCGGCGCGCGAGGCGCTGGCCGATTGCGTCGAGGAATCCGAGCGCGTCCTGAACATGCTCAACACCCTCATGGACATCAGCGCGGCTGAGGCTGGCATGATGAAATTGCAGCCCGAATCCGTGGACCTGTGCCAGCTCGTCCGCGAGGTGGTCGAACTCTACGAATATGTGGCGGAAGAAAAAAACGTCGCCGTGCAAACCGAATTGCCCACGGCCTGCGAATGGACCGTGGACCGCACCCGCATGCGTCAGGTGTTCGCCAACCTGCTGGACAATGCCATCAAATACACCCCAGCGCAGGGCCGCGTCACCATTTCCGTCCAGAGGCCGGGACTTGGGGGCTTGGATCCAGGGAACAGCAAGGCAACGGCGGAGGCGATCGTCCGTTTCCGCGACACGGGGATTGGCATCCCGGAGGCGGAACAGCCCAAGATTTGGGCCCGGCTTTACCGGGGCGACAAGAGCCGTTCCCAACACGGCTTGGGCCTGGGGCTGAGCTTGGTCAAGGCGGTGGTGGAGGCGCACTCCGGCCGGGTCACCGTGACCAGCCACGAATGCGGCGGAGCGGAGTTCACCGTTCATTTGTCGGCCCAATCAGCCCAGTAAGCAGACTCCCCGGCGACTCCCGGGCGACTCCATTCACCGTCATGGGGTTTTCACCCCATGGCGCCAAAACGTTTGCCCACCCTATAGTGAAGCGTGCCGGTGAACCCGGCCAATCAGGAAGTGGCATTGTGGCCGGGCGGAAAGTTCGATTGGCAAACATTAATCTTTTAAATATATGACAAACATTCATTGGTTGGTTGGGAGTATGATGGCGCTGACCCTGGCGACCAGTGTCCAAGGGCAATTGTCCGGCGTGACGGTGCAGCCCAGACCTCCGTTGGAAATGCCCGCCAACGACCTGCTCGTGCTGTCCAATCGCACCGGCACCGTGCGATTGCTGAACGCCCAGGGTGTGGTGCTGGAGGCCCGGCTCGCCTATCAGCCGCCAATCCGGCTGGCGGATTTATCCACGCCGGAACTCCAGGCCTTGCTGGAAACCAAAACGGGTTATGCCGCCGTGACCACCTTCTCGTCGCTCCGGGGCACCAACGGGCAAGGTGCGGCCATCGAAAACAAGCTGCAACAAATCTGGCGTCACGGGACCTCCCTGGCGGACAAGATGCAAACGCGGCTGGAAATCATCGAGGACATGCGCGACTACAATAACGAGGTTGCCCTGCTGCCGGGGAGCGAGGTGGCGGCCGACCAGTATGCGCTCAACGCCGTTTCATACAACGACCGGCTGACCAACCGCGCCGGCCTCGTCGTCACGGCCGCCGCTCATGTGGAACAATCCGAGCAGGCCGACGCTGCCGGCGATGCCCGGGCGGGGCGGGAAGTGCAGCAAGCCAGAGCGACGTATCGCGTCGCCGTGGACCGGGTGGAAAACGCCAACAACCGGGCCGAGGTCGCCAACGGTCAAACCGTTGCCGCCAATGAACTGGTGGCGGATTATCTTGCCAGATGCGCCACGCTCTCGGCCCGGCTGGCCACCAATGGAATCGAAGTTCGCGCCACCCCGCCGTTTTATTCCATTCCGCCGATGGTAATGCGATACGAAGTGGACGAGGAACGGAACCGGAACGATTCCGTTCAACCCCGGATGGACGCGGATGGACGCTGATAAAACGGAAGGGGATGGCGGCGGACGCCCGGCCATCCGCTTCCAAAAATTGGCGCAAATTATAATGGCCCGAATCTGGCGCGCGGGATTAGACTCCGGTTCATGGCCCAGATGTCCAACCGTGGCGCGCAACTGTTCTGTTCCTTGTTCATTGTCATCGGACTTGTCGCCGACCAAACGATTGGGGAGGTCCCGGCGCGCTGGTTCAGCGGACGCTCCACCGACTTGGATGCAACCATGAAACCCTCCAGTCACACCAGCGAAAGGCTCGGATACCGCCTCCGATAAAACTGCCCCTTGTACTTGCGCAGCAGGTATTCGATGACCAACCCGGTATCCGGGTCGCGTGCCAGAAACGTCTCCGCCAGCGATTCCGCCCCATGTTCGGCCACCAACCGCCGGACAAATGCCGGACTGATTGCCGGGTCGGCCACGAGGGCGTACAAGACGTCCCGCTCCTCATCCGTCAAGCCCGTGCCGCGCTTGCGCAAACCGGACAAGATCGCATTGAACCGGATCACATACTCCACGCCCTCGTCCGGATTGGAGAAGACGCCGATGCCCTGCTCATGCTGCAAAAACTCCGGCGGGAAGTTCCTTTTCGGGCCCGCCTGCTCCAGGCCGCGCTCCCGCATCAGGCGCGCAACCTTTTCCTGGTCCATCGCCCGCCATTGCGCCTCCATGTGCTTTTGCTCTGCGGCTGCCAGTGTCAAACCATCGGGAAACATCACGCAGTCACTCCCGTAATGCGCCACAAATTCGGCGTGGATTTTCCGGGTCATTGCCAAGGCTTGGGCGGCTTCCTCCGGGCAATAGCAGTAGGCCGTGGCGCTGAAACGTTCGAGCATCTCTTTGCGGAGGCCGGCCTCGTCCGCTTCCGACACCTTCCCGACCGGAGCCTGTCCGCCCGACCAATACCATTCGCCCCGCCAGGGGGTGAGCGCGCCCCACACCACCATTCCGGGCACGAAGGGACAATCGGGCATGTTCATGCGGATGGTGTAAGGCCGGCCGTTCACCACGTTGCGGACCGTGATGAATTTGACCTCGGTTTCATCTTCGTTCCGCGTCAGCGCCCGAAAATAGGAGATGTGCCGTTCGTGCCAGGTCAGCAGTGTGGCCCGGTCCTCCGCCGGCAAATCCAGCGTCCCCGCCAGCACATCAATCACGCCCAACCCCGACCATTCCGTGCAGCGCTGGCAAATGAAATCATCCTGCACCTGGATGTCCGGGTCCCCTTCGCGCGCTTTGAGATATTGGATGAATGGCCAACGGAACAGGTAGGAGTGGCTGCCCATCCAGACCAGTTTGCGTTTGACGTCCCAGCCATGCTCGTTCGCGCCGGCCAGAAACCGCTTTACGCCGGAGTCCTGTGGCAGACGCGCAAATCGCTCCGTCAGCAACCGGCTGGCCGTTTCCGCCAGCCGTTTCAGATCGGTATGCCCGGGCGAAATCACCCGTTCCGGATTCAACCAGGGCCAGACGCCCGCGAGAAGAAACTGGATGCGGCGCGGATCAAACCCGCGCAGTTCCACTGGCGGCGACGCGCCCACGATCAGCGGCAGGGGCGTGCCGAAACACTTCTGCTGATGGGTCTCGACCGTGCGCCACAACCCGATGTTATTGTGAATGTCCTCCGCCCATTCCACCAGCAACGCCGCCACCTCGATCCAAGTGCCGTCCGGCAACCGGCAGGAATCAAAGACAAACTCCTTCTGGGCCTTCCGCAAAACACGGCGCAATTCCTGGATGATGTCGCCCAGATATTTGTCCCCGCGCCCGGTGAAACCCCGCGGCCGGTCGGCGGCAAAATCGACTTCGAAACCTTCATTCATTTTCCGTGGATTATAATGACGCACCGCCGCCGGACAAGTGTCATCCCGATCGATCCTCTGTTCCTTCTTTCCTCGGCCGGGTGTGCAGTTAACCCGGATATTTCATAGTGAAACCGGCAAAACCATGGCAAACCCTTGTTGCGCAGGCTTCCCAGCCTGCCGTATCGCAGGTTTCCAAACCTGCGTGCCGCGTCTTTTCAACCACGCATTCGAACGTGTTTGCGCCCCTCTTTTCATGGGGTTTTTTTGCGACTCTTTCCAAAATGGCTATGAAATATCCGGGCTAACACCGCCGACGACATCTACAACTGGAGTGGCAGCACGGTCACCCTTGCGGCACGGGTTGCTGGCGGAGTTCAAAGCGGCGGGTTTTGCCGCTGATGGTCTTGGGCAGTTCGCGGACAAATTCGATTTCGCGCGGGTATTTGTAGGGCGCGGCGGTGTGTTTGCAATGTTGCTGGAGCTCGTGCCGCAGTTCGTCGCTGGCCGTGAATTCGGGGCGCAGGATGACAAAGGCTTTGACGATCTGGCCGCGCACCGGGTCGGGCCGGCCCACGATCGCGGCCTCCAGGACGGCGGGATGTTCGAGCAGGACGCTTTCCACTTCAAACGGCCCAATGCGGTAGCCGGAACTTTTGATGACGTCATCGGTGCGGCCGATGAACTGGAACCCGCCTGCGGGATCGCGGATGGCGCGGTCGCCGGTGAGATACCAGTCCTGCTGGAATTGCGCGGCGGTGGTTTCGGGGCTGAGCCAGTATTCGCGGAACAAGCCGAGGGGGCGCACGGGGTTGACGCGCACGGCAATCTGGCCTTCCTGGCCGTCCGGCACGGCGCGCAGCTCCTCGTCCAGCAGGGCCAGGCTGAAGCCCGGCGAGGCCTGGCCCATGTAACCGGGACGGATGACATCGCCCCGGGAACGATAGTTTCCAATCAGGATGACCGTCTCGGTCTGGCCATAACCCTCGTACAAGTCCAGGCCGGTGCCGGCCTTCCACAGTTTCATGATTTCCGGGTTGAGGGGCTCGCCGGCGGTGACGCAGTGGCGCAGGTGCGGAAATTTCCATTTGGAGAGTTGCTGCCGGACCATAAGGCGCAGGGCGGTCGGCGGGGCGCACCAGGTGGTGATGGGAAAATTTGCGAGGATGTCGAGGGTATGGGCCGGGTCAAATTTGCCGTGAATATCCACCGCGAAGACGCAGGCGCCCTGGTGCCAGGGGCCAAAGAAACTCGACCAGGCGGCCTTGGCCCAGCCGAGGTCGGAGACGTTCCAATGGACATCGCCGGGCCGGCCATCCAGCCATAATTCGCCGGTGATGCGGTGGCCCAGCCCATAGCTGGCCTGGGTGTGGAGGACCATTTTCGGTTCGCCGGTGGTGGCGCTGGTGAAATAGAGAATGCCCGGATCCATTGCGCGGGTGGGCGGGCCCGCAAAGCGGGTGGGGGCCGTTTTCAAGGCGGCATCGAAATCCACCCAACCGGTCGGCCCCGGGCCGGTGACGAGGCGGAGGCCATCAAAGCCCTCGACTTTGGCCAGGCCGTCGGCGTTGGTGAGGACAGCCCGGATGCGGGCGGTTTGGAGGCGGTAGGTGACGTCGCGGGGCATCAATTGCAGGGTGGCCGGGATGGGCACGGCCCCCAGGCGCGTGAGCCCCAGCAAGGCGGCCCACCATTGCCAGACGCGGGGGAGCATGACCAGGACGCGGTCGCCGCGCCGCAGGCCTTGCGCGTGGAAAACCTGGGCCGCCTGGGCGCTCAACCGGGAGAGTTCGGCAAAGGTGAATTTCTGTTCCGCGCCAGTGACGCCGTCCACGCACCAGAGGGCGGGGCGATGCGGAGTGGAACGCGCCCAGCCGTCAAAAATGTCGCTGGCGAAATTAAAATACTCGGGAACCGCAGACTTCATGTCGGGGCAGGGTACCAAGGTGAGTAACTTTGCTCAATACTTTGCGATTATTGATTACTTTGATTTACGACATAAGCCGGGGCACGACCATATTCTGAGCCGGAACCATGCCGCAAAAAACCGCCGATAAACGCAGCGGCGCAAAGAACGCAGAGGAAACGCAGAGTTTGGGATTGCCATCCAGACACCTTCAACCGGCTCCAGCCGCTCGACCGGTTTTCTGACTGGCCACGCTGCTGCGGCTGGTCTCCGACACCGTCGCGGACCGCCAGATGGGTTGCCCATTCGAGCTTTGGACAAGCCAGAGGAATTTTGCCCTGCGCCGAAGCGAGAAACACCAGGCAAAGTAATGGTGGAAAATACGGGTTTAGTATTTTCACGTTCCGCCGATAAGCAAGCTTGAAGCCGCAACCCGGCTTTGGTCCCGATGATCGGGGGTGGATGGGGACATTGCATTATTTGATGAAAACCAAGCCAACCGCACTTCGGATTGCACGTGGCGTCCGGGCCGGGCTGGAAACGCTGCGGCGTTCGGCCCGGTCATCCCTGTTGTTACCGGCCATGCTGGCGGTGCCTTATGGTTCCGCCGCCGACCAGAGCAACCCCGCGACGAACACGGCGAGTCTGGCGGACTTGAGCGTGGAACAGTTGATGAATGAGCCGGTCACGTCGGTGGCGCGGCGGGAAACGAAATTTGACGAATCGCCGGCGGCGATCTCGGTGATCACGCAGGATGATCTCCGGCGGCAAGGCATCACCACCATTCCCGATGCGCTCCGGTTGGTTCCGGGATTGGATGTGGCCCAAATCAACGACCATGAATGGGCGGTCAGTGTGCGGGGGTTCAACAATGAATTTGCCAACAAGTTGCTGGTCTTGGTGGATGGACGCTCGGTGTACGGCACGGGATTTGGCGGCGTGGTTTGGGGGGCGCAGGATTTGGTGATGGAAGACGTGGAGCGCATTGAGGTGATTCGCGGCCCGGGCGCCTCGCTGTGGGGGGCCAACGCGGTTAATGGGGTGATCAATATCATCACCAAGAGCGCGAAGGATACCATGGGGGGGCTGGTTTCCGTGGCGGGCGGGACGATTGATCAACCCATGACGGAGGTTCGTTTTGGGGGCCAACTGGCCACGAATTTGTATGGCCGGGTCTATGGCAAGTTTGACAATCGGGAAGGCTTGGTGACGGGCGCGGGGCAGGAGGCTCCGGATCGCATGTTGTCGGGGCAGGGTGGCTTTCGCCTGGATTGGGTGCCGTCCGAGGAGAACACGCTGACGTGGCAAGGGGATCTGTATCACATTCGGAACGTGGAAAATCAGGCGGTGTCCAGCTGGGTGGCCCCGTACGAGACCAGCGAAGATTTCGTGGATAACGATTCGGGGGCGAATGTGCTGGGCCGGTGGACGCATGATTTTTCTGGGCAATCGTCGGTCACCGTGCAGGCGTATTACGATTATTTCAAGCAGGAGCAGGCCGGGGCTGCGGATGCGGCCAACACGTTTGACCTGGATGCACAACATCGTTTCGCGCTGGGGTCCCGCCACGACCTCACCTGGGGATTGGGGTATCGCGAGGTGGAGGATGATTTTACTTCCAGCGCGTTCGCGGGCTGGGATGTGACGGCGGCGCATAACCACCTGTACAGCTCGTTTGCGCAGGATGAAATCCTCCTGGTGCCGGAGCGGCTCAAGCTGACGCTGGGGTCAAAATTGGAGCACAACGATTACACCGGTTTTGAGGTGGAACCCACCGGGCGGCTGGCGTGGACGCCGGGTGAGCACCAGACCATCTGGGCGGCGGTGTCGCGAGCGGTGCGGACGCCGGCCTGGAACGACTTGCATGCCGATGCGAATTTGCTGCTCACGCCCGTCCCGGGAACGCCGGGGCTGATGGATTTTGTGTCCTATGGCAACCCCCACTTGAAATCGGAGGATGTGATAGCCTACGAGCTCGGTTATCGCATGGAACTGACCAAGCACCTGTCGCTGGACGTGGCGGGGTTTTATAATGACTATGATCATTTGATTGCCCCCAGTTCCGTGAACACCAGTTTTGTGGGCGGTGCGCCATCCTATCTTTTGGTGGCCGCCACCTATGAAAATGCGGGTTCCGCTGATAGTTACGGCGTGGAGGTTTCGGCGCGCTGGGATGTGACCGACCACTGGCATCTCATGGCGAACTACTCCTGGCTGGAGATGCAGTTGGGCTTTGATTCGCCGTATTTGGAGTCAGGGCCGGCGCAGCAGGCGCAACTGCGTTCGGCGCTGGATCTGCCGTGGCATTGCGAATTGAACGGGGTGGTTTCGTTTGTGGATCAGGACACCGCGCCTTATAGTGTAAGCCAGATGAGTATTCCCAGTTATGTGCGCCTGGATGTGGGGGTGGTCTGGCATGCCACGCCGAATCTGGAATTGGGCGTCTGGGGGCAAAATCTGACGGCCGACCAGCATGTGGAATTTCCCAGCTACAAGACCTTGCTGGTCACGGAGATGCCGCGTTCCGTGGTGGCGCGGCTGACGTGGCATTTCTAAGACCCCCATGCGCGACCAGCTTCCATGCGGCCCGGGGCGCGCCAGGTTGGCGCGAAGGTCAGGCGCGATCATTCGCTGGCGGTGGTGGTGGTGCGCGGGGTGGCTGCTGGCCAGCCTGGCGACCGGATTGGCGGAGGATTTGGTGGCCAAGGAATATCAAATCAAGGCGGCATACCTGTATAATTTTGCCAAATTCGTGGAGTGGCCGGAAAATAGCTTTACCAACGGCCAAGCCCCGCTGGTCATCGGGGTTTTGGGCGAGAATCCCTTTGGCGGGGAACTGGAGAAAATCGCCAACGACCACCAGCTAAACGGCCGCCCCATTGTCATCCGCCGGGTGACCACGGTGGCGGCGGC
>Ga0302320_10028117_pt1 | contig 10807 bp, 7 predicted proteins | sample Bog_T0_3_FD_202130 | JGI IMG/M metagenome (GOLD analysis project Ga0302320, IMG submission 202130) | Peat permafrost microbial communities from Stordalen Mire near Abisko, Sweden - Bog_T0_3 | ecosystem: Environmental > Terrestrial > Soil > Wetlands > Peat | place: Sweden: Abisko, Stordalen Mire... | reverse complement strand
CGCAACCAAGGCGCATTTCAGGAGACCACCACTTGGCAAGAAGATCCCGCTTGCAGCGCTTGTGGGCACCTCCACCACGAAGCATTAGTTTCGACATCGGCCAGTCTGGACAGAAGCTCGTGATACAGCCTGGAGTATTAACGACTATGGAGCAAAATCAACAGTTCAAGCCAAGGGACACGGAAGCCGGAGGACAACTTTTTGGTCGGCTGATCGACAACCGGCTTTCGGTGGAACTGGCTACCGGACCGCGACCTACAGACATTCGCACGCGCTATTCGTACAAGCCCGATCGTCGAGCCGAACAGGCCGAGATCGACCGGTACCATCGAGAAGGACTTCTCTTCCTTGGCGATTGGCACACTCACCCGGAACCTCAGCCCAGCCCCTCTCAACAGGACCTCCAGAGCATACGTGAGGCCTTCAAGGAATCGACGCACCATTTGAACGGTCTGCTTCTTGTTATTGCAGGAACGCAGGAACCTCCGTTGGGTTTGTATGTCGCCGTCCATAGCGACAGAGAGGATGTTCGCCTTGTTCCAAAACCGCTTGGATCCTCTGACCCACCATTTCCATCGGAGAATGCCACATGATGGCAAAACAGACTAAGAGTTGGTCCGACTTCGGGCTCCCCGACCGATACGCGCGAAGTGCACGGCTATACCCGCTGCTGCTCGTCATTGCGCCGGTTGTCATCTTTGTCGTTGTCGTCGCAAAGCTCGAACTTTCTGGACTAAAGACGATCTGGGTTGGTCTGGCCGCCGTTGGCGGGACATACTGGTTGACCCAGCTTGCGCGCGATCCTGGAAAGAACCTGGAGGGGAAACTCTGGACCTCATGGGGCGGCACGCCCTCGATTGCCATACTGCGTCACTGCGATTCGCGCATCGATACAATCACGAAGGCGCGCTACCACACTCGCTTGGTTGAACTTGTACCGGACACGATTGCCCCTACGCCCGATTCTGAAAGGGAGGACCCTGTAACAGCGAACACTTGTTACACCGCCTGGTCAAACCACCTGCGCAACAGCACACGTGATCAGAAACGGTTTCATCTTCTTTTTGACGAACTCGTCAGCTACGGATACCGGCGGAACTTGCTTGGTCTTCGACCGTACGGGCTGTTTTCCAGTATTCTTGCGTGCTTTGGATGCAGTGCCGTCATCGGCGTCGCACTCTATCTCCACCACGAACTTCGCGATGCCCTGTGGCTGGCACTTTGTGTAAACATCCTGCTGTTGATTTTTTGGGTCTACCGTGTGACTCCGAGTTGGGTACGTCTGACAGCGGAAAACTATGCGGCGCGGCTGATCGAAGCAGTTGACGACCTTCACAGCGACCATTCGAAAGGCAACGCCAAGGCTGCGGACAGTTTGAAAAAGCCGCGGACCGTAAAGAAGAACTTGTGAGGGTTAGGTCGAGGCCTTATTACGAGATTTTGGAGAGGTTCTGATGAATAACGTCGGAGATCATTACACGCTTGAATTGGAGGCGCTGAGTGAACATGAGAACGAACCGCAGCCAATTCGGTGCATCGCAACAAATACGGACGACAACAGCGTGGCCGAGGCTTGGTTGACGGGCGAGAAAGCCCGCGTCCTGCTCAAAATGCTTTACGCGTACGATGAGCATGTTGAGGCGTGGATGCAGCAGCTTGCCGATCACCACTACGCAGACTTGATTGCACAGCAGCGGGGAACGAAGACGGACCGTTGCATCGTGAACTCGACGGAACTACTGCCATACGGCTTCCGGCATGAGGACCTTCGCCCGTGGAAGCAGAGCGCATAACGCAAAGCGGATCTTACAATCCCGGCGTGCAGACCGCGCCGGGATCTTTCTTTTAAAACTCTCGTTTGATGATCCTCCGAACTGGCTTCACCGTCACGGTCGTGATCTCGAATGCTTCAGATGGTTTGAACCGGCCAGCCCACCCGCATTTAACGGTACTGGTGCACGTGACCATAAAAAGCAGCGGCCGCTCTCCCTCATCCACCAGCACTGTGAGTGTTCGCCGACAGTTTCCGCACTTGAAAAAATACTTGGTCTTGATCATGCTCATGGTTAGACGCTCCTCTTCCTTCGTCTTTTACCACGGGATTCTGGGTCCACATCTGACAAGACGTTTATACGAGTATCTCCTTCATAATCAGCCGCTTATAGGATAGATTTTAGGCTTGACACATTTTCCGTCCGGGTGCTCGATCAAGCGGGGCAGAATTACGCACACAGAGAATCGAGCGTTCTGAAATCTGCCGGATGCGCTCAAGACAATCGTTCCATTCGGCCTGGTTCATTTTTCGAGACCGATCCCGCCGTTCGACGACAGACCTTCCCTGGCAACAGCCTAATTCCGTCGGACAAAGGCGCTTCCCCGCAGAGCCCAATTTCTATACTTAGAGAAAGCGTATGGGGGAAAGAATGACTAAAGAAGAAGAGGCGTGGCGGGTGCAATATCTAGCGAATCGCTATCTTGAACACGAACCCATCGTGATGCTGCAAGCGCGTGCCATGGATATTACCCTGAGCGCCTGCGAGATCGATCACTTCGGCAAATCTTCCTTTACGCGAGCAGGCGGGAGGTGGACGGAAATGCTGGCCCATGTCTTCGAGATTTCAGGTTTCGAAACACTGTGCTTCCGGCGCCGTCCCTGCGTCTGTATGTGCTGACGGCCCGCGCCACTGAGCGCCGCGGGCCAAGAGCAGGTCCGCAAAGGAGGGCGGCGAAGGACGCAGACAGGGCAAAGACGGGAAGGAGACTTCTTCCCTAACGAAGAGGGCAGCTTTTGGAATGGCACGATGTCGCTCGATCCTGATTTCTGGGAGAATCCAGCTTCGTGCTGCCATACGATACATTTCGTGCCACATTTTACATTAAACGTGTCTTGTAATTTCGATTTCATCGTTCATAATAGTTGTTACCGTTAATTTCAGGTGACTAGTGTGGCATCGTCATATCCCATACCGTCGGACCAAGGAGTCGCGCTGTTACAGGAAGCACCGCTTCGTGAACTCATCGCCGCTCGCGTTGTGTCAGGTGTGGTGGCGAGGGGTGGGAGAGGGGGCTTTGTGCTTGAGATTCAGTTCGGAGATCGAACTGCTTTGCTCGCCAGCGCCCGCGGGAGCACACGCACATTTGCTTCGCTCGCGACTATAGCCGTCCTGTTACAACGCCTGGGCCATCCGCGTTTTGAGGTCGACGCCACCCACTACATACGTGGGCGCGTGCGCGCTGCACAGCCATTGAGATCGGCTTCCATGAAGAGTGGCAAGGTCTCCGAGGCTCCGCGGGTGCCGGTCAAGAAAAGCTCAGTTGGAAGGAAACAGCCGAATGACCATTGACGCCAAAGACAGGATCACTTTTTTTGCACTTCGTTGCTGTCCATGCGATAAGCTTCCCCCCCCCAGGGGAATGGACAGGATGATGAGCGCCAAACGTTGCTGCATAGAATGCGTCGCGAGCTTACCGACTAAGTCCCGCCTAAGACGGTACTGAACGAACAATCAAACTGGAGGAATATCCATGGCAGGTAAACGTAAGCCCGACAACGGTGACTCGAACATTGCTGTTGTCTCTGAAGGGCTGGAAGACGCCCCTGGCCTGACCAGTGCCGATGGAGACGAAGAAGCTGGCGACCTAATTGCGCCAGACACTTTGGTCTGTGCGTTAACTGGCGAGCTGGTTGCTGACAAACCTGAGGAACGTGTTGTTCAGAGTTTGATTGAACAGTTACATCGGGAATATCGAGTCGATCTTTCGGACATGGTGCGCGATATAAAACTTTCGTGCGTTGACGTGAGGGGAAAGAAAACAACAGCAAGGATCGGCATCGCCGTATATGAGCATGGGAAGCCCCATGATCCGAGCAATATCATCCGAGCCGTACTAGTGGGAAAAGCAAATGCGAAGGGATCCGACGCCTCCATAGAACAGCTTGATCTTGTCTTGTCGAATCTCAGCGAAGATCGGGAAGAGGTATTCGGCGTATGGACTAACGGGAAGGATATGACCTTCCGGATGCGAACCTACGACTCTGCTACGGGCTTTCCAGTCGCCACGGAACTCACTGACTTTCCCGCACCGGATGAGACGTTGGACGACCTGAATGACGCCGACCGGCGTGCTTTACGAGTTGCGGCTGGGGATTCTTTACTTCGCGCGTTTAACCATTGCCACGACTACCTGTCCACCCAAGGTCTACGCGATGAAAAGGCATTCTGGCAGTTGCTCTATTTGATCTTCGCGAAGATTCTAGATGAGAAACAGAGCAAGCGGTTGTTTTTCGTTGGCGCGACTGAACGAAACACTCCAGAAGGTCAGCAAAGGATCGCGAAGCGGATTCACGCTCTCTTTGAACAGGTAAAAGAGGGGTTCAAAGACGTGTTCGATGGATACGAACGTCTCGAACCAAATGATCGAGCCCTTGCTTACGTAGCCGCTCAACTTGCACGTTTCGACCTCTTGTCCACCGACACCGATGCAAAGGGGATGGCGTTCGAGGCCATTACATCTCACACACTGAAGCAAAAAAAAGGTCAATTCTTCACGCCGCGCAATGTTATCAGGATGATGGTCGACATGATCGATCCGAAACCTGGAAAGCGCATTTTGGACCCAGCATGTGGAAGCGGCGGATTTTTGATCGTGGCCCTAAATCATGCACGTCGTCGGATCCTGAGCGAAATGGGATGCCACTTTCCCGATGATCCGGTACCCAGCGAGACAAAGAAGGCGGATCCGGCCGTGAGGAAATATGCCCGTGAGAGTCTCTTTGGATTTGACGTGGACAGCGATCTTCGCAAGGCGGCGCGCATGAATATGGTGATGAACGGTGACGGGCACGGCCATGTCTTTAATTTCAATAGCCTCGAGTACGGGGTATTCGGGACGAAGGAATCGGCTGCGAATACACGCTATCGAACTCTAGAGATGGAGATGCTGGAGCGGGAACTAAACGTGGCACCAGGTCACGCTCAGGGTCAATTCGATTATGTTTTCACTAATCCTCCTTTCGGAGCAAAGATCCCCGTCGAAGACCCAGAGGTGCTTCGGCATTATGATCTGGGCCATACGTGGCGCCGAGATGGAGAACGATGGGTGAAATTCGCGCTCCAGAAGAAGGTTTCACCTGAAATTCTATTTATCGAAGCGTGTTGGAAATTCTTGAAACCTGGGACGGGTGTCATGGCGCTCGTTTTGCCAAACGGGATTCTGGGAAATCCCGGTGAACAAATGGAGTTTGTGAGGTCTTGGTTGCTGCAACACGGTGAACTACTTGCCAGCGTTGACTTGCCTGCCGAAACATTCCTGCCCCAAGTCTCAGTCCAGGCGAGTTGTGTGTTTGTTCGCCGGCGAGCGGTAAATGAAACGCGGATGGTAGGTGCGAGCGGCCTACGACAACGCCCAGTGTTCATGGCGATCGCGGAAGATTGCGGACATGGACGACGGGGTGAACCGCGATATGTCCAGGAACCAGACGGATCGGAGAGCCTTTTTGAACTGCGAATTCCCGACCGTTGGGAGCGAGACGGCCAAGTGCATGAACGTGTTCGTGAACGAAAAACGAAGCGAATCGCCGACGATTTGCCGTTGATTGCGGCAGATTATCTTCGCCTGATCGCTGGCGAGCGTAAATGATGAGGACTTTTTTAGTTGATGAGCCCCGATCGGGAGCGCTCCGTGCGCTCAACTATTCCCCTGCCGTCGAGCGAATCCGTCGTGCTGGCTCGGCGTCCGCTCGACCACTGAGCGATATCGTCAAAGCCTTTGGACCAGCTTATGGAACGGTATTTACGCGAAGGGACTGCCACCGAGACTTCGGTGTTGAGCTTTTATCTCAGAGCGATATGTTTTCTGTTGAACCGCGCGGTCGCATCATTCGTCGGGACTCTATGCACGACCCGAATTTGCACCTGATAGAGCGAGGGCAAGTCCTCATTGCTGGTGCAGGCACACTCGGAGAAAACGAGCTATATGGTCGCGCGCTTTTCGCAGACGGGAGGCTATGCGGAAAGTATGTGGGTCCGGACTCAATGACACTGATTTTTGAAGATCCCGATGACGATTTCTCGGTCTTTGCATATGCTTGGCTCGCCAGTCCCACAGGGCTTCAAGCGATACGTGCAGCAAGTTATGGAACCAAAATCTTGCGTTTCCGTTACGATCTTCTAACTACTCTGCCTGTTCCAGAAGCGTCGTCTTCAACTGTGAAGCGGGTAGCTAATCTAGTTCGCCTAACAACCTTAAAGCGAGAACAATATGCCGAAAGCATTACATTTTGCAGGAGCTTGTTCGAAAGCCTTCCAGGCCTAAGTGAGGCTCTGGAAGCATGCACTACCCGCTCGCGACGAAGTCTTCTATGGAGCGGGTCGCTGCCGTCGCTGTGCGCCTGGAACTTTGCCTCCGGAGGAGGGGCTGTCCAGATCCTCCTGGATAGATGGAAGTCGCGGTTGCAAGATGTGCTCGTCGACGATGGCGTTTTCCTCGGCGCCCGGTTTGCTCGAATCGACTGCTCTCCGAATCATGGCATTGATTTCATGTCCCAGCGCGATGTGTTCATGATTCGTCCTGTCGGACGACGTATCGCTACCCCGAATGTTCCAGAGCGTTTCTTATTCGTCGGTGACGACGCTCTTCTCGTCGGCAGCCGCGGTCAGACGAACGAAGGCTCGATCTTCGGCCGAGTCGAACTCGCATCCTTTACCCGCAAGGGATGCGGGGTGACGGGGGATATTCTTCGTGTTATCCCTGCGAAGGGCTTCCGGGAGCTAGCTTACGCATTCCTTTCGACAACTGTTGGTCAGTGGCTCCTCAAATCAACCGCAATAGGAACAAGCATTCCCGCCATGCGAATAGATCTCCTGAAACTACTCCCTTTCCCAGAGCTCTCAACGGGAACCATGAATGTAATCCGAGATCATGTTCTCAATGCTGAGGTGGCCCGCACTGAGGCCGACCGTGCTGAAGCTGAAGCTATAAGGATCATCGAGGAAGAGGTGCTTCCGCAATGGCTAGGGTAATCTATACGCCATCCGGAGGCGGCGGTCCGGTCGGACAATTTGAGCGGGATGTCTTGGAAGTCTTGCGGCTAGCTCTTCCCCGCACCTGGGGACTTGCACCCAATTTCCAACTCAAGCAGCGCGGGCATGATGCGCTGGAGTACGACATCGTGCTGCTTGCAGCACACGCCCTTTTCGTAATTGAAGCAAAGGAATGGTACGGCCGACTAACCGGCGATGATCAAGAGTGGCTGCTAAATCACACTCCGAAACGCTGCCCGATGTGGACCGTGAATCATAAGTGCAAGGTCCTCAAAACTGAACTGGGAGCATTGGCTAGTCATGTACAAGTGACACCGGTACTGGTCGTTCCAGACGGCACAGCCATTCACGTTGGTGGTTCATGGAAGGGTGCTGTCGTTAACCTCGGCCGTCTGCCGGCTTGGTTGCAGGACAAGCGAAATGTGCCGTCGCACCGAGTCGGCGACGACCTGACACCGCTGTTCTCGGCATTTGAGAACGCGTTGCAAGGAAAGTGGGCCGCACGCCATCGCCAGAACCGACGACGCATCGGCAGTTATGAAATCGTTGACACTCTCCAGGTCGCGCCAGACGAGGCGATGTACGTGGCTCGCCGGGCTTACGTCGAAGGCGACGCCTCCCGCTACCGCGTTCGTACTTGGAACATAGATCTGTCTGGTAGTCATGAAGAAATTGAACAACGCAAAGCAGTTGTGCGCCGTCCTACCGAAGCCATCGCACGCATCGGCCGTCACCCGAATCTACTCCCGGTGCTACAGTTCGATTACATCGACGAGGACCATGAATTCTTTGAGGTGACCGATTGGTCAGAGTATGGGTCTCTGCACGGTTACCTGACCAATATCGAGCAAGATCGGCTTACGATTCGGGAACGATTGGAAATTGCCGAGGGCGTAGCAGCGGCCCTTGAAGCTGTCCATGCTGCCGGGATCGTTCACCGCAATGTGTGCCCGGCTACAGTCCTGGTAGGCTTCGATCGCAGACCACGCCTGACGGATTTTGATCGCGCCTATATAGAAGCGGGGAGGACGGTGTTCGCAGATACGGAGAGCCGTAGTAACAGGGCCTATCTGCCGCCCGAACTCTCGGATATTTCGAACTATGACTTCGATACGACGTCGGACATGTATTCATTCGGCGTCTTGCTCTATCAACTTCTCACTGACGAGGTGCCTTTCGACGGTCCCGAAGCAGCGCGCGCCGCAGGCGGTTGCCCGACGAAGCTTATGTCGGAAGTCCGAGCCGGTATCGACATCAGCTTGGACGAACTTGTCCTTGACTTGCTGAGCACCGAGGATTTCACTTCTCGCCCTACAGCATCGGTCGCACTCGCCCGCCTCCGAAGCGTGCTTGGCATGACCACGGCGCTCGGCCGCAAGGAGCCGTCGCAACCGCCGATTTCTCCGCCAGCAAAGCTCGAAGTTGGCGCTGTTCTCGACGGCGTCTGGCGGCTCGATGAGGAAATTGGAAGCGGAACCTTCGCTAAGGTTTATCGTGTCTTCAATCTGGATCACCAACGGACCTATGCAATGAAGGTTCTGGTTGACGTGGACAATGCAGATTTAGCACTCCATGAGTTCACGCGTGTTCAACCGCTCCTGCCGACGCATCCGAACATCGTTCGAATCGTTTGGATGGCGCGCTTAGGTACACCACTCGACTACCCGTACATTGTGTCGGAGTTTGTAAAAGGAGAGACGCTCGAACCGTATTGCGCAGATGAGCGACGGCTCGCATGGTCCGATATTAAGGATATCGGAATCCAGTTGCTTGATGCCTTAGAGGCATTGCATGTTAGCAATATCTACCACCGCGACATTAAGCCGGCAAACGTCATGCTGGAGCTTCCTTCGCATAGACCAAAGCTAATCGACTTCAACATCGCCGCCATGGCAAACGAGGCCAAAGGCAAGGCTGGTACCCGGCGGTACTGGGCCCCTGACGTAACCACCGCAGGTTGGGGTGCGCATGCCGATCTGTTCTCCCTCGGCATCGTGCTTTACGAATTAGTGGTACACCGCCATCCATTTCCGAATGACCGCCCCGAGAGTGGGGCGCCGTACGATCCCCGACAAATTGCGGTTGGTGTACATCTCTCAAGCGACCTTGCGGAATTCCTGCTAAAGGCAGTGCAACCGAAGGCGGCCCACCGCTTCCAGTCAGCTTCTGAGATGCGGTCTGCGCTGGTTGCCGTTTCTTCAATGCTAGCCCCTGCCGAGTTGCCAGCCGTTCCCACCGATTCGTTCACTGGAATTCGACTTGAGCCCGACGAAGTGGGGCGGAAGGATTACAACCCGTACGTCACTCGAATGCTGACGCTCTACAGCCAGGCACGCCGCACAAACACCGGCACGCGCGGGTTGGATGAGATCGCGAAACTCACCTATGTTCGCACGGGCCTTGACGAAAAGCTCGCTCCGACGATCACAACAGGTCGGTATCGACTTGTAATTGTGACCGGTAATGCAGGCGACGGAAAGACTGCATTCCTTCAACAGGTCGAGTCCTTATTCAGCGAGAATGGTGCGCTAGTCACGCGACTCCCCAGTAAGAATGGTTCTAGCTGGACTTGGGAAAACCGCGCTTATGAAACCAATTACGACGGATCCCAAGACGAAGAAGATCGCTCCAACGATGCCGTTCTCGATGCCTTCCTGGAGCCCTTCCAAGGCGAGGAGATGCTTAGTCTCGCCGGGTCCGAAGTACGGTTGATTGCAATCAATGAAGGGCGGTTGTTGGACTTCCTTGCGCACGGTCCTCGAGCCAGCGCTTACGGTGGTCTTCGCCGCTTTGTGAACGCTTCCTTGAGCGGGTCATCGCCATCCGAGGGTGCTCTTCTGGTGAACCTAAACCTACGCGCTGTGACCGCGGGTGGCGCCACTTCACTCGTGGAACGGCAGCTGATGCAGTTGCTTCAGCCAGAGTTGTGGGCACCATGTGAGGCCTGTTCTATCCGCGAATCATGCCCTCTCTACCACAACGCGAATACATTGCGTGATTTGAACTCGGGCTCGGCGGTGCGAGAGCGCGTACGCCGGCTCTTCGAGGTGGTGCATCTTCGGCGGCGGGCGCACGTTACGATGCGCGATTTACGGTCCGCGCTTTCTTGGCTTCTTCTGCGTGACCACGGATGTGCTGACATCAAAGCTCTGCTCGAAAGCACTGATTCCCAAGGACCCGCTTCTCTTGTCGCGCTCTACTACACAGAAGCGTTTGCTGATCCAGAATGCGCGGCGCAGTTGCCCATCCTTTCGCATGGCCCAGACCGTGCGGTTGACCGTCTCGTCCGACGCTTGCGCGAGGCGGATGTAGGCCGTGTGAATCACCCGATACTCGATCGGCAACTCGACCATAACGTGGACGGCGCAGTGCCTTGGATGACTTTTGAAGGACGGTCTGATGTCGGAGCATCTCAATTGCGCCGCTACGCTGCAGCAGTTCCCCGCCCGAGCGACGACACACCTTTCCCAGCAGTGGTTGAGGCAAGGCGCCAGCTCGCCGCAGTACTTCGTCGTTGGGCATACTACGAAAGACGCGACGGCGGCTGGCGCGACATGCTCCCCTATAGATCGGTGGGACTGTTAGAGGCCGTGATTGATGCATCGACGGATGGTGAGCGCGATAAGGCCTGCAACACTCTCCGTGACCGAGTTGTTGAGGCCGTGAGTGCGGCCGAAGGTGTCCGAAACCCCTTACTTAGGCGCAACTACTTGGCACTACGAGTCTCGCGAGTCGCACACGCCGCGATTCGCTCATACCGATTG
>Ga0302320_10028116_pt1 | contig 10807 bp, 9 predicted proteins | sample Bog_T0_3_FD_202130 | JGI IMG/M metagenome (GOLD analysis project Ga0302320, IMG submission 202130) | Peat permafrost microbial communities from Stordalen Mire near Abisko, Sweden - Bog_T0_3 | ecosystem: Environmental > Terrestrial > Soil > Wetlands > Peat | place: Sweden: Abisko, Stordalen Mire... | reverse complement strand
ACGTCGAGTGCGCGCAGCGTGATGTCGCCGAGGTTGCCGATGGGCGTGGCCACCAGGTAAAGCCCGGACGCAAGATTCTCTTCCGGATTAGTAGCCATGGGGGTCGTCAGTTTCCGGCGTCATCGCGAGCTTCTTCGCGCTCCATACGGCGCTGTTCGGCCAGCAGCGACATGGAACTCATCAGGTTCTGAACGCTCACAATCCCCACCACGCGTCCGCTCTCCGTGACCGGAATCAGCGCCAGCCCGTGACCGGCCGTGAGCCGGCGGATGGTGGTGCCCAGGGTGTCTTCAGGCCGCGCAACCTGAAAGGCGCGCGACATGACCGCCTGCACGTAGCCATTTCCGTCGTTGCGCAGCGCGTCAACGATGCGCTGGCGCGAGACGATTCCGACCAGTTGCGGGCCCCGCACCACCGGGAAGTCCTCCTGCAGCGAGTGGACGCAGCGGAAAAGCGCATCCGCAAGCGTGTCGGAGGGCGATAGCGTCGCAAAATCGGTGAGCATCACCTCGCGCATTTGCACGGTATCCACAACGGACTGGAAAAAGACGCCCTGATCCTCGACCTGCGCGCCGATCATGATGAAGAATCCGGCGAAGATCAGCCATGGGTTGCGCAGGAACATGCCGGCCACCATCACCAGCAGCGCCAGAATCTGGCCGATACCGGTGGCCGCGCGCCCGGTGGGAGCCAAGCCGTGTTTGCGGAAAAAATTGCCCCGAATCAGGCGGCCAAAATCCAGTGGATAGGCCGGAAGCAGGTGAAGCACGCCCATGAACACCTGCATCCAAACCATACTGCGCAAAAGATAGGCGGAGGTGATCAGCGGCTGATCGAAGAGACGTATATCGGGGCTCGCCCCCAGAAAGACCGCAGCCAAAATGAGTGCCGCGCCCCAGTTGGCCAGCGGACCGGCAAATGCCAGGGCAAACTGTCCGCCGCCCTGGTTGGCGCCTTCCTGGCTTTCTGGGTCAGCATAGGCGAACAGTCCGCCAATCGGCAGCAGAAGAATGGCGCGAAGCCGCAAGTGCAGCCAGGCGGCCACAAGCAACCGCGCTGTCTCTCTCACGATGACAGCGGCCACCAGCATAAAAAACAAGCAGAGCCCGCGCCCCCATCCGTCGGCAGCGCTGATGCCCATGCACACGATCGCCAGGATCGGGAAAAAGAGGTGGACGCGCATCTCGACGCCCATCCAACGGCCCAGCGGGATTGACCAGCCTCGCATCACTCGATTGTAGTAGGTCACACCCCACCGACGCTGAACTGCTGGCCATACAATTAGGGCAATTGCATGAGCGTTGTTTGCCACAGCATGTTTCGAAAATCCACTGCGTGTCAGGGCATGACCCGGGGTAACGGGGGCACCGGGGAGCCGGGGCGCCCTCAGGGCCGGGCCAGGGTCGGGGTCGCGTGCCGAAAAAGAGCCGGAAAGCTTCGAGCTTTACAGGCTGCGGAAAAACTCTTTATAAAGGGCAAGAAGTGTCAGGGCATGACTCGGGGTACCGGGGCACCGGGGAGCCGGGGCGCCCTCAGGGCCGGGCCAGGGTCGGGGTCGCGTGCCGAAAAAGAGCCGGAAAGTTTCGGGCTTTACAGGCCGCGGAGAAACTCCTTATAAAAGGCAAGAAGTGTCAGGGCATGACTTCAGTCGTGCCGTAAAGGCAATAAAATTAATGTGGGCTTTAGCCCCTGCGGGATGTATCTTCCGATCCCTCGACCTTCGCCACAGGCTGCCAATACTACAGTTGTAGATCGCAGGCTCCGGAGGGAGCAGGGCGCTTTAGCGCCCTGAAATGCCGCGAATTTCCGGTGCCTTTAGTACTACAGTTGTAGTTCGCAATTCCGGAGGGAGCAGGGCGCTTTAGCGCCCTGAAACAGCACGAAATGACGTGGCCTTCAGGCCCGGGTTCTTGGCACTTTTCCGGCATAAACCGCAAGTACAACTGTAGTATTAGGCGCGGGCCTTGGCTGTTGCCCGACGTTTGAGGCAAATGCAACTGTAGTATTGACCGCTTCCGGTATGCTTGTCTGCGATGCGCATCATTGCGGGAGAATTCAGATCGCGGACATTGGCAGCTCCGCCAGGCCTCGCCACGCGGCCCACCAGCGACCGCCTGCGCGAGACCCTGTTCAACGTCCTGGCGCCGCGCATTCAAGGCGCGGCCTTTGCGGATTTGTACGCCGGTTCCGGCGCAGTGGGCATAGAGGCGCTCAGCCGAGGCGCCGTCATCGTTCAATTTGTCGAGCGGGCCGAGGCGGCATTGAAAGTGCTGCGCGCCAACCTTGCAAAGCTCGGCCTGGATTCAGGATTCAAGATTCAGGCAGGAGCGGTCGTGCCTTTGCTACGCCGGATGAAAGCAGCGCCGGCGTCAGGCTTCGGCCTCGTCTTTCTTGACCCGCCCTATGACGCGGCCGAGGAATATGCAGCCGTGCTGGGCCTGTTGGGTGGGCCTGGCTCCGCTCTGCTCGCGCCAAACGCGCTGGTGATTGCGGAGCATCGGCGTAAAGATCGTCTTGAGGAATGCTACGGCAGCCTCAAGCGCACCCGGTTGCTGGAGCAAGGGGACGCAACTTTGAGCTTTTATGCCGCAATTTCCTCCGCCGATCCAGACGCAAAGAAGTGATGGACTGCCAGCATTGTCGGGTGTTATCTACAAGGTAAATGACGGTTGGGCGACTACCCAGCCGGAAACTGGACTTCGGCAGTCAGCTGGTGGCTTCGAACCATCTTAATGACTTCCCGAATATCAATGGAAAACTGAGTGTGCCACATCGTGGACTCGTTTCTTGTAACGTGCTAGACTTCCACACACTAAGCTCAAACATAGAAAGGTTCAAATGAAAATTGCCTCTTGCAGTGCCGTGGCTGCGGCTCTAGTTCTTATTCCTGCTCTTGGTTTTGCCACGGATGCAAAAACCTACAAGCATGCCTCTGAGTATCAGTTAGCCATTCTGGACCAGAATCTTCGTGTGGCAACTGGGAGCGACGTAACCCTGGCCAAGACCACAACAGGCGCGAAACTCGGTGGTGGTGGCCAAGGCATTCACCTTCTGCATACAGACGCCGGAGATTACCGCGTAGAGGCTCCCATCAACAAGGGCTTGTCGTTTCTGTCGGCAATGGGCTCGAACGCCTATAACCCTCCGGTGACCTACCACAACAAATGGTTTATGGATAACGTTCAACCCGGCACCAAGGTTCTGTTCGCCTCGGAATGTGCGAAGCCGAGCAAGAAACATCCCAACGAGGCGGTTCGCTGCACCTTCTGGTTTCCTGATCCGGACAGCACCGATCACGAGTATGCAACCATGGGAGACTTCACACCTTCGGCAGCCGGGGATGGAAGCAATACCCAGAAGACCGCCAACACTCTGTGTGGTACCGGCAAGCTGAGACCGGACGTTGAAGCTCAGCTCTGCGGCGGAACACCAACTCCGATACCAACACCTGCATCAGCTTCTGCTCCCATTCCGGCTCCAGCACCAGTTCCTCAACAGTAGTAGATTCTCACCTAGGCGACTATATATTTGCCGCATAATCTGAGGTGGGGTAGCAATGGTTGCGAAACTCCGGGAGGATCACCGGCTAACCGGCAGTTACTGTTTATCCAATGTTCTCGGGCGGATTGCCCAATCGATCTGCGGACCCGGACGCACGAGGGATTGGTGCGGGCCGCGCAGTTTTTGGCCAAGAAAGATGTCTTAGTCAGTTCTTAGGTAAAGCCCCTCACGGAATGCTCATCTGGCGGAGAACTTAATCAGGCGGGTGGCCCCGTTCCCGGTGCCCTTACCAGACCACACCGAGGGTGCCCCCGGTCTCGATCTTGAGACCGGGGACAGCAAAGCCCTCCACCGAGCCGCTTTTCGAGTCCCGAGTCCCTCAGTCCCTAGTCCCTTAGTCCCCTGTCCCTGTCTTAAGCGGAGTCAAAACGGCCCTAATGATCACCAAAATCGCTCCAAAAACGACTCAAAAACGCCTCAATTTCACGTTTTGCTCGACTTCCCGATTGAGCCCACGGCAAAATCCCATGCCCTCCAACTCGTCATTCCCAGCCCCAGAAACCTGTCAGGCTCATTTCCTCCACCTGCCGCCAGAGATTCCTCGCCTTTTTTTCAACCTGCAAGTAGAGCCATTGCACAACCTGCAAGTAGAGCCATTGCGCACTTGGCAGGTGGCCCCGGTCCCATACGCCGCCCTCCGAGTTTCTCAATTTACAACTGAAGTACTACAGCGTGTTTCAAAAACCCACTGTGTGTCAGGGCACGACTTCAGTCGTGCCGAAAAGGCCATAAATCGTCGGGCTTTAGCCCCTGCGGGACCGAAGCCGACTTCCGCCAAACTATCTTTGAAACACGCTCTTAAGCGGCCGGAAAGCGGTCCTTCAATTTCAGGAAGGGCTGCTCGAGCAGCGTCCAGGAGCAGCGCGCAACCGCGTATGCCAAGGCCGCGCCAATCAGGACCGTGAGGACCGAGATGGCAAATCCGCCTAAGAAGGGGATGGTTGCCAGCAACGGCCCGATGGGGACGAGATACGAAATCGGAGTCTGGAAGATATACATGGCATAGCTGTATTTGCCGCACTGCGTCAGGATGCGGCTTCTGAAAATCATTGCAGGAAATCGCGCGGAACCTGTGTTCACCACCGCCCAGCTCACCACCGAACAGCATGCGACACCCAGCGCGCTGTATCCCCAAATGGTCATGTGCTTGGTGTCGTACTTCGTGACTCCAGACAAAACAGACGCAATGGCTACCCCGGCGATTCCGATGAAAAAGGTATACGGCGCCCAGCGCTTCACCAGGCTTCTGAAGATCTGCTTCCGGGCGGAGATGGCGACGATGGCTCCAAACAGAATGGGCTCGACGCGGAACGGAGTCAGCCTGTAGAGAAACTCGGGGTGAGTGAGTTGAATGGCCTGGAAGACAGGCAGGCTGCGCAGAATGGCCGAAGCAACGATCAGGACGATGCAGAGGACGAGCAGAGCGTTTTCGCTGAGGAAGAAGATCACCACCGGCCAGATCAGATAGAACTGCTCCTCCACCGCGAGAGACCACAAATGCCCGATGGGCGAGTAGGCGAGCACGCCGAATGCCGAGTGCCAGTTCGACACAGGAAGCCAGTACCAGAGCTGCTCGGTCCATGCGGGTTGGTAGGCCGAGGCCATGCGCGGCAACCCGCAATCGAAGAACAGGAAGACGGCCAGGTAATAGAGCGGCAGAATCCTCAGCGCGCGCCGCATATAAAACGATTTGAAGTAGTCCTTCGAGTCTTTGGTGCCGAGCAGAATGCGCGTGATCAGGTAGCCGGAGAGCACAAAGAAGAGATCGACCCCCGTCCATCCCAATCCCTTGATTCCCCGGTAGAGAAAATTGGCCACGGTGCTATGGTCCGGGGTGTAGCGGCCAAAGTGGTAAAAGACGACCAGCAGAATGGCGATGCCGCGGATTCCATCCAGCTCGGGGATATGGCGCGAGGGACCAGAGCGAGCGGCAACGGGCGCGGCGGAGCTCGTGCTGGTCATTTCGGCCTCTGGGGATGGAGTGAGGTTCTCGCTCCAACGGTAGCACACGAGACACCAGGCGATTCCGCCGAAACGAGGATGCTGGCGGAGCGGAAACGCCCAAAAAATGTAGCCCTATAAGTGGACGAAATCGGGATTTCGCTTTTTCGCGAAATGAACGGTTTTCGATTTTCGAAATTGGCCGTCCTGCAGGACGGCCAATTTCGGGAAATGGTCGCCTTGTGGGACGGCCATTTTGGGGAAAACTCCTAAAAAACGGCTGTATGGACCATTGTTGGGGCCTGTTTTTCAGGGTGGCGGCGTGTGTTGGGAGCCGGGTTCGCAAGATGATCGCCCGCGCGGTGGTCCGCTCATGTCTGGGGCGCATGGCGAACTTGGTTTGCGGGGCTGGTGCGCGGTAACGGCGGCTACAATGATCCGCATGCGAAATGCGCGTTTCATTTCTGCGTTTGCAGCGTTGGCGATGGCGATTGCCGGTACGCCCGGCGTGCACGGGCAACAAGTACCTGCCGCGCATGTTTCGAGTCGGCCTCAGATGGTCCTCCTTGACACCGATATCGGCGATGACATCGACGACGCCTTCGCGCTGGCGCTTGCGTCGCACAGCCCGGAGATATATCTGCTGGGGATCACGACCGCTTACGGGGATACAGAGTTGCGGGCAAAGCTGGTGAATCGCTTTCTGCGGGCTGATTGCGAGCCTTATATTCCTGTAATTCCAGGCGTTACCACACCCCACGAGAATGTGTTTACCCAGGCTGCGTATGCAAAGGGGGAACCGGAAGATTGCCAAATTCCACCTGGCAATGTGAGGGGCGATCCAAAAGTGGATTGGCTGCATTGGGAAGACGAGCGAAAGCATAACGATGCAGCGGGATTTCTGCTGGAGCAGATCCGCGCCCGTCCGGGCCAGATCACCCTCATCGCCATCGGCCCCCTTTTCAACATCCAGGCTGCCATCGAGCGCGACCCGGCCACCTTTCGCAAGCTCAAGCGAGTGGTCATCATGGGCGGCAGCGTCTACCGCGGCTACGATGCGCACGGCGACACGCATCGGCCGCCGGACGCCGAGTGGAACATCAAATGCGATCCAGCCGGAGCCAGGGCGCTGTTCGCTTCCGGAGTCCCAGTTTTTGTCATGCCGCTCGACTCGACCCAGGTTCATCTCGAGCAGCCGGCGCAAGGCGCCATCTTCTCCCACGGCTCGCCGCTCACCGATCAGTTGACGCTGCTTTACCACCAGTGGACCGGCGCAAAGGCATGGCGCACGCCCACATTATTCGATCCGGTGGCAGTCACCTACGCAATCCGCCCCGATCTCTGCCCCACGACCCCCATGCGCCTGGAGGTTGACGACAAAGGGTTTACGCGTCCAGTCGACGGGCCACCCAACGTTCAGGTCTGTCTGCAATCCGACGAAAAGGGCTTTCTTGAGCTTCTGCTGGGCCGGATTACCGGTGACCAGGCCCCCTGATCGGAGTGGCTGCCAACACCATGCTTTTGATGAATATTCCGCATCGCCGGCACAGAAACCCATCACCTGTGAGCAAGGTCACTTTCAATCCCATTGACAGCAGAGGAAAGTAAGTGAAAAATGGCGGGTCAAGCCAAATTGAACTGATTCACAAGCTGTAAAGCATTTTTCGAATTGGTGTGGCCTCTTGACGTTCATTGAAGGTGGCTTTTTCTTGACGAAAAACCCACTTGAGTGTGTGGTTTCGGTTTACAGTAATTCGAAAAATGCAATCGGGAGGGAAAGCGGAGATCATGATGAACTTAAAGGTTGTTGGAGTGGCGGCATTTTTGAGTGCGGGATTGCTTTTGAGCGGCTGCAAGTCAGCGCCTGAGCTGACACCAGCCAATGCGCTGGCGCTGATTCAGGCGAAGTATGACCAGACCGCGCCGGTGGGCGCCAACATTATCTTGTCCGATTTGGGCATGAGGCAGGGCGCGGCGGCTAAATATTGGTCGCGGACCATCATCTATCCGAACAAGGTCTGGGCCGACTTCACGCTGACTCCGGACGGCAAGAAGGTGATCGCACTGACGGGTGGGGGCAATGTGATCCAGTGGCGGCCGGAGAACGCCGATGACAAGAACTACTCGCTGATCGTGACGACGGTGGCCGCCAACCACCTGAAAGCGCACGACGTAACGAACATTCAGGACGATCCGACGGGTAAGGGCGCATCCTTTACGGAGAGCGTGGACCTGACCGGCGTGCCGGCTGCGCTGCAGGACATCGCCCACAATCCCGGCAACAAGCTGAGCACCAAGCGCCAGGCCGAATTTGTCCTGGATGGCGGGGCATGGAAGCTGCAATCGATCCAATAGGCAGGGAAAAATACCTAGTTGTGGGAAAATTCCTCGGGATGGGGTCGAATTCGTTGACCCCACCCGCATTTCTTGGTATGGTTAGAAGGTTCGGCAAGAGCGCCCCCGTCTGTGTGTCTTAACGGCGGTGAGCGTAAGGCAACCCGGTCAGGCGGTAATCGACACGGGTTGGTCCCCAGGCCAGGCGAAGTTGACCGGCCGCACAAGTCCCGGAATCGCTCTCTTCTTGCAAAGGGCAGGGACAAATCGCTACGGTGTCCGCGCGTTCTCCGCCTTGGGGGGCTATGCGGGCCGGAACCGCGAAACGGAGTCGCCCTCGCCACGGCGAGCGCACGGCCACCGTCCCGGTTTTCGTCTGAAGGGTGAACGAAGGCAGACGCGAAGCAGGAACAAGAGGGCTTCTGCGCGTGTGTACGGCGAATTCGCCGTCGCAAGCCGGAACGGCCCGATGGGTCTGCGCGCGGCTGAAGAACATGGGTTTGGCCAACGAGTTTGGTTGGCGGGTTTTTGACGGGGTAAGGAGTTTCAGTTTGCCTACATTCAATCAGTTGGTTCGCAAGGGGCGCACGGCCCCGCGGTACAAGACGGCGTCACCGGCATTGCAGGCCTCGCCGCAGCGGCGCGGCGTTTGCACGCGCGTGTACACACAGACGCCCAAGAAGCCGAACTCGGCACTGCGCAAAGTGGCTCGCGTGCGGCTGACGAACGGGATCGAGGTCACCACCTATATTCCCGGCATCGGCCACAACCTGCAAGAGCACTCGATTGTGCTGATTCGCGGCGGTCGTGTGAAGGATCTCCCCGGCGTTCGCTATCACGTGGTTCGCGGCACCCTGGATTCAGTGGGCGTGGCCAACCGCAAGCAGAGCCGGTCGAAGTACGGAGCCAAGCGCGCCAAGGGTGGCGCGGCGCCGGCGAAGAAGAAATAACGAGGTTCAGAGTTCTCAGTTCGTAGTTCGTAGTGGCCAAGCGGCCAGCGGGCGCAACCAACCGGGAACTGTGAACTACGAACTGTGAACTACGAACTGTTTTTGAGGGATTATGCCGAGAAAAGGGCACATTGCGAAGCGGGAAGTACCGGCAGACCCAGTCTACGGGTCGACGCTGGTCACAAAGTTTGTCAACTCCATGATGTGGGGCGGCAAGAAGTCGACGGCCCAGGGCATCTTCTATCAGGCGATGAAGAACCTTGAAGAAAAGGGCGGCGGCGACGACGCGCTCAAGCTCTTCAAGAAGGCGGTAGAGAACTGCAAGCCGCTGCTTGAGGTCAAGACTCGCCGGGTTGGCGGCGCCAACTACCAGGTGCCGATCGAAGTGAATCCCGACCGGCGCACCTCGCTCGCCATTCGCTGGCTCATCACCTACGGCCGGAATCGCGGCGAAAAGGGCATGACCGACAAACTGTCGAATGAGCTACTCGATGCAGCCAACGGACGCGGCGCGGCGATGAAGAAAAAGGAAGACGTGCACCGCATGGCCGAGGCCAACAAGGCCTTCGCTCACTACCGCTGGTAGGAAATCAGCCGCTAGCTTTTAGCTACTAGCTTGCGGCTGCTGAAAGTGACAAAATGTGGGGCCGCGACGAGCGGACTCGCAAAGACAAGCTAGAGGCTAGAAGCTGAAAGCTAGCAGCTAATCAGAACCGCGGGCCGTAGCGCCCGCAAGGAAGAATACACCGTGGCTCGCACCGTACCTCTGAATCGTTGCCGGAACATCGGTATCATGGCGCACATCGACGCCGGAAAGACGACAGCGACAGAGCGCATCCTGTTTTATACCGGCATCACTCACCGTATCGGCGAAGTGCATGAAGGCACTGCGACCATGGACTACATGGAGCAGGAGCAGGAGCGTGGCATCACCATCACCTCGGCTGCTACCACCTGTGTGTGGAAAGATGTCCGGATCAATATTATTGACACTCCCGGCCACGTGGACTTTACCGCCGAAGTGGAGCGGAGCCTGCGCGTCCTCGACGGCGCGGTCGCCGTATTCGATTCCGTCTCCGCCGTGCAGCCGCAGACTGAAACCGTCTGGCGTCAGGGCGACAAGTACAAGGTTCCCCGGATTTGCTTCGTCAACAAGATGGACAAGAACGGCGCCGATTTCGAGCACGTTCTCGAGTCGATCCGCAAGCGCTTGGGAGCGCGGCCCGTTGCCCTGCAGATTCCCATTGGCGCCGAAGCCGGATTCAAGGGGGTCGTTGATCTCATCGAGATGAAGGCGATTCTCTGGCACGACGAGACCATGGGCGCGGAGTTTTCCATCGAGCCGATTCCCGCCGAGTTGCTGAAGAAGGCCGAAGCCTTTCGCCTGCAACTGATTGAAATCATCGCCGAGACCGACGACGTGCTTCTCGAGAAGTTTTTGGAGGGCGAGACGCCCACCATCGCGGAATTGAAGTCTGGCATTCGCCAGGCCACCATCGATCTCAAGGTCTTTCCGGTCATCTGCGGAAGCGCCTTCAAGAACAAGGGCGTTCAGACGCTGCTCGACGCAGTCGTCGATTATCTTCCCAGCCCTCTCGATAAGCCTCCGGTCGAGGGCATCAATCCTCACAATCTGAGCGTGACCGAAGTACGCAAGCCGGACGACAACGAGCCGCTTGCGGCCCTGGCGTTCAAGATCATCAACGATCCCTTCGGCAAGCTGTGCTTCGTCCGGGTCTATTCCGGCGCTCTCAAGACCGGCGATACGATTCTCAATCCCCGCACCGGCAAGACCGATCGCGTGGGCCGTCTTGTGAAGATGCACGCGAACAAGCGCGAAGACGTCACCGAGATTCTCGCCGGCGACATCTGCGCCTGCGTGGGCATGAAGGACCTGAAGACTGGCGATACGTTGTGCAATCCGCAGCACCCGATTGCTCTTGGCGCCATAACTTTTCCGGAGACGGTGATCTCTGTGGCCATCGAGCCCAAGACCAAGGCCGACCAGGAAAAGATGGGCG
>Ga0302320_10028115_pt1 | contig 10807 bp, 7 predicted proteins | sample Bog_T0_3_FD_202130 | JGI IMG/M metagenome (GOLD analysis project Ga0302320, IMG submission 202130) | Peat permafrost microbial communities from Stordalen Mire near Abisko, Sweden - Bog_T0_3 | ecosystem: Environmental > Terrestrial > Soil > Wetlands > Peat | place: Sweden: Abisko, Stordalen Mire... | reverse complement strand
CGGGATATGTCTGATAGTCGGGGCAGGCGTGGCTGCAGAGTATGACGAGCAGATGAACCTGTGGTCTAATGACCGCCGCCGCGTCATTCCGTCCGGGCTTGACACCACGCCGCAAACGGCGCGGAGGTGCCGCAGTCCAGGCATTGCGTGGCGTTGTATTGGGTGCCGCAGTGCGGACAGGTGCCTTGGTTCAGGAAGATGTCAAATGGTTTACCGCATTTGCCGCAGCGCCACAGATCACCGAGTGGCGGCGCGGATTTGCAGGAGGGGCAGGCAAACCCCTCGCGGCGGGGGATTTTGGCCACGCGCGCGAGCACCCGGGCTTGTTTTAGACCGCCCCAGCAGTTCATCAGGATGAACGCCGCCATGATGCCCAGCCAGATGGACCGCGCCAAAACAGCGAGCAAAATCAATCCGGCCACGCCAATAAACCCGATGCCGCTGGCCACCAGCAAACTGTTCGCGCGCCCAAAAGGAAACCACAGCAGCGAGCGCAAAATCTGTCCACCATCGAGTGGATAAACCGGCATCAGGTTGAAAATCAGCAAACCGGTGTTGATCCACCAGACGTTGTGCAAAAACGCAGCGGCATCGGGATGCGCGCCAAACCAGTCGAGCCGCGAGCTGATCAAAACCAAAATCGTAAACACCGGCACCAACACCACGTTCACCAGCGGCCCGGCCGCGATGCTCCAAAGCTGGGCGCCGGGGCGTTGCGGCGGGGACACGTACGCCACGCCACCCAATGGCCACAGCACAATGTCGTGGGTCTGACCGCCCACCGAACGGCAGGCCAGTTGATGGCCGAATTCATGCGTCAGCACGATGAGGAACAGGACCAGGTATTCCGCCACGTTCCCAACCAGCGAAGAATATTCGTGCGTGCGAAACTGGATGGAATAAACCGCCACGAGAAACCAGGACCAGTGGACAAAGACGCTGATGCCCGCCAGCGTAAAAATCTTGAATGAGCCTCCGCGCGTGGGCATTACATCGCCCCCTTGATCAGAGCGAGCAGTTCCGCGTGGTTTTCGACGGCCTGGAATTGCGGGAACTCCTGCTTAACATTCTCGGGCGCGTGGATCAGAAAGCCCACGTTCGCCTCCTTCAGCATGGCGGTGTCGTTGTAGGAATCGCCGGCGGAAAGGACGTGGTAGTTCATGCGCCGGAAGGCCGCGACCGCTTCGCGCTTCTGTTCGCGGATGCGGAGCTGGTAATCCACGATCCGGTCGTTCACCACCACGAGCCGGTGGCAGAGCAGCGTGGGATAATTCAACTGGCGGAGCAGCGGCGCGGCGAATTGCTCGAATGTGTCCGACAAAATGACCACCTGCACCAGCGTGCGGAGTTCATCCAAAAACTCCTTCGCGCCCGGCAGCGGACGCAGCGAGCCGATGACCTCCTGGATCTCCGACAGCTTGATGCCATGCTGGTCGAGGATGGCGAGCCGGCCGCGCATGAGCCGGTCGTAATCCGGTTCGTCGCGCGTCGTGCGGCGCAGTTCCGGGATGCGCGTTTTTTCGGCGACGGCAATCCAGATTTCGGGCGTCAGCACGCCTTCCATGTCCAAAGTGACGATTGATTGATTCACGGGCGCGCAGTTTTGCAAAAGACCGCCCAGGTGTCCAGCGCAGGTCGCAGGGTGGGGATAATGAGGTCGCCGTTTGGATGGGCAACAAGAACCGGTCAATGACGAATGACGAAAATGCCAAATGACGAATCAATGACGAAGCCCGAATGACCAAAGAGGCCTGGCTCGCGACTTTCGTCATTTGTTATTGGAAATTCTCTCGTCATTCGCCATTCGCCATTCGCCATTCGCCATTCGCCATTCGTCATTCGTCATTCCGTCCCCTTTTTTCAACGAAGATTCCAGGGGTTCAAGAGTTCCTTGGGAATCTCCGCCAAAAAGCGCGAGGGCGACTGATAGGTATCCACCCCCGAAGCGCCAAAGCCGCCGCGCACCAGCGGGTAGCTCAGATACAATTCGTTTTTCGCGCGGGTGATGGCGACGTAAAACAGCCGCCGCTCCTCTTCCTCCCCTTCCTCGCTTTCACCGGAACGCGCCGAGGGAAACAGCCCGTCACAGAGCATGATGACAAACACGACGTCGAACTCGAGCCCCTTCGCCTGATGAATCGTGGATAGGCGGAGGCGATCATTGTCGCCCTTCGGGTCGGCCTCAGCCTCAACATTCGTGAGCAAGGCGAGCTGCGTGAGAAATTCCTCGACCCGGCCGAATTGAAACGCGAATTGCGCCAGCTCCTGAAGATCCCCCAGCCGCCGCTCGTAATTGTCGTAGGTTTCCTTCAGATAATCTTCGTAGCCCGCGTCCAGGATGAGCCGCAACATTTTGGCCGCGCTCTGGCGGACGGCTTCGTCCTCGAGCTGTGAAATGGTGGCGGTGAATTGCGCCCACTCCACCGCCGCTTTCTTGGGAACGGCGGCGATGGCTTTCTGCAAGGCCACCGCAATGGGAGGCTTGCTCCGGCGCTCCGGGTTCGTGGCCGCGCTTACGGCCTTTGCGTCCGCGCTGTTTTCAGGCTGCGCCGCTTCCCCGGGCTGCCCGTTCGCCGGGTCCATGAAGGCCGGACAAAAATGCTTCCACAACTTGTCCGCGCCCTTGGCCCCGAGGCCGGGCAGCAATTGCGCCAGGCGCTTGAAGGAAACCTCGTCGCGAGGATTGACCACAAATTTCAAATAGGCGGTCGCATCCTTGATGTGCGCCTGTTCAAAGAAACGGATGCCGCTGGTGATGGAGAACGGGATCTGCTGCCGGGTCAGTTCCAACTGCAATTCCAGCGCATGAAAATGCGAGCGATACAGCACGGCCATCTGATTCAAGCTGGCGCCCTCGTCGCGTAATTCCAGCGCGCGCTGGGCAATGAAGGCCGCTTGCTGGCCGGCGTCATGGCAGGCCACCAGCACTGGTTTCAGACCGGACTTGCGCGCGGGCGCCAAGTCCTTCGCAAACTGGTTCACGTTGGCGGCGATGGCGGCGTTGGCCACGTCGAGGATTTCCGGCGTGCTGCGGTAATTGGTTTCAATCTTGAACACTTTCGCGCCGGGATACCGCTTCGGAAAGTTGAGGATGTTGGCGAAATTCGCGCCGCGCCAGGCGTAGATACTCTGCGCGTCATCGCCCACCACCATGACGTTGTGATGCCGTGCGGCCAGGAGGTCAATCAGATCCCCTTGCAGTTTGTTGGTGTCCTGATACTCGTCAACGAGAATGAATTGAAACCGACGCTGGTAATGTTCCCGCAGGTCGGCGTGATCTTGCAGCAGCTTGAGCCAAAGGACGAGCAGGTCGTCGAAATCCATCGCGTTGGTCGCGCGTTTACGGTCGGCGTAACTGGTGGCGAGCGCGGCAATCTGGGCCGTGAACTGCGAGAAATGATTGAATTGGCCGGCGAGCAATTCCGCGATAGACTTGTGGGTGTTGCCGGCGAGCGAAAAAATCTCGTTCAGCACGTCCAGCTTGGGGAAGTGCGTGCCTTTCGTTTCAATCTTCGCGTCGTTAATGCAGGCCTTGATCAGGTCCTTCGCATCGTCGCGGTCCAGGATGGTGAAATCGCGGTGGTAACCGAGCGTTTCGGCATGCAGGCGCAGGGTCCGCGCCCCGAGGGAGTGGAACGTGCCGCCCCAGAGCGAACGCAATTCGTGGCCCAGCAATTCACTGACGCGCCGCATCATTTCGCCGGCGGCCTTGTTCGTAAAGGTCAGCAGCAGAATCCGGTCGGCGGGGATGCCCTGCTCCAGCAAATAGGCCACGCGGTAAGTGAGCGTCCGCGTTTTGCCGGAGCCGGCGCCGGCGATCACCAAGGCCGGCCCTGGCGGCGCGGTAACGGCGGCCAACTGCTGGGGGTTGAGTTCGCGCGGATAGTCAATGTTCAGCCGGATTTCCGGCGTGAATGGTTTTAGAACGTATTCGTGCGACATGGCAGGGGAATTGCGGGAAATTGAAGCAGCGACAGAGGTGGGATTCACAATTTCTCCCATTCCTCCAGCGGGATCTTCCGGCCTAATATGACTTCAGCCTGCCGGAGAAACATTTTCAGTCGTGGGGTGGGATACTCCGAATTTGTTGGCACCGTCTGCCGATGCTGGCCGCAAACCAGGAATTCATGTCGCGTCCCGGCGAACGGACCATTAAATCCCAGCCGTCGCAATCGCCGGATAAAGTCACGCCTTTTGATGGGATGCCATCCTGCCATTTGCGTTTTGGTTCAAATCAATTCCCGCCAATTTGGGCAGCTTATGACCAAGCCGCAGGCCGACCAAAATCCAGTCCTCCAGCGTGGAGCGCAATTCCTGCTCGCATACACGCAGGGTTTTGCCAAACGCCGCCACGCCCGGCAATTTGGGAATTTCGCCGGCAAAAGTGCCATCTTCCAATTTGTCGTAATGCGCCAGCGCGAGCGCCGCTTCAATGTATGCCGTCAGTGAAAACATACCGACTCAAATTAGACGTTAAATTCAGATTAGCAAGCTTGGCAGATAAATTCAGCCGCAGGCGGCAAAAACGCATGGCTGCACAAAAGGAGGCCAGCTCACGCGTCACGCGTCATGTGGCAGGCACCGGTCTTTCCACGCGAGCCAGAGCAGGGCCATGGTGATGATGGCCGTAAGGCCGGTGCAAATTGGAGCCAGAAAGCGGTCCAGCGGCAGCGATCCGTGTGACGGAAGCCGGAGATTTGCGGCCAGAAATGCGCCATTGCCCGGCATGGGAGCTTGAGCCACGACCTTGCCGTCCCCGGAAACCGCCTGCGATATGCCGGAGCTGGCCAGGCGGAAAATCGGGATGCCATACTCCGCCGCGCGCACGGGCGCAACTCGAGTGTGCAATTCGTGTTGGTGGCGACCCCAAAACTCCAGGTCCATCGTCGGGACGATGAGCAGTTGCGCGCCTTGACGCACCAATTCATCCGTGACGCGGGTGTAACTCAGGTCGTAGCACACGCAAAAACCAATCTTGCCCCACGGCGAATTCCAGACTTTTTGCGCCGACGCGGGCAAGCCGTCGCGAAAGAACTGAATCGGGACGCACTTGGCCTGCCGAAAGACAATGTCGCCGTTGGTGCCGACGACGAAGGCGGTGTCATAATAATTGCTGGCCCCCGCAGGATCTTCACCGCCAACCACCAGGAAGCGCGAATGTTTGCGGCACCAGTCTTTCAACGTGTCCGGCACCGGGCCGCCCAACGTGTACTCGCTCAAGACGAAGATCTGGGCATTAGTATTCTTGGCGAGCGCCCGGTCCAGCATCTTCGGGATCACGTTTTCGGGTGGGAATTCCATTTGGACGCCGACGAGGGAAATGGACTGGCGTTCGAAAGTTGTCCCGGCCCCGAGCGGAAAGAATGCCCCCTTGAAAAGCCAAAGGAGTACTACCAGCAAAAAGATCGCAAACGCGGTCAGTTTTCGCGGGGCAAACCAAAAGCTGGCGGTTCTATGAAATACCACGGCGGCGGTGGTTCCGAAAATAAGGAATCCGCAGCCGTACATACCCATGCCACAAAAGCCATACGGCGATGGCACCGCATAACCAAGATTCAGCCAGGAGAATTTGAGGTAATAAAGTTCGCTGCGGAAGTATTCCACGCCGGTCCATACGATCGGAATGAGCCAGGCGGCGGTGGACCGGCCCCAGCGGCGGATACCGCCACAGACGATCGCGCCGAACAGGCCGACCCAAAACGCCAGGACCAGCCAGAGCACCACCGCCGCGACGTTGAAAATCTTGAGGAAAAACCAGAGCTGTGGCGCGTAGCAGAGAAATCCCACAGCCAGCCCGAAATAGAATGCGCGACGGACCGTCCGCTGGCTCGTCAACTGGACCAGCGCAAATGCATAGCCAAAGATCAGCAGTCCGGCGGCGGGGTATTTCAGCGAGGTGTAAGCGGCATGAAAACAGCCCACTGCGAGCGCTAACCACAAGCAGGGTTGCTTGCAGCCAAGCGGGTCAGAACCGGCAGGTAACGAATGACTGCAGGCACTTGGCGGGCGAAGGTTTGTCATTTCGTTGTTCATACTCTGAATAGCATTCGGCTTGCCCTAACTTAAGCGCGCGGCAACGGGACGGTGAATTGAAAAATTGATCGCGGGCGGCGGAAAAAACGATGCCGGCCGAGAGTCAGGCGGTCCGAATGGTTTGCTGGCCGTCCTTCCGTGAACCGGAGCGCCGGTCTCCGACCCGGCTTGCTGGAGGCGAATGTTTGCTAACTGGCCGGGACGGTGCCCGGCGCTCCCATCGCCTGGTTCCTGGTCCGTAAGCGGGTCCGAACGGAACAAGGGGGTCTCGATGAACCCAAGCCGTCTGTCTGCAACTTGGCAGCCTTTTCAGCATACGCAAGCCTGCCGACTACCAGTCGGCGATACAGCAGACTACCAGTCTGCGCGACAACCTTGCCGGCGGAACCGGTTCCGGATCCCATGCGCGACAACGGGCCGAGGAGCCTGCCCATGAATTCTCCCTCAGATTCAGAGGGACAAAGATGGATCGCCGCGGCTAAGCGGCAACGTGGTTATCGTGGTTGGCCTTGCGTTTGGCGGCTTCGGCAATCACTTTTTCCGCGGCTTCGCGCGGCATTTCTTCGTAATGGCTGAATTCCTCCGCGTGTACGCCGCGGCCGCCGGTCAGCGAGCGCAGGGTGCTGGAGTAATGATACAACTCCTTCGTGGGCACGCTCGCCTTGATTACTTGAAACGGCCCATCGGTGTCCATGCCCAGGATTTTTCCGCGCCGGGACGACAGATCGCCCATGACCTTGCCCATGAATTCGTCCGGAATGCGGATTTCCACCGTCTCGATCGGCTCCAGCAGCACGGGTTTGGCGGCGGTAAAGGATTCTTTAAACGCGAAATAACCGGCGATTTGGAACGCGATGTCCTTGGAATCCACCGGATGCATCTTGCCATCGTAAAAATCCACCTTCACGTCGGTCACCCGGCAGCCGGCCACAATGCCCTCGGTGCAGGCCTGATTCACCCCCTTCTCGACCGACGGCACAAAGCTGCGGTCCACGTTCTGGCCCACGAGCGACTGCGTGAACTCCACGCCACTGTCGCGCGGCTTGGGTTCGATGCGCATCCACACCTCGGCGAACTGCCCCGCGCCCCCGGTCTGTTTCTTGTGGCGATATTTCGATTCGCCCCGGCCTTTGATCGTCTCCCGGTATTTGACGCGCGGTTCGGCCAGTTCCACATGCACATTGTAACGGCGGCGCAAATGGTCGGCCACGACTTCCAGGTGCAATTCCCCCTGCGCGGAGATCACCGTCTGGTGTAGTTCCGAGTCCACAGCATAGAGAAACGTCGGATCCTCCTCGTGCAAAGCGGCCAGGCCGGACGCGATTTTTTCCTCCTCGCCCTTGACGTTCGCGACGAGGGAGGCATGGATGTTCGGCTTGGGATAGACCACCTTGGGCAAGGTGACGGGATGTTTCGGCGTACACAACGTGTTGCCGGTGTGCGTGTCCCGGAGCTTCACCACCGCACCGATGTCGCCCGCGCCCAGCGTAGTGACCGACTCCCGGTTCTGGCCATTCAGCAGGTAGATCTGGCCGATGCGTTCCGTGACCTTGCGATCGCTGTTGAACAGGTCTGTGCCGCTGTGGACCGCGCCCGAATAGACCCGGAAAAAGGAAAGTTCGCCAAAATGGGCCTCGGACATGGTCTTGAAAATATAAGCGACGGTTTCGCTGCTCTCCAGCGAGACCAGTGTTTCGTTGCCGTTGGCATCGAAGGCCGGGACTTTTTTCCGGTCCACGGGCGAGGAACCGTACTTGGCGATGAAATCCATGAGCCGCGCGATGCCGACGTTTTTTTCCGCTGAGGTGGCGAACAGGGGGATGAACAGCTCTCGTTGCACCGCCATATGGATGCCCGCCCGGAATTCCTCCTCCGACAAGGTGCCTTGCTCAAAATACTTGTTCATCAACTCGTCGTCCGATTCGGCGATGTGTTCGATGAGTTCGCGGTGGAGCGCCGCGGCTTTCTCCGCCCATTCGCCGGTGGCGGGTTCCTCGGTGTATTTGCCGGAGCCGTCCGTGGCGTAGGTGACAATTTCACTGCGAAGCACGTCGAGCGCGCGGTTGAAACCGGGGCCGGCGTTCACCGGGACGGACAAGGGAAATACATGCCGCCCGAACTGGTCCTGGGCCGCTTTCAACGCCGCGTCGAAATCCACGTTTTCCTTGTCCAGCGCGTTGATGGCGATCATCTTCGGGATACCGTAGCCGGTGGCGTAATTCCAGACGCGGTCGGTGCCCACGCCCAGGCCGTGTTGCGCGTGGATGACCACCAGCGCAAAATCGCCCACCCGCAGGGCGCCCAGCCCCTCGCTGATGAAGTCCAGATAGCCGGGGGTGTCAATCATATTGAATTTCTTGCCGGCCCACTCCGCGTGCAGCAGCGTGGCGGACACGGAAATCTGCCGCTGCTTTTCACTGACATGGTAATCGGATACGGTCGTGCCGTCGGCGATGCGTCCCATGCGCGTGATCACACCGGCGCAGAGAAGCATCGCCTCACTCAACAGGGTTTTCCCCGAGGAGGCGTGGCCGACGATGGCGAAGTTGCGGATATCAGCAGGAGGATAGTTTTTCATAAGGCTGGGTCACAGGTGGTTATTAGTTTCCAAACGTGCGTAATGGCTTGCCCGCATTTCAAACCCAATGCCCCCCACTTGGCAAGCCAAAATTTTAACCAAATTGTAACTTCCGCCACGCATACCGCTTGCAGGCTGGCGCAGAGACGGTATTTTCAGGAGTTGAAATTGAGGTGCGCACACTTGCAACCGCGTCCCCGCCCCCAGGCCCTGGGCGCGTGGACGCGGCCGCCAGGTGGCGCGCGCCAGCGAAGAGCATGATATGGACCATGGTCCCCTCAAGTTTTTGCTGATCAGCAGCGAGGAAACCTCCGCCCGCCGGATCAGTGAACTGGTGTGCGCCGCGATGGCAGCGGCGGCGGTCACCATTGAACCGACCACGGATTCCGGCCTGGCCATGGTGGCCACCAATAATTTCGACGCGTTGCTGTTCGATGTGCCGCAAGCCAACGCCTCCGCCCTCTTCCAAATCACGTCCCTCACCATGCAGGCGCCGCGGCTGCCCGTGCTGGTCATCGGCCCGAATGAGGACGAAGCGTATCTGGCCGAAGCGGTGTTCAGCGGCGCGCAGGAATATCTCGGCCGCGAGCAACTGTCCGCCGCCACGCTGGCCCACGCGATTCACTGTTCCATCGCCCGGCAGCAGGAAATGATCGAGCTGGTGGCCGAAAAGAACAACTATTACGACATTTTTGATCACCTGGTGGAAGGCATCTTCCGCACCACAATCAGCGGCAACTACCTGCTGGCGAACATCGCGCTCGCCCGCATCTACGGTTATGACTCGCCCGTGGAACTGATCGCGAGCATCAAGAACATCGCCGACTCGCTGTATGTGGAACACGGCCGCCGCGAGGAGTTCACGCGGCTGATGCAGGAACACGACACGTTGAGCGGTTTCGAGTCCAAGATTTACCGCAAGGATGGCAGCATCATCTGGATCTCCGAAAACTGCCGCGCCGTCCGCGATGCCCAGGGCCGGCTGCTGTACTACGAGGGCACGGTGGAAGACATCACCGAGCGCAAACGCGCTGAGGAACAAATCCGCCGCGCCACGAGCGAACTGTCCCGCAGCCGCGAGGAACTGCGCACCAAGAATTCGCTCATGGAGGAAAACCTCCGCACCGCGCGCGAAATCCAGCTCACCATGCTGCCGCAACAGTACCCCACCTTCCCGCAAAACGGCCGGCCGGAAGACAGCGCCTTTCAATTTGTCCACCGTTACGAACCGGCGGAATCGGTCAGCGGCGATTTCTTCAGCATCACGCCCATTTCAGACACGGAGGTGGGAGTATTCATCTGCGATGTGACTGGCCACGGCGTGCGCGCCGCGTTGGTCACCGCCATGATTCGGGCGCTGGGCGAGGAGCTGAAACCGCTGGCGCGCGATCCGGGAAGTTTCCTGCGCAAGCTCAACTTCGATCTGTGCAGCATTCTGAAAAACACCGGCTCGCCCATGCTCACCACCGGCTTTTATGCCGTGGCCGACTGCCGTACCGGAGAATTGCGTTTTGCCAATGCCGGCCATCCCAAACCCCTGCTGGTGCGGCGTTCCCTGGGCACGGTGGAGTCGCTAACCAACGCCACCGGCCGCAGCCAGCCCGCGCTGGGCCTGTTTGAAGACCCGCCGTATCAGACCTCCGAACTCACGCTCGTACCCGGCGATTTCCTGATGCTCTTCACCGACGGCCTGTTCGAAGTGCAGGGCCAGAACGAGGAATTGTATTCCCAAGAACGACTGATGCTCGACGTGAAGACGTTTCTCACGCATCCGCCCGGCATTCTCTTCGACGAACTGCTGGGCGTCATCCGCGCTTTTGCCCTCAATGGTGAATTTGACGACGACGTCTGCCTGGTCGGCATGGATTACCTCGGTTTGCCGCGCTCACCGCGTAATCCACCCGCCGCCCACGACTAGATCATCCTGATAAAACACGGCCGCCTGGCCAGGGGTGATGGCACGTTGCGGGGTGTGCAACTTCACTTTCACCGTCCCACTGCCGGCGGGCGTCACGGTCGCCGCCGTGCCGGGATGATTGTAACGGATTTTCGCCGTCACTTCGATGGGCCCGGCCAGATGGTCGAACGGATGCCAGTTGCAGCGCTCGGCGGTGAAGGTATCGCGGTCGAGCGCCGCTTCGTCTCCCACGACCACGCGGTTGTTTTCCACATCCAGCTCCACCACGTAAACCGGCT
>Ga0302320_10028113_pt1 | contig 10807 bp, 14 predicted proteins | sample Bog_T0_3_FD_202130 | JGI IMG/M metagenome (GOLD analysis project Ga0302320, IMG submission 202130) | Peat permafrost microbial communities from Stordalen Mire near Abisko, Sweden - Bog_T0_3 | ecosystem: Environmental > Terrestrial > Soil > Wetlands > Peat | place: Sweden: Abisko, Stordalen Mire... | reverse complement strand
CCCGAGGCTGGAGACCTGCAAGGATTTCCTGCATTTCTGACACTTCCAAAATGTCAGGAACGCTCACCCGCTTCGAGCTTTGACGAACGCCCGCTCCGCGCGTCAGGCCCTTAATCGGGTTCCTGTCGGTGAACTCCCACCGCATAGCGTGATTGAAGAGCACACTCATGATATTGCGGATTTTCGCCTTTGTTCCAGGAGCGAGGGGCATCTTGTTTTTCACTGTCTCTCGTTGCTGGGCTAGTACGGGGGAACTTTTGACTGACGGTTGGAGTTGCTCCAGCCATTCCTCCACAATAGGAGTCCTGATTGAAGCGAGCTCTTGCTTGCCCCACCTGGGCTCGATCCATTTCCGGAGGTAAATCTCATATCGGTTACGGGTCGACCAGGCCCGGCCGTTTTGGCCGGCGCCGTCAAGCTCCTTGAGGCGAAAATGCTCGATCAAGTCCTGCATCCTGATTCCACTAAATGAGTGTGCTTCGTTAGAGTTAATGGCCAGTCGCCAACCTCGGACTGCACGTTCCGCGGCAGCCTCCGTTTTGTACTGGTCGAGAGTGCCTACCTGCCTCTTCCTGCGAACGCGCTGTCCAGTCGGAAGAATGTGATGCCAACTGAACATCCAAACGGGGGTCTTGCTTCCGTTTACGTCCAAATACAAAGAGCCATTTTGTTTCCGCGCCTTCCTCAATACAGCCTCCTTCCGCTGAGGGCGCAGAATGCATCGGTAGACACAATGTACCCTGAAATGCGGAGCAAATGAAATGAGACTCCCAGAAGGGAGCCGTTAGGGGAGGAGTTCGGTCCGATTGGTGCTGGTCCGAAGGGCAGGCCTGGAGCCCCACTTGAATAGAAAGGAAGTGAAGGGGATCTCCAGATTTCCACTGGACTACTCCGTTCCTGTTTGCCCAGCGAGCCACATGCTCAGTTCCGATAGTAAGAAGCGCCATTGTTTCCTCTTGGCGTTGCGCAATGGATGTCCGGGAATGTGGCCTTCGCGCGCAAGGCGCATAACCGTGACGGGATGAAGACGCAAGAAATCTCCGGCTACGGTTGAATCGACGTACGGCTCAAGTACAACAGGCTGAGTTCTCAACCTGTCCACCGCTATGATGTCTCTGACTTTGGGCATGCCTTCACTCCTCGGCTCACGATTTTAGTGCAACGTACATTTCACTACAAGATGCCATAACGTAGCAGTGTTTTGCAAGAGAAAGCCGTAAGTGAGATAAGGAGTCCTACCAATGTGATGCCTGCTCTCGCCGTCAATGGCAGTCGCACTCGGTCCTATCCCAGTCTGCATCTATAGGAAGTACGGGGGTAAGGGAAACTGTATATTGAGGGATTTCTACCGCGAATGCCTGCAAGTACTTAGCGGTGCGGTTCTTTAATGTTCGCTCGAACGGCGCCCGAGTCCGACAGTTGGCAGTTTTCCTTGAAATCTTCGATCAACCGTTGTAGCCGTCGCAAATCTGTCGAGTGGTTCTTGCGCAAGTACCTGAAGATCCGTGGATGCTCCAACAGCAATTCTGCGTACCTGATGCAGGTCGTCAGCTTCAACTGATCGACACAGAGGTCATTGGGCGGTGGGCCGGAGAGACGCAAGAGGTGCGCTTTTCGCGTGGCATACCATTTTCTCCAACACTCCCCTCCATCTTGACTAGCCGACTTCATGCTCATCGTTTCCTTTCCGAAGAATCGGCACAAAATATGCTGGGAGCTCAATCACGGACTCTGCACACAAGAGTGTAGCGAAGTTCTCGTCAGAGAAGAATTGCCCGAAGACTTCGCTCACAATTTGCAGAGAATTGGCAGTAGAAGCCGCTCGGCCTGGGAGGGCTTTGGTGTTCTTGACACGCGCCGAGTCTACCTTGACCTTCTTCTTTGCTCGTTGTCTGTAAACTTTCCTCAAGTAAGCCCCCGCAGTGAATATCGTCGAAACGCATTGATGAAAGGCTGGAGGTCGTCAAGTCGGTATAGCTCCAGGAAGGCATCGTTTTCCTTCTCACGAACAGCCAACGCCCCTCGGATCTCCGAGCAGGACGGAATAACAAAGTAGTCAAGGATGGACTCGGATGGAGGCTTCAGACGCCCGATGATGACAACATCGGCAGAAGGTCGTTGACCAATGAGAAGGTGCCAGATTGTGTTGAGATGAGGCCGGACCCACCCCTTAATGACGCGGATCGTTATCGTTATGTTTTGATTCAACAATAGGGTGCCGTCGTTGGAGAGTTTCTCCGCGCTCCCCCCGATTGCTCGAACCTTCTCGCAGATCTCGTCACAGATTGCACTACGCAAGCGTCGAGTCAACCTAATCGATCTAGCGAAGGAATAGTCTTTCGGCAGTGGATATCCGATGAGCTTGTAGGTTTCGTTGATTCCCCCGAAGTGGTTGGAGTATGCCACGACGGATGGAATATCCTTGGCGGCATTGATGATGTCTGAATTGAGCCTGCCTTTGCGTTTCCAGAGCTTCCTTAGACCATCAAGCATCTCTGCGTCAACAAGGGGCTTTATTTCTTCCTGCACACGAACGTGCGCTTGAGTCCACTGCTTTTCGGGGATGATTCCGGCGAAGGCCTTCTCACAAACTTGCCACTTCTCCCGCGGCAACGTTTTGTACGTGTGGAATTTGTTTTCATGTTTGCAGTAAGCGTATGCACCCTTGTAAACGGGGTCGATGAGAAGACAACGAACCTTTGTGATATTCCAAGGGGTTGTTCCTCGAAGTACTTCTCTTGCGTTCAGAATATCTACGATTTCACGGCGACTCTTTCCTCGCTTGGTATACAGGTCGTAGGCGAGGCGAATAGTCGCAACCTCTTCCGGCGGTCCTGGTATGAGTACGACCCGATCGGTACTGATGCTTTTCCATTCCCCGTAGGCCGGGGTGCCTTTGGGCTGCCCAGCTTGATCGATAATCTGCCGCATCATACCGAACGGTGCTGGTCCACCCTGCCAGAATCCCATAGACGCGAGCCGTTTCTGTCCCGCGAATATCTTGACGGACATTTCGCGGCTATACTCCGCGGCCATGGTTCGCTTGAGGGCCTTCAATAAGTTAGAAGTTGTGCTGTTGTCATTCTCGAACTGCTCTGCGCAATAACGCACTGAGATCCCAGCTCGCTTGCACAGAAACTCGTAGTGTGCGCTCTCGTCTGAATCTGGAAACCTTCCCCACCGGCTTACGTCGTAGACCAAAATCTCGGCAAAGTCCGCCATCCCAGACTCGACGATCCTAAGCAATTCCTGCAGTCCGGTTCGCTTCTTGATGGTCGTTCCGGTCTTTCCTCCATCGACGAAGGCACGAATGACCCCGAGCCTGTGGGCGGCAGCATAAAGAGCGATTGCGGCTGATTGATTTGCGATCGAATATTGCTGATGCTCGCTGCTCATTCGCACGTATTGCGCTGCACGGCGAAGCGCAGAGGGGTCCTGCTCAGCTTCTGCTCTTCGAGGTTTGTACCACCTTGGCATAGTTCACCAAATGCGATGAGTCGGGCATAGAGCCCATATGACATATAGACTGTGTTCCTAAAACATAGATAGCGCCGAAATTAAGCCGATTTAATCCGAGAAATTGGACCCGCTGCCTTGTCCACAGTGGGTCTGCGCCGTGCGGAGCCGAGAAGTTTCGGTCGAACGTTTTTCGAAACGGGTAGCAATTGTACAAAGAACTCACTCCACCTTCTTGATCCGTCGCCGGCGGTCGAGCGCAGCGACGTTTCCGGCACGCGCTTCCACGCGCAGGTTCTCTTCGTGATGTTCTCGGGCCGCGTTGTAGATCTTCTCCCAGGGAAGAGGGTACTGCTCTTTGGTCCCGTTGAGCCGCACAATAACGAACTCCGGACGAGTTTCCACGACAATTTCGCGGGGTTTTCCTGTGGCTTGCACTGAAGATGCAGTTACAAAGATGATCCTGGTTTTCCGCTCAAGAAGGTAGGCCATTTTGTAGTCCTCTCAAGTGATATTGAATCCGACAAGAAACATCGGGCATGACAAGTAGTGACGCGACGAGTCCGCCAGGCGATGAATTCGCCAGAGTTCTCAATGAGAGGGTAGGTTGAAATCCGGAGGGACGACCGGAGAATTTTTCCGAAATCATTTCCTGACTGGAAATGGCTCCCGTCGATCGCGAGGCAAAATTCCCTGCGAAGCTGGAGGACCGACAGGAAGCCGATCAATGCAACAAGTGTCTGTGTGACAGGGCGAGCTGCGCGCCGATCAAAATGCACCGCGGAACAAGTCTTACCGGGTTCAATAGATTTACAGGTTGTTCAAAATCTTCGACATAGTGGTCCCAAGCCCCTTCGCAATTATCTGTAGGGTAATCACCCCTACCTCTCGTTTTCCGTTCTCAATCTCCGAAATATAAGTTCTTGCGATATCCAAGCAGACTGCCATGTCTGTTTGGGTCCAGCCTTTCGTTCTTCGAAAACTCCTGATCCTGCGACCAAGTTCAACAAGGGTCGCATGTTTTTGACTAGACATTCATCTATGGTGTCGTTAATATCAGACAAATGTGTCAGGCATGTCTGACATTTGCGAACAAGTAAAGGGCCTCACCCAGAGCCTGGAAGTGCTTGCGCGTGAGCATCTTGTCAGCCGCCAGTGAGTGGATGCCACTGAAAAGTTGGGAGCGAAATCCTTGAAGTCGATGATTTGAGGCCCTACGCGACCAAAACTCGCGCGTAGAGCAGGAGTGGAGCATGAGTTCCGAAGCCGGTTATTTCCCCGATGGACTGGCACGCACTCCAGTGGTGCGCGGACATGGCCATTGCGTGTCGGAGGGTTCGACTGAATCCCTCGATGCTCCCAGATTTCAAAGCAGAGTGGCTGAACGGCCTGCGGCGGCCATTCCGGCCAATTCTGAAGTCTCCGACGAACTGGTGCTAGAGCAGGTCGCCGACGGAGACAAAGAAGCGCTGGCGTTGCTTTTCCGCCGCTACTCACGAAATGTGCGCAACGTCGCCCATAGGATATTGCGGAACGAAGCGGAAGCCGACGATCTGGTGCAGGACGTATTTCTTCGCATCTTCCGCAAAGCCGCCCTGTTTGACTCAAGATGCGGGGCCGCTCGGTCCTGGATTTTCCATTTGACGTACTTGCTGGCAGTCGACCGCCGACGTTATCTAAATTCCCGCCATTTCTATGCCAGTCAGGAACTAGTGGACACATCTTTTCGCCTAGCCGATTCCAGAGAGGAGCTCCCGTTCAATGAACGGTCAATGGAAGGCATTCTCGGAAAGGCATTGATGGAGAGGTTCAACCGTTTGCTATCACCTGAGCAGCGAGAGACCATCCAGCTATATTTCTTCGAAGGCTATGCGTTCAAAGAAATCGCGCAGCTTACTGGACGGCCTTTGATCAACGTCAGAAATCATTACTATCGCGGATTGGAAAAGATGCGCAAATACGTTCTACCCGAAAACTTCGGTCAATGTGAGTGAAATAGTACACAATAGCTCCAGGCAGGGAGCTTGGATGTTGCCACAGGATTCCCATCAAGAGTTTCAGGAACTCTGCGCACTGTCGACGACCGGCGAGTTGACAGTCGAGGAATGGGCGCAGCTTACCGAGCATCTCTCCCATTGTGATTCCTGCCGGGAGGCCAAGCGGCATTACGAACGGTTGATCGCTACGACGATCCCAGCCTTGGGAGCCGAGTCTTCAATGGATGAAGACAGCGAGGATGCGCCGGGTGTTTGGTCGCTCGAAGAGGCCGAAGCCAAGCTGATGGAATCGCTCCGACATGAGCCAATTCCATCCAGCGGTCACTCCTTCTCTATCGTAAGGTCCGCCGGATGGAAACATGTGCGCCGTTATGCGGTGGCAGCAGTGATACTGGCGGCCTGTAGCGTCACCGGCTATCGAATCGGGGTGAATCGCGGGGCCAGATCAGACGCTGCCGTCGTGCCGATTGCGTCAACCGCACCGGCCATTCCGCCCCACATAGTTCCCTCAGTGCCGGCAACTGTTCCAACACGTCTAGACAAAGTCCCTCCGGCCGATGCCGAGGCCGATGCGTTGCGCTACCAGGCCCGCCTGAACCAGCAGGAGATGACCAGTCTGAAAGATCAGCTCAGCCAAATGGAAAACCAACTGGCCGAGCGCAACGCGGAGCTGAATCGCAGCTTACAGGATCGGGCCAACCTGAGCGGGAAATTGGCCGAAGCGCAGTCCAATGCATCGAGCCTTGAGGCAAGACTCAGCTTGATCGGCAAGGCGACTTCCGAGGACGCCCAGCTATCAATCGCACTCAAAGGGCAAGTCAATGACCTGAACGCGGCGATTAAAGAAAAGGACAGGCAGATCGCCGAGGGGCGCGAGTTGCTTGAGCGCGACCGCGACATCCGGAATCTGATTGGCGCCCGCGGCCTCTATATCGCCGAAATCTACGATGTGGCCCAAAGCGGCGACACACAGAAGCCGTTTGGTCGCGTTTTCTACACCAAGGACAAATCGCTCGTCTTCTATGGATACGACCTCGATCAGCAGCAAGGCGTCAAGAACGCCGGAGCCTTTCAGGCTTGGGGAGGCCGCGGCGCTGACCGGCAACACGCCGTCAGCCTGGGTCTACTTTATAAAGATGACGCGAACCAGAAACGCTGGGTCTTGAAGTTCAACGATGCCAAGACCATTTCGCAGATCGACGCGGTCTTCGTGACGGTCGAGCCCGAGGGAGGGAGCGCGAAGCCGAGCGGCAAACCGCTGCTTTTCACGTACCTTCGCCTAGATCCCAATCACCCGTGAGACTGAAACCGACTCTAATCGCTCAGTGGGAGGTGCTATGAAATCGATACTTCTTGTCGATGACGAAGCGTTCATTTGTGCTGGGCTTCAACAGACACTTCAGAGCTTCGATTTCCATGTCGAGGTCGCTCATACCCTCGAATCGGCTCAGCGTAAAATGCAAAGGGCGCGGTTCGATCTTGTTCTCACAGAATTCAACCTCAAGTCGGAACGTCGTTCCCATCCCAGGGCGGGGAATGGACTCAAGCTGGTGCAGCGACTTCGCACTCTGCAAATCACAACTCCCGTCCTGCTATTGACGTGCATGAAAGGGGAACCATACGAAATAAGTTCCCTTGATGCCGGCGCCGACGACTTCATTCCGATTACAATCACTATTCCCAGCCTCATTGCGCGCCTTCGGGCGCACATCAGACGGGGTGACCGTGAACGGGCTAGAGGGGCCGCCTCCGTTGCCAAGAGCGGTGTCGGACGCGCGCATTCGAGGAATGAATAGCCGAGGGGCGGAATTTATCGACGGTTGATACCCCTCCCTTTGAACGGTCTCTGACTGAGAAACGGATAGCGCCAAACATCCCGTCGATCTGGTCTTCAGCATCTTGTTATCTTGTCGAGTTTCGTATAAGCAACGCGATGCGGCGCGGGGCCAGACGCACGCAAAACATAGAAACTGAATATTTTCAGTGTTCTCCAGATCTTCTTGTTGCGTACAAGCAACATGCGTCTTCAGGCATTTGATCCTCAATCCCGAATGAATTCTCCTGTCACAACTGGCAGACCCTCACCGCGCCAGAGTACGGACCCGTTGTCGCGACTCAACGATCAACCAACTCTGGTTGCTTGCAGAGGTCTCCATGCGAGTTCCGCAGGTCACAATCGATATGATGGTTGCCGTCATTGCGCTCGCTCATGAAAGAACCTTTGAGAAAGCTGCGGAAGAGATCGGGGTGATAACAGCCTCCGCGGTATTCAAAAGGGTACAGACCGCCAGCAACCTATTTGGTGCTCCCCTGTTCGTCAATTCGGTAGAGGGAATGACGCTCACATCGGTCGGGGAAGCCTTCTACATCGACGCGGTGAAGGCAGTCGAACAGACTCTATTGGTTGAAGAGAAGGTCGCAGCTCAGGTGAGTCTTGAAGCCCAACACTTGCGTATTGGACATTCGACTTATCTTTCGCCGCGATCATTGACGACCGTCCTGAAGCTCAAGCTTGATGGTCCCCCCCCCATCCATATCGACCATGTCTCCGGATTAACCAACGATCTTGCACGGCGCGTAGAAGAAGGAGAACTCCATGCCGGGTTCGGTTACCTGCCGCTGAATCGGCCGCATTTGTTTACACGCATTCTGTGGGAGGAACCCCTCGAAGTTTTTATGGCTGCTTCACACCGGCTCGCGGTTCAGTCTGGCATTCGTCCCACCGATTTGCGAAATGAACCATTGATCGCGGTTGGACGGGCTGCGCTGCCGTGGCTCTACGAAGAGATTGATGAATACTTCAGTCGATTCGGGGTGAGCTTATGCGTCGTGGCCGACGCCTTGGGACCGCCAGAAGCCTTAATCATGACGGAGGAGAAAGTTGGTGTCTGCCTTCTCGGGGCATCTACGGCCTCGCGCCCTGGTGTCATTTCGAAGTCCCTCACACCACGAATCCTCACCCGCAAGAGCGGCGTATTCGCCCGTGAAGACAGCCGGCATCCGGCACTAAGAGCGTTGCTAGAGATGGCTCTTGAAATGGCTTCTGGCAAGGTTCCGAAGCACTATCCTTCGTCGATGAAGAAGTGATCAACCCTCTTCTGGTAAATCCTTGCCAGTTCGAAAAGCTCCATGACGTCAATGCTGCGGTCCCCGCTTTCGCACTTCGTCATGAAATTCGGGGAACGTCCCATCAAGGCGGAGACTTCATGCTGCGACAGACCGGCATGTTCGCGAGCTGCGATAAGCCGCTCCAGCAACGTATCGTAGGCCTGCTGGAATTGGGCAGTTCTCGCCTTTCTTGACTTACGTGTCTCCGCTGACCTACTCTTCTGCACGCCTTCCAGTGTGGTGAATTTGATGTAAAGTACCTAATAAGGACTGGCTTCTCGCGCGGAATGCTGTCCCTGAAAAAAGAACCGTTTGGCCTTGGAGTGAAGGATGGACCAGAGCTTTCTTGAGATACCTGAAGCGGCGAACATGACCATCGCAAGCCTGCGGGTCTACAACGATCCGCCTTGTAGCGAAGTCCAAATCAGATTTACTGACGGAACCGAGATTTCGATCGATCTCGATTTCAAAACCATAATAAGAGGCAGGCACTATCGCTCAGACAGAGGCGATTTTGAGATCTTCCAAGAATATGGGGACAGATCTACGACCTGAAAATTAGGTTTGTCACCGGTCGCGATACTTCGACAACATGCACCGCAAAACCGAAGACTGCGCGTTCGAGCATACTGCCGATCTAGCTCACGTTTGCGTAGAGCGCATCCCATGGGGTCCCGGTGAGTGGTCGAGAGTCCTTCAGCACACCCATGAAGCGGGTCTGTGAGTACTTGGAATCGCGAGCGGCATGTCTCATCAGCTGAAATCTGCGGTCCAGAAACGCCTGCTTAACGTTTACTCGCCTATCGCGATTTCCCTTAAAGCAAGGGATTCCCTAGCGAAATGCTCCGCTCGATTCCATGCATAATGAGGGTGTGCCGATCCGGTCTGAACGGAATTGAGTCTGCGTCAACTGCGAGCATGATGAGTCGCCTAAAGTTTGCCGATTGCTCCTGTTGCTGAGCCTGGACAAAGGCGTTATCGATCGCAGTCTCCGATACCGCGCCCCACTGCAGGCTCAGGTTGTTCTTTCGTGCCAACTCTACGGCAAATTCATGGAGAGTGATTTCGTTCCCCGCGAGGAACGGCTGTATCGCTTCGAGGTCGTGGAGGTATGTTGAGGCACTGTGTGCCCACTCTTCGGCGCTCAATCCCTTCAGGTAGTTTTCTCGGCTCAATCGGTCGAGCACATTGTCGAGGGACTTCTCCACTTGCGACGCGGACACGTTGTTGGCGTCAATTGATCGCAGCTCTCCGGCCCAATCATAAAGGTCTTGATAGAGATGGTGGTGAATGGCCTGTAGGTGCGCGGAGTCGAAGCCGCCTCGAATGGGCGAAGCATGAAGCTCGGCAAGTCGAAGGACAGTGGAATCTGTCGAGGCTTTCAAAAGAGCGGCGGAATCGGTGATGCCGAGCTTATTTCTGAGTACGCCGGTGCCGGGAATTGTGAAATCGGTAGCGTCAATCATCGTCTGCCCTCTCCTCTCGTCATGGATGTTGTCGCGGGGCCTTGCTTGAGTGCCGCCATAACTCGCGCCAGATAGCCGTTATCAATTCCACGTTGGGTGTCGCCGGTGTTGTAGCGAGAGAGGGCGTGCTGGAGCGCCTCCTGGCCGGGTCCGTAGGTTTTAGTCTCAAGGTGGTAGGCGCCGTCGAGAATCTGCCAACCGGCGCGAAGATTGGAGCATGGGTCTAAAAGAGATTCGGCGGGAAGCCCGCGGCGATGGGCCTCCGCCGTGCTGACCTGCATTAACCCCAAGTCAACAGAGATGTTGCGGCGCTCGAAGTAGCCGAGCCACTCCAACGCCTCGCGTTCGGTGGTGGGCTGGCGTTTGAGCCGCAATGTACCCTCCGGTAGATGCCATTGCTTGAGAAGCGTCCTGGGAAAGTCGATCTGCATGGCATTCGGGTTACGGGATTTGTCCCGTGGGAGTTGGCGTTGGGCTGCGAATCGGTGTATTCCGTGTCGTTCGCAGCCTTGGACAGCCGGTTTGCGTATGTGTGACGGTTGAATAATATATGCAGAAAAACGCCCAGAGGCGGGTCGATCGCCTCTGGGCTGCGTGGCGAGGATTACTCCTCGTCCGCGCCGTCTGTCGGATCGTCGGCGGCTTCGACTTTCGATAGCCATCGTCGCCGACATAGACCCACATGCGTGCATTTGTGGTCTTGCCCTTGCTCAGCATGGGCATGATCGTGTCGTCGGTGGCCACCACGTGCGAGGCCCGCACTCGCTCTGCCATCAGTTC
>Ga0302320_10028111_pt1 | contig 10808 bp, 6 predicted proteins | sample Bog_T0_3_FD_202130 | JGI IMG/M metagenome (GOLD analysis project Ga0302320, IMG submission 202130) | Peat permafrost microbial communities from Stordalen Mire near Abisko, Sweden - Bog_T0_3 | ecosystem: Environmental > Terrestrial > Soil > Wetlands > Peat | place: Sweden: Abisko, Stordalen Mire... | reverse complement strand
GAGGCCGACGAATTGGTGACGGTCGAAACCATGGCGGAGCGCAAACAGGTGATGCTGGCGCGTGCCCGCGGCTTTCTTGCCCTGCCGGGAGGCATCGGCACCTTGGAGGAAATTGCCGAGGCGCTCGCGCTGCGCAGCCTGGCGAAGATCAGCGGTCCGGCGGTGTTCTTCAACCAGGACGGGTATTACGACGATCTCCTGCGGTTCTTCGACCGCATGACCAGCGAGCGATTCAAGGTTTCCGGCATGCGGGGACTGTATTCGGTGGCGGCGACGATCGACCAGATCTGGCCCGGCCTGGAGAGCCCGTCGTCCTACGAGGTGGACCCGGTGTGGCGCCAGCGCTGACGGGCCGTCCGTTCCGTTTACTTCCACAGCCCGACCAATTCCTCGCTTCGGACCCAGCCGGTCTGGCCGTTCTCAAAGGAGAGACGCGTCCATCCCAGGAAGGATCTGTCCGCCAGCGCCACACTGCCCGGGGCGAGCGGTACGGTTTTCTGTGAGGTGTCCGCCTCCGTGGGAATCGAGCAGAGCGTGGCATCCCGCCAGGTGACCACCGCCTGGCGGTCGGCCGCCGGTCCGTAGGCCCGCCAGCCCAGGAGCGAAACCACGGTCAGCATCGCGGCGAATCCCAGCACCGTCAGCGCCGCGCCCATCTCCCATCGGCGGCCAACCGCCGGCGTTCCCGGCGGCCGAAAGCCGCGTGCAAGCAGGAGGGCGAGCGCCGTGGCGGCGAGCCAGGCGGCGGCGATCAGGGCGAGCTGCCAGGTGGCAGGGGAGGCGAGTTGCGCCAGCGACGGGACCGCCCCGGGCGGTAGGAACTGAGCGAGTGGGGCGGGGACGAAGCCGGCCTTGTCGCAGGCGAGCGCGAATTGCCAGCGCACGGCCGGGTCGCCGGGGGCCTGGACGAAGGCCGCGATGGCATGCGCCGCAGCTTCGTCCCAGCGGTTCTGCTGGGCAAGCGCCAGCGACAGGTTGTGCTCCGCGACCCAGTCGGCCGGTTCCCGCGCGAGCGCGGCTCTCCACCCGCTTTCGGCTGAGGCGAAGTCTCCGCGCCGGTACGCCGCGGACGGATTGGCCGGTGCGCCGCTGTCGTCGGCCGACGCCGAGGCGAAGGAGCCGAGGACTGCCGCCAGGGCCAGTGCCGCGCACCAGGGCAGAAGGTTGCGGGGCAGAAACACCTCCTGCGGTGGGAACGGCGGCGCGGGGCGGGTCGCCAGCGCCGCAGTCGCGCGGCTGACCCAGTCGGCGGGAAGGGCGGCTTCGGGGCCATAGAGCGCCCGCTCGGCCTCGGACCAGAGGGCCGCCCATGCGGCCGCATCTCCGAGCTGGGCGGCGGAGGGTGCGGCGTGCGGGACCCCCAGCAGGACGGCGGCATCGCGCTGCCACGCGGCCAGAAGAACAGCCCCCGCGCCGGGTCCCGGCGGATTGCGGCGCAGCTGATCCAGCGTGGCGGCGAGGCGGGCGTGCGCCTCACGGCGCCGGCGCCGGGGATCGGTCCGCCTGGCCCGGCGGAATGCGAGCCAGAGCCATAGCACCAGCAGCAGCGCGAAGGGAGTGGCGAGCAATATCGCCAGCTGGTCGGAGGACCATGGGGTTAGCGCCGGGCCGCTCTCGGGAATGGCGTCGCGCGGCAGGGCGGGGGGCGGCGGAGGCGTAGCGGGAGGAGCGACCGCGGCCAGCGCTGGCGAACCCACCTGGGGCGTTGCCGCCCCTCCGGCTTCCGGCGCCTGGCCCGGGGCATTCGCGGGCGCCGAGATCGTGACCGTGGCTCCGGCCGCGGTGACCGTGCGGTAACTTCCATCTTTCGGATCGAAATAGGTGAACGTCACCGGCTCCAGCGTGTATGTGCCCGGCCGCGTGGGAACCAGCACCACGTCCTCGGTCAGAGTGGAATCGAAGAGCTTGTTCGCGGCGGCCGTCCGCTTCGCCTTGGGCTGGACCACTTGGAAGTCCTTGGACACCTCCCGCGATGGCAATCCCGCGATGTCGGGCCAGTTGCCCGTGCCCTTGAGCTCGAGCGTCCAGGTGATGGGTTCGCCCACCGGCGTGGTGGTCGGGACGATCTTCGAGGTCAGCTTGAAGTCGCCGACCGCCCCGGTGTAGCCGGCGGGGGCGGGCGGCAGCGGGAGGACCGTGAGCGTGGGCACGGTGCTCGTCACCGAAAACTTCTGGTACTGCCGCTGCTGGAAGAAGCCCAGTCCGGACATCCCGACGCTGAGGTTTACCAGCTGGGTGATCGGATTCAGGCTGATTTGCCCGGGTTTGCGGGCGATCGCCCGGGTATGATAGGTCAGGCCGGTCTGCGGCTCGGTGCCCGAATTCAGGTCGAGCTGGGCCGGCTGCGACCAGTCCTCTGCTATGAGGGGATCGGGGTTCCAGTCGAAGGTGCCATTGCCGAAATTGGGGTAATAGCTTCGCCCGACCTCAATGCGGTAGTTGAGGTCGATGATCTCGCCGGCCCACACGCTGCCCGGTGTCGCCTCGAGGGCGGCGTTGGCGGCGGTGTCCAGGGGCTCTCCGCCGCCGACGGTGGCGCCGGTGGTATTGAAGTGGACGGCCGCGACCCGGAGGCGGCCCTTGTTGGTCTCCACCTCGAACGACGGAATGTCGACGCTTTGGTCCCTGGATAGGAGCGCCGTGTAGTTGTAGGTCACGCTGTGCGAAAAGCTGCCATTGATCCACGACATGCTGCTGGACGATCCCTCGTACTCGAGGGCGAGGCCGTCCACCTTGGGTGGCGTCGGGGTGTCCTTGGCCTCGCAGTCGTCGCACACGAGCTGCAGCGAGGTCGACTGCCCGACCGGGAGGGAGCCGCCGGGGGGATCCCAACGGACGGACTGGGCCCGGGCGGCGGCCGCCAGGAGCGAAAGGACCAGGGCGAATCTGAGGACACGAAGGCGCATGGAGATCACCAGTTCTTGGTGTTGTCGGCGGGAATGGGTTTGGGCTCCTTGTTCTCGATCATCTGGTACAGCTCGGCCGGGGAGTCCGCGTTGCGGGCCTGCTCGAGTTTCTGGAGCGGGATGGCCAGCGCCGGGTCGGCCCGCGCCGGATCCCGGGACTTGCGCTCGGTTGCGCCACCGATCCGCTGCATTTCCTCGTGGGATGGAGGCGGTAGGGATTTCAGGCCGCCGAAGGCGTCGTCCCCGGTTTTGGGGGAGCCGGGCTTTGCTTCCGACTGCTGCTGGGGATTGCTTTGGCCGCTTTGCCCTGGCTGCGCCGAGGACGGCTGTTTTTGCGGCTGCGGATTGCCCGGTTGCTGGCTGGACTGCTGGTTCTGCTGCTGATTCTGCTGCTGGTTTTGTTGCTGGTCCTGCTGCTGTTTTCGCTGCTGTTTCTGCTGCGGTGGGTCGGGCTTCTTCTGGTCCTGGGGTTGCTTGAGCAGCGCTTCCAGGTCGGCGCGCAGCCGCGGCCAGTCGGTGGCCCTGGCGTTGAGCGCCGAGCCGGTGTCAACGGCGGCGAGCGCGTCGTGCACGGGGCCGGGCAGCACGGGCTGATGGGCGGACTGCAATTCCTGACCCCAGGTGACCGTTTGCCGGGCGAGTTCGGCCCAGTCGAGCGCGCTGGGGGTGCTCTGGGCGGAGAGGCGGCCGACGATGCGCCCGAGCAGCGCGCTGGACTCGGGCGGCGGTGCCGCGCCCCCGGACTCGCCGCGGGCGGCTGGCGAGGCGAGGCTGGCGGCGGCGCAGAGCGCCAGGAGGATCGGTGCCGCCGAGAGCGCGCTTTTCAGCAGCACATCCCGGGGCCGGGGCCGCACGGGAAATTCCCGCCACAGGCTCATCAGCAGGCAGAGCAGTGCGGGCGCGAGCGCCCATTGGTAGCGCTCGACATAGCGCACGGTGTTTTTCTCGACGAACTTTCCCCGGCGTCCCGCTTCCACGGTGGCCTTGAGCAGGGCCGCGAGGTCGACCCATTCCCCGGCGTCGCGGTAGGCGCCACCCGTGCGGTTGGCGAGCTCGTGCAGGTTGTCGCTCTCGAGCTTGGCCAGGACCACCGCCCCCTGTTCGTCCTTCATGAATCCGCCGCCCACGTCGGGAATGAACCCGCCGGCCGCGGTGCCGACGCCGAGGCCGATGACGCGGATGCCCTTGGCTTTTAGCTTGCCGATATGGTCCCTCCAGTCGGGGTCGTTGGCGCCGCCGTCGCTCAGGACGATGAGGAACCGGTCCGCCGCCGCCTGGCCTTCAAATGCTTCGGCGGCCGCGTCGATCATCGCGCCGTAGTTGGTGCCGCCCACCGGCAGGTAGTCGGGTCCAAGCGCCGGGAGAAACTCGCGGAGGATCTCGTAGTCCGCGCTCAGCGGCGACTGGAGGAAGGCCGTGCCGGAGAACACCAGCAGGCCCACCCGTTCGCCGGCCAGCCGGTCGAGCAGCGACTCGACGAGCAGCTTCGCCCGCTCCAGGCGGGAGGGCGTGACATCCTGGGACAGCATCGAACGCGAAAGATCGATCGCGATGACGATCTCCCGCGACTGGTTGAACATCGGCTCGTCGATCCGGCCCCATTGCGGGCGCGCCAGCGCCACGATGCCCAGCGCCGCGCCCGCGCAGAGCCACCAGCGGCGCCTGGCCACTGCGCGGGCGGCCGGCGACGGGACGAAGGAGGTTTCGGCCAGGGTCAGCGAACGCATGCCGGCCTCGGCCCGGAGGATGTGGGGATGGGCGGCGGAGGCCTGGCGGCGCTTGGCGGTGAGCTCCCAGGCGAGCAACGCGGCGGGCGCGGCCAGAAGCCAGAGCAGATGGGGCCACGCAAAGGTCATGAGGCTTGGGGTAGCGGCTCGCCCAGGGGCTTGCGCCGCGGGCCCGCGCCGCGGGCGAGCGGCGCCGCCAGGAGCAGCAGAGCCAGGCCCGGGCCGGCGAGCCACGGGAACAGCTCGGTGGTGACCAGGTAGCTTTTGGCCTGGAAGTCGATGGTCTGCGACTGGTCGATGTCCCGGAAGGCCGACTCGATCGTGCCGGTGTCGGCGGCGCGAAAGAAATGTCCCCCGGTGGTGTCGGCGATCTGGCGCAGGGCGCCCTCGTCGAGGTCGGCCACCAGTTCCGTGTAGCCGAGCTTGTTGCCCTTGTCGTCGAAGATCGGGAAGGGCACGACGCCGTCCTTGCCCGCGCCGATGGTATAGATCGGGATCCCGCGGGCCTTGGCGATGGCGGCGGCCTGCATCGGCGCCAGCGCGCCCATGTTGTTCGCCCCGTCGGTGAGCAGGACGATGAATGCGCCCCGCCGCTTGCCGCCGGTTTCCAGTCGCGATTGTTCGAGTCGCGTCAGCGCGACCCCGAGCCCGTCGCCGATCGAGGTGCCATCCTGGATGATGCCGATCTTGATCCGGGCGATCTGCTGGGCCAGCCACTCATGATCGGTGGTAAGGGGAGCCAGGGTATAGGCGTGCGCGGAGAAGACCACCACGCCGATGCGGTCGGAAGGGCGTCGCTCGATGAACGCCTCGATCACGGGCTTGATCGCCTGCAGGCGGTTCATCCGCACCCCGTCCTTCTCGTAATCCTCACTCAGCATCGAGCCCGAGAGGTCGATGGCGAGGACGATATCGTAACCCTGCGAGCGCGTGTCGCGGCGATTCTCGACTCGCTGGGGTCGGGCCAGTGCGCCGATCAGCAGGGTCAGGCCCGTGACAGCCAGGCACAGGGGGGCCCGCGACCGCCCGATGAGCGACGGACGGTGCCAGGCCGCCGCAAACGGCACGACCAGGACGGGCACCCGGGCCCGCCCGCGCAGCCAGATCACCGCGGGAATGGCCAGCCAGGCCAGGAGCCAGAGGGGGTCTTTGAGGACGACGTTGCTCACGCGGGGGTCCCCTACCTCATGCGCGCATGAAAAAAGCGCACCAGGGCGTTCAGGCGATTTTCTTCCGTGGTGGCGACCAGGCGGCTCAGCGGATTGGGAAACAGCTGCTCCCATCCTGCCTCGCGCCGGGCGCGCCACTCGGCCTGGGCGGCGCGCTCGGCCGCGCTGCCCTCGAGGGTGACCAGCCGGCCGGCGGCGGGATCATAGGCGGCGAACATTTCCCCGGCGGGCATGGCCTGCTCCCACGGATCGTCGACGCGGAAACCCATGGTCTGGTACCGGCGCTGGAGCACCGCCCAGCCGTCTGGGGCCGGGCGCGGGGGGAAGTCGCCGAGCCAGAGCAGGACGCTGTGCTTGGGTGCGGCCCGGGCGAGGAATTTCCAGGGGATGGCGGTCGGTCCGCCCGCCCTGGCTTCGGCGGAGCCCGCGGCGACGGGCGCGGGCGGGCGGCTCAGCAAGGTGGCCGCGGCCTGCATGATCGCGCCGCGTCCGCGGACCGGCTCGTAGAACAGGTGGCCGCCCGGATCGGCGTGCACGAAGCCCACGCGGTCCCGGTTGACGGCGCTGAGCAGCATGACCAGCCCGGCGAGTTCCAGCAGCGCCTCGCGTTTTGACTGCGCCCCGGAGCCGAAGCGCAGCGTCGGCGTGTCATCGAACACCAGCAGCAGGGTGACTTCGCGCTCCTCGACGAATTTCTTGCGATAGGGCTCGCCCAGCCGCGCGGTCACGTTCCAGTCGATGTCGCGCACGTCGTCGCCGAACTCGTATTTGACGACCTGGTCGAATTCCATGCCGCGCCCGCGGAAACTCGAGCGGTATTCGCCGCTCAGGATGTTTTCGACGGCGTGGCGCACGCGCCACTCCAGCTGCCGCAGCAGCGACAGCTGGGATGTGATGACCGACCCGCCGCCGCCCGGCTTTGGCGTCTCGTCGCTCATCAGTTCAAATCGCCGGCACGGGCGTCTTTTCCAAAACCCCCGCGATGATCTTGTCCGCCGTGATTTCCTCCGCCTCCGCCTCGTAGGTGAGGCCGACGCGGTGGCGCATGACGTCCGGCGCCAGTTCCTGCACCAGCGCGGGCCCGAGGTAATCCTGGCCGCGCAGCCACGCCAGCGCGCGGCCGGCCTGGTAGAGCGCGAGCGAGGCGCGCGGCGAGGCCCCGAAATTAAGATAGCTCTTCGCTTGGGCGGCGGATGGCCCGGTCAGTGCCCGCGTGGCCCGCACGATGGCTAGAATATAGGCTTGGACGGCCGGCGCCACGTGGACGGCGTCCACCTCGGCGCGGAGCCGGAGCAGTTCCTCGCCGCTCGACACGGCGGCGAGGGCCGGCTGTTCGGTGACCTGGCCCCACCGCTGCATCATGGTCGATTCATCCGCCGCGTTGGGATAGTCGACGATCAGCTTGAACAGGAAGCGGTCGGTCTGGGCCTCGGGCAGGGGATAGGTGCCCTCCTGCTCGATGGGGTTCTGGGTGGCCATGACGAAGAATGGCCGCGGCAGGGGGTGGGTTTGTCCGCCGATGGTGACCTGCCGTTCCTGCATGCCCTCGAGCAGGGCGCTTTGCACCTTGGCGGGGGCGCGGTTGATTTCATCAGCCAGGACGAGGTTGGCGAAGATCGGGCCGTGATGGGATCGGAACTCCCCGGTCTTGGGCTGGAAGATCATCGTGCCCACGACATCGCTCGGCAGCAGGTCGGGTGTGAATTGGATTCGCTCGAATTGCACGCCGAGGGCGGTGCCGAGGGACTTCACCAGGAGGGTTTTGGCGAGGCCGGGCATGCCTTCGAGCAGCACATGGCCGTTGGCGAGGAGGGCGACGAGCAGGCGCTCGACCACGGCTTCCTGGCCGATGACGGCCTTGGCGATTTCGACGCGGAGTTTTTGGGACCAAGTTGGACCGTTGAGCATGGAGGAGGGGAGAAGAGCGTCGGTTTGACTCGAAGGTTGGGAAAGAGTTTCCTGAGATTGGCCTGGGGTCAATATTCTCGCGACCATGAACTTACCGATCCAAGTCCTCGCCCAGCTGGCCACCCTGGGGGTGCGTCCCGAGGACGTGGACGAGCGGTTTATTCGCGGGGCCGGTCCCGGCGGCCAGAAGATCAACAAGACTTCATCGACCGTCTGGCTCCGCCACCGGCCGACCGGGCTGGAAGTTCGTTGCCAGCAGCAGCGTTCGCAGTCGGCCAACCGGGAGACGGCCTGGACGGAGCTCGCCGCGAAGCTCGCGGCGCGGGCGCGGGCCAAGGTGGAGGCGGCGGAGCAGTCCCGGGAGTCCGAGCGCCGCCGGACCCGGCAGAAGAGCCGCGGTCAGAAGATCCGCATGATCGAGGCCAAGAAGCACCGCGCCAAGCACAAGGCCCACCGCGGCCGTGTCGACTGGTAACCCCCCGCTCGAGGCTTTCCCCGCCGCCGTCCCGAGCCCCTCTTACCCCATCCGGGGACAGCCTGTACCCCATCCGGGGACAGCCTGGGCACACCCCAGGACCGCGCCTTCTGTGTCCGGGGACAGCCTCAGCAAACCTCCGTGCGTCTTGAAGCCGGGTCCGGTGCGCGCCTGGACCAGCCTCAAGCTGCGTGTTGGGGACAGCCTCAGGCATCCAGGGTACCGGGGGGGCACCGGGGACGGCACCGGGGACGGACGGCACCGGGGACAGGCTAACAGCAGGTAGGGACAGGCTTGGGAGGTTGAGCTGGGTGTTCTACGGGTGGGGACAGGCTCAAGCACCTGGGGACAGGTTTGGGAAATGGAGGGGTGTGCGGTTGCTATTATTGGGGTGTGCGAACCCCGCGGATCAAGCTAGACCCGGAGTTGGGCGAGGCGGTGTATCACTGTTTCACCCGGACGGTGAACGGGGAGATGCTGTTTGATGACGCCGATAAGGAGGTCCTGCGCAAGCAGCTGTGGCAGGTGTCGGACTTTTGCGGTATCCGGATCGTGACACATGATATCCTATCCAACCACTTCCATGTGAAGATTATGGTGCCCAAGAAGATCGAGATCACCGATGCGGAGTTGCTGCGGCGCTACCGAGTGCTGCACCCCCGGCCGACCCGCTATCAGCCGGCACGGCTGGAGGTGATCGAGCAGTGGCTGGCCCGCCAAAGCCCGGAGGGCAGGGCATGGCGCAAGCGGATGCTGGCCATGATGGGCGATGTGTCCGCGTTCATGCAGCTGCTCAAGCAGCGATTTTCCATCTGGTTCAATCGAACCCACCACCGCTACGGCACGCTTTGGGCCGAACGCTTCGGAAGCGTGCTGGTGCAGTGGATGATCCCCGCCATGGCCGCTTACATCGATTTGAACTGCGTGCGGGCTTACCTGATTCTCGACCCAAAGGACTATCGTTTCTGCGGCTATGGCGAGGCGGTTGGCGGGAATCTGAAGGCCCGGGAAGGCTTGGGGCTGCTCTTCGGCGAATCCGATTGGACGAAAGTGCAGGCGCGCTACCGCCAGTTGCTCTTTAGCATCGGGGCCGCGCCCCGGGAAAAGGGCGCCCGGATATCCCAGGCCGACTTCCAACGGGTGATCGCCCAGGGCGGCCATCTGCCGCTCGCCGAGGTGTTGCGCTGCCGGGTCAAGTACTTCACCGCCGCCGGCGTCCTGGGCAGCAAGGCTTTTGTCGAAACCCAGCTGGCCGCTTACCGCCGACGGACGGGACGCCCACTCAAGGCCGCACCCCACCTCGTGCCAGCCATCACCGACTGGGGCGAGCTCGCCACCCTGCGCGCTGTTCGAATCTAAAGGGTCTAATGACCTGGGCTAACTTCTTTTGACAATTTCGCGGGCGGAGGTCTCAACCTGACTGGGAACGGTGAGCTCTTTCGCTCCTTTAGCACCGAGCTCGGCGAGCTTTCGCGCTCCGGGGATGAGGGTGCCCTCAAAGGAGCCCACGGCAGTATTGAAACCTTTCACCGCGACATCGAGGCCTCGGCCGACCTTGTCGAGGTTCTCGGCGAACGTCGAGACCCGGTCGTAGAGCTGCCGGCCGAGCGCACTGATTTCGTCCGCATTCTTGGATACCGCTTCCTGGCGCCACCCGTAGGCGGCGGCCTTGAGGAGCGCGATGAGCGTGGTCGGCGTGGCGAGGAGCACGCGTCTGGTGAGCGCCCGATCCATGAGTGTGGGGTCGGCTTGGAGCGCGGCCGTCAAAAAATGATCGCCGGGCAAAAAGAGGACGACGAATTCCGGCGCCGGCTGAAACTGCTCCCAATAGCCCTTGGCTCCAAGGGCGTCGATATGGCCGCGGACCTTCGCCGCGTGGTCGGCCAGCCGCGCCGCCCGGACCACCTCGTCGGTCGAGTCGCCTACGGCGCGATACGACTCAAGCGGGGCCTTGGCGTCGACGACGATCCGCTGGCCCCCCGGCAGGCGCACCACAAGATCCGCGCGCAGGTTGCCGCTCGTCTCCTGCTCGTTGAAGTCGCAGTAGGGGAGCATGTCGGCCATCTCGACGACGCGCCGCAACTGGAGTTCGCCCCAGCTTCCGACGTAGCTCGTGGAGCGGAGCGCCGTGGAAAGGCGCGCGGCCTCGCTTTGCAGTTGGAGTTGCGCGGTGTTCAATGCCTTGAGCTGCTCGCCGAGAGCGCCGTAGGCGGAGGCCCGGTTCCTTTCGATCTCGGCGATCTTTCCATCCACTTTTTCCAGCGATTCGCGCAATGGCTTGACCAGCGCCTCGACCGCGTGCTTGCGTTGATCGAGTTCACCGGAGGATTGCTGCTGAAGATGGGCGAACGCCTGCTTGGCCTGCTCGAGAAAGTCGGTGCGATTGGCCCGCAACGCATCCGCGGAAAGCGCCTTGAACTCGTTCGTCAGCCGATCATGGGCGGCATGCTCCGCCGCGAGTTGCGTCGAAAGTTGCGCATTGAGAGTGGACAGTTGCGCCTGGGCTGAACGGACCGCCGCCAGCTCGGCTTCACTTTTTTGCAGCTGCTCGGCAACGAGGCTTAGCCTCTCGGCCAATGCACCCTCGCGGGCCTGCCGCCAAAGCCAAACGAGGCCGACGCCC
>Ga0302320_10028109_pt1 | contig 10809 bp, 15 predicted proteins | sample Bog_T0_3_FD_202130 | JGI IMG/M metagenome (GOLD analysis project Ga0302320, IMG submission 202130) | Peat permafrost microbial communities from Stordalen Mire near Abisko, Sweden - Bog_T0_3 | ecosystem: Environmental > Terrestrial > Soil > Wetlands > Peat | place: Sweden: Abisko, Stordalen Mire... | reverse complement strand
CGAAGAATATCTTGCGACTCTGGGCCTGAACCCGTTCGACATCAACGAGAGGCGGCAATTACTCCATACGATTGGCTCGGACGCACAGTTCCGCGAGGGCTTCTACATCAACTGCTGGCATCTCTTTCGGGAGGAAACGTGCAAGATGTGGAAGGCCTACAGCGATGACGGCATGGCGATCTGTTCGCGGTATAGCCTGCTGAAGTCAGCCCTCAGCACCATGAGCGACCGCGCGTACCTAGGCCTGGTACGGTACGGGGCGCAACACTTGATAGGCCAGCGCTATAACATTTTTCGGCTCATCACAACCAAGAGAATCCAGTACGCGGCCGAGCAGGAGGTCCGCGCTTTCTTGTGGATCATGGACCCGCACGCAGGCGGCAATCGTCACATCGATGCTGACAATCGAATCCATCCGCTTCCCCTTACACCTCCGCCGCCAAGCGTTCTGAGGGGACACCGACGAAGGGTGGACTTGGGGACGCTGATAACCGAAATAATCGTATCGCCCTGGGCATCCTCGACGACGTGTGACCAAGTCAAGCAGTTCGTCCACGACAATGGTTACACGATTTCGGTCCGGATTTCCGATCTGAGCCGCTATCAGGCGCTGCTTCCATGAATCGGGCGCGAGCGCGTAACCGCACCGCGCCCGCATCCGCATCCGGGGAACGCGCGAACACCCCTCCACTCGTTGTAGCGAACAATAGGCGAATATGCTACGCTGTCACGTGTGGTTCTGCGAACGTGCACAGTTGCGGTAAAGGATGTTCGGGACGTTGAGCATTCAATAGAGGTCACCGCTGAGACCCTCTATGAAGCGATCGCCACCGCTCTTGCGGCCTTGCAGAAGGACAACTGGGTAGGAGAGATCGGCCAGGGATTCACAACGGTGACTGTTGTTGTCCAGCAGCCGCCCGTGAAGCACGAAGTCAAAATGAAGGACTTCCTCACCTGGCTGGGACGCCAAGGTCGTTCTCCCGCAGAAGTCATGCTGAAGCAAAAGCTGGAGAAAATTTTGGGCAAAGTAAACCACGCGAGGACGTGAGCGAAAATGCTAAGCACGCAAATGAGCAGAAAGAGATGTCCGAGGCCTTACTGACTCGGAGTCCGGGCCGCTTTGTGGGAGTGCTTAGGTTGTTGCCCCGCTTGCGCAGCACCCGTTTTCACGGCTGGGGGTTGCGTGATCGTCGCACCTGGCGCGAAGGGGTCCTTTCCTTCAAGCAGCGATGATGCAACGAAACTAACGAATATCATCCCACTCAGCAATCCCCACACGAGAACGACGGGCTTCCAGGGAACGAGAATGTACATCGCAGACCTCCGCGGACGAAGAGCGGTTTACGATTACGAATATTATACTGCGAATTCCCAAGAACTTTTTTTGTGAAAATCGTGCTCGTCGTGAATCATGACGGCGTTCTCCACCAGAGATTCTGACCGTTGCCGGGTGGTGGCTTCAGAGCACGCGAATAGGAAATCGCATCCATTCCAAGCCTGGCTGGCGCAAACCGAGGAAATACGAACCCGGAGAGATGCCAGCGAGATTGACGTCAGCCCTCAGGACCACAATGTGATCTTCGAGTTTAGCCGTGGCACTTGTACGGAAGAGTTCAGCGCCGTTCGGATTGAGCAGCGCTACATCGTACGCCCCCTCGTTGCTTCCGATTGGCAACTCCAAGTTCAGACTCCTTGCGTTACGAGGAACCTCTAATGACGGCTGACTAGTCTCGGACGTGCTTCCTCCGCGCGCCGCAGCGCGGCCACGCAGGTCGAGGACCACAACTGCCGCGGTTTGCCCCGATGGCCGACTCCGTAGCCACAACCATCCGCCAACCACAAAAAGGAGAACCGCAGCGGCGGCCAGCCACATCGGGACGCGACGCCGTTGGCCTGTTGCTTCCCTACGAAACTTGTTGAAGTCCTGGAAGCACGGGCTGCAGGCACTGAGGTGGTCGAACCAAGGCGCCGCTTGCGCCAGCGGCAATTTGTGGGAAGCAATACCTCTGAGAATGGAAGAGTCGGGGCACCCAACGCGCTCTGGGTTTGGAAACTCGCGCGATAAACCCCGCGCCAACACATCCAAGATGCGCTTCTCTTCTTCGACGGAATAGCCTTGTTCGATCAGAATTTGCCTCTCGCCAACCTTGCTTCAAAACCAACGGCCAAGTTTACCGCGAGCCGTGCGCCGGGCCTAGCCCCGCTCTGGAACCTCACGCCGCGCTGCCAAATCGGGCGCGGAGTCGCCCGAGTGCGTAACGGAATCGAAGTTTAGCTTGCGGCTCGGTCAGACGCAGATATTCTGCGATTTCCCTCCAGGAATAGCCAGCCTGCCGTGCCATCCAGACCGTACGTGTCCAGTCGTCCATGTTCTCGATGGTTTGCTTGACCTGAATCGAACGATCCAGATCCGACACCGCCTTCGAATCATGGGCATGTCGCAGCCGCTCAAGATCGCGGCCCAGCGGAAGATATTCCACCATCTCTCGCCTTCTGCGTTCCCGCCTCAGGGAGCGATTGAAACGATGGTGAAACGCTCCGAAGAGATAGGCCTCCAGGTTCAGTATTGGCCGGCCCTTTCCATTTGACCGACACATGGTTTTCGCGACGGACCGCAGTACCGACTCCCACGCATCCGTGGCCAAGGCCATCGTGTCATCGGACACTTGGTTTGTCAGCTCATTGCGCGCGTGCGCCTGCACACGCGGCCACAGACGCCGCGCCACGATTGCCAGTTCGCCGATGTCGTCCTGGTCCCATGCCTCAGCATTCGCAAGGAAATCGGAAAGAACCCATTCAGGGCCCAATTCGCGTCTGGACATCGGACAGGCCTCACCTAGTAATGATTACTGCTAAGGCCAGAGAGTACCAAGAGCGTGACATCCGACATGAGCCGATGTCAAGGCCCGGTGCACCTCTCGCCCCGATGGGAACCCTTACTGTCACGCCCGCCGGACAACGGCCCACCGGGTCTGGCCAGCGCCGCCAAGAAATAAAGAAATCTCTTTGATACTTTTTCTCCCGTGCCGGTTCCTTCACTAGATGTAGGCCGATTACCGAGTCTTGCCATTTGGCGAAAGGGGTATGGAGCAGTGTTCCCCCACATTGAAGTGCGTTACCTGTACGCAGTCATTGTCTTGGCCGAGGAGTTGAGCTTTACACGGGCTGCCCACAGATTGCACATCACCCAATCTACGCTCAGCAAACAGATCACTGAAATCGAAAAACAGAATAGATTTCCGCTGTTCACTCGCGACAATAAGAAAATTGTGGAGCTAACGGACGCGGGACGTATCTTTGTCGAAGGGGCTCGCTCTTCGCTCTTGAATATGGAGCGGACTGTTCATCTTGCTCGTGCTGCCCATGATGGAGGAGATAGCGTTTTGCTGATTGGATACTCGCCCTACGCCGATCAAGCCTGGGTTTCGGCCATTCTTGCAATTCGTCTCTCCTTGTACCCCACACTCCGCCTTCGACTGATCAGTCAGTTCTCAATCGAGTTGGTCCGGAGTGTAATGGCCGGCGAACTGAATCTGGCGCTGGTGACGGCACCTCCGGAGGACTCTCAGATCACGACCGCACCATTCGCTCTGACGCCGCTCTATGCGGTTCTCCCACAGACCCACGCGGCTGCCCAAAAGGAACACATCGTGCTCCAAGATCTGGCAAACGATGAATGGATTCTGTTCGGACGACGAGTCCACCCCGTCGTTCATGGCGCAATCATGGACGCGGCACGACGTGAGGGAATCGCTCCCAAACACGCGCACGAGATTATTACGGCTCAACAGGCAATTCACTTGGTATCTGAGCACGTTGGCGTGGCCATCCTCACCAAACCTATGGCGCTTAGCGTTCGCACTGAGGGGGTAGTGGTAAAGCCGCTTTCTGATAACTCATTGTGTTTCCAAACCTGTGTGATCATGAGAACCGACGAAAATTCCCGATTGGCAAACGAGTTCGCCCGCTCCTTCCTCCGCAAATACGCGCCCCAGCGCTTGCCGTCAAAGCAAATGGAATTGTGGCTGTCCGCCTGAGTTGTCGGCTTGAAAACCGCAATCCCGGCGTTGTGCCGGTTCTAGGTGTTGCGCTGACTAGCAGGCGTGACGTGTTATTCTTTGCCTTTGCTAATTGCAAACACAGGAGAAGAAACTTTGCGGCCTATCGAGAACATCATTCAAGAAGTGAAGGAAGAGATTGCAAGATTGAGCCAGGTGGTCCGGTTGTTGGAGGGTACACCTACAAGGGGGCAGAAAGCAGCACAAAAGAGCACAGCACGACCGAGACGCACAATGTCAGCGGCGGGCAGGAAAAGAATCGCGGCGGCACAACGGGCACGATGGGCAAAAATCAGGACAGCAAAGAAAAGTTAGCGGGCAACATTAGAATCAGAAAGGCGAGGTTGACAAGAGAAAGTTCCTGATCTTTTCTCTGTAATTATGTGCCCCATTACTTGCTGCGAAGCAAATTTGTTCCGAGGAAACGACGATGGCTCTGGAGCCGATCAAAATCTGGGAACTGGTTGACCGTGCAGTCTGTCATAAATGGAGTGTGCCCGAATTTCAGAGTGGCTTCGTCTGGAAGGCAACTCAGGTTCGGGACTTGGCCGAGTCTCTGTGGTTAGATTTTCCTATTGGTAGTCTACTCCTTTGGAACAGCGATACCCACCAGGAAGAGCGCGTGGCAAAGGATGGTGTCACGCCAGCACTGTGGATCGTAGATGCTCGCAGCATGAAGGAGCAATCGACAAATGCATGAAATCATCAGGGAAGTCCCCGGCACCGATTCAGTCACATTCACGTTCAAAGGTGGTTCTGTCGTTTGGGTGTGTTTTCAACCACAACCTCCCGTAGACGCTAAGTCTTGCGCGATAGCCCGAATGACGGCTCAAAGATTTTTGGACAGCCTAAACCTAGCGGATAGGTGGGATGGGAAGATTGATTGGGCAGGTAATGTGCTTGAGTCGCCAATCAAGTTGTGAATGGTGACGGACCGCGCCGTCTTCAGCGTTCTCCAAGTGCGTGAATGAACCGCCAGACTGGTGCATTGTCTCAGAACAGCTTGAGTTCACCTATCGCTTTTTCAAGTTCCTCTTTTATGTCCGCCAACTTCGACGCCAGGTCTGGTTCTGCTGGGGCAGGCATATTTAGGAATGGGGCTCGGAGCTGCGCCTGCACCTGTGCGTTGGCGTTCTTGGCCTTAAGCTGGTAGATCACGTTCTTGGCTTTATCAGAAAGACCATTGCAAACCCAGATCGGTTGCCCGCTGAAACAGTCTTCGATCTGCTCTGCCTTAATCAACCCAGCATCGAACAGTTCTTTCACCTTAGCAGAGCTTTCTTGGTTTCTGGGTATGACGAGGCCACAATCCAAAAATAAGATGCACAATGCGTGGTCGCTCATGATTGCACCGAATCCTCTACTTTCCGTGGAAAAGGTAAAGACCTATTACTTCGTGAGTGTGCCCAGCACTGCACCTTTGGGGGGATTCTACCAGACCCCTTGACTGTTCATTGTTGTGGCGTGAGTTGACCCGAGTACAGTACCTCTTCGAAATTCGTAAACACGGTCAGGGAGTTGGCTACTCCCGTAAAACTACCAGACGCATCATAGTACATACAGAAGGACACTGGGTCGCTTTCTACGGTGCCCGACAATAACAACATATTTCCCACCAGTTGGCCAGTGAGACTGTACGGGCCATTACCATCCACGGTAATCGACGCTGCGAGTTGATAATTAGCCTCGCGAGTTATGGTAAGGACGACGTTGCCTCCCGGCAAGGTTCCTTCAGAAAACGTGCCAGAGTAAGTCCCGTTTGGCACGAGGTTGGACACGGTCTGCGCGGTAAAGGTACTCGTAGCACCGTTGTTGCTCGTTGTGCCGGAAATAGAGCCGTCTTGCTTCAGAGTGCCTTGAAAAGTGGTCGCACCCCAAGTAAAGGTCACACTATTTCCACTGATGGAGCCGCTGATACTGCTGCCGCACCCAAACTCATAGTTCGAAACTCCGGGTTCCAACCCGCCGGGACCGGAATACGGCGGCTGAATCACGCCGTAATCGATACAGTAGGGGGAACCAACCGCGCTGATTTGGTTGCCGTTTTGCGATAGGTTGAAATCCAGCAAGGTTCCCTCATTATTCACAGGCCCCTGATTAAACTGCCAAGGCCCGGAAGCAAGTGTTCCGTTTGGCGGTGGCGTTTGTGTAGATTTCGTCCCGCCACAGCCTGCACACAGCAGCAGTATGAACAAAATAAAAGCAAGTTTCATCGCTATCGGTCGGCCCATCTTGGTCACTCCTATGTTCGAGGTCGGAAAAGATGATCCTCGTCCTTCAGTGATATCGAGACAAGGTAACCAACGTAATGCTCGGCAGCGACGACATAGCTCCGGCACACGGGCAGTCTTCTCCTTTTGCCACCTTCCTGCGCTCCCGTCCCGAACCCACCCGTAAACTGGTCAAATTACCCACCTAGCGTGAGAGACCGGCTAGCCGGAGCGCGGGGAACGAAGTATCATGAGCGCGAGAGGTGGTCACATGAATGTCATGCTGTACGAAGGCGACGATACGACCAAACCAATCGGTCGGTACAAGAGTCCTTCGGAATTAAAGATTGGGCAGGTGGTAGCAGTTCCCGGAGGAGCTACTTACAGGGTCAATAAGCTCTTCAAAGGGAAAACAACTGGAGGCTGGCAATCTTACGAGCAGGACGCCCTGTTCTGTACTCGCGAGGATATTATCCGACTGGCCATACCGTCCGACTAGCGCTCCTAGCTAGGCAACCGGGTAGGCACTTTGTGGTAGGACCAAGCCGGAGCCGGAAAGTCCAGCCTACACTCACGCTAGGTGGTGAGAAAATGTGTTTAGGAGCTACGACGGCTTCTTACTCCATGCCCATGTTGCACCGTAGCCTAAGAGCAGCATCAGAAGGAACATCCCAACCGCAGCGCTGTAATCGGGAGCCTTAGAGCCGAACGTGCTGATCGCTCTGACCATCTCCTTAAGGGCTCCGAGCGAGAACACTCCGAGGATAAGTGCCGCCACCTTGTTTCCCATCTTTGATTCTCCTCTAAAGAAAGTCCTTATCACGGTTAACGTTTAGTCAATACCCTTGAATGTCTCCAGAGACGAGGTTTCGCAGTTCAGCCAGCTTCGACGTTCGTCTGATGGAGCGTCTAACCGAGAGCAGCTTCCACAGCCAAGATGGAGCACATAAAACCATCCCCATCGCTACAGTCGTAGCCGGAAATTGCCAGTCGGATTTGTCTCCGGCGAAAAACAAAATCGCCATGAACGTAAAGATGTAAAGATGCAGAATGTGGCTCCTGAAAATATCACGAAATAGCCCACACGCTGTCCCCTCGTCATGTCTCGCCACTCTTTATCGGGTGTGCGGTACCTATTATAGGAACGAAGAAATGACCGTCAGTGTTTATGGTGGCGCCGATGGACCCGATTTTCGATGGGTTCGGATTAGGGTTGGTGAGTCGCGAGGTTAAAGCTCACCACACTCAGTCAACACCAATGATGTCTAATACTTCTGTGGATTCTTTTCCATTGTCGTTGACTACGATTACCTTGAACGCGTGGTTGTGGTCTACCAACTTCGCAAAGTATGTGATGCCTTTTCTCAAGGAAACGTCGGTTGGGTGGTGAAGGGTATAAAACTCTGCCATCCCTTGGAAGCCACCGCCCTTGAGATGGTGAAACCACTGAACGGTATATCCTTGGCTACCGACAGCGATGTGGTATTGATAGACCCAGTAAGTGCTACCTTCGTTCGCTTCTTGTACGCGGTCAACGCTCAGCACACGGAAGGTCAGTGGAAAGTCATCGTGCTTGGGCGACTTCGCTTGCGCGACTCCGAGCGCGAGGACAAGAAGTATTGCGATCACTTCGAGAATCTTCTTCATTGTTGTTCACCCATACTTCAGATTCCCACACGAGAACCGAGGAGACAAGGTTACAAAAGGCATATAATTCCACTGATATGCTGACCAGAACACAGCCGGGATCACGAGAATAGTGATCCCTACAAGTGCATCGCCCCGCCGCAAAACATTCAGTTTTCTCCCTGTTCAGTCTGCAAATCTTCGCCCACAACCGATTCTCCACCTTCAGCGATATGGGTTGCAGGTAACCAAAGTCATGCTTTGGCGGGGTCTTCCGTAAGTTGATCGGCCCCCGACTCCCTGATGGAATTCAATGAGGGATAACGCAGGTCTGCGCCCCCGGTGGGAAGGGACCTCGATGAAGTACATGGCAGTTGTTCTGTTGCTGGTGGCCGCGATGTCGGCACAGAACGCCCCGAGCACGAACAAGGGAGCCCGTCTAGATATCCCGGCCATATCCCGAGAAGCGCATGGGGCGGTTGTCTCAATAGTCGTATCGGATAAGAATGGTCACCCTCTCGCTCAAGGCAGCGGCTTTCTCATAAGCAAAGATGGCCAAGTCGTGACCAACTACCACGTTATCAAGAACGGCAGCTCTGCCGTCATTAAATTCCCAGACGGTGCTTTCTTTGTTGTCGATGGGGTACTTGCATCCGACAAAGATCGCGACGTTGCCATCATCAAGGCGCATGGGAACGACTTTCGGGCGTTAACTCTCGGGGATTCCAATCGGCTCCAAGTCGGAGAGGAAGTTGTCGCCATAGGTAGTCCGCTTTCACTCGAATCGACGGTTTCAAACGGCATTGTCAGCGCGATCCGAACTGTTGAAGACGAAGGGGGCAAGTTCTTGCAGATCACGGTGCCGATTTCACCCGGCAGCAGCGGCGGCCCGTTGTTCAATATGTCAGGGAAAGTGGTCGGCATCACGACTTCTCATATCAAAGGCGGAGAGAACCTGAACTTTGCCATTCCCATTAACGATGTGAAACCGATGTTATTGGCCAGATCTCCGAGAGCCCGCGCTCTTCCCGATGAAACGGAACCTGTTACAGCAGACCAAACGACCGCCCCTTCCGGGGAGAAGTTCTACTCAGCTTGGTCCGGTGTGATTGTCGTAGACCACATCTACAACTTCACCAAAGGCTACAAAGCCAAGATCCACATGGCACGAAGTGACCACACCATCTACCGCTTTGAGATTGCCTGCTTGGCGAAATTTCCTGATTGCACACCGTTGACTGTAGGCGGGAAGTTCCAGATTGAGAAGATGCTGAAGGATGATCCTGATCTCTATCCCATCATGGAAGACGACTACAACCTGGGAAGTGTGAGAGTCACGGGTTCCGAACAGTCCGCCGTCTATTTTGTGATAAACCAAGAATCGGCTGCTGCACGTTCAGACGCAGCCGAAGAAGCTAAACAGGATGAAGCGAAGCCGAGCACTGCTACGTCCACTGCGCCCGGATCTCCTGACCCAGAAAATTCGAGCCTCGAACTCGGGCAGATCTTCAAGATGGCAGTAGCCTCGTCCGATGACTTAGCCGACAGATACCTCATAGTGTTTTTCACGCCGGGCAAGCGGGAGTCGACCGCCAAAGCAAGCTGCCTCAAGAAGTACCCTGACTGTCGCCAGTTGACGGCAGGTAAGGTCTACGATGTCGTCTTCCTAGATGACTCCGACACGCATCGCTATACCGACGCCCCTCTCTCTCTCCGAGTCTTTGGCGCCGGTCAGGTCAGTGGCCGACCCGCAAGCGCGGTCTATGGCTGGATGAAGTGACCACACGTATCGTGGGCACTGGAGGAGGACAATGAGGAACGCCGTGGTGGTTCTGTTAGTGGCCTTGGTCGCAGGCACTGTGCAGGCGCAGGAAATTAGCATCGGCCCGTCCCAGGCGAGCATCGCTGGTCGAGTCACATCGAAGATGAAGACCTCATTGGAGCCGCTCGATGTCACCACGACGATACGCTGCGAACACTCGTTGATGCTCTGCCGTGAAGAGGTCTCGATGCTGTGGGTGACCGATGAGGGCAGCTTCGAGGTCAAGCATGACATCCGTATCTGGGACGTACAGGTATGGAGTACCGACACAGGCCGCATTCAAGCAAATCGTGACGGCAACACATTGCAGTTCTCAAAAGAGGAGAACCTCATCGTCCACCATCACCACAAGGATGGCATCGACACCGTCCATGAGTTCACAATCGTCACCATGGACAAGTGGATAGCACAGAAATGACCCTGAGGGCAGGGTCCCAAAGAGGAGCGTGTCACGGCAACAGCAACACTGGCTAGGCGGACCCCACCATTCATGCTCCGGGTTGGGATTACGTTAGTGTATGTCGTGGACAAGTCTGGGAAGGACGGTTAACGAGACGCCCGGCCGGATGATGTGTATTGGATTGGCTGGAAAAAAGGGCGAGACTTCACTACCAGTATTCGTTAAAAGGGTCATGTTCCGTGGTGGTATTCACAGGGGGAAAGTGTTATGAAGCGAGTTGTTGTAATCACGTTAGTAGGATGGCTCCTGTTCTCCAATCGGTCTCTCGCTCAAAACAAAATGGTAGCAGACCCACCCGAACTCATGGCTGCCGTAAACAGTGCTACACAGTTGTCTTCAGAACTGACAGCCAACATCTTCAATATTGCCTTGGCTGGTGCCCGCGGGCGTTATTTCGAGTGGTTTGTTGCTCAACAAACTGCCAGCGGTCGATATGCACAAATCGTACTTGTTACTGACTGCTATGCCCTTAATATGTGCAACTCATTTCCACATCTTCACATTGTCCTTTCCGCGGTTTGTGATACTGGCTGTGATGCCAAATGGTTGCCACCACAACAGGATTACGCGTGGGCAACTATAGAACGTAAACATCATGGCTTTCGACTGCTGACTAAGGGTGCAGAGCGCAAA
>Ga0302320_10028107_pt1 | contig 10809 bp, 6 predicted proteins | sample Bog_T0_3_FD_202130 | JGI IMG/M metagenome (GOLD analysis project Ga0302320, IMG submission 202130) | Peat permafrost microbial communities from Stordalen Mire near Abisko, Sweden - Bog_T0_3 | ecosystem: Environmental > Terrestrial > Soil > Wetlands > Peat | place: Sweden: Abisko, Stordalen Mire... | reverse complement strand
GATCTTGTATGCCAGAGCCTGACCCGGCCAGCCGATGTAACGGTCTACCTCGGTTTGAATTGTGGTTTCGTCCATGGCCGAGTGGTCGTGGAAGTAATCGACCATCTGCTGGCGGGTCCAGTGCTGGTTGTGGACGCCCGTGTCCACCACCAGGCGGATGGCGCGCCAGATGTCGGCCTCCAGACGGCCATAATCCGAGTAGGGATCCTGGTAGAAGCCAACTTCTTTGCCCAGCCGCTCGGAGTAGAGCGCCCAACCCTCCACGTAGGCTGTATATTCCTGGTGCTTACGGAAGGTGGGCACATTGTCCAGCTCCTGCGCGATGGAAATCTGCAAGTGGTGGCCGGGAACTCCCTCGTGGTAGGCGATGGCCTCCACCGCGTAAAGATTGCGGCCGGTGGCGTTGTACGTGTTGACGCGCAGGCGGCCCGGGCGGCTGCCGTCCGGAGCGCCCGGCTCGTAGTAGGCGGGGTACATCGTCTTCTGCAGGTAATCCGGAACGATGGCCACCTCGAGCGGCGCCTTGGGCAGCCGTCCGAAGAGCTGCGGCAGTTTGGCCTGCATCTGCGTCACATGGCCGCGATAGGCCTCCACCAGCGCATCGGCCGAGGCCGGATGCAGCTTGGGATTGGCAGGGAAGCTCGCCCGGAAGGATTTCAAATCTTGAAAGCCCAGCTTCTGCGCAATCACCAGCATCTCCGCCTCGTCGCGCTTCACTTCGTCGAGACCTATCTGGTGAATCTGCTCGGCTGTCAAATTGGTGGTCGTCTCGCGGCGAATCTGGAAGGCGTAATACTTTGCTCCGCCGGGCAGCGCCCAGATGCCCGGCTCCGCGCGACCGGCGGGAACGTAGCTGACCTCAAGGAAACGCGCAAAGCGCAGGTAGGCCGGCAGGACTTCCTTGCTGATTACGGAGAGCATTTCTGTCTTGATGCGCTCCTGCTCGGCTGGAGTTATAGAGGCGGGAAACTTCTTGAGCGGCGCGGCCAGCGGCGAAGTTTCTGGAGATTGTGAGGCCAGCGTTTTCACCTGCGTGAGCGCCTGTTCCAGCAGATAGCGCGGCGGCATGCGGTGGTCGTCCATGCCGATGGACATATTCGTTGTTACCTGTTCAAAGGCCTTGGGAATGGCGTGCAGACGGGCGATCCAGTCGTCGTAATCCTTGACCGTGGTGAAGCTCAATTGCGCCGCAAGGTTGGGGTACGCGGTGTAGATGCCGCCGAGCTGGTTGATGGGCATCTCCCAATCCTTGAACTGAGCGCCCTCCGCGTGGTCGGCAAACTCGCGCAGCATCAGTTCGCGACTGGTCTTCTCCTGGTCGGTGAACCCTGTGGGATCAATGGCCGCCAGGCGCATCATGTAGTTCTCTTCGCGCTCCAGCCAGATGTTTTCCGCCTTGACGGAATAGTCGTCGATGCGGTCGTTGTAGCGCTTGTCGCCCAGCCAGGAGGCAAACTCAGGGGAGTGCTCCAGCGTCGCCTGCCAGTACTCCTCAAAGAGATCGTTGAGAGCCTTGCGGTTGGCCTCGACGGAAGCAGGCTGCGTCGCTGAGGCGGCCTGCGCGGGCGCGGCGGCCAGAGCTTGCGCCGGGAGCGCGGGGGCAATGGCAAGCAGCAAAGAGGCGGCGACGAAGAGGGTGGTAAGCGGGAATCGTTTCAAGGGAGCGGTCCTCGGGGTGGAATCTTGTCTCAGGTTGAGTTTAGAGCAATGGGGCGGGGGATAGGGAACAGGTGTCAGGTGAGACGGCGAACGGAGCCTTATGCGTAGTTATGGATAGTGTTTTTGGGGTATATATGCGTCATTATGCGTAAATTGCCAGAAATATATGCGTCATTATGCGTAGGGTTCCGGGATTTTATGCGTAAATATGGGCGTGATCAAGGGCAGGGATCAGGGGTCAGGGATCAGGGATCAGAGGTCAGAAATCAGAAACCAGTCTGACTATAGGCTGACAAAAGTAGAAAATTCTGTTGGGTTATAGTGCGATGAATTGAAGAAAGAAAATTCTTTCTCGAAGAAAGAGGGTGTGCGGGCGTAGATATATTGCGGAAATGTCTGGACAGGGGCTGACAAAAACCTTCAAATGCCCATCAAAAACAGCTCATTTTTGCGCATAATTAAGGTCATTTTAGCTACGTTTATGACAGAGAACAGAGAATGGGAGAACGAGCGATGCGGGAGAAGGAGCGGAAACTGGCGCGGAGAAGGCTGGATATGGAGATGCGGCCTTTCCGGCGCGCGGCAAGGGAGAAAAAACCGACCGATGGACTGCTGCGAGCGGTGCGGCAGGCTCTCAATGTTCCGATAGCGGAGATTACGGAGAAGATGGGCGTAAACCGTTCGGTGGTCTTCGACCTGGAGGCAAGCGAAGTGAAAAGCACGATCACCTTGAGTTCGATGGTGCGCATGGCGGAGGCGATGGGATGCAATGTGATTTATGGGATTGTGCCAAAGGGCGGCAAGACGCTGGATGCGTTGGCGGAGAGGCGGCTGTGGGAGAGCGTGCTGGGGGTGGGGACAGGGGTCAGGGATTAGTGGTCAGGGGTCAGGGATCAGTGATCAGGGGTCATGAATTAGTCCCAAGTCTCAAACGAGACCTGAGGTACCCGGCACCCGGCCCCAATAACTAGGGTATGCAGTTTACTTGAAATGGGCTTACGGCTGGATCAGGATCGCCAATAAAACTCAGGCTTTTATCCCATTTTTTGTTTGCTCGTTTTCATTCAGCCTGATAGCTGGCGTTTTGCGCCGTATTCTGGACTTGTGGAAGGTTGGACGGGAAATCCCAAATTGGAACTAACCACGATGGTAGTTCGGTGTTCCTCGAATAGAGATTGACAACCATTGAATGATTTTTGGGACTTAGATCGAGACGAAACTCTTTGTGCGCGGGAACCAGGGTCAGCACAAATTCTATGGATTTGTGATTACGTAGAAACTCGTTGATTATGTCATCCGCTCCGTACTGGTCCCAATCGCCTTTACTTTTGATCGCCTCACAATCTCCGTCGCACACGATGATTCCACGGTGCCCAGGCAGGCAGGCACTTTTGAGTTGCTTCCGCTTCTTGTCCAACGCATTCCATAGCGGGTTACTCTTGTTGAGAAATGTTACTTGGGTATATGCGACCTTGTTCACCGTCCATCCAGAGCCATTTGGGTTAAATACAAATGTCAAATCACAATCTCGATTGTTGATCCTATATTCATGGCCTTGATTCGGCGAACTCTTCAAGGCATGAAAGAACTTGCTGAAAGAAGAGGTAAAGATGACTGCATTGAAGCGTCCCACCGGCGGAATGTGCAACTTGGGTGCAGGTCTCTCTCGCCCCCGCTTTCTTTGAATTATTTCTCCGATAGACAAGCTGAAGCCACCCTTTAATCCAGCCTGAATCAAGGGAAACACGCGCCGCATGAATTCATCATTTAGATCATCAACTGGATTATCACGGTGAATAGATTTGTCTGAAATTGTTGTGATTTCTGCGATTACCGTCTCGCCGTCTACTTGAAAAACAATATCGGGCTTTGAACCAAGGTCCGGCTCGTGATTTATTGACACAAGCTTGCTTAGGCTATTGAGGACGGCAACCTCCCAAACTTTTGCCAGAGGTGTAACTTCATTGGGATTATTCAAAGCCTTTATATATTCTTCCAACTGTTCGGGCGCCATCCAACAGGCATTCTCTTCCAACATCTGTTGAATCGCCTTGCGAGAAAACAGCATGACTCCTACCTCAGTGACCCTTTCGTCGACGCCATCGGCGTCTGAGCGGATGGACCGCGCGCTAACCCTGCGAAACGGCGGCATGGTCATGATTCAGGACTAACAGATGCTCCAGCAATTCCGCATCGGTGAGTGTTGCGGGCCAGCCGTAGGCAGCGGAGACTGCCTCATCCAGCTTGCGGTGGGCGTTCACAAGCCAAGTGTCGCGGGCATTGTAAAGATGAGTGAGTGTACGCTCCTTCAAAACTTCTGGACTGGCGTCGGACGGATTCAGCCACGCATCCCGCTTCTCAACCAGTTCGCGTGCTGCCATGGCAATGGCTTTCACCAATGGTGATCGCTTTGGCTCCTTACCCGGCGGCCAGGGGAAAGGAAAGGTTTCAAAGGTGCGAGCCGACGAATAACGCGGATCGTTGCCGACTCCCATCCAAGCTCCCTGTGCCAGTGACCATACTTCGTGAATTTTGGAATGGACTACGCCGAATGCGTAATCGTCTTCGCGAGCGATAACGTGGCAGGTGTGGTCCGGCACTACATCCGTGCTCATCCAAACAAAGATGCGATGCTTTGCCACTTCGGGCGTCACAATGCAACGGTTGAGGCCAACGAGTGCCTTGCGCAATGCCTGACGTGTACGACCGTGAAGCCACCAATTCTGCTTCATTAGCCGGTCGCGATTTACATCGCGCAGCGGTTTCACTTCGCGCTTGACGTACTCGAAGGGCAACTCATAGAGAGCCGCATCCGATTCAGTCATTTCGCCAAAGTCAATCAGCCATCCCTGCTGATTTGTCTGCACGATGTCGCGTCCAATGAGTCTCCGTTTCACAACATCGGAGTTAGGTTTTCCGTTCGGATTGACGGGCGCGGCGAGCATTTTCTTCGCTTGCTCCGGGTCAAGGTCAAACGGCCCGCCTTTCATCACTCCGAGGAAGCATAGGTTCACATTCTCCGGCAACGCCACGGCTTGAGTGACATTTGTATCGGCGGTCAAGTCAGAATGAATGGCAGTTACGGGTTCCCCGTCCAGGTTTCGCTCAGTCTGGGAACCATCGTCAAAGCCTACAAACGAAACGCGCACTGCCGCGCCTTCATTGATCCACTCTCGGTCGCTCCAGGCCATGAAGATTCCACCGGATGCGTTGATACTCTCCAAGACCGGGCGATTTCCTACCATGCGGATTGAATTCGTGGCCAGCAATCCAACGCGCTCCGCCATCGAGTCGGCAATTTGCGCCCGCGCCTTCTCAAACCAATAGGTGACCAGATCGGCACCACCCGGAACGCGGCCTTCATAAAGTTTGCGCAGCGCCTCCACGTACCTGTCTCCGAGTTCGGCGCGCATCCTCTTGTCGCCCAGAAAGGGAGGATTGCTGACGATGAAGTCAACCTCGGGCCAGGCCGGTTCGATAGGATTGCCTTCGCTGTCCAGCTTGGGGTTGCCATCGGCGTCCAGTTCCATAATGGCGTCGCGATGCTGGATGTTTTCGAGCACTCGCAGGATGGGTTCGCTGGTGTCTTCCGGGCGATTTTCGCGCTGCCATTGGAGATAACCGATCCAGACGACGACCGAGGCTAGTTCATGCGCGTAGACGTTGGTCTCGATGCCGTAGAGCTGCGAGGGGTGGACCTTGCAGGGCAGGAAGGTGGGTAGACGAAGATCTGCCGCGAAAATCTGAGCCTCTTTCCACAAATCAAGAAGCAGCCAGAGGGCCATGTAGAGGAAATTTCCGCTGCCGCAGGCTGGATCGAGAATGCGGATGCGCGCAAGCTCCTCCATCCAGCCGAGTACCTTGTCTTCAAGTTGGACGCGCAGCTTGGCGCGAGTCCCGCCGCTGGCCGTCTCCATGGCTGCCGCGATCTCTTCCGCTCCGGCCTTGACCTGCTCCCAACGCCGCCGCAACGGAACCATGACGACCGGCTCCAGAATCAGCAGAATGTCTTCACGGCTGGTGTAGTGCGCGCCAAGCTGTGCGCGCTTGCCGTCGTCAAGAATGCGTTCGAAGAGGGTGCCAAAGATGGCCGGCTCAATGCGGCTCCAATCGAGCTTGGCCGCCTCGCCGAGAATCGCAAGGTCCTCTGGTTCGAGATCGAGGACCGCATTGTCGGCGAAGAGTCCGCCGTTGAAGTGCCGTATGAGGTAAGGCCCGTAAAAGTCTCCGGGCTGCGCCATGGCTTCAAAAAGATTGCTGAGCTTGCGCGTGAACTGGCGAGCTGTGCGCTGCCGGCGATCGGTCTCGATCATCTTGCGGAAAAGGTTCTCTGGAAGGAGGCCCACGCTGTCAGCAAAAAGGCAGAAGAGAATCCGCATGAGGAAGCGGGCGATCTCCTCGGAATTGCAGCCGCGAGCGGCCAAGTTGTTTTTCAAGTCGATGAACTTCTTCGCCGCTTCCTCAGTGACGCGAACCTCCAGCGCGCCGGGCTTGAGCTTGTCCGGCTCCTGGAATACGGCGCGCAGAATGTCGAGCGCGGAGAGGTCCAAGCCTGGAAAGCCGGGGATGGGCGTGGACAACATCAGGTCGTCAAGGGTGAACTTGTAGACCAGCGGGCGGGTGTTGGTGAAGTTGGTGTGAACCTCAAAATGCTCAAAATCGCAGACGACCAACAGAGGAGGATTGTCGAGGTCGGCGCTGTAATTGAAGAGTTGCTGGTAGGCAGCCTTGAGGTTCTTGTGCTTGCCCTTGTACTCCCAGCCGAAGAAGCCGCGCTTCCATACGTCTGCAAAGCCCTTTTCGTCGCCGCCAGTTTTGCTGACGTGCTTTTCGAAGGCGTAATCATGGCCTGTGGGGTCGGCGGCGGCCGGATGCGGCTCGTTGAGGATTTCGCACAGATCGATGAAATGCGACTGCGATCCGGCGCGCTCGGACAACTCGCTGTCTTTCCATCGGCGGATAAACTCTGGCAGGCTCAGGGTCATGGCGTAACACGAGTTTACAGCGGGCGGCGATTTTCAGGCGTGGAAAACGCGCGGCGGTCAGTTCGTGAGGAGGTTTTCGTTGCCGAGGATGCGGTAGAGGGTGGAGCGGCTTATGCCGAGCTGGCGGGCGGCGCGGAGCTTGTTGTTGCGGTTGAGGTCGAGGACGTATTGGACGTGCTGCTGAATGACGGCGTCGAGATTGAGGGTGTCGGCGCGGCCTTCCTGACGCAGAGCGGAGGGGGATTCCAGGCCGGAGGGCAGGGAAAGGTCTTCGGGACGGATGATGCCGTTGACGGCCTCGAGCAGGGCGGTTTCCAGCACCGAGGCGAGTTCGCGGACGTTTCCCGGCCAGGTGTGCTGGAGGAGGCGGGCCAGGGTTCCGGGAGCCATCACGACAGGACGTTGCTGGTAACGGGCGCAGATGCGGTCCAGCAGGGACTGGGCGAGCACGGGAATGTCTTCGCGGCGCAGGCGCAGGGGTGGAATGGCAAAGCGGACGGCGGTGAGACGGAAGGCGAGGTCGGGGAGCAAAAGGCCTTGGGCGGCCATCTGTCGCAGGGAGGTTTGGGAGGATGCCAGCAGGACGGCGCGGCCCGGCGGACGGTCCTGGAGTGATTTGAGCACGCCCAACAGAAGGCTCTGGCCGGGAGGGGCGAGCAGGTCCACGCGGTCCAGATAGGTGAATCCGGTCATGGTGGCGGGATCAGCGTCGGATACCAGCCATTCGCGCGCGTCGCGCCGCTGAAATGCGCCGCGGGCCAGAGGGGAGCGGCTGAAGAGATAGTGCGCCAGCGTGTACTTGCCGACGCCGTGCTCTCCCTCGATGGCGGCTAATTGCAGATGGGGCGCGGCCATGTCGGCCTGCATGAGCAGCTTGCGCCATGCGGCGCTGACTCCTACAGGCTGCGTTTCAAGAGGCGCTTCGGCATCGACGAGGGTGAGGCGGGAGACGGAAGGCTGGTACTGAGCGGCGCTCTGCATGGCTGTCAATTTGCCTCGCCTCCATGGCCCCAACGACGGTTCCAAAGGCCTACAGAAGTTTCATCGGCGGGAGGGGGAAAAACATGAACCGGAAAGAGAGGGGATCTTTCCGGTTCGGGAGGGGCGGGATTTGCAGCCTGAATCGGCAGGCTGGGTGTTTTAGAGAATTTTTTCTATTTGTGTAGAGTGCGGCGTGGACCGGGAGGTCCACGCTACAGCCGGCCGGGAGGCCGGCGCTACACTGGGAGGCCGGCGCTACACTGGGAGGCCGGCGCTACACTGGGAGGCCGGCGCTACACTGGGAGGCCGGCGCTACACTGGGAGGCCGGCGCTACAGTCTGTTCAGCGAAAGCACTCTGTCTAACGGAAGCACTCTGCCTAACGGAAGCGCTTGGAGGGCTTGTCGGAGTCAATTTGGCCGTCGAGAATATGCACCACGCGATGCGCGTATTCGGCGATATCCGGCTCGTGGGTGACCAGCACAATGGTGTTGCCATTGGCGTGCAAGGAATCGAGCAGGGCCATAATCTCGAGGCCGGTTTTGGAGTCGAGGTTTCCGGTAGGCTCGTCGGCCAGGATGATGGAGGGGTGGTTGACCAGAGCACGGGCAATGGCGACGCGCTGACGCTGTCCGCCGGAGAGTTCGTTGGGCTTGTGGTACATGCGCGAGGCGAGGCCGACGTCGGCCAGTGATTCCTTGGCCCGCTCGATGCGCGCCGCGGCCGGGGTGCCGTTATAAATCAGCGGCAGCTCCACATTGTGCAGGGAAGTGGCGCGGGCCAGCAGGTTGAAGGTCTGGAAGACGAAGCCGATCTCCTTGTTGCGGATGCGGGCTAATTGATCGTCGTCCAGCTCGCTGACCAACTGGCCGTTGAGCCAGTAACGGCCTTTGGAGGGAGTGTCGAGGCAGCCGATGAGGTTCATCAGCGTGGACTTGCCGGAGCCGGAGGGGCCCATGATGGCGACATATTCGTTTTGCTTGATGCGCAGGTTGACGCCCCGGAGCGCATGCACCTGCTGCTCTGAGCCCATGTCGTAAGTGCGCCACAGATCCTCGACAATGATCAGGTCGTCGCTGGGCGGAGCCACGTGTTGGACCAGGTCTTCAGAACTGGTTTCGGTGTTGGTGTCGAGTAGAGCCATCGGCATCTCTTTTCTGGTCGAGTGTTAAGAATTTCCGCTGGTAGACGGAGTAACCGGTTTGGCAGTATCCCGCTTGACCGGCGCGTTGTTTTTGAGGCCGCGCAGCGTCTTGTAGGGGCCAATGGCAATTTCCTGGCCCTCGGTCAAGCCGCTGAGCACTTCGATGTCGGTGGCTCCGGTGATGCCGGTGGTGATGGGCACGAACCTGGCCCGCAGCTTGCCACTTTTGTTTTCAATTACATAGACGCCTTGCTGCGGCTCTTTTTTGGCGGTGGAGGAGCTGGATGAGGAGGAAGCCGCATGTGCACCGTTTTTGGCGGCATCGGCTTCGGGCGTAAACATGGTCAGCGCCTGGATAGGCAACGCGAGCACGTTCTGCTTGTGCGCCGTAGTGATCTTGGCAGTGGTCGAGAGTCCGGGGCGCAGCTCGCTGGTGGGCGCGTCGAGGGTGACAATCACTTTGAAGTCCTTGGCCTCCTCGGTGCCGGTGGTGGACTGCAAGGTGGCCACTCCGGTGGAGCGCAACAGGGCCTGATCGCCAGCCAGGGTTACATGCCCCTTGAAGACTTTGTTGGGCAGGGCGTCCACGGTGACGTCGACGGGCTGGCCGATGCGGATGTTGACGATGTCAGTCTCATCCACCTTGACCTCGGCGGTGACCACGCTCATGTCGGCGAGGGTCATCAATGTTGAGCCTACTGTGTTCTGAATGCCTGGGACCACGGACTCACCCTCGCGGACGGGCTCGTTGGTGACGATGGCGTCGAAGGGCGCCACCAGGATGGTCTGGTCGAGCAGGTCCTGGTTGGAGCGCAGTGTGGCTACCTGGATTTGCAGATGGCCGCGCAAGGACTCGGTTTGCGCGCGAGCCTGATTCAGTGCGGCGACACATTGATTCAGCGAGGCCACATCTGTGTCGTAAGCTGCCTTTTTGACGTCATAATCCGATTTGGCGACAATGCCCGCGGTGTAAAGCGGCTGTTCGCGCTCCCAGTCCAGCCGCTTCTGCTCCAGATCGGCCTTGGCCTTCTCGACGTTGGCTTCGGCGGTCTTTTCGTTGGCAACGGCGGCGGCAACATCGGTCTTGGCGGCGGAGATGGCGGCCTGCTGGCCATTCACACCGGCCTGCTGCTGCACGTTCTGGATGGTGGCCACCGTCTGGCCTTTTTTCACCAGGTCACCCTCTTTCACGTAGATGTGGGTGACCCGGCCCATGGCGTTGGCGCCCAAGTTTGCATAGGTTGTGGGCTTGATCTGGCCGGTACCGCTGACGACCGTGGCCAGCTCCTGGCGCGCGACCTTGGCGGTAAGAACCTTGGTGTAGCCGGCCTGCTGCCTGTAAATGAAGAAGGCTACAAGTCCAGCGACGGCTACGACGGCGAGGATAATCAAAAGTATCTTTTTCATGCGGGTACGTGCTCCATGAATGCCCAATTTCAGTGTACGCAAACGGCGCCGGGATAGTTCCCGGCGGCAGCCAACCGGCCCGCCGGAACCGGATCAATGAACACCCTGAACACGCGGCCAGTGCGAAGGAGGTGTTTGCGTTGCAAGTGCTTCAAAATAAAATGGCAGAAACCTAGCGCCTGTTTTCTGGCCAGTGGCGCGGCCCAACGGGTGTCAACACCCATCCTGCAAACAGTTTAGCAGTTCCATGGGGGCTTTTCCCTGCTTACCCTGGCGGCGATTCCGCGTCCAACGGGGAGCCGACTCCCTAAGGAATCTTGCTCAGCCCTTTCCGGACCCGTAGAATAGGGAATCGCAGGAGTTTTCAAGGCACATGATGCTCAACCGTTCTCATTTTCTCTTTGCCGCACTGGGTTGCGGCCTGATGACTATCCCCGCCGCCAAAGTTTTTGCCCAGCAGACGGGCAATCCGCCGGCACAGGCGCAACCATCCAACGACCAGAATCGGGAAGTAGACCCTCTCAAGCGCCAGCGCTCGGATAAGGAGAGGTTTGCCGCCCAGAAGGCGGTTAAACAGGAGTTGAAGGGGGCCTACAAGTCCTGGCTGGAACAGGACGTGACCTACATCATCTCC
>Ga0302320_10028105_pt1 | contig 10810 bp, 11 predicted proteins | sample Bog_T0_3_FD_202130 | JGI IMG/M metagenome (GOLD analysis project Ga0302320, IMG submission 202130) | Peat permafrost microbial communities from Stordalen Mire near Abisko, Sweden - Bog_T0_3 | ecosystem: Environmental > Terrestrial > Soil > Wetlands > Peat | place: Sweden: Abisko, Stordalen Mire... | reverse complement strand
CCGAACTTGCGGGTGCCGCGGCAGTTCCACCCGCGCAGGACGTCGAGGAAGAAGCCGTCTCTCGCTAATATCGCGCCTTCGGCCAGTGTTGATCAACCAGTAACTGACGGTTTGCCGGTGATACACCCGGAATGCGGCTACTGGACCAAAGGCGACTCGCCATTCGGAGATGAAGGTGTGTATCGCCGAAATTCTGGACCGCTCCGCTCCTCGGGAGCAACGTACACGAAGAGGCTCTCCGTGGCGAGTTCCTTGTACCAAGTTTTCTCTCGTGGATCAGGAGAGATTTCGCGAATTTTGGTCACGCGTTCGACCAGACCTTCGCTGATGAGACGCTCTAAGTCGCGATGCAGAAGCACATGGTTCCACTCGTCAATGAGCGTTCCATTTCGATCTTGCCTTGTGCGGATTTGATAAAGGTCTTCCAGCGGACTCATCTTTACAATTCGAGCATAATGTATCGGCTTTAGAGGCGGACCTCAATGGTAGAGGAGTTCTGAGTGTGTGGTCGCCTACCCGGACAGAACCCCAGTTTTCGAGTAATGTCCGAATTGACGGTGACACGACCGCAATCCCCCACTGGTATCCTTTTATCGAGCCGTGAAGGCTGGACGCTTCCCAGCGAGAAAGGGGTGTCGTGTGTGGAGACTCCGCAAGCTCATGAGCTGGATATTCGCGATTGAGTGTTTCATTTTCACTGCCCTGGCCTGGATCATTCACTACCCTCCTCAATATGGACAACCCTTCATCCGCGGCGGGGAGGCTTCGTCAGCGCTCACGATCGTAGAGGTCTGTGCGTTTTATTTTGCTGTCATATCCACACTTGGGATCGCCTGGTGGACGACTAGGAAGGAAAAGGCATCATCTTGGATTTGGGGAATTGTCGCAAGCATCGTTAGCTTGTTTGTTTACATGGACCCGAGTAACTGGTATCAGATTCAGCGAAAGGGCGTATGGGTCCACTGGGCCATTTGCCTGCTGGGATTGATTGCTTTCTTCGCTCCGTAGCCCGAGCGTCCCGAAGCGGACGTGAGCCGAGACCGCTTCGACAACGGACTCCCGAATGCTGGAAGGTGTTACGCGTGGGGTATCGTTTTTCCTCTTATGTACCTCATCACCCAACGGCGCAATCGACAGGACGCTTTTTTGCGCTTCCATTGCATTCAGTGCCTGATCCTGTTTTCGCTCGGGGCACTATGCAGCCTCTTTCGTAGGGGGTGGCCAAGGGGACATTTCTGCCGTGGCATTCCTGACGGTTGTCGTTAGTTATTTCGTTGCACTATCTAAAGCGACACGGAACAAGCAATTTCGCCTGCCGTTGATGAGTGCACTTGCGGAGCGCCTCACATGAACTCAGATCAGCCTGAGACTGAACTACAGTACCCGTCGCGGTCGGGTAGTCGTCTACCCGTAAGTAACACTTCGGTAAACACTCCCCCGGTGGGATTTCATTTTACCTTCAACTGGATGATCGGCCCCCATGGCCTCGAGCAGGTGGGGGCATAACCGTGTAACGGCTGGTGGCATTCAATTGTATCCAGCAGCTGAAGCGCGGGGCTGACAAACAATGCGCCTACGGCGCGTGCGACGGAGCAGTTCGGAGTTTCGGCGGGAGGAAAGGAAATCTCAAAAAAAAGACGGAAAACTGAGCAAAATCGAACAGAAAGGCGTCTGGTGCATGGGTAATCTCGAGCAGAAGTTCAGCCCTGTCGGAGGTGTGCCGTGGTTCATCAATACGGGACGAACTTTCCCCACAAACTGGACTGGGACGGAACGTTTGAATCAACATGCGATTTGTGTGGCGAGGCAGTTGCCTGGGGAAGCACGGAAGCTTCGCTTGCCTGGCATGAGGCCAACCACAGATGCGGTCTGGGCGGATCGGCACCGCAGATTCCCCAGCTGCTCTGGGCTGGAGCCGCATTGAGCTTCAGCAGTCCAATCCTGAACGGCAAGCGCCCTGTTCGGGGCGGCAAAGTACGATCGGATTTCTAAGTTTCATCTTTCAGGTAAGAGACATTCTTGCAGCAGTAGAGGCTGATTGTCTTGCTCGGGCGCGCGACTGCTAGGGGCGTGCGGGAGCGGGACGCGAGCCATGCCGCCAGGCATGGAGCTACACAGGCGACAGCGAGAGGCCTTTCCCCAGAGGGTCTCCGGCGGCCGCCCGGGTAGGAAATGTCGGAATAAATCGTCCACTGGGAAACCCATCGAAAAAGGAGCAACCTATGTCAAATTCCACGAAAGTTGCCCTCAAGGGCAGTGATCGCACGCCGCTCCCCGGCGCGCGGCCGATTGGGCGGACCGATCCGCATCAGCTCATCGAGATTTCGGTGATTTTGCGTCATCGCAAGGCTCTGGAGACGGCCAGCAAGACTGGCGAGTTTCTCACTCACCAGGAGTTTGCGGGGAAATTCGGCGCCGACCCCGCACACGTTGACATGGTTCGGAAGTTTGCCGAGGAGAACAACCTGCAGATGCTGGAGCGGGGCGATGAGGTTTTGCGGCGGACCGTAATCCTGGCCGCGACCGCCTCCAGGATGGAGAAGGCCTTTGATGTTGAGTTGATCGATTACGAACATCCCGACGGAAATTACCGCGGACGGACGGGCACGATCCAGATTCCAGAGGAACTCGCCACGATCGTTCAAGGTGTTTTTGGGCTGGACGACCGTCCGGTTGCCACGCCGCATTTCCGCTATCGCAATGACAATCGCTCGTTTGGGACGCGGGCAACGAACATTGCCTACACTCCTCCACAGATCGCAAATCTGTATGAATTTCCGCAGGATGTGAACGGCGCCGGGCAGGTGATTGGCCTGATCGAACTGGGCGGCGGCTATCGTCCAGCAGATATTCAAGAGTACTTCCAGTCTATTGGCCTTCCGGCGCCGCAGGTGCAAACCTCATCCGTCGACCACGCGAAGAACCGGCCATCGACGCCGGATAGCGCGGACGGAGAGGTGATGCTGGACATTGAAGTGGCAGGAGCGGTGGCTCCCGGGGCGTTGATCGTGGCCTATTTTGCCACCAATACTTCGCGTGGATTCCAGGATGCGCTGAGCATGGCAGTTCACGACCAGCTTCGCAAGCCGACGGTGATTTCGATCAGCTGGGGCGGTCCGGAGAGCAGCTGGACGCAACAGTCGATGCAGAACTTCGACCAGGTGGCGCAGGAAGCTGGATTGCTGGGGATCACGATTACGGTGGCGGCGGGCGACAACGGCTCCAGCGATGGGGTGAATGACGGCCGGAATCATGTGGACTTCCCGGCCTCGTGTACCAATGTGCTGGCCTGCGGCGGGACACGGCTGCTGTCTGCCGGCGGTTCCGTTACCAGCGAAACGGTATGGAACGACGGGGCGCAGGGCGGAGCGACGGGTGGGGGCTTCAGCGCGGTGTTTGCACGGCCGGACTGGCAGGCCGACGATGTGAAGCAGCCCACCCGTGGGGTACCCGACGTGGCCGGAGACGCCGATCCACAAACCGGCTACAAGATCCAGGTTGACGGGCAACAGATGGTGGTTGGGGGAACGAGCGCGGTGGCGCCACTGTGGGCAGGCCTGGTGGCATTGCTCAACCAAAAACTTCAAACCCGGGTTGGGTTCCTCAACCCGCTGCTCTACAGCATGAACGAATCCACCTGTTTCCGGGATGTCACTTCCGGCAACAATGGCACCTATCTGGCCGGGCAGGGATGGGATCCGACGACTGGCCTTGGTTCGCCGTTGGGTATCCAGATCATCCAGGCGGTGGAAAAGATGACTTCTCAACAGGGGACGAACCGGGTAGTCCGGTCCCAGGCTTCGGCCTCGCGGTAGACGGGAGGCGATCAAGGTCACAGTAAACCTGCAAAATAATTTGGGGCGGATGTTCCGACGCGGCCATCCGTCCCTATCTTTGCCTGTTGGGAGGGGGTTGCCGGGATGGCGCGTATCATTGTTGGAGGGATGCCCGAGTAAGAAACACGCTGGTGGAGAGTTGTGCTTTCCCACCCTTTCGCCAGAAGAAAGGCGAAAGGATGGGGCACGGAGCATTTTTGGCTGGTCCGAGATCGCGCTCATTGCAGATGTGACTTGGGGCGGAAGTCAAGTGGAAGCCTGCAACGTATAAAGGAAGATAGCCGCACTTGAAACCGGACATGAAAGTCAGCGTGGCCGGAATTGAACTGGCCAACCCAGTAATAGCCGCGAGCGGTACCTTTGGGTATGGGATTGAGTTTGAGGAGATTGTCTCGCTGGAGGGGATAGGCGGGTTTGTCACCAAGGGGATCTCCCTGGAGCCGATGGCGGGGCATGCCGCACCCAGGATTGTGCAGACAGCGGCGGGGATGCTGAACGCGATCGGGCTGCAGAACGTGGGCGTGGCGGAGTTTCTGGAGAAGAAACTGCCTCCTCTGAAGCGCTATCCGCAGTGCAAGGTGATCGTGAACGTGTTCGGGCACACGGTGGCCGAGTATTTGCAGGTCATCGAGCGCCTGAACGACGCAGATGGGATCGCGGCGTATGAGCTGAACGTGTCCTGCCCCAATGTTCATGCGGGAGGGATGGTGTTCGGTTCCGATCCGGGGTCTCTGGAGTACCTGGTGCACCGGGCGAAGAGTTCGGCGAAGCGGCCACTGATTGTGAAGCTGTCGCCGAATGTGACTTCGGTCTCGTACATGGCGAAGATCGCAGAGAACTCGGGTGCGGACGCGGTGAGCCTGACGAATACGTTTCTGGCGATGGCGATTGATGTGGAGACGCGGCGGCCGCGATTGACGAATGTTACAGGCGGGCTGTCAGGGCCGGCGATCAAGCCGATTGCGTTGCGGATGGTTTACGAGACGGCGAACACGGTGTCGATTCCGATTCTGGGCCTTGGCGGGATAGTGACGCCGGAAGATGCGGTGGAGTTTTTGATTGCCGGAGCGACGGCCGTGCAGGTGGGAACGGCGAGCTATGCCGACCCGCGCGCGACCGAGCGGCTGGCCAAGGGGCTGGAGAGCTGGTGCCGTGGACACGACGTGGAACGGGTGAGCAGCCTCACACGGACGGTGAATCTCTCGGGCAAGTGAAGGGGCGGTTGGAGCGGTTGATGGGTCCGGCCGGACTCGAAATCACGAGGATTTGGGAGGCCTTTCAAGGTTCCCTCAGGGGCTAAACGAGCTGCGGAAAAACCCGCTTTGAGTGTTCAACCTCCCCATAGTTTTGCAGGGGCTAAAGCCCGACGCTGATTTGATTGGCTTTATCGGCACGCGACCCAGAGGGTACCCCGGTCATGCCCTGTTACAGAGCCATTGATAATCGCCGCCTTAATGAGTTTTTCCGCAGCATGCCGGGCCATGCACTGATACAACGCCTATTCAATTCACAGGGCCGCTAACCGCGCCGAGAGCGGATGTGCGCCTATACGCGCGCAGAATTTCGTTTCAGTCACAGGATTGCGACGGGGTAAACACGACTATGTGATGCTGCGCACAGCGTACCGTTATTTGGTTTGCGTAACTTCGGACCCGTTGGTTGGCGAAACCTGGCGGCTTGATCTTTCCTTCCTATTACCGCCAGGAATCCGGCCAATGTGCATGAGGGGAGCGAGGCAGGTATGGGTCAGTCGATTTGGGGTTCGATGCAGCAGAAGGGCTACAGCCGCAGAGACTTTCTACAGTTTTGCGCTGCGGCTGCGACAGTGGCCGGATTGGGGCAATCGGGCGCTGCCCAGGTTGCATCGGCGTTTGAAAAGAAAGAACGTCCGGCGGTGGTCTGGATGCACTTTCAGGAGTGCACGTGCTGCAGCGAGTCCTTTATTCGCGCGTCGCACCCGATTGTGGTGGATGTGCTGCTGGATGTACTGGATTTGAACTATAGCGAGACGCTGATGGCGGCATCGGGATTCCAGGCGGAAAAGTGCCTGACGGATACGATCACCAAGAACAAGGGCAAATATATTGTGCTCGTGGAAGGCGCTGTTCCGACCGGGGACGACGGGGTTTACTGCATGATTGGGGGCAAGACGGCCGAGTCGATTTTGCAGACGGTGGCCAAGGATGCGGCGGCGATTGTGGCATGGGGCAGCTGCGCATCGAACGGATGCGTGCAGGCAGCGAAGCCGAACCCGACCGGGGCAACGCCGATTTACAAGCTGGTGGATAAGCCGGTGATCAACGTGCCCGGATGCCCGCCGATTGCCGACGTGATGATGAGCGTGGTGACGCACCTGCTGGTGCTGGGACAGGTTCCGGCGCTGGACAGCCAGGGGCGGCCGAAAGAGTTCTATGGCCGCCGCGTACACGACACATGCTACCGCCGGCCGAACTACGACGCAGGGTTGTTTGTTGAGTCTTGGGACGACGATGGAGCGCGCAAGGGCTACTGCCTTTACAAGATGGGATGCAAGGGGCCGGTGACGTACAACGCCTGCTCGGTGGTGAAGTGGAACGAAGGGACGAGTTATCCAATTCAGTCGGGGCACAACTGCATTGGGTGCAGCGAAGCGGGCTTCTGGGATAACGGGCCGTTCTACCAGCATCTGCCATCGTTCCCGGGGTTTGGCATTGAGAGCACAGCGGACACGGTGGGCACGGTGGTGGGAGTTGCCACACTGGCCGGAGTTGCGGCACATGCCGTGGTGACAAATATTCGCAAGCGGCCAGTGATTGCTGAAGTTCACGCCGACGATCAGAAGGAGCTGTAAGGGTTATGACACGCGTAGTCGTTGATCCGGTAACACGCATTGAAGGCCACCTGCGCATTGAGGCAGTGGTGGAAAACGGCGTCATTACAGACGCATTCTCGTCGGGCACCATGGTGAGAGGTCTGGAAAAGATTCTCATCGGACGTGATCCGCGCGACGCCTGGGCAATCACCGAGCGGGTTTGCGGGGTGTGTACCACGGTGCACGCACTGACGAGCTGCCGCGCGGTGGAGAGCGCGCTGGGCATTACCCTTCCGCCGACGGCGGAGCTGATCCGCAACATCATGATGACTACACAGTATGTGCAGGACCACGTGATTCACTTCTATCACCTGCACGCGCTGGACTGGGTGGACATTGTGAACGCGCTGAAGGCGGACCCGAAGAAGGCCGCGGAGTTGGCGCAGTCGTTTTCGAGGTGGGACAAGAACACGCCGGCTTATTTTACCGATGTGCAGACCAAGATCAAGGCGTTTGCGGCAAACGGGCTGGGGATATTCGCGAATGGCTATTGGGGACATCCGGCTTATAAGCTGCCGCCTGAGGTGAACCTGATCGCGGTGGCGCACTACCTTGACGCCCTGGAGTGGCAGAAGGAGATCGTCAAGATTCATGCGGTGTTTGGGGGCAAGAATCCGCACCCGAATTACCTGGTGGGCGGAGTTCCCTGCTCGATCAACACGAATGAAGTGGCGGCAATCAACTCGGAGCGGCTGAACCTGGTGGCGCGGCTGATCAGCCAGGCGGATGAGTTTGTGAACGAGGTTTATATTCCCGACCTGCTGGCTGTGGCTTCGTTCTACAAGGACTGGGCGAGCTATGGCGGCGGACTGAAGAACTATCTGTGCTACGGCGAATTTCCGACCAAGGGATATAACCGGCCGGAAGCGTTCAAGTATCCGCGCGGCGTGGTGTTGAATCGCGACCTGAGCACGGTACACCCGGTGAATGCGACGGACTCGGAAGAGATCAAGGAATACATCGCGAGCTCCTGGTACACCTACGAGGGCGGCGACAAAGTTGGCATTCATCCATGGGCGGGCGAGACGACGCTGAAGTACACCGGGCCGAAGCCGCCGTTTGAGACGCTGGAAGGGCACGAGAAGTACTCGTTCCTGAAGACGCCACGCTGGAAGGACGAGGCGATGGAGGTTGGTCCGCTGTCACGACTGATTGTGGCCTATGCCTCGGGGCGGACCGATGTGCAGGACCTGGTGAAGGACACACTGGGCAAGCTGAATGTGCCGGTGGCGGCTTTGTTCTCAACACTGGGCCGCACAGCGGCGCGCGGCCTTGATGCGGCACTTGCGATGACCTGGCTGAAGGAGTACTTCGGCGAGCTGATGGAGCGCGTAAAGATCAACGAGGTTTCGACATTCAACGGCGAGTTCTGGGAACCTAAGAGCTGGCCGAAGGACGCCGAGGGAGTTGGCCTGACGGAAGCACCGCGCGGGGCACTGGCGCACTACATCACGATTCACGATGGGGCGATTGCAAACTACCAGTTGGTGGTGCCGACGACGTGGAACGGATCTCCGCGAGACGCCAAGGGGCAGCGCTCGTCGTTTGAGGCATCGCTGATTGGAACGCCGGTGGCGAAGATCGACGAGCCGGTGGAGATCATCCGCACCGTCCACTCCTTTGACCCGTGCCTGGCCTGCGCCGTACATCTGTACGATCCGCAGGGACGGCACATTAGCCAGATTTCCTTCGAGTGATGGCCATGAGCGATGCAAAGTTGGGCTCCGCGGTGATGGGAGCGGGCGGTGCGGGAGCGGCGAGGCCGGTTCCTGCTGAATATCGGCGCATTTATGTGTGGGAGCTGCCGGTGCGCGTGTATCACTGGATCAACGCGTTTGCACTGGTGGCGCTGTGCATAACGGGGTACATGATCGGCCAGCCGGTTCGCATGTTCTATGCGACTGAGGCTTATCAACAGTACTGGTTTGGCTGGGTGCGGTTTATTCATTTTCTGGCCGCGTTTATTTACATGTTCAACTTCCTGGCGCGGCTTTACTGGGGATTTGTGGGCAACAAGTATTCGAGCTGGGCAGCATTCTTCCCATTCAAGCGTTCACAGCAGAAAGAGATTGTGGACGTGGTGATGGCGGACGTGCTGGAGACCAAGTTGCACGGGCCAATCTCGACTGGACACAATGCGCTGGCGGGGCTGATTTACTTCGGCACTTTCCTGGCATTTGTGGCGCAGACGATCACGGGCTTCGCGCTCTACTCAAGCATGAGCACTTCGTGGCTGCCGCGTATGTTCACGTGGATTGTTCCGCTGCTGGGCGGAGAGTTTGGTGTGCGGTTCTGGCATCATCTGTTCCTGTGGTTCTTTGTGACGTTCATCATCATTCACATTTACCTGGCGTTCTATCACGATTACATTGAAGGGCGCGGCACAGTTTCTTCGATCATCGGCGGGTGGAAGTTTGAGCGGGAGAAGAGTGGAAAAACAGGGGTTAGGGATTAGGGATCAGGGGTTAGGGACCAGGGATTGAGGAAGATTTGAAAATGAACACAAAGACGCTGGTGCTGGGGCTCGGCAACGTGCTGATGGGCGATGAGGGCATCGGCGTGTATGTGGTGCGGATGGTGGAGCAGAGGCTTGCCGAGCTTGGGCTGACCGAGCAGGAGCTGTGCGGGGAGATTGAATGCCTGGACGGCGGGACGGGCGGGTTTACGCTGCTGGAGCCGCTGGAAGAGGCTGGGCGGATTATCCTGATTGACGCCGCAAACGACGGGAACGCCGTGGGTACCGTCACCCGGACTACGCCGCGCTTTTCACGCGATTATCCACCCACGATCACAGCGCACGATGTGGGGATGAAAGACCTGCTGGATATGTTCTATATCCAGGGCGGGACGCATGAGATCATTCTTTACGCGATCACCATAGATCCGAAGCAGCCGATTCGGATGAGCTTGTCAGAGCAGGGTGAAAAGTCAGCGGCCATCGCAGTCGACGAGATTGTGGGCGAATTGATGGCTAGTTCCATGACCACCTGCACGGCGGGCGGCTGCTTCCAGTATTGAATGTTGGGGCGCCGACGCTGAGGACGAAGACTTCCCTCCCCAATTCAATATCGTGCTATCGTTTTTGTATGGCAACCACTTTTCACATCCCGCTTGAACAGTATCTGGGCAAGGTCTACCGGCCAGACCGCGAGTATGTGGACGGAGAGATCAGGGAACGCAAAATGGGGAAGTATGAGCATGCGCGGATCCAGGCGCTGCTAGCCGCATGGTTCGGGGCACACGAGCGGGAATGGGATATGCAGGTGGTCACCGAGCAGCGCGTCCAAGTGTCGTCTACTCGCGTGCGGATACCGGAAGTGGCGTTGCTTTCACCTGGTCCACAGCCTGATGTGATTGTAAATCCGCCTCTGCTGGTGATTGAAATACTTTCTCCGGATGACAGCTACTCCGACACGCAGGAACGTGCCCAGGACTATCGCGCGATGGGTGTGGGGACAGTCTGGATCATCGACCCGAAGACTCGTACGGGCCGCATGTGCTCCGGCGCAGAATGGTCGGAATGCTCTCGCCTGGAAGTGAGGGGAACGGCACTCTATGTGGAGTTGCCTGCGATCTTCAGCAAGATAGAACACGCTTGAGAGAACTACAGTCCGCCCCGGTCCGATTTGTGTTTTGATCCGGCCACGGCTATCATCCAATTATGACGCTGATCCAGACGACCTGTTGTTGCCTCTGTACGCTGCTTCGCGTGCACCGATAACCCTGGGGTCTGCAAGTCTGAAGAAGTTCCAAGGTTTCTTAGAATGCCCGCGCTGCAGCCAAGCTGACGCGGGATTTTTGTTGGTCGCAAGAGGAGAGAAATGTCAGAAGCCGTAGCCCCAAAAGAGACGAAAGCACAGCGCGCTGAGCGCCTTAAACGCGAAAAGAACCCGTGGGAGGCTTTTGACGAGGTGCGGACGTTCGCACGCGAGGGCCGCGGGAGCGTGCTGCCGGAATGGGCGGGACTGTATTTCAAGTGGTGGGGCATTTACACGCAAGGCGACGGCGTGGGTGCGACAGGCGGCAAGGGCGGCGAAGGGGTGACGACCGAGTACTTCATGATGCGGATCGGGATTCCGAATGGCATTGTGTCGGCAAGCCAGCTAAGAGTGATTGCCCAACT
>Ga0302320_10028104_pt1 | contig 10810 bp, 8 predicted proteins | sample Bog_T0_3_FD_202130 | JGI IMG/M metagenome (GOLD analysis project Ga0302320, IMG submission 202130) | Peat permafrost microbial communities from Stordalen Mire near Abisko, Sweden - Bog_T0_3 | ecosystem: Environmental > Terrestrial > Soil > Wetlands > Peat | place: Sweden: Abisko, Stordalen Mire... | reverse complement strand
TGGGAGGGTGAACAACGGATCCAAACAATGCACCCCAACGATCCCACCCTCCGTTCCTTCATCGAAATCGACCCCGCCTCCGACTTTCCGATCCAGAACCTGCCCTACGGCGTGTTCTCGACCGCGGCGCTGCCGGCGCCGCGCGTCGGCGTCGCGATCGGCGATTTCGTGCTCGATCTCTGGGAACTCGCGCAGGATTGCCGGATCGACGTGGTCGAACCCGGCGTCTTCGCCGCGCCGACGCTAAATCCCTTCATGGCGCTGGGGCCGAAGGTGTGGTCGGCCACGCGGGCTCGGATCAGCGAATTGCTGTGCCATGACCATCCGGAATTGCGCGATAACGGGCATCTGCGACAGCGGGCGCTGGTGCCGATCGCAAAGGCAAAACTGCATCTGCCGATCGCGGTCGCCGGCTATACCGATTTCTATTCGTCGAGAGAGCACGCCACCAATGTCGGCGTCATGTTCCGCGGCAAGGATAACGCACTGCAGCCGAACTGGCTGCATATGCCGATCGGCTACAACGGGCGGGCGTCCACCGTGGTGGTCAGCGGCACCAGGGTGCGCCGGCCGCACGGCCAACTCAAGCCGCCAAGCGCGGACGTGCCGTCATTCGGCGCCTGCAAGCGGCTCGATTTTGAACTGGAGATGGGCGTGGTGATCGGCCAGCCATCGCCGATCGGCGAGATGCTCGGCGAGGCGCAGGCCGAAGAAATGATCTTCGGCTTCGTGCTGCTGAACGACTGGAGTGCGCGCGATATCCAGCAGTGGGAATATGTGCCGCTCGGACCGTTCCAGGGCAAGGCGTTTGCGACATCGATCAGTCCGTGGGTGGTTTCGCGCGAGGCGCTGCAGCCGTTCCGCGTCCAAGGGCCTGAACAAGAGCCCAGGCCGCTGCCATATCTGCAACAGACGCAACCGAACAATTACGACCTCACCCTTGATGTTTCCTTGCGCGCCGCGCCGATGAAGCAGGGGCTGCGCATCAGCCGCACCAATTTCAAATACATGTATTGGTCGTCGGTGCAGCAACTGGTGCATCACGCTTCCTCCGGCTGCGCCATGAATGTCGGCGATCTCCTGGGGAGCGGGACCATCAGCGGCCCGGAGAAAAGCCAGCGCGGCAGCCTGCTGGAGATCAGCTGGAACGGCACCGAGCCGATTGAACTCGCCGAAGGCGTCAAACGGACGTTTCTCGAAGACGGCGATTCGCTTGTGATGCGTGGCTGGTGCCAGGGCGCCGGCTATCGCGTTGGCTTCGGCGAAGTCGAGGGCACGATCTTGCCGGCGACTTAACCCGTCATTCCGGGGCGATGCAAAGCATCGAACCCGGAATCTCGAGATTCCGGGTTCGCGCTATCGCGCGCCCCGGAATGACGATGCGGAGAGTCAGCGATCCTCGGGCAAGATATTCCGGATACGCGTCGAACGCACAGCGATATCGTCGAGAGCAAAGGACAGATGCACGCGCTTGTCCGATGGCGGCTGCTTCTCGACCGAGACGCCGGGCCGCCACTCCTTCGCCGGCCGGATCGGCCGCGGCGCGAATCCGCCGCCGCAGTTCGGGCAGACATTGTGCAGCCTCGTCTCGACGCAGTCCGCGCAGAATGTGCATTCGTAACTGCAGATACGCGCCTGTGTCGAAGCCGGCCGCAGGTCCTTGTCGCAATATTCGCAGTTCGGCCGAAGTTGCAGCGCCATGGTCGTCTCCCTCCCGTGACGAGTGACGGATGATCGCAAATCAATCGTCCGATTCGAATGGCGAATTCCCCTCGATTTCGGCCACGCGAGCTAGCCCGCCAGCTCCTTCAGCGGCAACTTCGAGCTCTCCTTCAGCCGGTCGAGCACGATCGAGGAGCGCACATGCGCCACGCTCTGGTGCGGCATCAGCACGTTGTTGACGATATCGGACAGGCTTCTCAGGTCGCGCAGCACCGCCTTCAACAGGTAGTCGGCATCGCCGGTGAGCGAATAGGCTTCCTGGATGGCGTCGACGCGACCCACCAGTGCGCGGAACCGCTTGGCGTTGTCGGGCGAGTGGGTGGCGAGCGTAATGTGGATGAAGGCGATGACGCCAAAGCCGAGCGCTTCGGCGGCGAGGTCGGCGTGATACCCCGATATCACCTTCTCTTGTTCGAGCCGCATCCTCCGCCGTGAGCATTGCGACGCCGACAGGCCGGCGATGTCGGCCAGTTGCTGGTTGGTGAGCCGGCCATCATCCTGCAGCGCGCCCAGTATTTTGAGGTCGAAAGCGTCAACGGAGATCATGCAGAAAATTCCAAATTATGCACGGATTGTGCACATTATACCCGGAATGCAGGACATTTGCATGCACATTGCGCCCCAGGCGGCCGATCATGCAAGGCTGCAATCAGGGAGACCAGACCAGCCATGGGTCCATTTCCGCACGACGCGCCGGCCGCGGCGATCTCTGCCGACAATCCTGCCGGCACCGATGGCTTCGAGTTTGTCGAATATGCCCATCCCCGGCCGGAAGAACTGCACGCGCTGTTCGGGCTGATGGGCTATGCGCCGGTCGCGCGCCACCGGACCAAAAAGATCACGGTCTACCGCCAGGGCGACATCAATTATCTCGTCAACGAGGAGCCCGGGACGCATGGCTTCGCCTTTGTCGCGGCGCACGGGCCGTGCGCGCCGTCGATGGCGTTCCGCGTGGTCGATGCGAAGCAGGCCTACGACCGCGCGCTGGCGCTGGGCGCGGAGCCCGCCGACATTCCGGCCGCGCAGAAGACGCTCGATGTTCCCGCCATCAAGGGCATCGGCGGCAGCCTGTTGTATTTCATCGATCGCTACGGCGCCAAGGGATCGGCCTATGATGCCGAGTTCGAATGGCTGGCTGCCCGAAATTCGCGTCCCGAGGGCGCGGGGCTCTATTACCTCGACCACCTCACCCACAACGTCCACCGCGGCCGCATGGATGTGTGGACCGGCTTCTACGAAAAATTGTTCAACTTCCGTCAGATCAGGTTTTTCGATATCGAAGGCCGCGCCTCCGGCCTGTTTTCGCGCGCACTGACCAGTCCCTGTGGCAAGATCCGGATTCCGATCAATGAGGACGCCGGCCAATCGGGCCAAATCGAGGAATATCTCAGCGTCTATCGCGGCGAGGGCATCCAGCACATAGCCTGCGGCGCAAAGGATATCTATCGCACGGTCGAAACCCTGCGCGCCGACGGCCTGCCGTTCATGCCGTCGCCGCCCGAAACCTACTTCGAGAAGGTCGACGCGCGTCTGCCCGGGCACGGCGAGGACGTCGCGCGGCTGAAACGCGACGGCATCCTGATCGACGGCGAAGGCGTGGTCGACGGCGGCCATACCAAGGTGCTGCTGCAGATTTTCTCTGCCAACGCCATCGGGCCGATTTTCTTCGAGTTCATCCAGCGCAAGGGCGACGACGGTTTCGGCGAAGGCAATTTCAAGGCGCTGTTCGAGTCGATCGAGGAAGACCAGATCCGCAGGGGTGTGCTCAAGGTGGACGACGCGGCGTAATCGCGGCAAGCCACAATACGGGCGATGACAGCAGTGTTTGTGGAGGCGTTATCTCTCGCTCTTCCACGCCTGCGTCAGATCACCGATATCCGCCATCGCCGCCTCCCGGATCGCCGACGGCGTCCGTGAAAACCGCGGCGCCGGCGCCGGCTGGGTGACGCCGTGGCGGGTGACGAAGGTTTCGCGTGCCGCCATGTGCGGATGCTTGGGCGCCTCCGTCATGGTCAGCACCGGCGCGAAACAAATGTCGGTGCCCTCCATGAGCTTGCACCAGTCGTCGCGGGTCTTGCTCTTGAACACAGCGACCAGCTTCTGCTTCAGCGCGGGCCATGTCTTGCGGTCCATCTGCCTGTCGAAGTCGGCATCCGCAAGGCCTGCATGTTGGCGCAGCAGCGCGTAAAACTGCGGCTCGATCGAGCCAATTGAAATGAAGTTGCCGCAGGCGCATTGGTAGACGCCGTAGAAATGCGCGCCGCCGTCGAGGAAATTGCTCTCGCGATCTTCGCTCCAGCGGCCGGCGGCCGTCATGTCGAAAAACATCGACATCAGCGAGGCCGCGCCGTCGCACATCGCGGCGTCCACCACCTGGCCCTTGCCTGATTTTCTCGCCTCCAGCAGCGCTGCCAGCACGCCGACCACGAGATAAAGTGCACCGCCGCCGAAATCGCCGACCAGGTTGAGCGGCAGCACAGGCCTTTCCTTCGGTCCAATCGCTGCCAGCGCGCCGGTGACCGAGATGTAATTGATGTCGTGGCCGGCGGCCTGCGCCAGCGGGCCTTGCTGGCCCCATCCGGTCATGCGGCCATAGACGAGAGTCGGGTTGCGCGCCAGCACCACGTCCGGCCCAAGCCCGAGCCGTTCCATGACCCCAGGGCGAAAGCCTTCGATCAACGCGTCGGCATTGGCCAGCAGGTCCAGCACCTGGGCGATCGAACCCTTGTCCTTGAGGTCGAGTTCGACCACCTTGCGCCCACGCCCGGCGACCGATTTTAGGTTTTTCCTGGCGCCGACGCGATCGAGCGTCACCACCTCGGCGCCCATGTCCGCCAGCATCATGCAGGCGAACGGGCCCGGTCCAATGCCGGCGAATTCGACGATGCGAAAGCCGGTCAGCGGGCCAGAGGCCGGCTGGGACGAGCCCAAGGGTTCAGAGGCGGAAAGGGTCATCGTGGCGGTCACGTCAAAATCCAATCCTGGGGTCCGTCGATGGCCTGGTTGGCGAAATTGTCCGGCCTTGCGGACAGCGTGGCAAGCGGCTTTTGGCCGCGAGATGGCTAAATACAAAGCGGCGCGCATCGCTGCGCGCCGCTTGCCCGTGAAGCGGAAGCGCGATCAGCCGGCCTCAGTGACCGCGCGCTGCGCCATCACCTTGATCAGATTGGCGCGATAGGCCGAGGATCCGTGGATATCGGTCAATAGCCCGCTCTCCGAAATGGTGACGCTGTCGAGCGCGGCCGCCGACCAGTTGGCCTTCAGCGCCGCCTCGATGGCCGCGACCCGCATGACGCCATTCTGCGACGCGCCGGTGGCGGCGACGCGGACATCGCCGGCCTTGGTCTTGACCACGAACACGCCGGTCAGCGCGAAGCGCGAGGCCGGGTGGCGCATCTTGGAATAGGCGGCCTTGGCGGGAATCGGGAACGACACGGCGGTGATGATCTCGCCGTCTGCCAGCGCGGTCGAGAACAGGCCCTTGAAGAAATCATCGGCGCCGATGCTGCGCTTGTTGGTCTTGACGGTGGCGCCGAGCGCCAGCACGGCCGCGGGAAAATCCGCCGCCGGATCGTTATTGGCGATCGAACCGCCGATGGTGCCGCGATAGCGCACCTGGGGATCGCCCAGCACCGAGGTCAGGTGCACGATCGCGGGGATCGCCTTGCTGGCCTCAGTGCTCTGCAGAATATCGAAATAGGTGGTTGCGGCCTTGACGGTCAGCGTGTCTGCCGAGACCTCGATTCCGACCAGGTCCTTGATCTTGCCGAGGTCGATCACGTCGGAGGGCGAAGCCAGCCGCTGCTTCATCACCGGAATCAAGGTGTGGCCGCCGGCGAGATATTTCGATTCCGTGCCCTTGGCGAACAGTGCCGCGGCTTCGTCGATGGAGGAGGGGCGATGATAGGTTGTCTCGTACATGTTTGTTGCTCCAATCTATTTTTTGCGCGAAGCCCGGTCGCAAAACCGGTGCCCACTTTTGCGGGCTGCGCGCTAACCGTGAATCGCGTGCCACACCCGGTCGGGTGTCGCCGGCATCTCAAGCTTGTTGTTGCCGATCGCGTTGGTAATGGCGTTGATGACAGCGGCGGATGCGCCGATCGCGCCGGCCTCGCCGCACCCCTTGACGCCGAGCGGATTGCCCGGACACAGCGTCGTGGTGTGGGAGAGCTTGAACGACGGCAGATCGTCGGCCCGCGGCATGGTGTAATCCATGAACGACGCCGTCACGAGCTGGCCTGAACTGTCGTACACCGCGCCTTCGAGCAGCGCCTGGCCGATGCCCTGGGCGAGGCCGCCATGGACCTGGCCCTCGACGATCATAGGATTGATCAGCCGGCCGAAATCGTCGGCGGCGACAAAGTTGACGAACGAGGTTTTGCCGGTACCGGAATCGACTTCGAGCTCGCAGATATAGGCGCCGGCCGGGAAGGTGAAGTTGGTCGGATCGTAGAACGCGGTTTCCTTCAGGCCAGGCTCCATGCCGTCAGGCAGGTTGTGCGCGGTGTAGGCGGCAAGCGCCACCATCGGCAGCGCGATCGACTTGTCAGTGCCGGTGACCTTGAACTCGCCATTCTCGATCACGATGTCGCCCTCGGATGCTTCGAGCAGATGTGCGGCGATTTGCTTGGCCTTGGCCTCGACCTTCTCCATCGCCTTGATGATGGCGGTACCGCCGACCGCGAGCGAGCGCGAACCGTAGGTGCCCATGCCGAACTGCACCTTGTCGGTGTCGCCGTGGACGATCTGCACCTGGCTGATCGGAACGCCGAGACGCTCGGAAATCAGCTGAGCAAACGTCGTTTCGTGGCCCTGGCCGTGGCTGTGCGATCCCGTCAGCACCTCGATGGTGCCGACCGGATTGACGCGGATCTCGGCGGATTCCCACAGGCCGACACCGGCCCCTAAGCTGCCGACCGCCTTCGAGGGCGCAATGCCGCAGGCCTCGATATAACAGGAGACGCCGATGCCGCGCAGCTTGCCTTCCTTCTTCGCCTTTTCCTGGCGCGCCGGGAAACCGGCATAGTCGATCGCCTTCATCGCGGCATCGAGCGAGGCGCCGAAATCGCCGACGTCGTAAGCCATGATCACAGGCGTCTGATACGGGAAGCTGGTGATGAAATTCTTGCGGCGCAGTTCCGCCGGATCGACCTTCAATTGCCGCGCCGCGGTTTCCATCATCCGCTCGAGCAGGTAGCTCGCCTCAGGCCGGCCCGCGCCGCGATAGGCGTCGACCGGCGTGGTGTTGGTATAGACGCCGACCACCTCGGCATAGATCGCCGGGATGACGTACTGACCCGACAGCAGTGTCACATAGAGATAGGTCGGCACCGCCGAGGAGAACAGCGACATGTAGGCGCCGAAATTGGCGTGGGTTTTCACCCGCAACCCCAGGATCCTGTTGTCCTTGTCGAACGCCATCTCGGCCTTCGAGACATGGTCGCGGCCATGGGCGTCGGTGAGGAACGCCTCCGAGCGGTCGCCGGTCCATTTCACCGGGCGCCGCACCTTCTTGGAGGCCCACAGCGCCACCATTTCTTCCGGATAGATGTAGATCTTGGAGCCGAAGCCGCCGCCGACATCGGGCGCGATTACCCGCAGCTTGTGTTCCGGCGCAATATTATAGAAGGCCGACAGCACCAGCCGCGCGACATGCGGATTCTGCGAGGTGGTATAGAGCGTGAAATGCTCTTCGGCGTCATTGTATTCGGCGATCGCCGCGCGCGGCTCCATCGCATTCGGTACCAGCCGGTTGTTGGTGAGTTCCAGTGTCACCACGTTGGCGGCCTTGCTGAAGGCGTCCTTCACCGCGGCCTCGTCGCCGAGATGCCAGTCGTAGACCACATTGCCCGGGGCTTCCGGATGCAGTTGCGGCGCGCCCGGCTTGATTGCGGCGTGAATGTCCGATGCGGCCGGCAGCACCTCGTAGTCGACCACGACGGCTTCCGCCGCGTCCTTGGCCTGATTCTTGGTCTCGGCGATCACCACCGCGACCGCTTGGCCAACGAAGCGGACCGTCTCCGGGGCCATCGCCGGCCACGCCCCCATCTTCATCGGCGTGCCGTCCTTCGAGGTAATCGCCCAGCCGCAGATCAGGTTGCCGACCTTGTCATCGACGATCTCTTGACCGGTCAGCACGGCGACCACGCCGGGCAGCTTCATCGCTGCGGAGGAGTCGATGCTTTTCACCTTGGCATGGGCGTGCGGGCTGCGGATGAAATGAGCATGGGTCATGCCCTGCAGCTTGATGTCGTCGACGTAGCGGCCTTTGCCGGTGATGAAACGCCGATCTTCCTTGCGCACCACGCTTGCGCCAATGCCTTCAACGCCCATGTCCTTGTCTCCCTGTCGGAGTTTTGTTGGCCGCCGTTTCCATCGAAAGTCGGCGGTCTCGAATTCAGCAATCGATTGTCCGCATCCTTTATTCCGCCGCCTGCGAGACCTTCATGCGGGAGGCGGCGTCGAGCACCGATTTGACGATGTTGTGGTAGCCGGTGCAGCGGCAGATATTGCCTTCCAGCTCGTGGCGGACGGTGTCCTCGTCGAGCTTGCCACTGTGGCGATTGACGATATCGATCGCCGACATGATCATGCCCGGCGTGCAATAGCCGCACTGCAGCCCGTGATTGTCGCGGAACGCGGCCTGCATCGGGTGCAGTTCGTCGCCCTTCGAGATGCCTTCGATGGTGGTGACGTTGGCGCCGTTGGCCTGGCCCACCAGCACGGTGCAGGATTTGACCGCGCGGCCATCGATATGCACGACGCAGGCACCGCACTGGCTGGTATCGCAGCCGACATGGGTGCCGGTCAGGTTCAGATGGTCGCGCAGCAGCTGGACCAGCAGGGTCCGGTCCTCGACGTCGGCCGAGACCGCCTTGCCGTTTACGGTCAATTTGACTGTAGACACGCGTGATACCTCCCGATGCTTTTTAATTGATCCGATTAGAAGCACCGGGGCCGGACTTTGCAACCGGGAATTTGGTCGGGGAAGTCATTGTGATGTCGTGCAAAGAGGGGTTGGCGGACCGGGATGCTCCTGATTCCTGACCTTGTGCCGGGGTGCGCGCCCTTGCCTCACCCGGGCGGGGAACGAGACGAATGGCCGGGACCAACCCGGCCATGATCGAAATCGATGATTTTCATGGAACCTTGACGGTCTCCCAGGACTGGGATTTCGCCCGTATTTACGCCCTCTTATCCATTCTGCTCTAATTTTCCACACCTGATCCGGGGCCCACGCATCCCCGATGCGTAGTTTTCAGAAAGAAGACGGGGGTTCGAGGTGGCATCGTCCGAGCGTGTGTGGAGGTTTCCGACCCTGCGGCTCCGCGCCAAGGTGGCGCTCGGCTTTGCACTTGTACTCGCCGTTTCCGCCGCCAGCCTTGGGCTTGCCTATCTCGGCTTCGAGCGGGTGTCCGCCGGCGTGGTGTCCTACCGCAACAGCGTTGCGGAAGCCGGCCTCGCCCGCGATATCGATCGCGATCTGACCTCCTATCAGGGCCTGACGCGATATTATGTCGTCACCGGCAAGGACGAAGACGCCAAGGCGGCCCTCGCCGCCGAAGCCGGGCTCCGGGACGCCATCGAGCGCTCGATGAAGGCGACCGCCGATTCGGCACGGCAAAAAAGGATCGCCCTGCTCGACGAGCAGTTCAAGATCGTCGCCAGGCTATTCGCCGAAATTGTCGCGGTGAAAAGCGAGAGCGTGATGCTCGGTCAGAAGCTGACCCTTGGCGCCAGCATGATGCGTTCCAAGCTGGAAGATATCGGTGAGGCCGCCAAGGACCGCGGGCTTTCGAGCGTCGAATTCGACGTCAACCAGCTCACCCCGCGCTATCTGGCGCTTGTCGCTATGGTCAACACCTTCGCGACGGATTCCAATCCCGCCGTCGTGGCGAGCGCGATATCGCGCATGAAGTTCGTTGAAAATTCGTTGAATGCGATTTCCGCAACTGATCCGGAGATCACCGAAAACACCAGGCGGATGCTGGCGATGCTGGGCGACTACCAGAAGGCCTTTGGCAAATTGGTGGAGAACGTCAAGTCGATCGACAGGCTGCAGGGCGAGATGACGGAATCGGCGGCCGCGATCAACCGGGAATCCATGGCGATGAAGGCCGATCTGCTGTCGGACCAGCAGCGCCTCGAAAGCAGCTCCGACGCCACCGTCAACGAGACCGAGCGTCTGGTGACGATGCTCGCCATCGGCGGCTTCCTGCTCGGAGGCGCGTTCGCGGGGGTATTGGGCCGGGGCATTTCCAAGCCGATGACGGCGATGTGCGTGGCGATGCGCAAGCTCGCCGGCGGCGATTCCGATGTCGTGTTGCCCGGTCTCGGCCGCCGCGACGAACTCGGCGACATTGCTGCGGCTGTGGAGGAGTTCAAGATACAGGCGATCGCCCGGGCCGAGCAGGACGCTGCGGCCCATGAAACGCAGAACCGGGCTGCTGCCGCCTCGCGCCGCGCCGAGCTCATTCGTTTTGCCGATGAATTCGAATCCGCGGTCGGCGTCATCGTTGCCAATGTGTCGTCCTCGGCGGACCAGCTCGAGGCCGCCGCGGGCACGCTGACGCGTACGGCGGAGACGACGGAAAGCCTGTCCGGAGAGGTTGCGGGCGCGTCGGACGAGGCATCATCCAACATGCAGTCGGTCGCGACCGCGACCGAGGAGCTGTCGGTGTCCGTCAATGAGATCGGCCGCCAGGTCGATGAATCCAGCCGAATCGCCGACAGTGCCGTGGGCCAGGTGCGGCAGACCGATGCGCGGATCGGCAAGCTGTCCAGCGCCGCGCAGCAAATCGGCGATGTCGTCAAGCTGATCACCGCGATCGCCGAGCAGACCAACCTGTTGGCGCTCAATGCGACCATCGAGGCCGCCCGCGCCGGGGACGCCGGCCGCGGTTTCGCGGTGGTGGCGGCCGAGGTGAAGTCGCTGGCGAGCCAGACCGCGAAAGCGACCGAGGATATCGCCAAGCAGGTGTCGCAGATCCAGGACGCGACCAGGGAATCGGTGACGTCGGTCAAGGAGATCGGCGATACCATCGGCCGGATCTCGGGCATCGCGTCGTCGATCGCGAGCGCGGTGACC